>JAEEGJ010004731.1_pt1 | contig 44932 bp, 47 predicted proteins | sample 8958761 | NCBI WGS metagenome assembly JAEEGJ01 (sample SAMN16246546, study PRJNA631951) | gut metagenome | biome: gut microbiome; feature: rumen; material: RS-attached | host: Bos | place: Iran: Karaj | collected 2018-10
AGGCCTTCGCTCATCTCTTCGAGCTACTCCTGCATCTTATCGTATTCCTTATTTGCCAGAAGGAGCATCAGGACCTGCACGTTGTTACGCATGTCATGACGCATCGCACGGATCTCGGAATCAGCCTTGGCAGATGCTTCGAAAAATTTAGTCTGCGAATCCACCAGTTCCTCGTTGATCTTGTTCAGCTGTTTAAGTCCGTCACGTTCTTTTCTGGTAACGCGCAGGAAGAAGAACAGCCATACCGTTATGAGGATCAGTATGAGCAATACCTGCTTTGCCGTCTCATTTGCGACGACAACGGCATCAGTTATTGTGTCATCAGCGAAAAATGCATTGACCAGGATCAGGAACAGGCAGACAACACCCAGTACCGGAAGGGGCAGCGGAGTATTGTCGTTTTTCTGCCTGACCTTTGCGATCAGGAACAGGAAAAGGAAATCCGCCACTGCCGTAATGATCTCCATGATCAAAGCCGCAATGACCAGTCGTCCTTCATCTTCCAGATCAAAACGGTTGAGGACCTGAAGCATGATCGCCTCAACGATATGATTTACGCTTCCCATTATCTCAGTCGACAAAAAGATTGCGAGGAATCTTCTCCAGACCTTGCCCTTGAGCATGAACAATAAGACGAAGAAGTGGACTATCAGACCCGCGAGCCTTATGACATCGTATGCTCCGATCGTTAATCCGTCGAGATCAAGGAAATCCTCCTTGATCAGATATGCTCCGGCTTCTGCCAGAATAACCGTTATCCCTGCTATTACAATTGATGTAATATAAGCAGTTTTCCTGTTTTTGAAGTCGTATTTGAACGCACCTTCCACGGCATAAGTGGTCGCCATGATTATCGCCAGCGGATTGATCGTGTAAACCAGAAACTTCATTACTTCGATCATCTGCCTGCTCTCCTGACGTACTCAAAAAGCATCTTCTTCGCATCTGCCGCGCTGCCTCTTGCCACCGGCAGGATATCGCCGTTATCCATTGCGACATCGTTGCTTCCGAGCTTTTTAACATGAGCGAGGTTCACATAGTAGGATCTGTGGCACTTGCAGAAATCCTTGCTTATCCCGTCGACCATTTCAACCGCCTGAGCGAATTTCATACGCATCTCAACGGAATCTTTCCTGAAGACAAAACGCACAGAATTATTAGACGCTTCAATATATATGAGATCGCCGATCCCATAGATGATCTCTTCACCGTCTTTTTTGAGGATTATCTTCTCTTCGACCTTGAGCTTCTTCTCAAGTTCTGTCAGAGTCTCCAGGAGCTTGTCCTTCTTTACGGGCTTGCTCAAAAATCTGAGTGCATCAACCTCATAACCCTCCAGGGCCATTTCCGTGTGGCTCGTAAGGAAGATTATCGGGATGTCTTTTGAATATTGGCGGATGACCTTGGCCGTGGACATGCCATCCAATTCCTTCATCTCAATATCAAGGAATACCGCATCCGGTACAAAACCGTTCTCAAAGCTCTTTACGATCTCGCTGCCGTCGGAATAGAGATAACAACTGACAGTCTCCGTGCCGTAAACTGCATAGATCAGTTCAGCGACGTGGTTCCTGTATACACTCTCATCGTCAACTATTGCTAGCCTCATGGGATCCTCCGGCAGAATTTTGAAAAGGAGCTGACTATTACGTCAGCTCCTTACATTTTAATATATTATCCTACTCGGGCAATAGTATTTTACTTATCGTGTGGTCCTGAAGAAGGAGATGATTTGTTTTCTATTAATCAAAGGCCGAATTCATTGCCATCGAAACGCATGTCATGGTCGCTACCTCTTCTGCAACGATCGAGGCAAGCGCGTTGCTAATAACTGCGCTGTTAACGGCTTTGTTGTAAATCTGGTCATCACTGCCGGAGAGCATATCGGCTACGAAGATCGCTGCAAACATAAGGCGCTCACGCTTTTGGAGTGTCCAGTTCCCGAAGCCCTTCTCTCTTCCCAGATACTCTTCAGTCTCTATGACCATATCAACAAGTTCATCCATATCGATATCAAGTTCAGCAAGAGCTCCCAGTGATGAGAATTCATAATAACTGCCGTACCTGGCACCATGCTCCTTAAATGTCGTAAAGAGCTCTGCTGACTTTTCGCATTTTTCTTTCAGGTTGCCGCCGGAGATAACGAGCAGTTCGCTCAATCCCTGGATGGCATTTGCATCAGCCTTAACCTTGAGTTCTTTCTTGAGATATGCGTAGCACTCTTCAATCTCATCGACTAATGCGTCGTCATCTTTCTCGCTCAGAGCGAGAAGAACGGCAAAAGCTATGTCGCTCTCATCAGAAAGGAGCGGGTGCTTTTTGCTGAGCTTATCAACGATACTCTCCATGCGCTTTGCGATATTTGCCGCTTCGTTCATCAGGCCGAGATCGACGATCGTCATGGCGGAGAGCACCATGCAGTTATATTCAATGATCCTCTTTCCTCTTAATGTCTTATAAACAGCAATTACATCATCAATATATTTCCCGGGGTCTGTCTGGATCGACATCTTTGTCAGTACGGCGAGTTCAACAGTAACTCTGAACGAAGACAGGATACTTGTTTTGGAAGCCAGTATCTTCCTTGCTTCCTTTATCTTCTCTATATCAGCTCTGCGGTTTGCATTCGTCAGGATAAGGCTTGATACCATGCAGTTAAGTCCGTATTCAAATATAAATGCATCTCCTACTGCCTGTCTGTTCTGAATGAATAAATCGATTTTGCTCTTAAGATTCGAGTCCATATTGGTCCAGCTCCTTTTTGAGGTTTTCTATGGCATGGATATTAGCATTCGAATCTGTCTATACCGGATTTTGTGGTGAATTGCAGTTTTTGAGTGGCGAGTTGTCCGGCTGAAAAAAAGAAATACAATTTACCACTCTTATCATGCATTTCACCACAAAAAACTCAGCAGACTGATTACAGATGATACTATCCGCTTATCAAAAGCAAAGCGAAATTAGCGGAGGAAAAAGATTATGAAGACCAACGTTATTACTGAATCAAAGAACATCACAAAGAAAAACGCAGCAATGTTACTTGTAGGATTCCTTACACCAGTTATTCTGTTCTCAAGCCTTACAGTTTCATTGATGAACTCAGGCTCTGCTGCAGTAAAAGAAAAGACCACACAGAAATATGCGGTCAACAAAGTATATCTCACAGATGAAATGTGCATTTCATCGAAGGCCTATATTTATAAGCAGGACGGAACCGATGAAGAGATTACGATAACTTTTGACAATGAAAGTATCCGCTTAAGAGATGCTCTTCTTCCTTCTATCGGCAGATTCTGATAGTTTGATCAATGCACTTGACCGGAACATAGCCGGAATAATCTCTCATCATAAAAGCCTTCGAACCTCAGAGATAATACTCTGGGGTTCTTCATTTATTTACATAATCAGGATAACTCCTGTTATTGTCCGAAAGCGATCTAAAAGAGAAGCACTCCCTTGGGATTATCCGGGGAGTGTTTTTAATAGAGAAAAGCCCCGGCTTGTGACCGGAGCTTTTCCCATTGCGTAATTGGGGATAGGAATTACAAAAGCCTTCCACTTTTATGGGTCGGATCAAGGATGGCCTTTGTTCTAAGTGGATTGATAGGGTGACTTGCGGTCAGGTTAGTAACGAATCTTGCGAATTTCTCGATGAAATTCTTGTCCTTGTTTACATATGACATATAGTTGTCGACATTAACGTACTTATAGACATGTCTTCCTGCAGAGAGGAACATCATTGTCTCAGCACCGCACTTATCGTCTGTAAGAACCTGTGCAACGCGGTCTACAGAATATTCTCTTGCGCGCTGCAGGAGAGGTCCCATAAAATTTGAGCCGAAAACGGGAATAATGCTTGCAAGATTTGCGAAGAAATTATAGTGGAGTTTAGTGTGCTTATAATACAGATGACCGAACTCATGTCCCATTATGAAGCTGATCGTATCAAGATCTTTGTGCTCCAGATACAGCAGTTCGATTACTTCTGCGTTCAAATGCACATAGTCTTTGCCGGGAACCCAGGATGCATATGCATTGATAGTGCCGTTCATCTGTTCAACATAAACTTCAGGTTCCTTCTTGAAGCCGAGAAGCTTTGAGAACTCTTTGACTTTCGCGTAGATCTCAGGGAAATTCTCTTCGGAAACCCTGATGCCGTAAGCCATGTTGCTTGCGTATCTCTTGTAGTATCCAAAGAGGCTCAGGATGATGAGATAGCAGACGAAACCGATTGCACCGATTGAAGCAAATACTGCTATGAAACCAATAAGGAATGCTGAGAATTCAGGACTTGTTTCCGTAATCTCCGCTTTCTCGAGACCTTCCTTGATCAGATCAACGATTCCGTATTCGCCGAATAAAACGATACCTGCGATACATAAGAAAACCGGTCCGATAATTGAATTGATCACAAAGAGCGGTAACTCTGCCTTGTGGCGGCGGTTTCTTATTTCTTTTTGTACCGACTCAGGTGTTCTGACTGTCTGTTCACTCATAACTTGTTCCTCCAATTTTGACACAATGTTTTGTTGAATGAGGCTAGGTTATCATCGCGAAAAACGTTTTGCGGATTTTGTGGTGAATTGACAGTGTAGCGTGGTGAAATGAATGATATCAGTTGTTTGGCTGGCATGACGGGATTAGGGGGAGCAGAAGCATCTGCTATAATATGCCGAAGCCCGATGCAGCACCATTTATGACTTTTGAATACAACAGACAGAGAAGGAGCCCCACTGATTGAAGATGGTTATCAAGCGCGCACAAAAAGAAGATGCAGACATCATTGGTGAAGTTCACTCAGCCGCGTGGAAGCAAACATATCAAGGCGTTTTCAGTCAGGAATATTTGGATTCAGATTCACCTTCAGCAAGACGGGAAGAGTTCCTTAGTTCTTTGAATGACAGGCATTGTGTCTATCTGCTTTTGAAAGATGATGATCAGGCAGCCGGAATAGTGAAGCTGGCCTTGAACGGAAACGATATTGAGATCGCGAGCATCTACATACTTGAAGAATACAGAGGGCGCGGTTTTGGCCGCAAAGTTCTTGAGTATATATTTTCAGAATATGAGGATTGTCCTATCGTGCTTTGGGTATTGGAAGCAAACCTTAATGCGCGTGCTTTTTATAAGAAGTGCGGCTTTGAGTTGACAGATAAAACCCGTCTGATAGATCGCGGCGGCAGCTTTAAACAGTTGATGTATGTGAGAAACGCTGCATCTTAAATAACCCGGCCTTCCTCAGCTTTCTGTAGCATTCCGGCGCATCTGCTATAATATCCCCGATATTTTTTAGATTGGATTTGTATCTGATGATTAAAGTTTTGTTTTCCTGACATCATTGAGTCTTTTCTGGCTTTCTGCTGTTTCGTTACAATTAATTCCCATATCATCGCGGATACAATGCAATGATTTTTCGTCTACCCATACGGATTCAACTTTTTCCAATTTTCCATTGAATACTGCAATTCCGGAAACCATCGCTCTGCATAGTCCCAATCAATATGAGATGGCGGATTCATAATTTGCTTGTAAGCTTCATACATAAGCTTTGCAATGACCTTAGGTGACACCTCTCCGTATTCACCACAGAATGCCGGAATAACGATGCTTTCCACGTTGTTTTCAAGAGCACACATAAGGCTTGTTCTTGTACACTGATAAACGATCATAGGATCCTTAACGGCGAAAGGACGTCTCATTGTCGGAGTATGGATAAGCTTAATGTCATCCTTTCCCGTATCAATGATGAAACTGGTAGCAACGGGTTGTTCACCTTTGAAGTTCTTGACTATATATTCCTGAACTCTTTCCTGAAGTCCCCATCCGAAATATCCGGATATGGCAAGATCAAAGCCGCCGTCCATCAGTCCATATGAATTAGCAGGAGAAACAACACAATCTACTTTGTGCTGCGTCATGAACTCTTTAAGCACATCACAAACAACTGTAACGTCAGGTTCATTGCTGAAATACGCACTCCAGCAATCCGCCATCATCGCTTCATTGTTAAGCAGATATACTTTCATCAGCGTTCCATGAACAGCTCTAATTCTTTTCTGTACAAAAGGAGCTGCTTAGCCTCTTCTTCAGTAATGTAGCAGAATCTTTCTGCCGCCTTTACACAAAGCATTCTTTCATCGATGGCGATATCCTTATCAGCCAGGATCAATGCGAGCTTTGCAACCTTTACGATTATGGGATCTTCGATGTAGTTCTCAGGTTTTCTGGGAATATCGAGTCTTGTTACTTCAGCGTTAGTCATGGGACACCTCCTTATTGTTGTAGAGAGTTTTTCTTTTCACTTACATATTAACGATCGGCGTGTACCAGATATGTCTCATCGCCAGCCGGCTCAGTCCATAAATCCTTCAGGATAATCATCATGGGCATCTGCCATAAATGATTTATCCTGCTGTGCTCCATCATCTTCAGACATCTGTTGCGCGCCATCGTCTTCTGACAAAGGCGGATCCATTTCAGGTTCTTCGTCCTTGTCCTCGAAATCATACTGCTGCGCTGCTGCATCGCCGTTTACTGTCTTCACGAACTTGATGTTCGGATCTTTAGGATCCTTCTCGTTGTATTCAAAGAACAGTGTCTTGCTTGCTATCCACCAGATGGGATCCTTGCCCACAGGACCGTGACGGTTCTTGGCAAGGTAAATATATGCCTGCTCTGCAATAGTGTTGCCGTTTGAATCAACGGCCGGCTGCGAATGATCCTGACCATCCGGAGTGTTATTGTCCTTTTGCGGGTGATAACCGGGCCTGTCAACGAACATGATCGTATCTGCATCCTGCTCGATTGCGCCTGAATCTCTGAGGTCTGAGATCTGGGGCGTATGGTCTGTTCTTTTTGCAGATTCTCTGGACAACTGCGAAAGGCATATTATCGGGATCTCAAGTTCCTTCGCAAGAAGCTTGAAGTTTCTTGAGATTGCCGCGACCTCGTCATTACGCGATCTTCCGGGAAGTCCTTTCGCGTTTATGAGCTGTATGTAGTCTACGAAAATAAGACTCGGTTTTCTGCCTGTCGACATAAGCTGCTGTATCAGGCCTTTCATGGTGCCGGGTTCGATGTTGGGTCTGTCGTAAAAATACATCGGATAATCTCTTAACTTGGCCAGTGCCTGATCCATCTCGTTTCTGTCGCTTTCAGACAGAGTTGACGAGTTGGCTATATCCCTGACAGGCTTGGACATTGCTGAAGACAATAATCTCTTACCAAGCTCATCGTTGGTCATCTCAAGCGAGAAAATAACTACGGTCTTCTGGTTTGCAGCAACGTTCATGGCCATGTTGAGGGCCAAAGCGGTCTTACCCATACCCGGCCTGGCTGCAAGAATGTGTATCGTTCCCGGGCCAAGACCGCCAAGCATGGAATCAAGCTTCGGAAAACCAAGTTTTAACTTACCCGAATCACCATGACGGATATCTTCAATGATGCTTGTTACCGAAGACTTCAGAACGTCAGCCATCGGAACAAGTCCCGTTGACTCTTCATCTCTTCGGAGCTGCGTTAACTGGGCAATGGCTGCATCCAAAACCTGCGGTGCCGTTGCTCCGTTTCCCATTGCCTGTTTCTTGATCTTCTCGACTGCCTTTATTATCTTCACCCTGTCGCTCCGGTCTTTGAGCGCATCAAGATAACTGTCGAGACCTGACATGACTGCCATCGTGTCGCCTACGCGGTAAACATAACGCTGGCCGCCAACCTTTTCAGATAAGCCTCTTCTTTCAAGTTCGGCAATTACGGTGAATCTGTCTATACGGACACCGTCAATAAACATCTCGAGAATTACGCCGTAAATAATGCTGTTGCGGTCGTCGGTAAAATCCTCGATCGTCAGCTTATTCTGTGATCTCATTACCGCTTCTTCATTGCGCATGCAAAGTGCAAGAACAGCCATTTCAATGTCAACATCAACACGACGCTTGGTATTCTGATCGATAAGATTATCCATAGTAATTCTCATGCCGTCCTTCGCACGTTTTTAGGTGAAATAAATTATAGAAAAGGTCATGCCCCGATATTGGGACAACAGTTCAGTTATGAGGACAATATCGAAAAGAAATTCTCAGTTAATGTTTGACAAGCTTAGACCATCGTCCACGGCACGTCATAATCCTTCTTGTATTTGGAACCCTTAAGGAGATAAGAATCTTCATCAAACTTCTTGGTTCTCCTGAACTTTCTGGCAGCAGTCTTCTTGCAATACCCTGCAGTAATTGAGCAGTGTCTGACAATAAATACTTCTCCACCGATAGGCTCAAACTTGGGAATATAAACCGTCTTCCCGCTGGGACTCTTTACAGCAACAGTGGTTAAACGCTCTTTCTGGCGGATAACAAAATACCCGCACTGGCCATAGAAATGACTGTACTCTCCCCTGTCGAACTTACGGGCTCTGGAAAGCTTCTTGTGCGCAGTCTCATATCGTCTCTGTCTGTGACGCGCCTTCTGTTTTGTATCAAAATAGCAATTAACTTTAGACATACGCTTTTACCTCAATTACATAATATCGGGGACAATGTACTAGAAATGTCCCATCACTAATTTCAGGCTCAGACTCAGGTGCGCCAATAAGTCCGATTATTGCCACACCCGTTATGAGAAAATTTTATCGGGTGTTATCTACACGACACTGGCGGTTACCTCAGTTCTCCTTTGTGAGAAAGGAGGTGGTGCAAATGAGAGACTATGAGATACTTATCGTGGTTTTTACCGTGATAGCAATTATCGTTAGTATTCTTATTGAGTACATAAAAAAATGACCGCCCTCCAGCCAAGGTAAGCGGTCATTTATTTGACAAACTACTGAGGTAACCGTCTGGTAGGTAACACCTCTTATGTTTCAATTATACTCCGCTCACTCTAATTGACAAGTTCACAAATCTCTTTTTAATTTCTGCGCCTGAACTTCTCTCCTTCATAAACCCTTACGGGATTTCCCCTAACGATTTCAGTATGCTTCTGCCATGCTATATTCAGAGCATCTGCATTGTTGTCTTCCTGCTTTGCGGCCAAAATACTCTGCAACCGTTTCACCGCTTTCTGTTTGTTCTGCACCTGGCTTCTTTCTTCAGTACAAGTAACGACAATTCCTGTCGGCTTATGAACAATTCGCACGCCAGTCTCAACCTTATTAACGTGCTGACCACCCTTGCCGCCGCAGTGCATGGTTGTTATCTCGCAGTCACTCACATCAAGTTCGCCAACAGTTTCAGCTTCCTTTATCACGCTTACATCCATATACCAGTTCTTGCGCTGATGACCCGGTCTTATGGTGCTTTTCCACACCCACAAGACCGTGCCCTCAAGCATTGATACATCTTCATCGAATTCCATAACGCATGACTTGTATCCGTGCCCTGAATAGTCCGCGTTTACGGAAACGATCTGTGAGCCTGCAAACTCTTTAAGCAAAGCCTTGCAGAGTTTTTCGACTCCGACAGAGCACTCAACAGGGCCCTGTCCTGAACTTATCTGTAATAACATTCTTACCTCTCTTTTCCAGCCTTGAAGTTATAGACCGGCTTAACGATCTCCTTCACTTCAACGCTGTCCGAAACCACATCAACAATCTCATCGATACCACGATAAGCAACAGGAGCTTCATCGAGCGTTCCCGTGCCGATTGAAGATGAATAGATTCCCTTCATATCATTCTTAAATGCCGATACCGTGTAGTGGTTCTTTACTTCATCACGGCGCAATACTCTGCCTGATCCGTGAGGTGCCGAATAGTTCCACGAAGGATTGCCTTTGCCTACGCCAAGGATTACTCCGTCACGCATATTGATGGGAATGATGACTGTCTCACCATCACACGCAGATGCCGCGCCCTTACGCAAAATCTTAGTACCATCCGGAAGAACTCCAATGTAGTTGTGGATCGATTCGTAGCGCTCGATTTCCTTCCACTTCATGCCCTTCAGAATCTCACCAAGAATGATCTCCCTGTTAAGCGATGCATACGCAGTAGCAATCTGGACATCGTAAAGATAGTCGTCCATCAGAGTGCCTTCCACATAAGACATCTCATACGGAACATCCTTGCCCATGTTGACAAGTCTTCTGCGCGCCGCTTCAGTGTAGTAATCGGCAACGTCGTAACCAAGATGTCTGCTGCCCGAATGAATGATCAGATAGTATCCGTCTTCACCCTTATCAACTTCGATAAAGTGATTGCCTCCACCTAAAGTTCCAAGACTCTTCAATGCCTTGTCACCGTTAACGGCACGCAGACATCTGAGATCAGAAATCACTTCAAATCCTGCCCTGTTATGAGGCACTTTGCGGATTCCAAAACCGGACGGAACGCAATCTCTAATGACCCTGTCGAGCTTAGCAAATTCAATGCTCTTCGCCTTAAACTTGCAGACAAGCATTCCGCATCCGATATCAACACCCATGAGCTGAGGAATGATCTTGTCGTTAACGGTCATGGTAAGACCGATGGGACCCACCTTACCCGGATGACAGTCCGGCATTATGCAAACTTTTGAATTAATGGATATCTGGTTATCAAGTATCATCCGGATCTGCGATCTGGCATAGTCTTCGATACTTGTAGCAAAGACAGTAGCCGACGCAAACCGGCCTGTAATATTGTCCATAAAAATACTCCTTTCGTAATGAAAGGGCATTCATGGGTTCACTTCAATTGGGATTTAGACAGCAACCTCGAAAAGAAGGTCCCATGTACCCTTAGTTTGTAATTGATTCATAGATGTTAATAATCGTTTTGTCATTGCAAGGACCTCCTTTCGAATTAGTATTGTCGCAGATTATAGTGGACAACTTTTGAAAATGCAATACTAACCTTTAACGTACTGCTCGTGGAATTCAATCCAGCTTTCTTTATTATTTAAAACTTCAAACGCGGCTTTAAAGTTATAAACCGGCTTAATCACCTCAACCACATCAACGGACTCTGCGATAACATCAATGATGTCTTCCAAAGACTTGTACGCCATGGGCGCTTCGTCGAGTGTGAACTCGTTGACGGAAGTTGTGTAGATACCTTCCATGGCTTTCTTGTAGTCTTCCATGGAGAGTGTTTCCTTGGCCTTTGTTCTGGACATAAGTCTTCCGGCACCGTGAGGCGCGGAGAAATTCCATTCAGGGTTTCCCTTACCGATGGCGATAACAGAACCGTCCCTCATGTTGATGGGGATAAGAACCTTCTCACCCTTGTGTGCAGCGATGGAACCCTTACGTAAGATCATCTCTTCCGTATCGATGTAGTTGTGTATCGTGTGGAACGCTTCGCCCGCAACCAAACCCGCACGATCAACAAGGATCTCTGCCATTAACTCTCTGCTTCTCTTTGCAAATACCTGGCAGATCTCCACGTCGTGGAGGTAGTCTCCCAAGTACTTACCGGAGAGGAAGCAAAGGTCTTCAGGCATGGGAGTATCGCCTTCGAACACTTCCCACTTAAGCTGCTTTAATGCTGCCTGGATTTCAGCTTTACGGCCCTCGGCCTTGTAAGTCTCAATTATCTCATCACGCTTCTCAAGGTAATCTCCATAACCTCTCTGTAAGTTGATCGCAAGCTTCTGATAGTACTCAGCGACCTGCTTACCCAAGTTTCTGGAACCGGAGTGGATGACGAGATATTTTGTGCCATCAGCACCCTCATCGATCTCGATGAAGTGGTTTCCGCCGCCAAGTGTTCCGAGAGAACGGCCAAGTCTACCAGTATCCTTAAGTTCTCTGTAACACTTAAGTCCTGTAAGATCGAACTTCTCTTTTCTTCCATCCCATACGGAAGTTCCGGACGGAATGTAGTGAGCTGCCTCATCGACCCTCTCAAAATCAATAGCACCCTTGCCAAGCTCAACCGTATACATTCCGCAGCCGATATCCACGCCGACAACGTTGGGAACGACCTTGTCGACAACAGTCATTGTTGTTCCGATCGTGCATCCCTTTCCGGAGTGCACGTCGGGCATGATTCTGATCTTGGACCCTTCGGTCATCTGGTAATCGCACATTCGTCTGATCTGCTCGATCGCTTCATCTTCCACGACCTTCGCATAGCAGATTGCTGTGTTCACCTTTCCTTTGATTTCAATATATTCCATTTCTTTAACCTCGCTTTATGCAGCGATCTTCTCATACCTTGCGGAAGAGATTACGCTCATCATGAAGGCGTAAGGGTTTAAGTTGTCTTCCTTCAGCATCGCGAAGATCTGAGGAGACATACCGGAAACCAGTGTAACACCCTCTTCGTTCATTGTGACAGGCTGCTGTCTGTTGAAGCTGTTGACGTTCCAGAATACCAGCTTAGGTAATTTGTAGCCGCTTTCGACAAACAATTCCTTTGCATATTCGAAGTTCGTCATGTCAGCCTTTTCGGCGCACCAGTCAAACTCCATGTCAGAGACAATAATTATTCTTGAAGGCATATCAGACTGCTTCAGTCTGTTCTTGACTGCAGTATCCAATATCATCTCGAAAGTTCTCTCAATGTTGGTGTTGCTGCACTCGTTGAAGCTCATGCAGTACTGTACCTTCTCGAAAATATCCTTACCCTTAATCTCAACGAGCCTAGGGTTAGCAGAGAAAGTAATGAAATGGTTCTTGAACGCACCCTTGTTTCTTTCTGCAAAGTAAATACCCAGTGACTCTGCAACAGCTGCCGGCAATACGCCTCTGCCGCCGTACATTGAGCCTGAACCGTCGACAACGACCAATGTGTTATCAGAGTTTACATAGTTCTCCAAAGCGTTCCAGGTAGCATCCAGGGTCTTTTTCTCTGCCTTTGGCATGCCCATTCTGACGCCCTTAATAACATCCCATACGATATCGTAGGGAGTTAAGCAGCTTGTGTTCATTACGGAAGGGTTAGCTACGGCCTTTCTGATGAAAGCCTCGTATCTGTCTTCATCGTTTCTTATGAAGGCCTTTCTGTATTTGAACAACGCCTTTGAAGGCTGCTTCTCATACTCAAAAGAATAGTCCCTTGTTCTCAGGTTATTCTCCAATATCTTTATGTAAGCTCTCAAAGAAGACAGCATCTTTCTGTAAGAAGCGTCAGACATGCCCATCGCTCTCGCGATCTTTCTGGCAGTTCTTACTGTCTCTTTAGAGCTTGCGTTAACAGAAGGCAACCACTTGGCCATCAGTGAGACGGAATCCTGTGCCTGCATGGACTCCATATCTTCCTGCAAAACCGCTTTGATATAAGCGATTGCCTCCTGCTCACAAGCTGTATCCATCAAAGAGAGGATATCGTCATATCTGCCGTATTCGGCGATATTATCAATATTCTTAATGACAGTCTCAGGGTAGTTCTGAGCTAAGTACTTCATAATTACTCTGAAGAATCTTCTCTCACCTAAGCCACCTCTGATATCTCTTGCAAAGAAGAGTGTCTTCATGGCAATATCCCTGTCTTCGGCAAAAGCTCTGATGAATCTTTCTAAGATCTCATCGTCACTTGCATTTCTCAATGCGCCGGCTGTTGCAAATAAGTCCAAGCAGTCTGACATAGTAGATGCGTTGGATACTGCACCGTTTTCTGTATAAGCCTTGTTTGCTTCTCTCTTTAAAAACTTCAACATTTTCATTATCTCCTTTATAACAAGGTGCGGTTTGGCTGTACCTATAACAGTTTGGATCGAATTGCTGTATGCACCTTTAGTCAACATATTTACAAGACACTTAGCCTTCGCCTTGGCTGCTATGGCAGGACTCGAACCTGCAATCCACCTAGATTCAATTGCTGTGCGTGTCTTTCACGTTGCACCCTTATGTTACCCTCACAGTTGGGGTTTAGATAGATGCAGATTGACTTGTGAATACAACCCCAATATAATTGAGATATTGCAGAGTTTTATGGTTATTATCCAGATATCACGACCCCAAATAAGAGTTACACTATGACAGAGAAATACAAGATTTACTTATCTGAAGACACAAAATCACGCCTTATTAACGATGCCGAGCTCTTCGAATTCTTCCGAAAAGACGGCACCGTCAACCTCAATGGCTTTCTAAAAGAACTTATCGTCAACTACTTCGACCAGTACCGAAAAGATAACGATGAGTTATTAAAAGACGTCATCAACGAACTGACTTCAGTTAAATCACTGAAGTCCAAAGAAGCATCCCAGCTTGCAGATAAGATAATCAGAACATATATAAACAATAAAGAAACCGCATCCGGCAAGAGCACTGTAATAACCCTTACCGTCAGCGGTGAATCTTATAACATAATCAAGATAATCGAGAATAATCTCCTCCAGGATTCATCCATGTCCGGTTATATCAAGGACATGTTCTTGTCCTATCTCTCAATCCCCAGAAACAAAAGAGAAGAGATTATATTCAAACCTACTTACGAAGCAATTAACAAAGCAATTGCAGAGAACAAGGTGCTCACATTCTCATCTACAAACAGCAGGAACAAAGGCACCGTTCACGTTGAGCCTTACCTTATCGCAACCTCAAAAGAAGAACAGTTCAGCTACTTACTCTGCCACGGCCACGACTACTACAAGGATCACACATTCAGGATCTCAAGATTACGGAATGTCTTCGTTACCTCCGATACCTTCACAAAAGATAAGAAGGTCGAAGCAAGACTTACCGAGATGGGTATAAGACGTCCCCACTCCGCATCTCCTGACATCCACGCTGTCGTCCTCATGACCGAACGCGGCAAAGACATGTACCGCATGATCGTCAAGAACCGCCCTGCACTCTCCAAAGCCGAAGGCGACAAGTACCACTTCAACTGGCCTGAAATGCAGCTCGAAGAATACTTCAAAAGATTCGGAAAAGATGCCATAGTAATCAGGCCGAAATCACTGAAGCAGAAACTGATTAAGTATTATGAGGATGCGGTAGAAGCGTACGTTAAATAACCTCTGCTATTTTCTGCTCTGCATACTCTTCTGTGTATCTTTTTAGAAGTTGATATGTTTTATGTTATTTCGGCCCTCAATTATGATAGAATTTTAGTGTCAATTCTGTGTGAGACTTGAGGTATCTTTTATGCAAAAATCACAACCACAAATAATCACAATAAGCGATTTGATTCAATGGCGAACCAATAATCAAATTGAACTTTCTCCAAAGTATCAGAGAAATGCTGTATGGAATGGCCGCGCAAAATCATATTTAATTGATACAATTATTCGAGGTTTACCTATTCCTCCAATATTTATGAGGCAATTATTAGATGTAAACACACGTGTCACGTTTAAAGAAATAATCGATGGACAACAGCGCGTAAGAGCAATTATGGAATTTGCGGATGATGCATTCCCAATAATGAAATCTCATAATAGCGAATTTGGCGGGAAGCTTTATTCTGAATTGGATGATGAAACCAAAGAAGAGTTTCTTGCTTATAAGATTAGTACTGAGGTCATACGAGAAAAAGATGATTCAGTTATATACGACATGTTTGCAAGATTAAATACGAATAATATTGTCTTAAACGATCAAGAGATACGTAATGCTAAATACTGGGGAGAATTTAAAGTATTAGTATATAGACTTTCTGCATATTACCATGATTTTTTTGCTAACCATACTTTATTAAATGATAAAGAATTTGCAAGAATGAAAGATTCCGAATTAATAAATTCAATGGTTTTGTTAATGAGCGAAGGAATAATTGCCGAAAACAAAACCGTTGTTAATAAGTACTATTCCTTATATGATGAGTCTTTCCCTGATTCTATTGTTATTGAGAATAAAATCAATCGCATTATGTCATTATTAGAACGACTATATGGTTATTTCACTTCTAATATGGGGTGTTTCAATAACAAGAACTATTTCTTTACTTTATATTGCGTTATTGTGAATCAAGTATTTGGAATTAAAGGATCTTCCTTGCCAAGAAATCCTGCTTTTCAGGATGATAATATAGATAGCAATTTTACTGCATTGTGCGGAGTATTATCAGATTTTATCTCAGAGTTTGAAAAAAATAATGACAATAACGATTTAGGTTATAGTGGATACAACGTATCCAATGTAACCTATAAGGATTTTAAGGCATTACACAGAATGAGAACTACAAGCAAAATGGAAAGAGAATCTCGTATATCGTTCTTAAACAATGCATTTATAAACTACCACAATGCTTAAAACTGATATTGAAAACTCTATACAAATATGGACTGACTGGGCTAGAAATAGTTCAACGCCTCGATATGATATTGCATTGTTCAAAATATGGATTCAGTTTGAGAAGTTTTTGAGCGATCTCTTCGTTTTATATGCAATTGGGGGTGAATCGGAGGCAGGTTTTTCTCCTGGCCAAAAGCTGGCTTTTTCTGATGAAAACCAGTTAAATCCTTTTTTACGAAATGCAGGCGCAAAATATATTAATTATTTTGATATTATTCCTGCTCTTTCTGAACACATCTTTATTAATGATGTATTTAGCAAAGTGGTGTTTAATGAACCTACCAACTCAACAGTAGTTAATCAAGTAATGTACATTAGGAATTATATTGCACATGAAAGCGGAGAAGCAAAAGACAGGCTGATACGAAATGTTTATTGCAATAATGGTGTTTTTTTAGAACCAAATGATTATTTGCAAAGGAAAAAGAAAAATTCAGGAAAAACCTACTATACTTATTATGTTGAAACTATCAGTAATATGGTTTCATTGCTAGTTCAAGGGGTGGATTAACAGTATCCTTTTAAAGCTATTGTTATAATGCTTTCATATTTTTCAAATCATATAGGATTCACTTCTTAGAATCGTAATTAAACAAGCTACACCGCACTTATTCTTTGGATATCTTCCGTATTGTTCTTATGAAAGTGGTCACATGAGAGGAGATATATTAGCAGTTTACAGCAACTACTACCTTAACTGTCTTTATAGGTAAATCGTTTCAAGACCGAAGCTCCTCAAATGCTGACGGGCACCATCACCGAAACTTGTTTCCAAGAATCCGTTGATTGATATTATCATTGTACAAGTTCTAAAATACCGCAAGAAAGCAGATAATTATAAATGCCATCATAAAAACTTGAATCTCTGGTCTCATCCTCCTCGGAATCAACTCCTCGCGGGACAAAAATTACCATACCTTGACGAGCTCTGGTCAGCAAAACCCTGTAAGAGTTTAATAGATATCGTCGCTGTTCAATCTGATTGCGCTTCTGCCACTTTGTTCCTTTAAAACTATAATAATCCCAATCGTTGTTATTCTTTGTGCGTCTAAGATCTGCATCCCAACAAACAACCGTCCAATCCAATTCCAGGCCTTGTACTTTGAATTCACTAGCAACGATTTCAAGCCTGTTTGAAGATCGAAGATCTTCACTGGGTGCAAGAAACCAATTTTTCACATCTATCTCTGTTGGAACATAAATGCCCTCCGGTTTTAATCGTTGCGCACTACTGCAAGCCAACACTCCACACCTCTGAGATCCTCGGACTTGCTTTCTTACCCATGACTTAGCTTTACTAATATCTCGAGTAACGTATATCGGATACTTCTTAATTATTTGCTGATAAATCCTTTGCGTTTCTAAAGGATTATTATCAAGTAAGGCATCAACAAATTGACATTGCTTATCAGCTCTGAAAGAACGAATAGACGTTTTAAGGTGTAATGCTGGAATCTGATGACACCGGTTGCAGTTTAGAATCATATCTTTATCTATTGTTTTGTCTTCAACCTGGCCAAAGATCTCTGGCGAGTAGTATAACTCCCATTCTTTGAAATCTTCTATACCACACTTAAACCACTCGTTAATACCGACTTCGCCATCATAAATATCTTGTCCTAATCCAACCAGACATATCATTACAGCCCAATCCTCATGGCGATTCATTATGCTGTATAAAAGATGCGGTTCACTTACTGACATTGCAGGATCATTGTTATGCTTACGACTCATTTTTTGTTGATTCCATACTCGTTGAGCTTCATCAAAAATCAATATGTTCTCTGGAGTAGGTCTGCTATGAGTAGAATTATCCTTTTTGAAGGCGTAGCTGCTTTGTATTAAAGCATTAACTGCGGCTTCAGTTTCTCTATTCCATTGCTTATTTTTATCCGCTTTAATACTTCTCTTTAATGCTTCTCTGAGAACTTCAACCAGCGGCCCGTTACCAGAAAGATAGACACTCAGATTTTCATTGCCCTTATCCAAATTCTGAGCAACGACATCAAGTCCAACAAGTGTTTTTCCAGCTCCAGGAACACCAGTTACAAAGCAAACACACTTTTTGCGGTTGCTTTGTGCCCATTGAATAATATTGTTCAATTCCTTCTCACAAAAATCAATATTATCCTGGCCTGCTTCAGATTGAGCAATCTGACTTAAATTATGAGAACTGTATGCCTCTACTGCTGCAGCAATTATTGTTGGAGTAGGATAATAGGGTGAATTGAACCATTTTTCAAAATTGATTTCTCCGTCATCTCCATATAACTCAGATATCATAGTAATCTTAGGAATCAATGTCTCAATGTTTTCTCTTTGCAAATACACCTGTTTATCAGGATAACTATCCAAGAACTGCTCTTTAGGATAAGGTTTTGCATCTGTAGCAATTAGTATAGGACAAACATATAAATCCTCAGATTCTTTATGGAAATTCTTAATATCCAAGGCATAATCTTCTGCTTGGCGAGCATCTTGGGCATCATAACCAGTTTTGCCATTCTTAAACTCAAGAGAAAAAACCATGTGGCGGATCAAAAGGATAACGTCTATTCGCTTACCTAATCGAACAATATCATATTCGAAAATAATATCGCCTTCAATACCACATTGTTCTAGCCGAGATTGAAGTTCAGATATCTGATTATTCCAAGCATCGGATTGAGCCTTGTTTATCTCAAATGCATGCCTTACTAGCTGACCAACAATATTATCTGCTTTATCACTAATGAACCCTGGAATAGAATTACAGTAATATGCTTTCCCCGTTTGAGTTGAAAAAGTGTATTTGTTCATATGTGCCTCTTGGTTATCAGACTTTAGATCAATGATTATCTATATATTTCAGAATTTGTTTGGCTATAATCTGCGCAAGCATTGGAGGCACAGCATTTCCAACCTGCTGATATTCTGCATCCTTAGGGCCATAAAAACGGAAATGATCAGGAAACGTCTGCAGTCTGGCTGCTTCACGAATAGACACTGCTCGATTGAGTTTTGGATGTATCCACATCGATTTTCTAACATTGATGACAGTACCGGATGCTTCCTTATAATCTAAACGCAAATAAACAGTGTTTTGTGTTCGCTCAACATTTGTGTAAGTGTTTTCTTTCATTTCCTTTGATAAGGCATGAAAATTCTCTCCAGGCTTTATTGCTTTAAATCTACTTAAAGCAATTTCACGCGTTTGTGGAACTACATGATTATAGACCCGTCTACTTTTTGTCCTAAGCGACTTTAATTTCGCAATCTTTTTTGCACTTTTTTCTGGTATAAGTGAACCATTCTTTTTTATATCCTCTTCTATCGAATAATAAACGGGTACGTCTTGCAGATCAGCAATTGCATCATAAACGTTCGTCATCTGTACATTCCTACTAGGAAAAGGCATATCGACAATTGACGTATATTGGCGTTTTACTCCAATTATCACAAAGCGTCTTCTCTTCTGTGGAATTCCAAAATCAACAGCAGCAAGAATGCCGTTGTTAATGGCATACCCATTATCATTACTACCTAAAATATATGTAAGATAATCATATACTGCACATGAACTTACTTTTATAACTACGTCATTGGTGGAATCAATAGTGCCAATAATATCATTACTTCTAATCTCTTTCGCACGAATAAGCATTTTTTGTACAGCCAGAGGTTCTTCAAGTAATGAAATGACTTGGTTCGGCTTAATGGATTTGCTGTTCTTGGAAAACAAAGCAAAAATCCTCTCACTGATTTCACGAATATGTTTATTGGGTATGATACATTCATCACCAATCATTTTCTGAATAGATTCAACATACTTGTTCAAAGCTTTTTTCAGTTTGAGTTGGTTGTATCGATTTTTGTATATGATATTTAGAGCTTTATATAGATCTTCTGACCACAAATTGCTTTCAATTACTGATTCACTCTTAAGTATTGTATTCAATCCTCTAAACTTCCACTTGCCCTCAAGCAGGAAAATAGTGTCCATCTTTGTTGGAATGCAATACTTTTCAACGACCTCTAAATCACCTTTTTCGATGTAGAATCTATGAACATCTGATTTAAGCATACCTACGTTTTCCATAACAAATGCTTTAGGCTGAATTTGTAAGATGGCTCTTATGTACTGCTTAACTAATTTATTGTTTTGGTTTATAGCTTGATTGTGCTGTCGATTAGCATTGCTAAAACCTTGACACGGTGGTCCGCCAACAACTACATCAATGGTTCCGTATTTTCGATTAAATGAAGTGAAATCCACTTCATTTATATCATCATACATATCAACATTTTTGAAAAACTTGCTATATGTCTCTTTAGCATATTCGTTCTTTTCAATAGCAGCTTTAATTTCAAATTGCTTCGTTTGTTCAAAGCCTAAACTTAATCCGCCTGCTCCTGCGAACAAATCGATTACTTTATACATCAACACCTCACTGTAGTTTGTTATTTTCGAATCTATCTTTTAACAGTTTCCAACAATCATCCTTTTTGCACCACTGTCCAATATTAACTCCTAGTGTTGTTGGATTCTGAAAATGATGCCATACTTTATAAACTAAATCTTCTATTATCAGGCGAACCTCTGGTTCAATACTCTGTATCTCCCACATATAATCAAGATTAATCTTGTCTTTATAGTAAGTTCCAAGCAACGCGACAGTATAATAATCAATTTGTGCTTTGAAACCACCAAATTTCTGATTGGCTACTATTTTATCGCATTCGTTAAACAGAATTACTTCTGCAATCATGCGTTTATAATTGATTTCGTTTGCTTCGGGTATTTTTCCGTCATTCACTAACCCTGTAAAAAATACAAAATTCGTTTCTAATCCCTTGCTCACTATTTCAGGATAACCCATCCAACACATCATGCATTTTGCAGCTACCGCCTTTGATACACATCTGTTCTTTGGATTATGATCCTTGAATTCTTTTTTTAATGCCGGAGTTAATTGTCGATTAACCTCAACAAGATATTGACCACGAGCTCTTTCATAAAACCAGCGATCAACTGATTTGCCTTTAGATACTGGTATATATGTGATTCGTGATAAACGTTCCATGCGGATGTGATAGTCGTCATTGGCGCTAAAATCTGATACCTTGATGGGATTCTGACTATTAGCATATCGAGAGATATTGGCAACAATTTCACCAACTTTGTCATCTGATTTAATAACGGCTAGTTTCATTTGAACACTAACAGAAGACAGATCTATTTTTCCTTTATAAGCGTTATAGATCGAAGCTGTAGTTTGTCCGCCATTTACTATCTGCCATCCTTTAATAGATTTGATCACAACATATTTATCATTCGATGAATCTTCATCAATCTCAATTGATTCAGCAATTGTAGAAATACCATTGTTATAAGCCATGAACATTTCTGGTTCGTTTTTTAACGAATCTCTTATTCCTTTATTTATTTTGCCTGTAGCTTGCAAAAAGGACCTTACATTTTTTTCTATCAATTTCTGACCTTCGTCGCTGTATATCTTAGCTAAGAGGTCTCCGGAAATAGCTCCAACATAACAATCATATGGTTGTTCTGAATTGCCTTCAACTTTAATTAGTGGGAGTTTGACACCATACTTTTTATTGAGTTTTATTTCGATAACACTTGTTTGTTCATTCAAAAAGACATGTTGATATAAACGTTCAATATCCCAAACGTCGTAGCGAATAACCATTTTTCCTAGTTTGGAATCTTCTGGGACATATAGTACGGCTTTTTTATTTGTTATAAGAATTATGTTAACCGTTTCAATATCATCTTTACATTCTTTAATATATTCATAAGCTTGATAACCATCACTTGATTCTTCAAGCTCATCAAAACTATCAGTAATGCATTTCTTTAAAAACCTATATGCTTGCTTTACAGATTTTTCGATCTCAACTTTGCCTGTTTTAACTATCTGTGTGTTAGCACTGAAATCACTAATTACCAACGTAAGTGTATTAAAATATTCGTTGAAGACGTAACCATCTAAACGGAGCTTTTCTCCAGATTTTTTAAAATCAATGATCTGACAATCTGAAATACTTGATTCACCAACTTCTGTTAGATACGACAAAAAGATAGTCTTAAACGCGATAGAAGTCGAAACAACATTGTTTGCTCGGTATGATGCAACCTCTTCGAGAATATCTTGATTATATTCAGCAAGTTTATCAACCATTTTTATCACGCCCTTCCAAAATATGCTTTTTATCCTCTTCAGAGATAATAAAGGGGACGGCAGCTTCGATAGAAATATCGTATGTACAATTAGAAATTCCAGAATCTATAGATTCCTTTGTGATTCTTGGGAATCCATCCTTTACATTATAAGTTTGTTCCTCGCGAATATGATATCTAGTTCCATACTTGTCTTCTAATCCATAGAAGTACCCGTATTTATTCAATCCTTCCTCAAATCTCTTTTGCAACAGCGGATAGTCAATAAATAACAACTGTAATTCTTCTACAAGTTCCGGAAGAGTCTTGCCGTCAGATATGCTTTTCCTAAATGCATAAAAGTTGATATATAAATACTTATCCACTTCTTTATCGTCAAGTTGATATTCGCTACTAATATGCATTTTATATGGCGCTTTAGTAGATGTTGTCTTGATTTCAAAAGCAGTTCCATCTACATAAAAGTCATGCGTTTCGTGTTCATAACCCGTCCAGCACGATAGTGCGTGACTACCTCTTATACTTATAAGTTGTTTCAAAAACAATAATTCACCAAATAAACCCTGTTGGCTTTCTGGTGACAGCAACAGGATTTTATCTTGTGAGAAGAATGTCTTCCACTTAAGTAACAGCTTGCTAACACTGGGAACTAAGTTTTGACCACTAGGAATATCTTCGATATTTCTTCGAATATCCTCTATTATCACTTCATATATGTATTCTTCTCCATCTTTGTTCTGAGCTATCTGCAAAAAGAAATCAACAGGACTATATTCATATAAATGAACCTTTTCCAACGATAATCCTTTGCATCTTGGAATATCATCTAACGAAATATCGTCAATAGTAAAAAACAAAGATCTCATATCAGTGTCTCTTTCCATTGCATAGATAAGAGATACACCCTTTGGAGTAGTGTAAAGCTTAGAAAGAGTCTTATGTTCTCCATTTTTCAGAGACTGCTGCAAATCATCATAAATTTTGTGTGTCAAAGTCATAGCTACTATTCTCCACAGCAATATCATTTACATGATATGATTTTATGTCACCTTGTCCTTTTCTATCAGGAAACACAACAGCAACAGCAAAAGCGAAGTTTTCATTGAATTGTTGATAATCAACATCGAGAATACGTGTTTGACTTAAATGCGCACTAAAATCACGTTTCATATCTTTACCAGTACGCATCTTATTTCTACTTGTGATAAGAAGATCCGGATCGGACTCAACACCCAGTCCAAATTGCATAGGGGTCTGCTTCACAACTCGTCCCATATAATCTATTTGTCTTACCAAATCTTCTGTCGCTCTCGATATTGAAACAAATGAACGGTGTAGTGCTTTTGTCGTATACAGTCTGCATAAATCCAAATAGCCAGGCCTGTAACCAAACCAACGTCCCATCTGCATTAATGTATCATAGGTATTAGAGCTCCTTGTGAAGTAACTGACAACCAAGCCTTCAAGGGTCAATCCTCTCGAAAGCTTATCTCCGCCAATTACAATCACATTAAAAGGTTCATCCTTGTGATTCTCATAAATCAAAGTGTCTGTGCTTTCACCATTGATACTATATATAGTGAACTCTTTTGCCTTAATGAAACGGACTATTTCTTTATATGTAGTATCCCAGTCAAAATTTGAACAATTAGTCATATATTTGGGATAACCTTCAACCATCTTATCCGTAGTAGAAACATAGTCTTCTTCCCATATGCTGCGAAGATCATTTTCTATTTCAGCATCGCCATTCTTTATATAGTTATAGATTTCGTCTATAAAGTATTTCTCCACTTTTTTCTTTACAGTGTTTTGCTGACCTTTAAATCGAATAACGTGAATCAACATAGTATTGGGCAAGCATTTCTGTCCACGAAGATTTCTTGTAGCCACTGAAATAACAAAAGACCTTATAGCCTTTTTCATTTCATCAGGGATCTCTCCAACCGGATCATCCTTCTTTGTGCCTTGTCCCAAATAGTTTTTTCCCTTATCAATTTCTCTAAATAGGGGCATCGCCTTTACAGTCTCATCTTCATCTTTCAAACCAAAGAATTCACGGGCTCCAATGTAATTCTCGGATCTTGGAATATTTACTATAAAATCTTTTGGGAACAAGTCCTTCCCAAATTTTCTTGTATCAACTTTAGGTGGTATAAAAATATTAGCGAATGGAGTAGCTGTATATCCAACATACGAATAACACTTGAATAGACCAAGCAGTTTTCTAATGTTCTTGTTAATCGTAGTAGGATCCACATCTTCTTTCAATGAACCGTCCGGATTATAACAATCCCTAGTATTCAGTGAAGCTTGGTCAGCCTCATCATCAATTAGTAGAAGAGGATATCCGGTTGAGAAGTATTTCTTTCCTTTTTCGTCCGTTTCCACAACAGGAAGATTTTTTAAATACTTTATAAGCTGTGTGAGAACAGAGGCATTCTTTTTCGTAACTATAACAAAAGGCGGGTTCATTGCTGTTCCAGCCTTTATTTTGTTAAAATCACCTTTTTCTTCTCTAGAAGTAAGTGCCTGAAGATGAAAAGACACATTACGCCTTGTTCCAACTCCAATCGCATTTTGCGCATCTTCCGCAGCTCCACGCACATCATATCCCAGGTATTCCTCTTCTAATCTGATCTGCGTTTGACTTCTAAGGTTGTTATGTATTCCGGACAATACAATTATTATTTTATATCCGGCATCAGTTGCTTTGTTTAAAACTCCGAGATAGTGAGCTGTTTTTCCAGATTGTACATATCCGAATGCCAGTCCATATACGTTCTGTTCAATCCCCAATGATGGATCTGCCATATAGTTCAACACTTCGTCTGTGGATTCATCTATATCGGCTATCGCATCTAAAGACCATGTCGGCTTAAGATTTAAATGCTCATAATATCTCCTCCAGTACTCTAGTGAATTTCCTTTTTCTTTCTTCAAATTGGTAAACCACTTTTTGTCTTTAACAGTAGAATCAACTAAAGAGGCCTTAGGTGAAATAGGGACTTTCACTTCTGCAAGTAAAAATTTTCGCAATAATTCACGATCAGCGACTACTCCTCCCCACTTGCTAACAACAGCATCTACCGTTTCAGAAACAGTAGTATTGTTTTCTAACTCTTCTATGAGTTCTCGGCATCTTTGAAATGCTGCTATATACAATTGGAGTTCGCTTTCATTCAATCCAGCCGGATAATTAATCATAGTTTTCTACCTCAAACAAGGTGTGAAGATCATCCTCTAGATATCTATAGTTAGGCATTCCGATGATAATTCTCTCCACCTCTTCTTTTTCAAATCCATTTGCCAAGAATCTCTTTATATACATTTTTGCTTCAGCTAAATCAGATTGTTTAGCAGATTCGTCATTAGTTGTGGTTTTAGTTTTAGAAGACATGAACTCTGTTAATCCTGATTGGGCTGATGGTGAATACCCTTCAACCAGAGCTAGATATGCCTTTAAATCATTTTTGCCCTCGTCATCCAGCTGTTGAAAGACTTTGTTTAAGAGGGGGTGCTTTTTGTTTAAGAAAAACATATAGGAACCAAATCTATTCTTGCGCTGTTCCCATACATAACTAAGATCCTGAGATCCAGGATTTTTTGAGTATACTCCACGTGAATTAAATACTTTAGCTGATTGGATAGTGCAAACAGTAATTACGCGTTCAAGAATATCTCGCATGTACAACGGAGGAGTTGCAATTGATTTCTTAATATCAATTTTCCAATCGTAGTCTTGCTCAGAACTCATATCCAGTTTTATTCTTGCAAGATTAAAAGCGGTCTCTTTCTTCATGAAATCAAACCACGTGCCATAAACGAGTAACCGTCGATTTCTATAAACATATACGCCTTGTTGTGCTGTCCATCCCTTGGGTCCGGCTGCAGACTCATAATCAGCTTCAGAAGCGAATTTGGTTTTATGGGGAAGAACATATGGTTGAACTAACACATACTTATCTCCATCGTAATACTCTTCTTCACTCAGTTCTTGCGTTGCATTGTTAGACAGTATAAAGGGATCCCATGCAGGAACTCTATCTTCCTTAAAAAATATTCGTAAATCGTCTTCCTCAATAAATCTATGGAAAACCATCCCAACATGATTTCTAACACGTTCTATTGTTTTGTAAAAACTCTTCTTTGATTTTGCTAATTCCGAGGGATCTATAATTCTGTCCAGTGATTCTATTAATACAAGTGTTCCTGTTGTGAATTTTGAAAATGAAGGATATACGGAAAAAATATTCTCTGGATCTATATCATCGACTAGCAGATTCCATTTGCCATCATGTTGACCTTCAATATAATCAAGATCCCAACATGCCGTAGATATCTGAGATTCTGTTTTTGTGATAACACGAAGACGTTTTCCCATTGAAAAAGAAGCAGTCTTCATTCCCATTCCAAAACGGCCCAAATCGTCTGTAGTGCGCTTGTCAAATGGATCAGCAGAACCAATTTTCATCGAGGAAATCAAAGATACCTTGTCCATTCCATTACCATTATCATAAATGGCAATAGATGAGTTTTCATCGTTCCATATAAAATCAACATGAATTTCAGAAGAATGGGCAGCTATGCAATTGTCGATAATATCAGCAATTGCCATTTCTTCTTTATACCCAACAGACCGGAGGGAAGATAACAATAAATGAGCGTCAGGTACAAGTTCAACATTATTGCTCATATCAGATTTCATCTGCTCCTCCAAAAATATAGATTAATGTTATTATAATATAAGGAGTGTAAAGATTCTTTGAATTTTATTGTTAAGTCAACATATCGATCCTATTCTCTTGCAGGAATATCAAATATCGGGTGACAAATTTATAGCAATAGATGGAGTGATAAATTCCAAAGAAAAAAGGCTTTAGATGCTTTTATCTCAAAGGTTAATAATTATATTATTATGAGCGGATAATTCTCTGTTCTATATGCTTTTCGCTATTTCCTTTGCATTTTAGGAATATAAAAGAAGAATGTTTCAGATTACCTATTAATATAAATTGCTTTCGACAATTACCATGACCTCCTCCAAGAAATCGCATTAAATGGGACTCGTCATAACTTCTGCTATAATATCCCCGTTCAATTCATATTTAACGGGGATTTTAACGCATGATCAAAGTTCTATTTGTGTGCCACGGCACGGCACTGCCGAAAACCTGAAAAGCACTTAATTCATTGCGTTTGCGGAGTAAAGTTAGCACATTTTATACCGACTTTATACCGACTGGCATGTTCCATTTATGTGCCAGATTGTTAAAGGCCAATAAATAAGCCCGATACAGTGTTTTTAATTCATAAAGTTAATGAGATACTTCACAGGCACATTCTTCGTAAGCCAGACCCCGTTAACAGAGCAGAAGAACTTATATCCATCCCTATACATATCTCCACTTTTAACCTTATATATGACCGGCTTGCCATGACGCTGGCCGACTTTAACAGCAGTCTCCTCGTCTTTAGACAAATGAACATAGAGCCTGGATTTCGGAATCAATCCCTGCTCATTTATAGATGAAACATATTTCTCGCCGGTGCCATGATATAGGATCTCAGGCGGTTGTTTTTCTTCCAATTCAACATCTACAGGAATGGAATGTCCCTGATTTGCCCTTATCATAGTCTTATCCTCGTTGAAGGAATAACGCTGCTTCTCATCTTCTGCTACAATCTGCTCCAAAATGGTCATGTCAATGGGATGAGTCTTTGCAATACCTGCAATGAGCTCATCTACATTAGCCCAACCGTGTTCATCCAGAGTTATTCCAATGGTCTCCGGCTTATGGCGGAGGATCAGAGAGATAAATTTGCTCGTCTCTTTGAGTCCCAAATCAAAGCACCTCCCTTGTCTCATCAAGGATCTCGGCTTCCGTATTGGATTCCACAAAAGCGGATATCTCATCCATCAGACTGTCGGCAATCGCATTGTGCGGCACGATAGAGGCCACCCCGATGACTATGAGCTGGTGCGTATCCTGCTCGTCGATCTCGGCTGCAGACACATGAAACTTGTTTTGTAACTTTGTTACAAGACTCTTTACGATCATGCGCTTCTCTTTAAGGCTGTGTACCCAGGGGGCATGAAGCCGGAATGTCATTGTTGCTATTTTCATAGATTTATTTCATTCAATTACAGGTTTAGCTATTTGCTAATTTTGCTTAGATTCACCATTATCATAATCGAATTCAAATACTTTGAAACCCTTTTTCGTGGCTTTTTTAATAGTATCGTTGGTGCCCTTCGTTCTCGGACTTCGAAAAGCAACAACCACTGGAACATTAACTTCAGAAGCATATTTGATCATCTCGGAATTGCGTATAGGGCCGGCAGATCTTCCATATTTTTCCCAGTTTGCAGGAAAAACTTTACAAGGATAGCCGCATTCTTCTGCATACTTCTCACCAAGCTGATCCGCACCTTCGCAATGCCCACTGACAATCTCAATCTCCTGAGCATATCGATTAAACCTTGCAATAACCTTATCAATCTCGTCTTTCATGCGGTCATAATCATTGAAATGCCTTCCCCCGCAGACAATGATCCGGAATCGCTTAATCGGCTTGTGGCCTTCATATCCGGGATCATAAAGAATTGATGTTAGATGAATAAAGAAATGTGCTACGTTCCATTCGAGAATGCGTTCAATACAACGGTCTCTGTGTTCTTCATCCGTGATGTCATACAAACCATATTCAGTACGCATTTGACAATGAACATCAGAAGGTGCCCTATATTTCTTGTTTACTGTTAGCAAGTGATCGATGAAGTAATCCTCATCTCCCTGATTGCTTATCTTTTCAACAGTCTCAGCAAATAACTTGTCAAAACTGCCACTATATTCAGTGGGGCACAAAAAACCATACTTAACTATGTTGTTCTCATCAAGGTAATACCGGTTTCCTTTGAGCATATATTCATCAGCAACATTCGTGTTCCTCCTTATGAAATATGCGATTTTTCCGGCCAACTGAATCTGATAATCAAATTTGGCCATCATTTCAGTTTCCTTTGTATAAAAGTCTGTGTACTTGTATGGTCTGTTAGTGAATGAAACTATCTTTATATTATTCATACCCACCCTCCAACCAATTCATCACAAAAATCGAAGAGTACTTCTTTTCGATAATCTTCATCAGAATAATAATCTTCAATGCATATTTCCAAATCCGAACTTGGACTTACTTGTCTGATCATTCTATAACTCGTGTTCTCAGAAGAACCGCCGAAACCGTGCAAATTCAGTATTCTCAAATTTTTAACCTCATTCCATGCATATGTTCAGGATACGGTTTAATTCTGAAATACGCTCATCAATTACGCTTTGATATTCAGTCAATTCGCAGATTCTGTTTTCAATTTCAGTTAACCAACGGATAACGTCATCGTCTTTCAGATCTTTGTTGTTTTCAAAGTCATCCGTCAACACTGCTAACCATGTCAATTTATCGCCACGAAAATTGAAATCGTCAATGTCTTTCCAATTGAATGCTGTGCCCTGAATAGCCATGACAAAATCGTTTTCGCAATCAAAAGAATACTTTTCAGATAATTTCTCTATAAGATTATTGAATGAAATCTCTGCTTCCAACTCCAATTTGTTTAGTTCGCTGAGCTTTTTCTCACTAATATTCATTTTATTCTCCGCGCTCATCCCTTCAAAGCTCTTAACAAGATCTCCCGCTCCCCCTTCATCGTGAACATCTCATATTCGTAGATGGCCTTCCAGGCTTCATTGAGTTTTTTCTGGCTCTCTGCAGTCTCACCATGACAAATATGCGTCGGATCATCGCCGAAAGAAAACCTGGACCACTCATTTATGGGCATGTAGAGTTCATAATCACCCCCGTGTTCTTTGACATACTCTAAGTACTTTTCACGGTTTTCCTGCCTGTATCCTGTAGCGGAAGCGATATACAGTACATGTGAAATGACCCTGTAGATTCTTTCCTGAGTAAACTTGTTGTCAGCCACGTGGAAGCCAAGCACTTCTGAGAATTCAACAGCATCAAAGGTACGATTCTTACAATTATCAGGATCAGTCAGCAGATCCTCCAGGAAAAGGAGCCTTACCTGCCATCTGTCACGGTAGTCCATTTCATATTTACCAAACGCATAAATTATGCAAGTCTTTAGGTTAGGATTATCTTTGACATCAACACTCTTAAGAAACTTGAAATAGTCGTACAGTTCTTTTCTATTAGCCTGTGCATACTCAAATACCGTTAATTCTCTGACGGTCTCATCATAATCAATATGTTCGTCAAAGTAATTAGTCGGATTATTAGACCAATAGAGATCGAAGAGCTTCGCGCCATACTCCTCGAAAAAAGTGTCGACCAATCGAGTTATATCCAGTTCAAAGAGATAATCCTTAACCATCTTCATTTCCGCGACTCCTCATCTCGTTAAGCCTGCCCCTGTAAAACAGCAGCTGCCTACTTTCTTCTTCCGTAATGAAACCTAGTCTTCTGGCGGCCATTACGCAAAGCTGCTTTTCCTCTTCATCAACATTGTCGTCAGTTAGGATCAAGGCGAGCATGGCGACCTTAACGATCCTGGGCTCATCAACATAACTGCCGTCGGGTTCTTTCGCCGTATGGTACATTGGTGTGATCTTTGCGGGTTCCATGGTACACCTCCTTGTCTTCTCATATCGTTGTGCTTCTGTTTTCACTTATAGGATAAAGGTACCCATGTACTATAATTGTCCCATCTGTTCACATACTCATCCTAATACCGAACTGCCAGCACTTAAGAATGTGCCTGATAGTATCCACATCAGAGTCGAATTGTGGATTCTCGCGTTTATATAAAACGATCTTAGCTTCTGAAACAGTCTTCCCGAATTCAGAGAAGATTTTGTCAGAAGGCTGTAAAAAGTCCCTGCACAGGAGAATCGCTGCTATTCGAGCAGGATTTTCCGTTGGTTTATTGCTTCCTTTAAGTATCTGCTTACGTGTTGTACCGAAATACCAGGCAACTTGATCAATTATCCGGCCGGCAGTCATTTTCTTTCTTACAAAGCATCCACTGCTCGGATAAAGCAGTCTCAGGACAATTTGAACGTCAGCAGGCTCTGCTGCTGAACTTTTACAGTATTTCGTGATGATGTTCATGGCGTCGATGAGTCTTTTTATGTTATAAGTCTCGTTGTCGCAGACAATATCTATCACCTCATCAGAGAGTCCGAGATTTTCTGAATCAGAGATTATCTTTGCTATGGTCTTGCGGGTCTCATAATCGGGAGAATGTATACCGATAACGACGCCTGAAAGGAACAGATTCACAAGGCCGTCATTAATTAAATTCTCCAAAGCACTGGGTACAATTTCGGATGTTATTACTACCTGTTTGCCCGTTCCAAGAAGTGTTTGAACAGTATTATACAATTCTGTCTGAATACCCTCCTTATTCTTTAAGAACTGTATATCGTCAAGGAGAAAACAATCAGCATTACGGTATTTTCCTCTGAATTCTGAATAGTTCTTATATTGAATACAGGCGATGAACTCTTTTGTAAACTCTTCAGCCGTGACATATACAACTTTTTTCTCCGGATCATTTTCGCGAATTGATCCTGCCATAGCTTTCAGCAGATGTGACTTGCCCTGACCCGGTTCTCCCCAGATCAGCATCGGATTAGTTGTTTTGCAGCTAAGATTTTCTGCAACAAATACAGCTGTCTTATATGCGAAACGGTTGCAGTCACCCACAATGAAATTATCAAAACTTGCTACCGATTCGTTATACATATAATCATCTCCTTTAGTTCAGTTAACACAAAGTTTACCTACACCCATGTACCAATTTCACACCATCGAAATAATTAATATGTACAATGAAGGTATCTTCAATAGAAAGCGGGGAACCGGTTATGTCTACCAGCAAAAAGAAAATGATCCCGTCCATGATCCTGGACATTTTGAGAAGACGGACAGATGAGAACCATACTCTGGATCAGAAGGAAATCCTGGATGAACTCAATAAATCGTTTGATCCGCCGCTGGATCGCAAGACGGTCCGCCGCAATATCGAATATCTCTTGGAGATCGGCTGTCCCATTGCATACACGGAGACCCCACGCAGTAACGGCAATGATGTCTGGTCAGATTTCTACTTGGCTAGGGAATTCACCGAAGCTGAATTGCGTCTGTTAATTGACGGCCTGCTGTTCTCAAACCATGTTCCCTACAAACGCTGTCAGGAACTTATCGAAAAACTTGAAGGACTTTCCAGCGAGCATTTCAAGTCTTATGTAAAACACATTAAGACTCTTCCTGATACTGAAGTTTATAACAAGCAGCTCTTCTACACGATTCAGATATTGGATGAGGCTATCGAGAGCGAGCGACAGGTATCTTTCCATTATGTAAATTACGGCACTGATAAAAAGAACCACCCTAAGCTCGGGGAAGACGGCAAGCCCAAGGATTACATAATCAACCCGTATCAGATGGTAGCTAAAGACGGCAAGTACTATCTCATCTGCAACAATGATGATTACAACATCTTATCTAATTACCGCATTGACCGAATTGCAGATATCCGCATTCTTGAAGATAAAAAGCGCAAGCCTTTCTCAAAACTCAAAGATGCTAATGGTGACCGCTTCAATCTTGGAGAATACATGAAGACACATATTAAGATGTATGCTTCCGGCGACTGCCATGTCAGATTTAAGATCACTCCGCCAATGGTTACAGACATAATAGATATTTTCGGAAAAGATGTCAGGTTTGAAGAAGAGACAGACACTTATGTCATTGTCTCTACTGAAGTAACGGAAAATGCAATGATCCAATTTGCTAAATCATACTCTCCGGATGTTTTAATCCTGGAGCCTCAAAGGCTGGTTGATGAGATGAAGGATTGGGCGAAGAAAGTTAAGAAAGCATATGGAGGCTAACAATGGAACTGAAACTTGAAGACAAGTGGATGCTGATAGTAGAAGATTTGACTGAGGAAGAAGATATTCCCGATCTGGAAGAATTTAAGCACCTGATTTTTGATACATTTCAATACCTGGAATCAGTCCATAGCGAAAATGTAAACTACCAGAAAGATTTGTTGCTGCTCTATAAGTACATCATACAAACGAATTCCTATCTAAACTTAAAGAGTTTGGAAAGAGTCCCCCTTGCGATCGCTGAATCATTCATAGACTGTCTTGAAGGCCTGTGCTATGTGTTCGAAAATGGTTTCGACTATGGATATTTAGAGCACTCTCTTCCACTCGGCTTCCAGAGGCACATACCTGCCGGATGTTCAGACCCCGAAGCTGATATGTCTTCTTATGAATCTTTTCTGAAAGCATTTGATAATAACGTTGAGTATCTCAAAACCATAGGTTATGAAGATGAAGAATAGTATGCATTTCGAAATAACTGATGTAAATGTTATTGCCGCCACTAAAAGATTCAGAAACAAATTAAATGAGGATGGCAAGCCAAAGAAAGGACCGTTTTTTAACGGGACTCAGGCATGGTCATTTGACAAGAATGACATAGAACTGTTTAAGAATGCAGTTTGGCAGGGATATCTGGATGCCAGCAGAACTTTTCACGGCATAAAAGGAACAGACAAAAACAAAGGCGCTTTCCTTAAACTGGCAAAATCGATCCAGGCATATTTCAAGGATGATAAGTCTTTCGACCATAATAGATGGTGCAAAACTTTTATAGCAGATATTAAAAAATACAACCATTATGAAGCACGATATGGTCAGGCACAGAAGGTAATTAATATGGCATTCAAATATCTGTTTTGCTGTGACAACATTGATGAACAAACCAGAATTAAGTTTGATCCCTGCCATATGCCGCTCGATCAGTATACATTGGCATGGTACTTCCTGCAGGGAGGAAACCTGTTTTTGGAGTGGAGTTATCTGAGCCAGGAACAATATGACACTATTTCATCCGACATCCTAACCATTCTTGGAAATGATGTTTTAAGAGCTGAACTGGTTATCCGGGAAGTAATGAAGCCAAAGATCATTAATCTAAAGTCCAAATTAACAGTTTAACTATCCGGGATCTATGCACCTTTTTTGACCCATCTCCATCACTACAATATGAGTATTCAAAGATTAACTGTCTAAGATTGGAGGAATGAATATGTGTGAAAACAGAATAATTAATGACTTCTCGGGTGATTACCGGTTCCTGTCCAATTTCTATCAGTGCCCTTTTGAGTATAAGGGTCTTACTTATCCCAATGCCGAAGCTGCATTCCAGGCCCAGAAGTGTGCCACTGAAGAAGAAAAGATTAAATATACTACTACGAAGAACCCCGTTGTAGCCAAGCGTATGGGTAAAAAGGAACCCGGCTTTCCTTCAAATTGGGATGAGATCTGCTATGGCATCATGAAAGATATCCTTACTGCCAAGTTCACCGTTCCCGAATTAAGAGAAAAGTTAAAGGCAACCGGTAATGCAACCCTGATTGAAGGTAATCACTGGCATGATAACCGCTGGGGCAAGTGCACATGTGAGAGGTGTCAGAACAAGGACGGACAGAACTGGCTCGGCAAGATCCTTATGGAAGTAAGAGATTCTCTGAAATGATAGAACGGGCAAAGATAGCTAAGAATGCGTACTAAGGATAAAGAAATGAAGGATAATAAAAGAACTGTTAAATTCATAGTTAATGATTCAGAGAGATGGAGCGATTTTAGCAATGATAGGCTTGCTGAATGTATCAAACTATGTGTTGATACTCGAAATAGTCCCACAGAAGAAAATATAGATAGGTTAAATGCGTTTCAGTTGATTAAACATACAGAATTGGATGAGAATAAAAAACGCAGATTCCGCATGGCAATTGGGACATACAAGCCAGGGGATGAACTTTTAAATGATGTATTTTCAGAGATCCGCAATGTCGAATATCCATCGTTAAGACAAGTTCAAGAAGCTGTTATTATTCTGAATTCTTTATATAACACAAATCTTCAAAATGTTATAACTACTTCCAGCAACATAAAAGATCAACTTCCGGATATATTAAAGAGAATTGGTGACAGAGATATTACTGTTGTTGATGAAATAACAAATATCAACAAGCAAGGAAAAGATGCTCAATTCAACAACAAGATATATTCGTTTGCTACTAAGTTTTGCAGTTTTATTAATCCTTCATATCCCATTTTTGACAGGTTTTCATCTAACCTTTTGTTTATGATCCTAAACAGAAATGACGAACAATTTCCTTTAGAGGATTTAGGAAATTATAGGATTTTCTGCGAAAAATATGAGGTCTTCCAAAACAAATACAGTTTAGATAACAACAAGAATACGGATACTTTCTTATGGATGTACGGAAAAATCCTTGCGACCAGTGGAGATATAGTTTTTGAAACTGTCAGCCATATTAACCAATAATCTGCCATCGTTCATACTTGCCGGCATTGCCTTTTCTTACAGAATCCAGATAACATTTTCTGTTAAGCTCAACAAGATGTTTAACATACCAATCTGGCGCAAACAGACCGAACTCACGACATATTACCTGATATACAAGCCAATTTGGAACATAGTATGGATTCTCCCAAACCACTTTATCATCTCTGCCTGACATGCGAAGGACGGCAGCTGCTACAGCTGGAGATCTTGATCCGCCTTTTGAGCAGCAAACATAAAGATCTGTAACTTCATCCGGTAATTGACGCAAAAACTTTATAATTGCTCTGGCATGAGCACCTTTGATTGCCAAGTAATAATCCGGATCTTCTACATCTGCAAATGGCATGATACACCTTTGGTTATCCGGAAATAGCTTCAGATTCTCATTATCTCTTTCGGTACATGCAATAATAGCGCATTTACTAACAGGAATATCAAAGATTTCAGGCTTAATAGCCGGAATGGCAAGTATATGGATCGTGTATTTCTTAATCTTATGTTGGCGCATAGTTAAACCAACTACTTTCCTTCTCATAATGGGCTATTTACCATAATTATTCTTCCACACTAAATCCGGCCAATCTTAGGGCTTCATTGGTGATTCCCATTGGGGCCGCTTTGGCAAGCATTTCTTCGGTCAGAATCTGGTGATAGCCCGCAAGCACAAGATCAAAGCTATTACACCCGAACTTACCCTTAAGCCAATTGCTGACAGGGATAAGCAGACGTTGCATGCCGGTTAATTCTTCACGATATAATTCGACATCCATATAATTCCACCAGTTATCTGAGTATAAACCGTCGTCTACTGCATAACCCAGAAAACTCATATCAGAGGTATCACCGCCATATTCCAGGCGTTTCTTCACATACTCTTCGTGCTCATTCGGTGTTTCTTTCCAAACTTTAGGATCACGCTCCAACGGGTGATAACTATTCTTTAAGTAAACTATGTCGCCGCATTTAAAAGGCACAGGAAAGTTGAACCAAAGCTCGTCAAAGAAACTGCACAATAAAAACCAACGTTCATTCTCCTCTCTGGAATAATCATGCGTGCAAGACAATATCCTTCCTGAGCCGATCTCGCACTCGATGTCGCCATTATTCCTGGTCATTTCGCCTTCGTCAGGAAATCCCCGCCTGATCTCTACAATACTGATATCTTCAGCATCTTCATTCTCCAGTATGTGTTTAATACATTTATCCCAGCTCGAGAAAACACCTTCGTAAAAGTCAGAACTATAGCCATATCTTAAGGATGTATAGTAGCTTTTATACGAATACAACCAGCCTGCTGAATTATCCTTAAATTCAGCAATGAACTGGTTTTCCATTTCAATATACTCGGCAAGCAGGCTGTGGATCGACTCACCATAAAAAGCGCTCCACTTTCCGCAATTATTGATCTTCATATCAGGCATATTATCAATGATCCACTGCCACGCCTCATGCTTCTCGTCCAGCGTTATTCTCTGGCACTGAGAAACGAGCCACGCAGCTTCCAAAGCATTGTACTGATATCCAATCTCCTTATGGTATTCACGAATATCTTTGGAATTAATAAAATATAAGAAATCCATTTCCAATCCTCCACAACAGAATTCAGATTGTATTTAGTCCATACCAAAATAAGCAAAGTAGGTATCAATATACTCTTTGAATTCTCCCATATCCGCGAAAACATCTGAGTTGCAGTGAATGCGGTCGATCATATATTTCGCGCCGCTGATCTCGTTTTGAGTCATCTTTTTCATCGGTAGCTTTTTAGCTTTGCGGGGAGAAGTCGTTCCGGGCAGGACAAACGCTGATATCCTAGCATTTACTATGTTCACGGGATCCGCATCCCAGCATGTATTACTGTGAAATCTTGTAGCAAAATAAGCAGCCTGAACCCCTTCACTCTGCGCCTCGTATTCTACTGAATAGAACATCTCATCACCATATGTTTCTTTGCAGCTTTTAAGAAGCATATTTACTATCCGTTTCCTGATATCAAAATTACGGACATCCTCGTTGTAAAGTCCATATTCCGGATAGGCACCATCATCGTCTAAACGACTGAGATATACCCTGATGTCACAGAATTCTTCACGGCGGAAGAATTTCGATTCACTGTCTTTCCATAACAGTAACATTTCTGAAAGAAAGTCCTCTGCCTTAAAACTCTCGAAATTACCGTAATGCATATAGTTAGTGATCAAGACCAACTCTTGATTTTTAAGAAATAAGAGCAGTTCATCGACTGTAGGATAAGATATTGAGATTGTGTGTTCTTTTATCCTCTCAATTCCACGCTCAAAATATCCGCTCATTTCTTCTTCTGTTTCTCGTTTTTCGCATATACTCAGATAGTATTCACAGTCCGAATACAGTTTTTTGCTGCCATCTTCTCTGATTGCAAAAGATCTGAACGGAAAGCCGTTTAAACGCCCGACGAAGACACTTGAAGAACAGGGACTTGTTATCCTTTCCGGCTTTTTTGCAGGCATCTTAATCAGACAGAAAAGCCTGTCTTTAAGCATCTTGCGTATAGTTTCTTCCTGATTGCCTTTCAGGATTATTTCCATATCGTTGTCATTGATTATCGCCATAGTCATTCACCTGTCCAGATAACACTTATAGTGTTTGCTTCCGTCTATATCGATTACCGGTTCTTCAGTTAATTCAAAGGCAGTCATGATCTCTTTGATGAACTTCTCATCAACGTGATGGTTCATGTAGATCTTCGGCTTGCCCTTGTTGGTATACTCGACTCTGCCTCTGGGGTAGTAATCGAAAGGCTTTCTTCTGCAGCCTTCCGGTCTTACATACGGCCACTTTAGCCTGTGATTGTAATTATCACCGGATTCGGACAAGCCATACATGTCCCCTTCCTTAAAAGGGACCGCCAAAAGCTTGCCTTCTACTATCCAGAAAACGCCTCTCATTCTAACCTCTATTACTTAATTGTGATTACCTCAAGACCTTTCTCTTTTGCATACCAGATAGTTCTTTTTGTTCCGCCGGGAGCTCCGGTATAAACACCGATGAGCCTAGATGAATGATCGACCATCCAGTAATCCCTGTCGAGAAATGACTGTCTTCCCGGAGTCTTGCCTACATATACGATTTTGTCTGAACCCATAAGGAGCTTTGCATATCTCTTCTTCCACTCAGGATCCCAGTCTTTTTCCATACCATTCCATGCACAGGCAGAAATGAGATGTATATTCCTGTTTTCCTTCCTGAGCTTTATAACTGTCTCTGCAGCCCAGATATCGACACCTCTCTGCATGCCTGAGATAAAGTCGGTGTAACCATCTTCGACTGCCTTTCTTATCTGTTCTTCAAGCCAGGAAATGACTTTATCTTCACTCATCTCAAGCCTCTCCGGCCTGTGTCCCGTAAAGGAACACGCGTGTTTAATATCAATCTCCATCGTCTTCCTCTCTATTATTTCTTGCTTTGATTATAGGAGGCGTCATGGGATAGAAATGTCCCAATGGCCTTGGACTATACCCGGGCACTTATCATACGGCAAAGCCGAATCTCCGCGCAGGCCCGTCATATGGTGAGATGTTGGGCGCAACGATATCTTCCGGAGCAAGCTTTCTGATGTCATCATCAGTAACGTCACAGACCTTCATGTTCGCGAGCCTGTTGCACTGCTCCATATGGGCATTCTCGATCAGATTTCTGACATACCTTCCGTTGCCGAAATCATCGGTCTTTCTCGCGCTGTCGAAGATCCCCGTAAGCTTTGCCCTCGCTTCAGGTGCGAGATACAATCCGTCATCTTTTGCAATAAGTTCGGCAATCCTACAAAGATCATCAGTCGCGTAATCAGGAAAATTCACATGGAATGCGATTCTCGAGCGAAGGCCGGGGTTTTTCTGCATAAACTTCTCCATCTTATCCGGGTATCCTGCGAAGATCACGACCATGTTGTCCCTGTTATTTTCCATCTCCTGAACAATGGTGCTTATCGCTTCATCTCCGTACATGCCGTCCCTGTCGTCAACAAGCGAATATGCTTCATCAATAAAGAGCACACTGCCTTCCGCTTCTTTGAACCTCTTTTTGACGAGCGGTGCCGTATGTCCGACATATTGTCCTACAAGGTCAGCTCTTCCGACCTCATAAAGATCGCCTTTCGAAAGCAGACCGTTGTCCTTCATTATCTGTGCGAAAAGCCTTGCGACTGTGGTTTTCGCGGTTCCGGGATTTCCGGTGAACACCATGTGCATAGCAGGTCTTTTTGAGGTCATGCCCCTGTCCATGTAAAGCTTCTGCATCTTATAGTAGTTGAGCGCCTTCTCGATCGTTTGCTTAGCATCTGCAAGACCGATGAGGCTGTTCAGCTTGTCGATTGCGCTGCCTTTGGGTTCTTCTTTCCTCACCTGATCCACGAGCGCGGCAGTATCCTTATACTGCGGATATATGCTCGTCTTGAGTTTTTCGCCGTACCAGGTGTCAAAAAGCTTATTGAGATTCGCTGCCGTGTATCCTTTTCCCTCATCACTCACCATTCCGGTAAGTTTCTTGTCAGACCTTATCTTTTTCTCGGAAGCAAGCCTCTTAAGATAATCTCTTGCAGAATCAGCGAAAACAATATCCTCCTTCAGCTCAACCAGGGAGATACTTCCCTGTGTTGCAAATTCATCAATAAAAGCTTTTTTGGCTTCACAATTATCTGCATCCAGAAGTATTACCGTCAGGACATCGTTCCTGTGCTCAAGAGCCATCCTGCAGATCGCGCAAATGTTTTCAATCCCCGAAGACTGTGCAAACATACCGACTCTGCCTGTACCGCCATACCAGTCAATAACGATCGTTCCGCCGGCGCATGATTTATACAAAGCCTTCCATCCTATAGAAGGTTCGGGGCTTTTATCCCCCCAGCCGATATGGACATATCTCCTGCTCTTTACCCTTTTGTTCTGATAAAGGGCAGATATGAGACGTGAGTATATCTGCTTCTTTTTATCGTCATCGTCGTCCCTGACATTTACCATATAATGTACGGGATGACCATCTGCACGGGACTTCGTTTTGCCTTTATAGATCCTTTCAATCTCGGGAATGAGCGTATCACCGATCAGGTCATTTTTTGCGCCTTCAATAAGTGCTTCCTTCTCCGAAACTTCATCGGCCATGACCTCGTCGTAATCCATATGGCAACGGCTTCCAAGGCACTCGATCTCAAAGTGCTCTAAGACAGCATCACAGTCATCGATATAACCATTGTTATCGGCCTGGCTCAGGTAAGAAAAAACATCGTGGAATGAAACTTCTTCTATTTCGGTCTTTCCCAGCTCAAGGCCGGTCATACCGGCATATTTGTCGATCAATTTCCCGATATCCATTCCGGGCTTTACGGTTATCACCCCCAGATGAGCGACTTCACCGCACAGGATCCAGCTGAGAAAAACATAGCTTTCCTCTTTGCGCATAAATAACTTATCACTGGCTTCCCTGATCACATTTTCAAAAGCGCGGCGGCATCTTCTGTCATTCTCATCCGGAACTAATTTATCAAAGTTCTTCAGTACGGTATGAACCCTGTAAAAGTACATATAATCAACCTCCTAATCACTTCTTATGCTTTGAGTATAACCAGGGGCATGTGCTAAAAATGTCTCATGTAGATAACAAAAACAATGTGTCGATTTGCGGACATTTTTTGAAAATGCAATACTGAAATCTTATTACCAGTTAAGTTCATCGAAGATATATGCAAGATCAGCAAAGGCCTTCTTGATCAACTCTTTTTCTTTTTTATCTAATGCCTGCCAATCGTCGTCAGATCTTCTGTTATAACTCGAAAGTTTTACCAGTTCATCAAATTCATCAGCTGTTGTATTAACAAGATCGTGCCACTTTTTGGCATACATTTCGGTTTCTTCATCAGACATAAAATTCATTTTGGAATAATCACCTTCAAATACAGTATTTCCGATCGCCGGTGTATTCTTAATGAAGAACCTCAGATAATCCCTGATGATTACAGCCAGATAGAGATCAGTCATCCAATGAATATTCCAGGAGATATTAACGATCTCAAAATCAAAATATGAATCCTTCTTGTGCTGTTTTACTTTTCCGAGTTTAAGATGACGGAGCTTGTAGTCGTGAATAGCATCCTTAATTCTCCAAAACGGATGTGTAATATGCCAAAGAGCATCACTAAATAATTCTTTATTCATAGTCATCACCTGCTTCTCAAATCGCTTAATTCATATTTCTTAAGCTCATTTTAAGAAGCGTGATGTACTAAATTTGCCCCATGCAATTAAAAAACAGGATGTTGGGATTATATGTGCTCATCTACCCAATTCTTCAGATCGGTATCATCCTTTTCACTTGCTGCAATACCCATGATAATGTCAATAAAATCCTCATTAGTAGCATTTACATGGTAACCATTGAGTTCAAGCAAAGTAAGCAGAACAAGCGCTCCAATTCGCTTGTTTCCGTCTCTGAATGAGTGATTCTTGATCAGGCCATAAGCCAATCGGATAATCTTATCCTTCGTATCCGGTAACAGTTCTTCTCCGCCAAAAGTCTGGAATGGCGCCTGCACGGCAGAATCGAGCATGCCTTCATTAAGCACGCCCAACGCACCGCCATAGCGCTCGTATATAGCATTGTGGAGCATAATTATCTGATCTTTTGTAAGCGTAATCATTTAGCAAGCTCCTTGAATGCCTCATCGAATTCATCCATCAGATTCTGTGCAACAGCAAGCACCTCGCTGTCACTGATATTTTCATACTGCTTAATATCTTCATTCATATGTCACTCCTCAAGTGATTAAGATATTAATCCATAATCACTTCATAGTACACACCAAGAAATTAATTATTCTTGTGGCATATTTTGTTAGTTAGACACTTTTATCCTCGCAACTTTTCCCCATGGTGGTTTGACAGACTCATCATCATTATTGATCAGCCACAATACCGGAACACCCATCGAAGCTTCCTCTTTCGGAAATCTATCGTATCCATCGGTAATGATTATTATCTGAGCCGGAAGATCACTAATCATGTTCTTTTGCATATACCTGAAAATATCCGAAAAATCGTTTCCGCCTCCGCCAACAGGTTTTATACTCATCAGATCATCAACACTTGAAAACGGGATTGGATCAGTCACATAGCTTTCGGTAAAACTCAACAATCCAGATAACCTTCCATTAAACTGTTCGATGGCATTGCAGATTTCAGAATATGCCGCAGCAATAGCATCATCACTAATAGAGCCCGATGTATCAACAACAAACCAAACATTGCCGATACTCTCCTCTTTCTCATTGAAATCAGGAAGAAAGAATGGACTGTCATCAAATCTTCTATCCGGAGGAGAAAACGAATAATCACTTATCTCTTCCTGAACAAAGTTGTTAAGTATCTCCCTCCAATCTATCTGACCTTCCTTAAGAGCTTTTATAAATCTTTCGGCAAATAGGGGAGGTCCGCCAAATGATTTTGTAGGATTTCTTATTGAAATCGCTTCGCACGCATCCAAAAGATTCTTCGACCATTCATCCTGGAGAGTTCCGTCTTCATCAGCTGTACCCCACTTGCTGTGATCGTCCCAGTCGCCATCACCAGGCTCGTCCGACTGACCTATGTCTCCACCTTTCGCACTGGATCCCTTCAACCCCGATGCACCACTCTTCTTGCTCTTGGCTGGAAGCATCGCATATACTTCTTCTGCAGTGTAGAACCGTCCTTCTCTGCCGTTCGGCGCAATGTGCATGGACTCTCCATACTTTTTCAGGGTTATAGACTTTAAGTCTCCCTTGTTTGATTCAAGAATATTCGAATTAACAACTATATCGCAGGCGATGTTGAATACTCTCTGATCGTAATCAGCGCCACGGATACAATGTTGCAACGCACAGTGCATTACTTCGTGCATCATGATGAAATCCAGTTCGTCATCGTTCAAATTATTCAAGAATGAAGGACCGAAATAGATCTTCCTGCCGTCTGTGCAGGCTGTCTCACATTCCATGTCGAGCGCGAAATCCATATGCATGAGAAGTAATCCGTAGAACCCGTTATTACAAAGAATCCTCATTCTCGACAGCAATATGCGCTTTATGTATTCACGCTTCTTCTCACTTGACAGATCCATTCAGTAGCTTTCCTTTGCTCTGCATCCATTTGACGAACTCAGGAACCAGCATAAGCTTCTCCCTGAATCCCGGTTCTATATACATATAGTCCTTAAGCAGCACGACGCTGAAGTCCGGCGGCATTAATTCAGAATACTTGATTGAATTACCGATAGCCGCCATATCTTTCTTATGTTCTCTGGCATAAGCGGTCATAGAAGAAGTCAGCGCATAGAGAGCATCCATACTTCTCGGCACTTTCGGCATCTTCCCTGCAAAAATATCCACTATCGAAGGCAGATCCTTGTAAACCTTTTCCCAAGTCCTGAATTCGATCGCGGCACCGGAGCCGATAAGACCCGCAATAAGCGGATACATCTTTTCGATGCTGTTATCGATGCCGTTTAATATGTTGCTTACCATCTCCCATGAACGTGGCGTTGCAAAAGCAAGATCATCAGTATTCCCTTCAAATCCCATAAGATAATTACTCTTAAAAGACAGGAATCCTATGACCTTGTCGTTGATACCGCTCTTTACGGCCCACTGTTTCCAGGCATCAAAGCTTCCTTCAACTTCTATATGCATGAGACGGTTGGCAAGGGCCTTGGGCATCTTAAATGCTACAGATTTATCAGTCACCCTGTTTCCGGCCGCAATGACAATACAGTTGTCAGGAAGACGGTGTTCGCCCACGGTCCTGTCCAGCGTTATCTGATAAGCTGCTGCCTGAACCGACTGCGGTGCTGCTGAAATCTCATCGAGGAAAAGTATGTTCACGACATCAGGCGTTTCATCCATCTGGAAGATCTGCGGCCTGAGCCAGACAGCAAGAGTCTTATCCGCATTTGACGTAGGAATGCCGCGTAAATCGATAGGATTAAACAGCAAAAGCCTGACATCAGTAACGTTGACTTTCTTACCGGTAGCGTTACCGATCTTAGATGCAATCTGTCTTACAGCCTGAGATTTGCCGACGCCCGGAGGACCCCACAACATAACAGAAGGCATGGTCTTTACCGGAAGTTTGTTGTTAATAACTGTGCAATAAGAATCCCCCAGAACTTCAA
>JAEEGJ010004732.1_pt1 | contig 44913 bp, 41 predicted proteins | sample 8958761 | NCBI WGS metagenome assembly JAEEGJ01 (sample SAMN16246546, study PRJNA631951) | gut metagenome | biome: gut microbiome; feature: rumen; material: RS-attached | host: Bos | place: Iran: Karaj | collected 2018-10
TTTGCTCTGGTTCAGTTAGAGCCCTTGATAGCAAGGTAACTAAAGAAAGAAATGTTAGATTCCTTGCATTTAACCTTGTTTCTACAGATAAAGATTTTGAAAACAGTTTTGAAAACCAGTTTTTATTCCTTAAGGAATTAGGCTTTGAAGTTGTTCCTTATAAGGTAGTTACTGAAAACAATATTATTGATACTGTTGACTGGTACTCAAAGGAAATCGAAACATTTGAAATACCATCTGATGGTCTTGTGCTTACCTTCGATGACCTTGCATATGGTGCAAGTCTTGGTACTACAGCAAAATCACCTAGAAATGCTATAGCATTTAAATGGCAGGATGAGATTAAAGAAACTACCCTTACTGAGGTTGAGTGGTCAGCATCAAGAACTGGCCTTATTAATCCAGTAGCTATATTTGATACTATCGAGCTTGAAGGTACTAATGTATCAAGAGCCAGCCTTCATAATATAAGCTATATCGAGGATATGAAGCTTGGTATCGGGGATAAAATCACTGTTTATAAAGCCAATATGATTATTCCTCAAATAGCTGAGAACCTAACGGGAAGTGGCAAGTTAGAGATTCCATCTACCTGTCCAGTTTGCGGCGAAAAGACAGAAGTTAGAAATGACAATGGCACTAAGATGCTCTATTGTACTAATCCTGAATGTGCTGCAAAGAAGATTAAGTCATTTGCTCACTACTGCGAGAGAAATGCCATGAATATAGAAGGCCTCTCAGAGCAGACTCTTGAGAAGTTTATAGGCCTTGGCTTTATTACAAGCTTTAAAGATATCTACCATCTTGAGAATCATAAAGAGGCTATTATTAACATGGAGGGCTTTGGTAATAAGTCCTATGACAATTTGGTAGCCAGTGTAGATAAATCAAGAGAGTGCTATATCTATAACTTTATAAACTCTCTTGGAATTACAGGTATAGGTCTTGCCAATGCAAAGCTTATCTGCAAAGAAAATGACTACGATATTAATAAACTTATGAACGCTTCAGAAGAATCTCTTCTTGAGATAGACGGTCTTGGGGATGTTCTGGCTAAGAATATATATAGCTATATGCATAATGATGATAATATAGCTATGATAAATAGTTTACTTAGTGAACTATCATTTATAAAGATTGAGATTGATGAAAACTCTCAGACACTGTCTGGCAAGACATTTGTAATAACAGGTTCACTTAATAACTATGCTAACAGAGATGAACTTAAGAAGATAATAGAAGATAAGGGCGGTAAGGTTGCCGGTTCTGTATCTAATAAGACAACAGCTCTTATCAACAACGATACAGCTTCTATGTCATCAAAGAATAAAAAGGCTAAGGATCTTGGAGTAGAGATTATTAGCGAAGAAGATTTTATTAATAAATATCTTGAGGGTTAAAACCAATTGATATTTTATGTTTACTAATTTATAGTGAATGATTATATTAGCAACGTTTAGCAATAATAGGATTAGTTAGCGTTTGCGGAAGGAGATTATATGCCTATTAAAATTCAAAATGCATTACCAGCTCAAGAAATTCTAGAAAACGAGAATATATTCGTTATGACAGAGCATAGAGCCATGCATCAGGATATAAGACCTCTTAACGTACTTATCCTTAATCTTATGCCTACAAAGATTGTTACAGAAACACAGCTTCTTAGAAAGCTTTCTAACAGCCCACTTCAGGTGGATATAGAATTCTTACAGACATCAAGCTATGTGTCAACTCATACAGATAAGTCTCATTTAGAGACATTTTATAAGACATTTGACGAGATAAAGGACAGAAAGTTCGACGGTATGATTATAACTGGGGCACCTCTTGCCTATGTTAAGTATGAAGAGGTAGCTTACTGGGATGAGCTTACTAAGATTATGGACTGGGCAGAGACACACGTACACTGTACTTATTACCTCTGCTGGGGAGCATTTGCAGGGCTTCATTACCATTATGGAATCAATCATTTTTACTATGATGAGAAGCTTTCAGGAATCTATTCCCACAAGATGCTTAAGCCTTTATCACCACTTTTTAGAGGCTTTGATGATGTGTTCTATGCGCCACACTCTAGAGAGATAGGTATTAAGAGAGAAGATATACTTAAGTTTGACGACTTAGAGCTTATGGCTGAATCTGACAAGGCTGGTGTTACCATAGTTAAGACAGTGGATTCAAGAAAGTTCTTTGTCCTTTGCCATGCAGAGTATGATGCAGATACACTACTTCAGGAATATAAGAGAGACGCTGACAAGGGACTTAACCCTAAGGTGCCTGAGAACTACTTCCCAGACGACGATCCTACAAAGGACCCTATCGTTACATGGAGAAGTACTGGTTCACTTTTGTATACTAACTGGCTTAATTATTACGTTTACCAGGCAACACCATACGAGATTGACACTATCGGTAAATAATAGCTTTATAAGAGATTTAATGAGAGAGGAATAAAGTAATGAAGAAAAGACTTGTATCCATGCTTCTTATAGCATCTATGGTCATGAGCCTTTCAGCTTGTGGCGACAAGGATGACGATGGAAGAAATAGAAGCAGAAATAAAAAGAATAATGATGTGGTTATAAATGCCTCAGTAGTAGAAGATTTAGATCCACAGTCTGATAAAAAAGATAATTTAAAATATTCTGTTTTACCTTTTGATAATGCTAACAGATATATTATTGATGAAGCTAACAAGAAAGTTATCTTTTTAAATGCTGACGGCTCTATATATGATCAGATTATTGATTATACTTCTATTCTTGAAGAAGTTGGCCCTAATGCTTACCTTGAAGCTGTAGGATATCATAAATTATACATATCTAACTATAATGATAACGTCGGAAAAGAATTGTGTGAATATAATTATGATAATGGAGAATATACAACTCTTTGTACTTATCAATATATAGATAGTGTAGAACCTTACGAAGATGAAGTATATGTCAGCACATATGACTATACTGATAGCAATACGCAGTATACATTCCATAAGCTTACACCGGATGGAAGTAACGGATATAAGGATGAGGTTGTTTTTGAAGACTTTACAAAGGGGTTAAGTGACAATAACAGGAATTTCTCGTTGTATAACAATAATAGTCAGCTTAATTATAAGTCATATGCTCTTAATAACTTTAACTATATTCCAACAACAGGTGATTCAGGAATAGAATTATATGACCCTCATGGTAACTTTGTTCGAAGAATTACTGATGATAAGGGTACTATATGTGCTTATAGTGATAAATATGTAATCTATTCAACTTATGATGATAACTATAATGATACTGGTATCCATGTTTACAATATAGAGGAAGATACGGATAAGATTATCTTTGATAGGTCAGAATATGCTATCATTCCTACTGTCGTTGGATTATATGGAGATTATGTATTTGTAATTGTTAACGAGGATGTTGGAAAATATCATAATGATGACAAACTTGTTCGTTATGATTTAGCTAATGATACAAGCGAAGAATTACATACAGAGTCTCATAAAGCCGGAACTGAAACTATTGGTTCATACAGCACTGGATTTAAAATCATAGATGATAATATTTATATCTTATCTAATACAATTGACGGACAGAAAGATTTTATTGAAGGTCATGACCAGGGTACAAGCGTTTATTTTTCTACTGTTAGTCTAACAACCAAGGTTTATTCTTATCAGGAATATGGTACAGTAACCAGCGAGGATTGTATCTTAGCTTGCCCTATCTGCGGAGGTCCAGCATTCAAGGGATATATGGAATGTTTCCAGTTTAATGCTGATGCAGTAGGAAGTGCAGACTTGATTAATGAAGATTTAAAAGCTAAGTTTGATACTTTGGTTGACGATATGAACAATCACAATGTAGATGAAATTACTGATGATGATTGTCAGTGGAATCATAAAGATTATTCATATTATGATACAGATGAGATGTATTTTTCTGATGTAAATAAGGTATTAGATCATTATATCTCAGTAAAATATTCTGGATATGATTACTGGGCCGGAGCAGCACATGGTTATCCTTACTATTATGATTATCTTTATGATACTGATACAGGAAAAGAAGTTACATTTTCTGAATTATATACAGGTTCTGAAGATGACCTAAAGAATATTGTGGCAGAGAAGGCTAAGGAAGAATATGAAAAAACAGAAGCATTTGACGGTATGTGTTTTTCAGAAGATGCCGATTCCCTTGCTGAGGTAGTTAGAGATGAAGTAAATATTCAATATGCCAATGTATCATTCTATGAAGACTATTTCACATATAACTTCATGCCATATGATCTTACAGCATATGCTTATGGAATGGTTTCGATTCCTGTACCATACGACGAAGTTGGTATATATTAATTGAGTGATAAGCATTATAAGTTAAAATAGTTTTATATATTTACTTAAGATTGTGCCGTCTTTGACGGCACAACGCTTTTGAGGCTTATATTAAAGAAAGGTATAGTTTATGAAATTAATATCCTGGAATATTGATTCACTGAATGCAGCTCTTACATCTAGCTCTGACAGAGCTCTTTTATCAAGGAATGTTTTAGAGACTCTTAAAAACGAAGATGCAGATATTATTGCCATTCAGGAAACAAAGCTTCCTAGCGACGGCCCATCTAATAAGCTTTTAGATGAGCTGGCTAAGTACTTCCCTGACTACGAAGTAGAGTGGGTTAGCTCACAGCCGCCTGCTAAGAAGGGCTATGCTGGCACTATGACTTTATATAAGAAGGGACTTCACGCAGAGAAAAAAGCACCAAGAATCGGCGCACCTTCAACTATGGATGACGAAGGAAGACTTCTTACTTTAGAGTTCGACAAGTTCTTCTTTGTTAATGTTTATACTCCAAATGCCGGAGACGGACTTAAGAGACTTTCTGAAAGACAGGAGTGGGACAAACTCTATGGTGACTATATTAAAGACTTATCAGCTAAGAAGCCTGTTATAGGCTGCGGCGACTTTAACGTAGCACACAAAGAAATTGACCTTGCTAATCCTGCAACCAATCATATGTCTGCAGGTTTTACTGATGAGGAAAGAGAAGGCTTTACTAATATCCTTGCCAAGGGATTTACTGATACATTCCGCCATGTACACGGCGATGTTAAAGATGTATATTCCTGGTGGGCACAGAGAATCAAAACCAGCAAGATTAACAACTCTGGCTGGAGAATCGATTACTTTATAGTTAGTGATTCTATTAAAGACAAGGTTACTAAATCAGAGATGGTTGATTCAGGACCTCGTCAGGATCATGCACCTATACTTCTTGAGATTGATATATAGAAATTAGATTGATATAGGAAAAAATAGCATTTTCTATCTTGCAATATTAAAAAAAATATATTATTATACTTTTACGCATTAAAGCGTTGGTGCAAAGAAGCATCTGTTAAATCAGGTGCTTCTTTTTTGCGGTAAAGCATCATATATTAAAAAAACTAGGAGAAAATGACATGAAAAACAGAATGAAAAAAATTCTCGCACTTGCTCTTGCATCTGTAATGACATTCTCATTTACAGCTTGTGGTGTAGGCGGCGAACAGAACAAGGATAATAACGGAGCAACACCAGCACCTGCTGCAACAACAGTATCTGCAACAGATGAGTCTGTAGCTCAGGTACCAGTAGCTGATGGTAAGCACTACACAATCGGTATTTGCCAGCTCGTTCAGCACGAAGCACTTGATGCTGCAACACAGGGCTTCAAGGATGAAATCGTTGAAGAACTTGGTGAAGAGAACGTAACATTTGAAGAGCAGAATGCTTCAGGTGACAGCGCACAGTGTTCAGTTATCTGTACAGGTTTTGTATCAAACAAGGTTGACCTTATCTTAGCTAATGCAACTCCAGCTCTTCAGGCTGCAACAGCTTCAACAGGTGATATTCCTGTACTTGGTACATCTATTACAGAGTACGGTGTAGCACTTTCAATTGATGATTTCAATGGTACAGTTGGTGGTAACGTATCAGGTACATCTGACCTTGCTCCACTTGATAAGCAGGCAGATATGGTAGTTGAGTTATTCCCAGAAGCTAAGAACGTAGGTATCCTTTACTGTTCAGCAGAAGCTAACTCAGTATACCAGGCAGATACAGTTAAGGCTGCTCTTGAAGAGAAGGGTCTTAAGGTTACTGTATATACATTCGCTGACTCTAACGATGTTTCATCTGTTACACAGAAGGCTTGTGATGAGAACGATGTTCTTTACATCCCAACAGATAACACAGCTGCTTCTTGTACAGAGGCTATTAACAACGTAGCTCTTCCAGCTAAGACTCCTATCGTAGCTGGTGAGGAAGGTATTGCTAAGGGTTGCGGCGTAGCAACACTTTCAATCAACTACTATGACCTTGGTAGAACAACAGGTAAGATGGCTGTTAAGGTTCTTACAGGTCAGTCTGACATCTCTACTATGCCAGTTGAATACTTCGAAAACCCAGTTAAGAAGTACAATCCAGAAATCTGCACAGAACTTGGTGTAGAGATCCCTGAAGATTATATTGCTATCGAGGAATAATCCTTGTATAATAATTCAGGTTTTGATATTTAATATCTAACTTATATTATCCCCGCTAGAAATAGCGGGGAGATTTTAAAGAAAGACAGAGAAATAATATGGATATTACAGCTTATTTAGACAGTTTAAAATTCGCAGATTTAGTCAATGCCCTGCCAGGCGGTATTGCCAATGGTATTATTTGGGGATTGGTTGCTCTTGGTGTATACATTACATTTAGACTTGTTGATATTGCGGATCTTTCAGTTGATGGAACATTTTGTACAGGCGGTGCCGTTACGGTTATGCTTATACTTAATGGAGTGAATCCATATTATGCCATGCTTATTGCATTAGCATGTGGTCTTATAGCTGGTACTGTAACAGGTTTATTACATACAGTTCTTGGTATTCCTGCCATACTTGCAGGTATCCTTACACAGTATGCTTTATATTCAATAAACCTTGCTATTATGGATATGAAAGCTAATACTGCTGTCAGCGTAAGTAAGTTTACTTTAGCAGTATCACTTCGTTATATTTCATATTCTATAGAAGTAGGAGCAGTACTTGTTCTTATAGTTATAGCTCTTCTTTATGCTTACTTTGGTACAGAACAGGGTTCTGCAATAAGAGCAACAGGATGTAACCCAGAGATGGCCAAGGCCAATGGTATCAACATCAATACTATGAAGATAATTGCTCTTGCATTATCAAATGGTATCGTAGCATTTGCCGGCGGTGTTATGGCACAGTATCAGGGCTTTGCTGATATTAACATGGGTCGAGGCGCTATCGTTATAGGTCTTGCTGCAGTTATCATCGGTGAAGTTATTGGAGATGCTCTCTTTAGAAAGCATATGAACTTTGCTCTTAGACTTTTCTTTGTAGCACTTGGCGGAGTTATCTACTACATAGTAGTTGTTATAGTATTATGGCTTAAGCTTGATACTAACTATCTTAAGTTACTTACAGCACTTATCGTTGCATTATTCCTTGCTGTTCCTTATCTTCAGAAGAAGAGAAAGGCATCATTTGGTAAGGCAGGAAAGCAGGCTAAGAAGTTTGCTGCAAGTTTTGAAGCTGAAGAATCATCAGAAGGAAAGGAGTCTTAATTATGTCAGAGAAGATGCTTGAAATAATAGATGTACATAAGACTTTTAATCCGGGCACAGTTAATGAGAAGACTGCTCTTAACGGTGTTAACCTTACAATTAACGAAGGCGATTTTATCACTGTAATTGGTGGTAACGGTGCAGGTAAGTCAACCCTGTTAAATGCTATCGCTGGAGTTTGGCCAATAGATAGTGGTATTATATCCATAGACGGCAAGATAGTTGCTGGTCTTCCTACTCATATGCGTGCACCATTTATAGGTCGTGTATTCCAGGATCCTATGACTGGTACAGCTGCAACTATGCAGATAGAAGAGAACATGGCACTTGCTTACAGAAGAGGAAAGTTTAGAAGCCCATTTAAAGTTGGTGTTACTCGTAAGGAAAGAGAGTTATTTAAAGAGAAGTTACAGATTCTTGATCTTGGACTTGAAGACAGACTTACAGCAAAGGTAGGACTTCTTTCAGGTGGACAGCGTCAGGCTCTTACACTTCTTATGGCTACACTTCAGTCACCTAAGATTCTTCTCCTTGATGAGCACACAGCAGCACTTGATCCTAAGACAGCAGAGAAGGTTCTTACAGCAACTGAGAAGGTTGTATCTAAGGCCAACCTTACAACACTTATGATTACTCATAATATGAAGGATGCTATCGCACATGGTAACAGACTTATTATGATGAATGAAGGTAAGATAATCCTTGATATTAGTGGTGAGGAGAAGAAGAATCTTACAGTTAAAGATCTTCTTGAGAAGTTTAATGTGGCTTCCGGCGAAGAGTTCGCCAGCGACAAAGCCCTCCTGGCTTAAATGCCCCTCGCGCCACTGCGCCATGCATGAGCCCCTCGCGCCCACGCGCCACGTATGCGCCCCTCGCGCCTACCGCGTTCACTGCGCCACAGGCAGAGGTACATAATAAAGATTTCAACCCTGGTTTATGCCAGGGTTTTTTATTTCTTCGGATACGTTATGGGGTGGTTGGCAATATAGATTTTGAATTGATATCTTATCATAATTATGATAAGATGATGATAAGAAGGGAGTTGTGATTATGATAGCTATTAGACCAGTATCAGATTTAAGAAATAAATTTACAGATATTGAAAAAACTGTAATTGGTGGAGAACCAGTATTCCTTACAAAGAATGGTTATGGCTCAATGGTTGTTATGAGTATTGAAACATATTCACGTATGACAGAAAATGTTGAAAGAGCATTGGATGAGGCTGATGAGTATGCAGAATTCAACACAAGCAGAATGAATCATGAAGAAGTCTTTGGAGGACTAAGGAGTAGAATTAATGGCTAAAACTGAGTATATATTATCGTATCTTCCTTTATTTTATGATGATTTAGAGAAGCATGCGGTTTATATATCTGAAGTTCTTCATAATAATGATGCTGCAAATGAACTTTTAGATGCAGTTGAATTAGCAATCAAAGAAAGACTACCCATAGCAGAATCTTTTGAAGAATATAAATCCAAGAAAGAACGTAAATATCCATATTATAGAATATATGTTAAAAACTATGTAATCTATTATGTTGTTATTCCTTATAAATCGGGTATAAAAATAATGGAAGTTAGAAGAATATTACATAGTTTGCAAAATAGAGACTCAATAATATAATAATTTGAATATCTTATAATTTTATTTTGTGTAGAAAAGCTAGGATAGCCTAGCTTTTTTTATATTTTTTATTGAGATTTTTTTGCTCGTTGGCGCTTAGGCGCATAATAATTCATTCCTGCTTGTTTATAGAATATCTGCCATGAGAAGGGTGTCAACACTGCGAAGCACCGCTGCGCGGCTTTGGTGTTGACTCCCTTCTCATAGGCAGATAAAAGAATTATCAAGCAGGAATGGATTAGTATCTCAAAAAGTTTTGAGCCCACCACGTTATTATGTATTAATGTTGACATATCGTGGATATATTTATAAGTGTTTTTTCGTTAATATAAAAATAGATTTAATATAATTTTTATGAGGAGTTGTACTATGGCTCATGTTTATGATTATAAAGACTATACAGTTAAATTAAAGGAATGGTTTGATATGACAAAAGAATCGATATCAGACGAAGACATTCAGGAATTTATTAATTATTATAATTTGTTTAAGGATTACAAAATTATAATTAATGATGTAAGAAAAGATTTAAATAGGAATAAATTAAAACATATTCGTTCGTATAAAGAATATCTTATAAAATTAAAAAATGAGTTTGGAATGATTTCTTATGTTCCAGATGAACAAGATATTCAGAAATTTATTCAAAAGTATTATTTAGATAAAGACTGGGGAATTTCTTCATATTTAGTTAAAATTGATATTTCAAATATATTTATTAATTTACAAAATAATAAAGGTGCAAGTATATTAAAACAACTAGATGAAAGAAAAAGACTAGGAATTGATTTAGTCAGCAAGCATAAAAAAGATATAGCAAATATTAATACGGATATAAAACATAAATCTGAAACAAGTATATTAAAACAACTAGATGAAAGAAAAAAACTAGGGATTGACTTAGTTAGCTTACGTAAAAAAGATTTAGCTAATTTATATCCAAGTAATTCATTTGTATATAAATCTGAAACAAGTATATTAAAACAGCTAGAAGAGAGAAAAAAACGTGGAATCAATCTAGTTAGTAAACATAAAGAAGACTTAATTAATAACAAAGTACATAGATTAAATTATAATTTTGAAACAATTAAAAATGTAAACTTTCAAAATTCTTTTTTGGAAACTTTAAAAAAGCCTGTTTTAATTTCGAGTAATAATCCTATTTTAATATCTCGTAAAAAAACATATTTGATTGATGGAGATAATCATATTGATGAAGGCATGAAAGGAATTGAAAGACAAAAGAAAACTGTTGATATTATAGCTTTCTTTTGTGTTGAAGGAGCAAAAATCAAATTTGATAGAAAATATAAAGAACGACCAAATGTAAAAACTTTTCTTGTTCCTAAAGGTGAACAGGCTGTTGATAATAGAATCAAAGCATATGCTGGAAGATTGTTGTCAAAAGGAAATCAGGACATAACTATAGTTAGTCAAGATAAAGGTTATAATAAATATATTAACAAGAATAATGGCAAAAAAAATAATCTTATAAAATTAGCAAAATGTGTTGAATAAAAACGTTGTATATTACAACGTTTTTATTATTTATCTATGCAGATGAAGAGGTATTTTAGGTAGTTGTGGCGGAGTTTGGAGTCACGAAGGTTTATGAGGGAGATTGAGATTAGGTCGGAAAGAGGTTTTAGGTTGTTTTCGACGATGAAGTTGTAGAGTTTGTTGTAGGATTCGGAGATTGGAGTGTCACCTTTTGAGTGAAAGCAGCTAACAACTTTGTTGGAAGGAAGGGGGAAGGCATTGATGTTGTCTGCAGGCATCTCAACTAAAGTTACGACATTGTTGTAGACATAGTTCTTGTTCTTGATATCTTCAAGACTTATGCTGGCACCACTTGGATATACGTTGGCGTTAAAAGTATTCTTCATAAAGAGAGCATGTCTCTTAAAGTCTTTACCAATTCCTGAAATTCCCTTAGCATTATCTTTATTTTCAATAGGAGTGTAGCAAATAGACATATTCTCCATAATAAAAACTTCAGGATCTTCTTTACCAACATCCTGATAATGCTCCAACAATCTATAAGTAGTCCTAGTCGAGAATAAAGTATTTTGAAGTGTTCTAATCTGGTCTTCAAGCGCACCTAACCTGGTCTTCATAAAGCTCAGATAGTCAACTTCCTCCATCTCCATGACATACCCAATCTCTTCCAAAGAACAACCCGTCTGCTTAAGTGAATCAATAAAATAATACGAAGCCAGCTGACTGGAAGAATAATAATGATATCCATTATTCGGATCCTTGGCCGGTACCAGTAAACCTATATCATCATAATGTCTCAGAGTGTCCCTTGTGGTTTGACATAATTTTGCAAATTGTGAAGTTGTAAGTGTATATTCCTGGTTATTATGTATCATAAAAAAACTCCGAATTTAAACTAATGTATAACAGGGCGTAGGTGCTTTGAATTAGGTAATAGACCACATACGCAACGTCGGTTCTTAGTAAGTGGTGCTTATAAAGCACAACGAACTTAGAACCGTTACGTGAGGACAAGAGCGCAAGCGCTGGTCTATTGCCTAATCTAAGCAACTGCGTCCTGCCACGACGTAAATTTTTAAAAATAATGCTTGACCTGGGGGTTACCCCATAGTTTAATATTACAGCGTAGTAATTTAATTTACAATATAAACATTTTCAAAGGAGATTTAATTATGACACAAAGAATCGCAGAAATTATCGCAGAGTACATGGACAAAGATGTAGCTGATATCAATGTTGAAGATACATTCTCAAACATTGGTCTTGATTCTCTTGATATCATGGAGCTTGTTATGCAGATCGAAGACGAATTTGATTGCAAGATCGAGCTTAACCAGGAATTAAATACTATTACAAAACTTGCTGAGTACATCGAAGCTCAGAAATAATTAAAATCCATTTGTGATTATATTAGCCAAGCCTGAAACACCTTGTTTCAGGCTTGATTAATGAAAAGCCGAAGCAAACGGCAAACGAATGAGATTTGGAGGATGAAAATGCTTAAATCAAGATTATGTGAATTACTAGGAATTGAATATCCTATTTTCCAGGGTGGTATGGCTTGGATCGCTGATGCAGAACTTGCAGCTGCAGTGTCCAATGCTGGCGGCCTTGGTTTAATCGCTGCTATGAACTCAAACGGAGAGCAGCTTAGAGAACAGATTCAGAAAATTAAGACTCTTACAGATAAGCCATTTGGTGTAAACCTTATGCTTATGAGTCCTTTTATAAAAGAGGCTGTAGATGTAGTTGTTGAAGAGGGAGTAAAGGTTGTTACAACAGGTGCTGGTAACCCTTCAATCTATATGGATAAGCTTCTTGGCGCTGGTGTTAAGGTTTTCCCAGTTGTTGCAAGCGTAGGTATTGCGCGTATGGTTGAGAAGATGGGAGCTTCCGGCGTAGTTGCAGAAGGTTGCGAGTCAGGTGGTCACGTTGGTGAAACAACAACTATGGCACTTGTTCCTCAGGTAGTAGATGCAGTTTCTATTCCAGTTATTGCAGCTGGTGGTATTGCTGACGGTAGAGGACTTGCAGCAGCATTTATGTTTGGTGCTGAAGGTGCTCAGATGGGTACAAGATTCCTTACAGCAACAGAATGTAACGTGCACGAGAACTATAAGAAAGCCGTACTTAAGGCTAAAGATAGAGACACTATCGTAACAGGTAAGAAGCTTGGTCACCCAGTTCGTTCACTTAAGAATGATATGTCAAGAGAGTTTGCTAAGCTTGAAAGCGATGGTACTACAACAACAGACGAGCTTGAAAAGATGGGAGCAGGTGCTCTTAGACGTGCTGCTAAGGAAGGCGATGTAAAGACTGGTTCACTTATGTGCGGTCAGATTGCAGGTCTTGTTAACAGCGAGAATACATGTAAAGAAATCATCGAAGAAGTTTGCGGTGATTGCGAGAAATTATTAAAAGGAGCAGAAGGATGGGTAAAATAGCATTTCTTATGGCTGGTCAGGGTGCTCAGTATCCTGGTATGGTTAAGGATTTATATGACAATGTAGCTTGTGTTAAAGAGCTTTTTGACAATGCTGAAAAGGTTAGACCTGGTACAAAACAACAGTGCTTTGAAGCTGATAAAGAAGTACTTAACGAAACAAAGAATACTCAGCCATGTATGTTCCTTGCTGACGTAGCTTGCGCACTTGCAGCTATGGATAAGGGTATTAAGCCAGATTATATCGCTGGATTCTCACTTGGTGAGATTGCTGCACTTTACCTTTCTGGTATTCTTTCACTTGAGGAGGCATTTGACCTTGTAACACTTAGAGGTCAGCTTATGAGTGATGCGGCTTCTAAGAATGTAGGTGGTATGCTTGCAGTTCTTACAAAGGAGAAAGATAAGCTTCTTAGCCTTTGCAAGGAAGCTGGTGTTTACCCAGTTAACTTCAACTGCCCAGGACAGATTGTTGTATCTGGTCTTAAGGATAAGATTGATGAATTTGCCAAGGTACTTGCTGATGAAGGTATGAGAGCAGTTCCTCTTGCAGTTTCAGGCCCATTCCATACACCATATATGGAATCAGCTTCTAAGGGACTTAGAGAGAAGATGGCAACTCTTACATATAACAAGATGACTATTCCTATGTATAGCAACGTTACAGCTACTGTATACGAAGACAACAAGGATGCAATTATCGACAATGTAACTAAGCAGGTTATGAACCCAGTTAGATGGGAAGAGACACTTCTTGATATGGAGAAGAAGGGTATCGATACTTATATCGAGTGTGGCCCAGGTAAGGTTCTTCAGGGACTTGTTAAGAAAACACTTAAGGATGTAACTATCCTCGGTATCAATAACATGGAATCTCTTGAAGCTGCTGCAAATGCTTAAGGCTAACTTCGCTTCAAAAAATAAAAGTATTAATGGAGGTAAACATGTTAAAGGATAAAGTTTGTGTTATTACAGGTGCAAGCCGTGGTATCGGTGAAGCTATCGCTAGAAAGTTCGCTGCTAATGGTGCTAAGCTTGCTCTTATAGCAACTAAAGAAACAGATAAGACTGCAAAGATTGTTGAAGATCTTAGCAAGGAAACAGAAGTTAAGTTCTACGCTTGTAACATCAACAACTTCGAAGAAATCGAAGCAGTATCTAAGACTATACTTGCTGACTTTGGTCAGGTTGATGTACTTGTAAACAATGCAGGTATCACAAGAGATAACCTTCTTGCTGCTATGGGCAAGGACGATATCGACAGCGTTATAGATGTAAACCTTAAGGGAACAATCTATATGACTAAGGCATTTGTCAGAGGTTTCATAAGAAAGAAGCACGGCAATATTATCAACCTTAGTTCAGTTGTTGGCCTTATGGGCAATGCTGGCCAGACTAACTACTCAGCATCTAAGGCTGGTGTAGTTGGCTTTACAAAGTCTGTTGCTAAAGAGTATGGACCTAAGGGAGTTAGGGCCAATGCTATCGCTCCAGGATTTATCCAGACAGATATGACTGGTGCACTTACAGATGATGTAATCGAGAAGTACAAAACTCTTATTCCTCTTGGAAGAATGGGAGAGACAGAAGATGTTGCTAACCTTGCATTATTCCTTGCAAGTGATATGTCATCATATATAACTGGTGAAGTTATAACAGTTGATGGCGGCATGTATATGTAATCAAATACCCCGCAGTATGCTACGCTAGATCAGATGCAATGCGGAAGATAAAAGACAGGAGAAGAATATGAACAGAGTAGTTATTACAGGTATTGGCTGCGTAACACCTATTGGTAAGGACGCAAAGACAACATGGGCTAACATGCTTGATGGTGTTTGTGGTATTGATAATATTACAAAATTCGATACAACAAACTGCAAGGCTAAGCTCGCTGCTGAAGTAAAGGATTTTAACGGTAAAGAGTATTACGAATCAGTTCAGGACTTTAGAAAGACTGATCTTAATATGCAGTATGCTATGGCTGCTTCACTTGAAGCTGTTGCTGATTCTAAGATTTTAGAGTCAGATATTGATAAGGATAGAGTTGGTGTTTACATCGGTACAGGTATCGGTGGTATCAACACAACAATCGACAATGCAATTAAGTGTCACGAAAAAGGACCAGACAGAGTTTCACCTTTCTTTGTACCTATGATGATTGCTAATATGGCAACAGGTGCTGTATCTATCAGATTTGGTTTCACAGGCCCAACACTTCCAGTTGTTACAGCTTGTGCAACATCAGGACATACAATTGGTGAAGGATACAGAGCTATCAAGCACGGTTATGCAGATGCTATCGTAGCAGGTGGTACAGAAGCTGCTATCAACGAACTTTCAATCGCAGGTTTCGTTAACTGTCAGGCTCTTTGTCTCTCAGAAGATAAGAATGCTGCATCTATTCCATTCGATAACAGAAGACATGGTTTCGTTATGGGTGAAGGTGGCGCTGTTGTTATCCTTGAAGAGTATGAGAGAGCAGTTAAGCGTGGCGCTCATATCTATGCAGAAGTTGTTGGTTATGGTAACACAGCAGATGCTTACCACATCACAGCTCCAGATCCAGAAGGAAAGGGTGCTATAAGAGCTATCTCTATGGCAGCTAAGGAAGCTGGTATCACAGGTGATGAGGAAATCTATGTTAATGCTCACGGTACATCTACACACCTTAACGACCTTATGGAAACAAAGGCTCTTAAGGATGTATTTGGTCAGAAGGCATATAAGATGAGCATATCTTCTACAAAGTCTATGACAGGTCATATGCTTGGTGCTACAGGTGCTATCGAAGCTATCGCTTCATCACTTGCACTTGAGAATGGTATCATCCCACCAACAATCAACTATGTTGAGAAGGATCCTGAACTTGATCTTGATTACACAGTTAACAAGGCAGTTAAGAGAGATGTAGAATTTGCTATTTCTAACTCACTTGGTTTCGGTGGACACAACGCATGTCTTGCATTTAAGAAGGTTAAATAATCATCTTAGATCCTATACAAGAAAGGTTTATCAATGAACTTAGAAGAAATTAAACAGATATTACCACATAGAGAGCCTATGCTTCTTATTGAAGAAGTATATCCAGATGCTGAGAATGAGAACAAGGCTGTTGCTTATTACACAGTAAAGGGCGACGAGTACTTCTTACAGGGGCATTTTCCAGGGAATCCTATAGTTCCTGGTGTAATTCAGTGCGAGATGATGGCTCAGGCTTCATGTATCCTTCTTAAGGATAAGTTTTCTGACGATGTAGTTCCTCTTTATACAGGTCTTAACAATGTTAAGTTCAAGGGACAGATTAAGCCAGGAGACAAGATTCAGATGGATGTTGAACTTGTTCAGTCAAGAGAACCATTCCACTTCCTTAAAGGCAAGCTTTCAGTAGATGGCAAGCTTTGCATGAAGGGTGAGTTCTCAGTTGCAATAGTTCCTAAGAATTAATTCTTTTGAAAATGTTAATCTAAAATACCAGAGGTTTAACAGCCTCTGGATATTTTAGGAATATAAATAATATGCCATATTAGATGATGTGGTAAACAAAAAAATGAAATCTTTTCGAAAACTATAGATTGATAAATGTCAAGAATGTATTTACTGCATATTTTTGGTAAAATACATAATATATGATTATGAGAGGTAGTATTTTTAACATGCTATACGAAAATTTCTACGAAGAATACACTAACCCTAACGGAGAATTAAAGGGGAAGTTTAAATATAATGATAACTTTAACTTTGCATTTGACGTTTTAGATAAGCTGGCTAAAGAGAATCCTGATGCTCTTGCTCTTATTCACAAGTCACTTCACGGACAGGTAACTAAGTTTACCTTTGCTCAGGTTGCAAAGGAATCTGCAAAGATTGCTAATATGCTTAAGGCTGACGGTATCGGTAAGGGCGATGCAGTTATGCTTGTTATGAAGAGAAGATATGAGTTCTGGTTCGTTATGATGGCTCTTCACAGACTTGGAGCTGTGGCTATTCCAACATCTCACATGGTCACAGGTGAAGATATTGAATCAAGACTTATTAGGGCCAATGCTAAAGGTATAGTAATCTTAAATGATGGCTATATCGTTTCAGAAGTTTCTAAGGTATTTGAAAATAAAGAGCTTGATGCTAGTGTACTTAAGTACAACGTAGGTGAGGAACTTGAAGGCTTCAAGCACCTTACTAAGAATGCAATTAACTTCGAAGAATCTATAGAAAGACCAGATAATAAGGCTACAGATCCTATGCTTTATTATTTCACATCAGGTACTTCAGGTGCTCCTAAGTGTGTAGTTCACAACTATGCTTATCCACTTTGTCATATTGTTACAGCTAAGAACTGGCACGGCGTAGTAAAGGGCGGCGTTCATCTTACTGTTGCTGACTCTGGCTGGGCTAAGTTTGTATGGGGCAAGATGTACGGTCAGTGGATTATGGAGACAACTGTTCTTTGCTATGACTATGAGCAGTTCTATGCAGAAGAGATGCTTTCACTCCTTGCAGAGATGAAGGTTACAACATTTTGTGCACCACCAACTATCTATAAATATCTTGTAAGAGAAGATATTACAAAATACGACTTATCAAGCTTGGTACAGGTTGTTTCAGCAGGTGAGCATCTTCCTGAACCAGTTGCTGATAAATTTAAGCAGGCAACAGGTCTTGAAATTAGAGAAGGCTTTGGTCAGACAGAGACACCTTGTCAGATCTATACACCAGTTGGCTGTAAGCAGGTTGCTGGCTCTATCGGTAAGGCAAGTCCTGTGCTTAATTTCAAGCTTATTGATGAAGATAATAATGAAGTTAAACCAGGTGAAACTGGAGAACTTTGTATTATTAAGAATGAAGATGGAAGTATTCCAATAGGAATCTTTTCTTCATATCTTGATGACAAGGATACATACGATCAGGTATGGGAAGGCGGAATCTATCATACCAATGACCGTGCATATATGAATGAAGAAGGATATTACTTCTTCGTTGGTAGAGCAGATGATGTTATTAAATCAAGCGGATATCGTATCGGACCTTCAGAAGTAGAAGATATTCTTCTTGAGCATGAAGCTGTTAAGGAGTGTGCTGTTACAGGTTATCCTTCAGCTACAAGAGGGGAACTTGTTAAAGCTTCTATCATTCTTGAAAATGGATATGAGAAGACACCTGAACTTAAGCGTACATTACAGGACTTCGTAAAGAGCCGTACAGCACTTTATAAGTATCCTAGAGTCATTGAATTTGTTGATGATATGCCACGTTCTACATCTGGTAAAATCAGCAGACGCTTAATTAGGGATAATGACCTTAAAAAAGCACAGATGAAGTAGTAAAAAATATTAATACTCGTTAAATTTTTCTTTTTAAATACTACGTTCTAGTTTATAATTAAATAAAGTTTACTGTATTTACTAAAGCAGGGGGGCTTTGTAGTGAATAAAGTAGAATCTAAAGATAAATTAGCCATTACAGAAAAGTGGCTAAAAAAATACGACAAATCATTCTTTATAAAGGCAATACAGGAAACATGTAATCTCATGCTTCCTTTTATTGTCCTTTTTGTAATTTTCCATGCAATACTGCACTTTCCTTCAGCCTCATTCAGGCACCTGATCACAGAAGGTAAATTAGCATATATTGGATATGTTATAAACTATGGCTATGAATTATTTTTTAATTATATAGGCATAGTTGTTACTATATGTATTACATATTGCTTTGCTATGGATAAGAAGATGATGAATTACAGAATCATTTATATGATTCTAACTGTGGTTGTTGTTTATTCTATTTTTGTCCGTTCCAAAAATCCATTACAAGCAGAATTACCTATATTTGGAATGTGCTATTTGTTTACAAGTTTAGTAGCTAGCTTTCTTACCTGTTTTGTATTTTATATCTGGCATACAATATACAAAGGTTCTATTAGATTTAAATATAAAAAGAAGGCAATTTCCAAATCGTTAACAATAGCATTTAATGATTTGCCAGTGGTAATTATTCTTTTGTCTTTTTCATTTCTTGTAAGCGAATTATGCTTATACTTTGGACATGGCAATAATCTTCAGGGAATAATTGTTTTGTTGATTAATAATATAATCAGATGGAGCTATAGTTTAAGCGACTTCTTAGGCGCTATAGTTTATAGTGGATTGTGTTTATTCCTTTGGTTTTTAGGTGTTAACGGTGGAGTTATGCTTCCTCACAAAGTAGTGATTCCTTCTGTAGAAGACGCGGTATATGTAATTGCTAATACAAACCTTCAAAGAACCAAGATTGTAACTGACCAGTTTATACATAACTATGTATTTATTGGAGGTGCAGGCTGCGGTCTTGCAATTTCTATAGCTATTTTGATTAAAAGTAGAAGTAAGTTTCACAAGAATCTTGGGTTTTTAAATGTACCATTTTCGTTAATTGGAATATCTGACATCATCCATTATGCGATTCCGATTATCTTTAACTTTGTTCTTATCCTTCCATTTTTTATTGTTCCAATTGTTAATGCTACAATAGCTTATTTTTCTATCTACTTTAACTATGTACCAATTAATAATTGTAGTTTAAGTTGTTATACTCCAATATTTTACAATGCTTATAAATCTACAGGTTCTATAAGTGCTGTTATTTTACAACTGATATTACTCGTTATTGATGTATTAATATATCTTCCTTTCATAGAAAGACTTAATAATCAGAAATATAATCAATTCAAGATAAGGGTAGAACAGTTAATATCTTTAATAAAAACTCAGGATGTTAGAAATATTAATCTGGTTGAGCTAGACGGAGGTATAGGAGATTCTGCAAGAATACTTATTACTGAGCTTAGGGAAGAAATTAATAGAAAGAAAAATCTTACGCCTGAAGCTTATAGAGCATTAGGGGAAAACTTATATATGGTTTATCATCCACAGTGTGATGATAATGGCGATTATGTATGTAGTGAGGCACTTCTTAGATGGAATCATCCTATACTGGGACTAGTATTTCCTCCTCTTGTTATTGAACTTGCAAGGTCTGGTGGTATTTTACATGAGCTTGAGTGCGTTATTCTTGATGAAACATGTAGGACAATCAGCAACTTAGAGACATTGCCGGAAATATCTCCAAAGGTATCTGCAAATATAGTTTCTGCCTCACTTGCCCATCCTGATTTCCTTCATATGGTTATGAAGTATACAAGAAAGCATCATATTGTTAATGAGAATCTTTGGATTGAGATGAACGAGCAGGATATGATGCATATTGATGATGATGTTAAGCAGAAGCTTTCATTCCTTAGAAAACGAGGTCACAAGTTTATTATTGATGACTTTGGCTCGGAAGGTACCTCAGTTATCTATGCTGGTAGCGGTCTCTTTGATGGACTTAAGATTGATGGTTCACTTATTAAGAATATGTTTAATGACAAGGACTCTTATGAGCTTGTAAAATCTATAGCTAACATGGGTGTTAAGCTTAACCTCCTTCTTCTTTCAGAGTTCGTTGAAACTGAAGAAGAGATGGAAGCTCTTAAGGAAATGTATATTAACCTTTTCCAGGGGTACTTCTATAGTAAGACACTTAAATATGATGAACTCGTTGACTTTGTTTTGAAAGAAAAGGAAAAGAGATAGTATGAAGAAGAATGTTAGAAAACTTCTTATGTCTATAGCTATAGTTGTTGCTGCTATTATGTTCGTATTCAATATCTTTAAGGTATACTACGAAAAAAAAGAGCAGATTTTTGACGAGACAAGAAATATTAATGGGCAGATTAGCAGATATATTGACGCGAATGGCAAAGATTCTGTACCTGATTTATCTGGAATAACTGTTAATTCTATGGTTACTTTATTGGGAGTTGATAAGAATAATAGTGATATTATAGCTGCATCCCATCCTAAGTATATTGGACAAAAATTATCTGATATTGGTATTGATACAGATATTAAAGAAGATTATCTTAGTGGTCAGGCTATTTTTGGTGGTAAGTACTACGTTGTAATTAAATATTCATATGATGGTTTTGATTTATATTACTTAATGAATCTTGCTACTATCATTCGTTCTATTATAGTTAATTCTTTTCTGGTTCTTTTTGGTACATTCTTTGTATTTTTGGTGATTATACATATCGTCATTAATTACATTGATAAAAATATAGTTAAGGTAATAGATAGAATCAATAAGGGGCTTGATGATATTACTACAAACTATGATGCTCCTGATATTGACGAGAATTCTACACCGGAATTCGAAAGGCTTTCGGAACATATTAATTTCATGAAAGACTCTGTCGTTGGTAATGCTAAAGATGCTCAGGAAGCTGTTAAGGCTAAGAGCAACTTCCTGTCTACCATGTCTCATGAAATCAGAACTCCTATCAATGCTGTTCTGGGACTTGATGAGATGATACTTAGAGATTCTAATGAGCCATCTACCATTAAATATGCAGAAGATATAAAGAGTGCTGGTAAAACACTTTTATCTCTTATTAATGATATTCTTGACTCTTCAAAGATAGAGTCAGGAAACATGGAACTGGTTGAATCTTCTTATAAACTTTCAACTGTTCTAACCGATGTATATAATATGATCCTTTTTAGAGCTCAGAAGAAGGGGCTTGAATTCGAATGTGAAATTGATCCGGATATTCCAGATATACTTAAAGGTGATGAAATAAGAATTAAACAGTGTATGGTTAACTTACTTACCAATGCTGTTAAATATACTGAAAAAGGTGTAGTTAAGCTTACTGTTTCATTTAAGTTTGATGATAAGAAACATATTAGACTTAATGTTGTTATTGCTGATACTGGTATAGGTATTAAGAAAGAAGACTTAAACAGACTCTTTAGTCCATTCGAGCGAATCGATGAGATAAGAAACAGACTTGTTGAAGGTACCGGTCTTGGTATGAGTATTGTTAAGAAGCTTCTTGCTCTTATGAATACCAAGCTTAAGGTTCGAAGCGAGTATGGTAAAGGGTCAGAATTTGAATTTGAAATCCTACAGGAAGTATTATCAGTTGAGCCAATAGGCGACTTTGAAGATATACTTGCTAAAGGTCAAAGCACTACTGAAAGTATAAGAGAGTCATTCTCAGCTAAGGATGCAAAGATACTTGTAGTAGATGACACAAGTGTCAACTTAACAGTTGTTGAAGGTCTTCTTAAACATACAGGTCTTCAGATAGATACAGCAGATTCTGGCGAGGCTGCTATTATGAAGGTAGAAGAAAACTTCTACGATATAATCTTAATGGACCACATGATGCCTGGTATGGACGGTATCGAGACTATGCAGCATATTAGGAAGATGGAAGATAATCCGAATGCTACAACAACCATAATCGTCCTTACTGCCAATGTAGTTGAGAACTCAGAAGAGCAGTATAAGAGTCTTGGCTTTGATGCTTATCTTACAAAGCCTATTGATTCTGACAGGCTTGAAACAGCAATTATGAACTTCCTTCCAGAAGATAAGTATATGAAGGTAACTGTAGAAGTTGCCAAGAAGGTTGCGGGAACTGCTGATGAGAAGGTTGTTATTAAAGATGAGAAGCTTAAAACCCTTCGAGGTATCAACCTTGCCAAGGCTATTGAATACAGCGGCGGAGAAGAAGTTCTGTATGACGTAATTAAAATCTTCTATGCTTCAATTAATGAGAAGGCTGACTTAATAGAGAAGTACTATAACGAAGGTAATATTAAGGAGTACACAGTTTTAGTACATGCCCTTAAGTCTTCTGCAAGATTAATTGGTGCAGAAACCTTATCTACCGATGCAGCTTACCTTGAGGCCTGCGGTAATAAGAATGATGTAGAAGAGATAGAAGCAAATACTCCAGCCTTACTAAGTTTGTATAGATCGTATTTGGAGAAGTTCAAAGAATACTGTACGAATGGTGATGACGACAGTAAGGAAGTTATTGATGACGATTCCTATAATGAGGCTATGAACTCAGTTAAGTAATACGCTGAAGCTTATGATTTTGATCGTATTGATTAGATTCTCAATATGCTTGAGATGTATAGGATACCTGATAAATATATGTTACAATTTACTAAGGTTAAAGACCTGGCTATGCAGGTAGAAAGAGATAAGATTATAGAGGTGTTAGATGCTTAATATAGATAATCGAATTATATTTATAAGTCAGACAAAGGGATTCATGATGAATTCCATAGTAAAAAGCTTAGAGGAAATGGGCTTTGATATGAAGATAGTTGACATGGATCCTCTTGCAATTGAAGAGGGAACCGATGTTACTGATAAGGTATATCTTCTTAATATCGATAGTCCAGAAGGAACAAGAGATTCTCTTGAGATAATTAAAGAGAGAGTTCAGCAATATGACCTTTCTGTAGTTTTAATCTGTCAGAAAGAAGCGCTTCCTGGTATCTGTCAGGTTATGCCTGAGAACTACTTTGCTAAGGTTGTTATCAGACCGGTTAATGTTAAAGATCTTGGCATAATGATGTTTGGTATTCAGGATGAGAAGGTTGGGGTTTTTGAAAAGAAGAAGATTCTTGTAATTGATGATGACGGAGTTATGCTTAGAACTATTAAGAACTGGCTGTCAGATAAGTACCAGGTAGTTATGGTTAATTCAGGTATGGCAGCTATACAGTATCTTACAAATAACACTGCGGACCTTATTCTTCTTGATTATGAGATGCCTATTACTAACGGTACCCAGATACTTGAGATGATTAGAAGTGACAATAATATGAGTCATATACCAGTTATGTTCCTGACTAACAAGTCGGATAGGGAGACGGTTATGAAGATTCTTTCTCTCCATCCGGAGAAGTATATTCTTAAGACTTCAACTAAGGAAGAGGTTCACCAAATCGTGGATACCTTCTTCAAGAACCAAAAGTAGGCTTGCTAACTTACGTGGCTTTATAAATCCCTGCCGCTAACGCGGCAGGGATTTTTTTGTGCTCATAACGCCCTAGGCGACCTAGCCTTGCACACATGACGCATTTTTATGTTCGCTAGCCCCAGGCGGCCTAGCCTTGCGTATACGAGGCATTGACGTAGGTCACAGCCGAGTAGACGCAAGGGCTGGGGTGCCGAGGGGCGTGTCGTAGGGGCGGTAGAAGACCGGGGCATTTTGTGGTAGAATAACTTTGTATGGTCAGAAGTAGAACTGAGGCTCTTAAGATACTTGGTCTTAGGCCGGAATCTAAAGAGGAGGATTGGAAAAGTGCATATAGAAATATTGTTAAGATTTACCATCCTGACAATATTGCCAGCTCAGTAAACTGGCCAGAAGGCATGGACGAAACCGCCAGGCTTAAGTATAGTGAGCAGATGCTGGCTCTTGCTAAAGAGGCACTTGACTTTCTCCAAAGCGAGAACGTATGCATCATAGGCAACCAACCGAAGAAAACCAGCCCAGCTCCTAATAAACCTAGGGTAGTAGGCGGCGGGGAGGCATATTCTTTCTCTCATGACCAATATAAGCAGCGTCAACAACGCCTTCATAAGCTTGACGAAGAACGTAAACAAAAGCGTCTGGACGAACTTAAGCTTAAGAATGACATCCTTAGGGAGAATGAAAGAAAGCACAAAGAAAAAGAGATATTAGATCAAATTAGATGGCTTAGAGTAGCCCAGATAATCTATGACACTATAGAAAAAGATAAGAAAGAAAAAGGTTATGATTCAAACTGATATGTTACATCGTCCTAATCTTAACTACATTAAGAAGGAACGATTCACAGGTAGTCTTAATGGCTTAAGATATGCAATCTATAAAGAAGTAAGAGATGAGGAACACACTGTTCTTATGGCATGTTCTTATCCGGAGCCATTTTGCTTTGAAAAGACACCGGAAGAACAGAAGAAATATAAGGAATTCGAATTCTCAGAGGAAGGGCTTAATGAGGCCATAAACTGGCTTGGCAGCGAGGAATAAGATGATTCTTAAGATTTACGACTCAATTTTACATAAAACAGAAGAAAATAAGAAATTTAGAATAAAGTTATTTGTTATATACAGCATACTTTTGTATGTATTGCTTCTTGCAGCAGTATTTGCAGGAACCCATAAATTATATTACGGAACAGGTAATGAAAAGCGTAAATTAATATATGTCTTTATGGAAATATTTCTTATGCATATTATGTTTGATATTAAGAAAATATATGCATATGCTTTTAGATTTAGATATTTAGTAGGACTTGCAGTCCTCTTATTCCTTTCATTTAACAAATTCCATGGAGATTCCATGTCTATATACGATTCTTATATAGAGGCAGGCCAGGGAACTGTATTTAACCAGCCACTTCTTGGCCAGGAAAGATATATAAGAACTGATGAATGGGTTATCTCAAGCCCATCCCGTATATCTTCATCATTCGGTGAAACTCCATATGGAAAATATAATAATGTTCTTAGAGGCGGCAACACAGTTAATGGTCCTACAGGTATAAGAGTAGGCCTTACAACACTTGGTAAGAACTTCCTTGAATATGGCTTTGGCTTATTTGGACCAGAAATTGGCTTTTCTTTCTTATGGTTTGGCCAGATTATTATGACCTTCCTTATGACTATGGAACTTTGCTATATCATAGGCAGAAAGAATAAGCTCCTTGCAGTTCTTGGAGCGGCTTTAGTAACATGTTCAAGCTTCTACTTATGGTGGGGCTTCCCGATGATGCTTTGGCCACTTGAAGGTGCCCTTTGCTGGTTCTATTATTTTATTAACTCAGATTCTAGAAAGAAGAGATTAGGATTTGCAGCCTTATTTGCCATCTTCTTTGCAACATTTGTAAACATTCTTTATCCTGCATGGCAGATACCATTTGGCTATGTAGCCCTTTGCCTTGCTATATGGATGATGGTAGATAACTTTGAAAAAATCAAACAGCTTAAGCTTTTTGACTATGTAATATTTGTCTTAGGCCTCTGCCTTAGCGTAGTTATGATTCTTGGATATCTTATGGAAAATGTAGATTATATATCAGGAATTTCTAATACAGTTTATCCAGGACTTAGACTTGAGAAGGGATTCTTTAACCTCTTTAAGCCTTTCTGGTACTTGATTTCCCCATTCTACGCCTATAAGGATATAGGTAACACCTCAGAGTGCGGTGTCTTCCTGTCATTCTTCCCTATGCCTATTATTCTGGGCATCTGCTACATCTTTAAGAAGGGTAAGAAGCTTATAGATAAGTGTTTCTATATTATCTTTACAGCGCTTCTTGTTCCTTTCGTATTATACTGCTGGACTGGCCTACCTATGAGCATTGCCAAATGCACTATGCTCTCAATGACCCTTCCATACAGACTTGTTGATGCTATCGGCTACATATGCATCCTTATGATGATAAGACTAGCATCCGAAAAAGAAGCAATCTTTAAACATGAAAAGATAGTGAATACAGTTCTTGCAATTATCTGCATAGTTCTTGCTTATAACTTGACTATGAAGTACAAGTCATTTTACTTAAGTGGCACTATGATGGCAGTTACAGTAGCTGTTCATCTTGCCCTTATGATTATGTTCTTTAGATCAAAATGGGAGATTAAGCGAATCGGTATTGCTGGACTTATAGTTGTTTCTATCTTCACAGGAATATATGTAAGACCTCTTATGAAGGGCTTCGATGTTCTCTGGGAGAAGCCAGTATCTAAGCAGATTGCAGCGATTAGAGAAGCGGACCCTAAGGGAAGATGGATTGTTTATTCTAATGATGAGAATGACCCATCTGGTAAGTCATTTATCTATCAGGGGTTCTTAGTTGCTAATGGTGTTCCAACTGTAAACAGCGTATCTTCATATCCTAATCTTGATATGTGGCACGCAATAGACCCAGCAAAGCAGTACGAATATGAGTACAACAGATATTTCCACTTTAACATCCTGCTTACAACTGAGCCTACAAGTATAGAACTTCTTGCTCCAGATAACCTTCAGGTCCATATGAATGCTAATGACCTTAAGACATGGGACATAAATTATATATTTAGCGACTGCACACTGCCACTTAGCATTCTTGATACAAACTTTGACCTAATCTACGATAACGCCGGAGTATATATATATAAGGTTTACTAATATGTTTAACGTACTTGTTATCATTCCTGCTTACAATGAAGAGGAATGTATCATATCTACAATTAAAAAGTTAGAAGAAGACATAGATAGCTTTGATTACAAGGATAAGATTCACTTTGACTATGTAGTAATTAATGACTGCTCAAAGGATTCTACAAAGTCAGTTCTAAGGGATAATAAGGCTAACTTTATATCCCTTCCACTTAATCTTGGAATTGGCGGGGCAGTATCCTGTGGCTATAAATATGCCCTTAAGAATAACTATGACGTAGCTATTCAGCTTGACGGAGACGGCCAGCACGATAGCGCCTATCTCTTAGACATGACTTTACCAATATATGAGGATGCTGCCGATATAGTTATCGGCTCAAGATTCATAAACAAAGAAGGCTTCCAGTCTTCAAGTGCAAGAAGAATGGGAATAGGTATCCTTAATTTCTGGATTTGGTTCTGCTCAGGCCAAAAAGTAAGCGACTGCACTTCCGGCTATAGGGCAGTAAATAAAGAATATATTAAGCTTTATTCTTCTGATTATCCAATAGACTATCCTGAACCAGAAGCAATTGTAAGAGCCAAGCTTAACCGTGCAAGAATCAAAGAGATACCTGTTATTATGAAAGAGAGAGTATCAGGTAAGTCATCAATAAGACCAATACATTCTTTATATTATATGCTTAAAGTATCTATATCTATAATGATATGCAGACTTGCGAACAAAAAGATTAAGAAGAAATAGTTAGGAGTTTTATATGTCTACAACATTACAGCTGTTTATGATATGCGCAGAAGTATTATATTTTGTTCTTATATTTACTTTTCTTAAGAAGAAAACACTTTCACTTAAGTATACTTTCCTTTGGCTCTTTGCAGGAATAGTTATGCTTATCTTTACTATATTCCCTATGCTGTTTGTTAATCTTATAAAGTTATGCGGCGTAACTTCTATAATGAACGGACTTTTCGCCCTTTGCATATTCTTTATAATTATTATTCTTATGTCACTTACAAGTATTGTTTCTAAGCAGACTGACAGAATCAGAACCCTTACTCAGGAAAATGCTATCTTAGAAAAGAGACTTAGAGAGTTAGAGGAAAAGGACAAATAATATGTATAAATCATGTGATCATACATTTGCCATATGTGCTTATAAGGAAAGTCAGTACCTTGAAGACTGTATTAAGTCTGTAAAGAATCAGACAGTTAATACCAAGGCTATAATTGTAACTTCTACACCTAATGACCATATAGAAGGTCTGGCTAAGAAGTATGACATACCTCTTTATATCAACACTGGTGAAGCAGGTATAGCAGGAGACTGGAACTTCGCTTATTCCAAGGCTACAACTAGTCTTGTAACTATTACCCATCAGGATGATATTTATGAGAAGGAGTATGCCTACAGCGTTCTTACTTATGCCAACAAGGCTAAGAAGCCAATAATTATATTTACTGATTACGGCGAGCTTAGAGGAAAGAATAGAGTAACTAAAAACAAGCTTCTTAATGTTAAGCGTATTATGCTGCTTCCTCTTAAAATTAAGGCATTTCACAACAGCAGATTTGTTAGAAGAAGAGTGCTTTCATTTGGTTCACCAATATGCTGTCCTTCAGTATGCTATGTTAAAGAACGCTGCCCTGCAGTTATCTTTGAGAAGGGATTCTTCTCTGATCTTGACTGGCAGGCATGGGAGAAGCTTTCTAGAATAAGGGGAGCATTTGTCTATATTCCTAAGATTCATATGCTTCACAGAATTCATGATGAATCAGAAACTACAAGAATCATTGGGGATAACAGAAGAAGTAAAGAAGACCTTATGATGTATGAGAAGTTCTGGCCACGTCCAATCGCCAGAGCTCTGGAGCATTTTTATAATAAAGGGGAAGAATCTAATAGCCTGGACTAGTAGGTTCTATAAGTGTTTTGAGTATTACTAAGAAGAATTATATTTGGAATCTAATATATAGTTTTGTCAATGCTGCTCAGTCTATGCTACTTATGCTTCTTGTTAACAGAATTATTAACGAAGATGCATCAGGTGTTTTTTCTTATGCATTTTCTGTGGCAGTTCTTTTTATGTACATCGGCAACTTTGGTATTAGAAACTATCAGGTTTCGGATATTAAAGAGAAGTACAAGATTAAGGATTATTATGGCTTTAGAATTCTGTCCTGCGCTGTCATGTTAGTGGCCAGCCTCTTATTCGTACTTATCAAGCACCCTGATTATACTAAGACTGTGGCACTGCTTGCCCTTTGCGGATGGAGACTTGCTGAATCTATGGAAGATGTATTCCATGGAAGATACCAGCAAAAAGGGGCGCTTTATCTTGGCTGTATGCAGGGTACAATAAGACTTGCTGCTTCTGACGTGGCATTCTTAGTAGCGCTTTATATTTGCAGGGACTTAAAGGGCTCTTGTATAGTATTCTGCGTTGCAAACACAGCACTAATTATTATCTTTGCCTTACTTACTTTATCTAAGTATGGCGGATTTAAAATAGGATTTAAGCTGGATAAATTAAAGGGTATCTTTATAGAATGTCTGCCTCTATTCCTAGGTTATTTCTTATCAACATACCTTTGCAATGTATGTAAGTACAGCCTGGAAAGACACGTATCTAATGAGATTCAGGCCTACTATAATATGGTATTTATGCCAGTGCTTGTAATTAACCTGTTATCAACAGTTATATTCAGGCCGCTTATCGTTGATATGGCTAATCTTTATAATGACAACAAACTTAAGGATTACAAGAAGATAATAAATAAACAGCAGCTTTATATTTTACTTATAGCTGTGGTTATTATGCCTTGCGTTTATTTCCTTGGTATCCCGGTTTTATCAATCTTTTATGACAGCAAGCTTGGTCCATACAGACTTATCCTAATGATACTTATGCTTGGTGGTATATTTAGTGCTTACTCAAGCTTTATTAATGTCTGCATAATCACTATCAGAAAGCAGAACATACTTATAATCGCAACTGTAATTATTGCCCTTATTGCAGCAGGACTTACAGAGATTATGGTTATTAAATTTGAATTATTAGGTGCTGCCTTATCTTACCTTATAGTTATGATTTTACAGGCAGTAGCTTATCTATTAATACATGAGATAAGCCTTAAAAAGAGGGCGAATTCTTTGACTAAGGAGTAGATATTTGAAGGTCGGAATACTTACAGTATATTCATTTAATTATGGGTCATATTTTCAGGCTACATCTTTATACAAGCAGCTTGAAAGTATGGGTATAGAAGTTGAATTTATTAACGAGAAATTTAAGAGAAACAAATGGGGCAACCTGTTTCTTCTTTACATGTTTGATGACTTGGTGCCTGGATTTTTAAAGGGTTCTATTGCTAAGATTCTTCCTCAGTACAGAACCTATCTTCAGCTTAAGAAGGACGTTAAGAAGTTCTCAGAGTCGGATAAGAGAATCCTTGATATGAAGCGTATTTCTAAGAAGTACGACTGTGTCATACTTGGCGCTGATGAGATGTGGTCTGCATCTATGCAGTCTATAAGATATACACCAGAGCACTTTGGTAAGGATATTGTCTGTCCGCATTTTTCTTATGCTACAAGTGGTGTACTTTTTGATACTAAGAATTCCGACTTAGTTGCTAAGGCTAAGAAGGATATTAATTCATATTATGATTTTGGTGTAAGGGATACTTATACAAAGGGAGTAGTTAAGTTGCTTACTGGTAAAGAGGCTAATCAGGTTCTTGATCCAACACTGCTTAACCCATATTTTATAAAGAATCATGGCACTAAGAAGGCGTCTTCTGAAGAATATATACTTCTTTATGGTTCGGAATATAGCCAGGCTCAGCAGGCTTATATTAAAGGCGTTGCTAAGGAGCATGGTTATAAGATATATAGTCTTGGCTGGCCACAGGAATTCTCAGATAAGTTTTTAGATCCTGCTTCGGCTGATGAGTTTATTTCTTGTTTTGCTTGTGCTAGCGTATGTTTCCCTTCAACATTCCACGGAACTATCTTTTCGATTTTGAATCATAAGCCATTCCTTTCTATGACTAATGAGCTTAGAGGCCGCAAGGTTACTATGCTTCTTAAAGACTTAGAGCTTAGTTACAGAATCTATGAAGAAGGAAAGACAGATTATAAAGAGATAGATTATAACCAGGTTGAGGAACTTCTTGCCAAGAAGCGTAAGGAGTCACTGGCTTATTTAACAGGGGCTTTAAAGAAGATAGAAGAGGATTATATTTGTCCTAAGTCTTCATGTAGCGGATGTACTGCTTGTTTTCATGCCTGTCCATTTGGTGCCATAAAGATGGAGTATGATGGAGAGGGCTTTAAGCACCCTGTAGTTGATAAAGATAAGTGTAAGAACTGTGGTTTATGCAAGAAGATATGTCCTGCTAACAAGTCTATGGATGTGATTTGTAAGGACAAGACTCATGACCAGATATATGCTGCATTCTCTCGTAAGAATGAAGACAGGGTTAGGTCTTCTTCTGGCGGTGCATTCTATGCTATAGCTAAGAAGTTTATAGAAGAAGGTGGATTGGTTTACGGTGCGGCATTTGATGAGAGGTTTAAGGTTAGACATATTAGAGTTGAGAATGCTAAAGAGTTAGCGAAACTTCGTAGTTCTAAGTATGTTCAAAGTGATTTAGGTGATTCTTTTGCTAAGGTTAAGGCGGATTTGGAAACTGGGAAGAAGGTTCTTTTTTCTGGCACACCTTGCCAGATTGCGGGATTAAATGCCTATATTATAGGCGCCACCGCTGGAAAAGAGAACGATTTATTAGTTAATAAAGTGTACAAAAAGCTATCAGATAACCTCGTAACAGTAGATATTCTTTGCCACGGTGTGCCATCACCTAAGGTGTTTGCAGATTATCTGAAGGCCATGGCAGCTAAGCTTGGTGCTAAGATCAAGTCTGTTAACTTTAGAAATAAGTCATACGGCTGGAATAAGCAGGCTATGGCTATTAGCTTTGATAACGGCGAAAAGTACATAAAGAGAACTGAATCTGATCCATATTATATTATGTATTTCGGTTCATATATGCTAAGACAGTCTTGTAATGAATGTAAGTATGCTTCTTATAAGAGATGCTCTGATATTACTCTCGGCGACTACTGGGGAGTTGAGAAACTAAAACATAAAGACCTGGCTTCAACTAAGAAGGGTGTATCTTTAGTAATAGCAAACACTGAAAAGGGAGAGAAGTTATTTAAATCAGTGGTTGAACTTAAGAAGATACAGGGAGATAAGAAGTCTTCATACCAGCCTATATTCGAAAGAGGAACCAAGGCGTCCCCTAGACGCCAGGAATTCTTTAAGGATTATGCAGCTCACGGCTACGGCTACGTAGCTAAAAAGTACGGCAAGCTTACACCAAAGCAGGTGGTTATCAAGAAAATAATCGCACCAGTAACCAGAAAACTTGGCATCTTCGATTTAGCGCAGAAAATCTTTTTCGTGTATAAGAAGTAAGCCGAAATATTTACATTTTTAGTACCGTATTTTATAATAAATTATTAGGGAAAATGCTTAACGCGGGGGTTAAAACATGAGGAAAATATCTTTAAAATCTAAAGCTGCTATTTTTATTAGTATTGCTTTATTAATTTTTGTAGCCTTCTCTATAGCTATAAGTTTTGTATTTTATTCAGACGCTGTAAAATTAAGCGGCGTATCAGATGCTGTTTCCAGCAAAACTCAGTTCTTTATCATATTTACCTGTGCTGAGATATTAGTTGCTATGATTATCATAGTTTTGTTTGTATATCTTACAGGTGTATGCGTTGCCAAGCCAGTTGAGAACTTGGCTAAAGTTGTTGGCGGTCTTGTTTATGATGATGAACTTGGTAAGGAAACATACGACAGCGAAGACACTAAGAAGAAGCTTAAAGATCTTGAAATATCAACTGGTGATGAGATAGAGGTTCTTTATCACTCACTTCAGAAGATGCAGATGGATCTTAACGAATATATTGTTGGTATGCGTGAAGATACTTGGGAAGAAGAGCATGATAACATGACTATGCTTTCTAACCGTAACAAGTATGAGAAGAGAAAGAAGGAAGTTTATCCTTACGTAGATTCAATCTATATTGCCTGCCTTGATATTATTAACCTTCGTCAGGTTAATGAGAAGCTTTCTACAGAAGCTGGTGATTCAATTATCACTAAGGTAGCTAGAGAACTTAGAAGACTTTCTTCAGATAACATTCACACATACAGACTTGAGGAAGACAACTTTCTTATTGTATTTTGTGGCTACACAGAGGATGAAGCGACTCAGATACTTAATAAATGGAATGAAAGAGTTGGTCGTCTTAACAGAGCAACAGACTCATTCGAATGCAAACTTTGCTGGGGCGGTTCTTATGGAGAGAACGATTTCGTTGTTGAAGACATCTTCAAGAGAGCTGATGCAGAGATGTACTGCCAGAAGATGGTTATGAAAAACGAACTTGGTTCTATCTAATAAATAGTAAAGGGGTGGCGCCTATGATGTCATCTAGCAGTTTTAGATATGACCCAAAGAAAAAGAATATGCCATCCGGTAATCTGGTAAAGTGGTTTACTACTAAGGAAGGCAAAGCTTACAAGGTCGGTAAAGACAAATCAATATACAAAATCGAAGAAGAGGTAGAAGAGGATAAGGTTAATAATAAGGCACTTATAGACATGAGTGATGGTGAAGATACACTTCATAATGATGTGTACAATTCTATGGATAATGAAGACCAGTCCTTAATCGACAACATCCTGACTCAGAACTACAAGCAGGATTCATTCTCCAAAGCACAGGCTGCACTTGAAAGTGGTCAGCAGCCATTAGACGACGCTGATGAATCTCCAGAGGATGCAGAAGCTAAATCTGCCGCTGAAGCTGAAGCCTTAGAAATCTTCAATCGTCTTCAGCGTGAAGCTGCCGAAGACGAAGCCAAGAAAGCCGCAGAAATCGCCCAGGCCCGCTTCGAAGCCGCCGAAAAATTCGAACCTGCCGACGAACCAACCCCTGAAGCCTAACCGCTTCCAACCCCAATTATCACAACCTATAACTAGTTCACAAAAGAAACCTTCACGGGTTTCTTTTTTTTGCCGAATTTATATTTTCTCCCTGCCTCTATTTCTAGCACCCCTAACTTATTCTTCGACTGTGACATGCGCTCCCTTGTTTTTCTAAGGCCATCAAATTTTCCTAAGCTAAACTTTCCGCGTTAAACTCGCTGCAGCTGCAAACTAGGGCTGGCACCTGTTTTAGGGCGCATTTGGGCAAGCCGCTGTAAAACCCGCGTGTCTTTCGTAGGAAAATGTTAATTCCGCGCTTTACGGGGTATACCCCCATCTCAGCGTGGATGAGTCACCTAGCGCGGAATACATTTTCCAGAAAGACTAAGCGCTGGTTTTACAAGGTGAAGTCCAACCAGCGCCCGCTGGACAGGTGCTTGCCCTAGTAAGCAGCTTTGCTCAAACAGTAACTGCGGAAAGTTTAAGGAAAATTTGTTATGGCCAAAGAAAAACATAGGGGCTTGTCAATGCCTCTAATAAGCATAAAGGCAACCCGCCGGGGGCATAGTTATGTAAATTGATACAAAAATGACTTGTAAAAATCTATATAAATGATAGCGGTATATCATGGATAATTGGTGCATTTGAACAAAAGATAGGGTATAATATTATAGTGCTCGTTAACGTGTGTAGGTTGAGGGGCGCAGTGGGGGATGAAGAGTCCCAAAAATGTGCGAAAAGATAAAGTTTATTGGGAGGAAAAGAGAGAATGGCAAAAAAGTGGGTGTATTTGTTTAGCGAAGGTTCAGCAGATATGCGTAATCTCCTTGGTGGAAAGGGCGCAAACCTTGCTGAGATGACTAACCTTGGGCTTCCTGTACCTCAGGGTTTCACTATTACTACAGAGGCTTGTACTCAGTATTATGAAGATGGAAGACAGATTAATGATGAGATTCAGGGCCAGATTATGGACTATATCCTTAAGATGGAGGAGATTACAGGTAAGAAGTTCGGTGACAAAGAGAATCCACTTCTTGTATCTGTTCGTTCAGGTGCCAGAGCATCTATGCCTGGTATGATGGACACAATTCTTAACCTTGGTCTTAATGAAGACGTTGTAGATGTTCTTGCTACAAAGTCTAACAATCCAAGATGGGCTTGGGACTGCTACAGAAGATTTATTCAGATGTTCTCTGATGTAGTTATGGAAGTAGGTAAGAAATACTTCGAAGAGCTTATCGATAAGATGAAGAAGGAAAAAGGCGTAACTCAGGACGTTGAGCTTTCCGCTGATGACCTTAAAGAACTTGCAAATCAGTTCAAGGCTGAATATAAAGATAAGATTGGGAAGGAATTCCCTACAGATCCAAAGGAACAGCTTATGGAAGCTATCAAGGCTGTATTTAGATCTTGGGACAATCCTAGAGCCAATGTTTATAGAAGAGATAATGACATTCCTTACGAATGGGGTACAGCTGTAAATGTACAGTCTATGGCATTTGGTAATATGGGTGATGACTGCGGTACTGGTGTAGCATTTACCCGTGATCCAGCTACTGGTGATAAGGGACTTTTCGGAGAATTCCTGACCAATGCCCAGGGCGAAGACGTAGTTGCTGGTGTACGTACTCCTATGAAGATTGCCGAGATGGAAGAGAAGTTCCCACAGGCATTTGCACAGTTTAAGGATGTATGTGCCAAGCTTGAATCTCACTACAGAGATATGCAGGATATGGAGTTTACAGTTGAGCACGAGAAGCTCTACATGCTCCAGACCAGAAATGGTAAGAGAACTGCACAGGCTGCACTTAAGATTGCATGCGACTTAGTTGACGAGGGAATGAGAACTCCTGAAGAAGCAGTTGCTATGATTGATCCTAGAAACTTAGATACACTTCTTCATCCACAGTTTGACCAGAAGGCACTTAAGGCTGCAACTCCTATAGCTCAGGCTCTTGCTGCATCACCAGGTGCTGCATGCGGTAAGATAGTATTTACTGCTGAGGATGCTAAGGAATGGCACGCTAGAGGAGAGAAGGTTGTACTTGTAAGACTTGAAACATCACCTGAAGATATTGAGGGTATGAAGTCTGCACAGGGTATCCTTACTGTCCGCGGCGGTATGACCAGCCACGCTGCAGTAGTTGCAAGAGGTATGGGTACATGCTGCGTATCTGGATGTTCTGCAATCGATATGGATGAGGAGAACAAGAAGTTTGTTCTTGCAGGAAAGACATATCACGAAGGCGACCAGATTTCTATAGATGGTTCTACAGGTAGAGTTTATGACGGTATTATTCCTACAGTAGATGCTACAATCGGTGGTGAGTTTGGCCGTATCATGGCATGGGCTGACCAGTTCAGAAAACTTAAAGTTAGAACCAATGCTGATACACCAAAGGATGCTATGAAGGCCAGAGAGCTTGGGGCAGAAGGTATCGGACTTTGCCGTACAGAGCACATGTTCTTCGAACCAGGCAGAATCGATGCATTCCGCGAAATGATTTGTTCAGACACTGTAGAGGAAAGAGAAGAGGCACTTGCCAAGATCCTTCCTATGCAGCAGGAAGATTTCGAGAAGTTATATGAGGCACTTGAAGGTAACCCAGTTACAATCAGATTCCTTGATCCACCACTTCACGAATTCGTTCCTACTGAAGAAGCTGATATTGAAAAGCTTGCAAAGGCCAAAAATAAGACAGTAGAAGAGATTAAGGCTCTTATCGCTTCACTTCATGAGTTCAACCCTATGATGGGCCACAGAGGTGTTAGACTTGCTGTTACATATCCTGAGATTGCAAAGATGCAGACAACAGCTGTTATCAGAGCTGCAATCAATGTACAGAAGAAACATCCAGACTGGAATGTTAAGCCTGAAATCATGATTCCACTTATTGGAGATATTAAGGAATTCAAATATGTTAAGAAGTTTGTAGTTGAGACTGCAGACAAGGAGATTAATGCCGCTGGTTCTAACCTTGAGTACGAGGTTGGTACTATGATTGAGATTCCAAGAGCTGCGCTTACAGCTGATGTTATAGCAAAAGAGGCAGACTTCTTCTGCTTCGGTACTAATGACCTTACACAGATGACATTCGGATTCTCAAGAGATGACTCAGGCAAGTTCCTTGAGGCATATTATGAGGCTAAGGTATTTGAGAATGACCCATTTGCCCGCCTTGACCAGAATGGTGTAGGTAAGCTTATGGAGATGACTATCCAGCTTGGCCGCCCAGTTAACGATAAGCTTCACATCGGTATCTGCGGTGAGCATGGCGGCGACCCAACATCAGTTGAGTTCTGCCACAAGATAGGCCTCGACTACGTATCATGCTCGCCATTTAGAGTACCTATCGCCCGCCTCGCAGCCGCCCAGGCCGCCATCGCCGATAAGTAACTGTTGGCATAAAAAATAATTTTTCTAAAATTATTATAAAAGTATAACCCCTGCCCCTTGTACCAACCCCATAAAACTTGACTAAGAATCTAACGATTGTAGGTTGTTACAAGGGGCAGGGTATTTTATCAAATATTGACTTTTCTTTAGCCTTTATGATATATTCTCGCTAGAAAGCGGCATATAAATTTCTATGAATTCTATATTTTTCTAAAAATTCTAATACTTCTGCTTTCTAATCAAGTAACTAACAATTGAATATACTAAAAGAGGGGCTTTTTGTCTTTCATTAGAAAGGAGGTATTATTTTGACGAATTTTATGAATGATATACTAAAGTAACATAAATATTGCTCGGTAACATAAATAATGTTACAATGGATAAAAAACGTTACTGAGGTGATGTTTATGATTCAGAAAGCGTTAATGGATTCTTTTGGAATAGATTGTTCTTGTAATGAAATAAGTATTAAGGGATTGCCGGTCTACATGAAGAGTGGGCGGAAAATCTATAAACTCACTTACGGAGAGTATGAGTTCCTAGTTGTTGAATTATCTAATGATGATAAATTTGGAACAATTGCCCTAAAAAAACAAGAGTCAAAATACAAAGAAAATACAGGGTTAGATGTCATCTATGTTTTTGACAATGTAAGTAAAAAACAAAGAGATGCACTTGTTTCAAATATGATTTCTTTTATATGCTTACCAGATCAAATCTTTTTGCCAGTAATGGGAATAGCACTTAGGAATCATTTTAAGAAATATAAAGAAGTTGATGTAGAAAAAATGATGCCTGCTACACAAAGTCTTTTTCTTTATCTTTTATTTAACAAAAAAGAATCTGTTATTAAATCTGAAGCAGCGAAAGAACTGATGTTAACAAAGACATCTATTACACGTGCGTCTGAACAATTAAAGGCAATGGGCCTTATTACAGAAGAAATATCTGGTAAGAATATTAACATGAAACCATTGAAAACCGGAAAAGATTTCTTTGAAATGGCCAAACGATATTTGATTAATCCAGTACAAAAAACACTTTATGTAGCAGAGTCGAAATATACAAAAGATCTTATCCATGCAGGCGAAACAGCACTTAGTAATTATTCTATGTTAGCTGAACCTAGGGTACGGTGCTTGGCAGTATATAAAAATGATGTGGATATAAATAAATTCGAGATTGTTGATCCACAGTGGACTAATGATACAGCATATGTTCAGCTTGAATTATGGAAATATAATCCCGCTATCTTTGCTGATAATAACTGTGTTGATATAGTATCTCTTTCATTATCTCTAGCAAATGTCGAAGACGAACGTGTACAAGGTGAATTAGACGAGTACATGGAGGAATATAATTGGTAAGAGGACTAGATAGTTTTAGAGATAAATTTAAAAACTTTGGCGATTGTTATACAGTAATTGGCGGAACGGCATGCGATATTCTGATGACTGATGCAGATAAAGAGTTTCGTTTAACCAAAGATATAGACATGATCTTGATACTTGAAGACCGTCAAGAAGAGTTTACAAAAGTATTTTGGGAATATATAAAAGAGGGCGGATATAAATGCGGTTGGAAAAACCATGATGATATGTGTTTTTATCGTTTTACAGAGCCTACAGCAGGATATCCAATTATGATAGAGTTGTTTTCTCGTAAGCCTGGTTATCACTTGGCGGTTGAAGAAGGGATAATTCCTATTCATATAGATGATGACACTTCCAGTCTTTCCGCAATTCTATTAGATGATGATTTTTATAACTTTATGCTGAGGGGACGACGCAGTGTAGAAGGAATTACTGTTTTAGGCGCTGAATACATAATACCATTTAAAATGTATGCGTGGCTTGATTTAAGAAGGCGTAAAGCAGCCGGTGAACATGTAAACAAAAAAGATTATAATAAACATAAAAATGACGTCTTTAGATTATATGGAATCGTTAATACCGACTCGCATATTCCTGTAGATGGTTTGGTAAAGGAAAGTATTCATAAATTTATTGAAACTGTAAAAGAAGAACCAGTTCGTACGGAGCAATTTGGCTTAAAAGAATCCATGGAAGAAATCTTGAAAAACTACGATAAGATGTATGTTTAAAAATTGTCGCAGATCTGAAAGTAAATATTCAAGTTTAAAATAATCTTAAATAATTTATAGTTAAATATTATATAATAGCATTATGAAAATACCTTATAAAAACGAGCACCTGTATGCTCAGGTTGAAAAGAATACATTTGGAGTGTGGTTCTTAGTAACGATGGAACTGCTTGGTTTTTATTTGTGTTTTTTAAGCTTTTACAATACATACAAGGATATTGCCAATCAAAATTTAAAGTGCACATACAAGATATTTGTAAAAACGCTTAGCAATGATCATCCCATGGGTTTAGTATTTGGACTGACCATTCTTATTATAAATACGATGCTAATGCTCTCTGTGGGAACCGTATTTGCTTTCAGGCATATGCATCCAGCACATGGAAGCGTAAAATTAACTCCGAAAGAAATAGATGACCAGGCAAACTGCGAGAAGTCGAAGTGGTTTCAGAGACAGGGACTTTATTTCGCACCGGAAATTCTCATTGGAACTCAAAGAGGTATGGCGGCTGTACGCTATGATGATGTAGAAAAAGTCATTTTGAAAAGTAGGGAACATATAAATTGGGGATCTGCTCCAAACGGCTCAAGATGGAAAACCAGCGATAAATTCAATGTTGAACTTTCAATTTGGGCTAATTCATCTAGTTCAGAGTACACTTTATATAAGCTTATTGTAATTAGTAAAAATCACAAAAAAATTACAATGTGCGCTGCCTCATCTATGGAAGACAAAGTTTTGAATCTTCTCAAAGAAAGATGTGGTAAAGAGGTAGAATATAAGTAAACATAGTTGCATGACAGAGTTCAATTTGTATCGAGACTCTTTCTTACTTCATGGAGGCATATGCTTGATTCCAGTAATAAATATGAGGGAAACGGGGATAAATCTTCGTTTGCTGATGGACAAAAAAGGAATATCGGTTAAGGATGTTAAGGATTATTTGGGCTTAACAAGTATACAGAGCGTATATAACTGGCTCAACGGACTTAATATGCCGACTATTGATAATTTATATGCCCTTAGCCAAATGCTTGACGTACCTATAGATGAGATTGTTCGCGGAAATAAAACTGTAAAAACTAAGCAAACATTGGCTACATTCGCTGATTATAGAAGATTTTTCGAATATTACAAACGAATTACCTGGGCATTGTCAGCATAAAATTAAAGCACAGCTGGAATGACAACAAGAATGTGAATCTGCAAAATAATAATTAGATTATTTTGCAGATTTTTTAGTTGAGAGGTTAAAGGAATGGAAAATAAAGAGGAATTAGAACAAAAAATTGATGAAATAGAATTTGAGGATAAAAAAGATACGGATGAAAAAGATGAGGACGAAGAAGATTCTGATAACTCCCTTTGGATGTTAAAAATTGAACGCCGAGAAGGTGCTTTCGGAATATTAGATCTATCTAAAACATTTGAAAAAGTTTTTTCTACAAAAGAATTAGCTGAAAAATGGTTGATATTGCAAGGGTTTGTATTTGGTAAACCAAAGATGATAAGTTGGAGTGATCCTATGTGGTTTCATCAAGATGATAATGAGACTGATATTAATTTTGTGGAATTACGAAAAATACATATCGACGATTTTGAAGAAAAAAGTTGGGTGGATACGTTGTTTTATCGGCACATAAAAGATAAATCTTTTTTAAAACGAGAGAATATTTTGGAATAAAAAGAGGTAAAAAGATGATATGTAATGTACTTAGAAAAAAATATACAATTCTCACGAAAGTTTTGTGGCTGTGCTATAATAATATTAAGAAAAGTGGGGTAAATCAATGATTACTGTTTGGATTGATGACTTTACCCCTTGTATAAAGGATGAATTAACAGGAGAACTAGTTAACACAGAAGTTTTAAGGTTAAAAAGAAAAAGTTTTCTTGAAAAATATAATAAGAATAATGGATGGTACGTTAATTGGGCTACTTTACTTGATTCAGGCAATGAGATATATGCATTAGTCATAAAAGGTTCAGTTAATATACAAGGTTTAATAGCTCTTGCAGGTAGTGAAGATATGCAGGCTGTTCATATTGCATGGATGGTAGCATCACCTGGCAATAATCCAGTTTTTTCTGAAAATCATAGTAAAAGATACAGTGGAGTTGGTGGGCACTTATTTGCAATTGCTGCTCAGCGTTCAGAAGAGATGGGTTATGAAGGTGCCATAACTGGGAATGCATCTAATATAGATTTAGTGAAACACTATAAAGAAGTCTTTAATGCACAACATATTGGTATGCTTCATCCTTATCAAATATTCATAGACTCGCCTGATACTAAGATAATTAGAGAGATTTATACTTATGAATGGACAAATGAAGAACTTTAATAATTATTATAAACAATTAGAAACAATGGAATTAAATCCTGTTTCTGTAAAAGATTTGCCTCATGTTAAATTGGATATTAGAGGTGCGATTTCATATGCAAAAAAAAGGGGCAAGGAAGTATGTGAATTGTCTGATGATGAAAAACAAAAATTTATGAAAAATTATTAAGAAAAGCTTAAAGAAATGCTTATGACCTAGCAACAAATATGCTAGGTCTTTTTTATAAGATGAAAAAGTAGCAATAAAAAGTAGCGATAAAAAGTGTCAATAAAAAGTAGCGATAAAAACGAGCGATAAAAACAAGCGATAAAAAAACGAGCGGTAATTCCACCTTAATCACAAATATAAAACACCATCAGCACATATTCTCCATCTTTCGAAACCACCCTGCAATCGGCCCAAAGATACCCAGTCCTTTCATAGAATCCATCAGCAGCCACCTTATAATATTCATCAGCATCTTCAATTACATCAGCAAATGCCTGCGCAAATTCCGAACTAATATAATACTCATTGCAAACTGCTTTTATATCTTCGCAGGGTTCATCAGCATCTACAAGAAATACCTTATCCTCGTCGCCTATGATCTTTTCTTCTAACAATGCCCTCTTAAGATTCGATAAATCCTCCAAAGACATAGCAACTTTTCGTGATAAAAAATAGAAGCCTACTTGTCCTTCAACATGTTCATGTTTCTTAACTTCATTTTCAATTTTCTTAATCTTAGAATATAAGCCTTCCAAACCAAACCTCATTAATTATTGCATATGATTTTTTGAAATTATTTATTCAGACTGTATCTCAAGGTATTCATAAAGTGTATTTAGATCATGAATAGGAGGCACTTCGGTGCCTCCTGTCTGGTTATTTTACATATTCTGCAATGGCACGGCTGACAAACTCGGCAGTACCGTTTCCACCGGCATTATCGATGTTTGTTTTGAATTCGCCTTCTGCGGCGTACATCTTACCAAGACCTGCAAGAATTTCATTGTTGCATTCATAAAAGTTCTGTGTGATGTAGTTCTGGATGTCCTTTACCATAGCCTGAGCTTCGGCAGATTTAGGATCAGAATCCTTAAGCTCGCCACATTTCTCAAATAACTTCATGAAATTGCTCCAAAGCTTTTTCTCATCCTCCTTAGAGCGGGAAGCTGATTTCTTTTCATATTCTGAAAATGCCTTGCTGTCTCCCCATTGCTCTTTAGCTTTTCTTGTGTATTCCTCTAACTTACTAGTATCAAATGCTGTAAAATCCATAATATTATTTCCTCCGTTTTGTATTCCACGGGCGAAATCTATAAGGCCTTCCAGATGCTCTTTTTTCATTGTAAGAAGTTCAATCTGTTGTTCCAGGGCCTTCTTCTTATCAAAATCAGGCCGAGTAACGATTTCCTTAATTTCTTTTAACGGGAACTCCAGCTCTCTGAATAATAAAATCTGTTGCAAACGTTCCAATGCTGCATCGTCATACAGTCGATACCCTGATTCAGTGTACTCTGCCGGCTTTAGAAGTCCAATTGAATCATAGTATTGCAGTGTGCGTATACTCACGCCTGCTAATTTGCTTACTTCATTTACTGTCATCATTGCTTTTCCCTCCGTGGTAATTATACAATAAACTATGACGTAACGTTAGGGTCAACAGTTATTTCGAAATTTTACTAAAACATATTTTAACAAAAAGATTTAGGGAACTTTTGCGTTCACTAAACCTCAAAAAGTTCCCTAAAGGAGATTATTTAATGGATAGTAATTTTAATGTTATCCAGCAGTTACTGCAGGAGAGAGCTGATTATAATATTCATCAACTGATTAAAACTTAGTAATCATAAAATCATAAACATACCAATTAATCTTATATTTCAGAATCTTAAGCTCAAGCTCCATCTCATGTTTATTAAGCTTAGAGTCCGTAAGGGTGACGATGGCATGCATAGTGCCTATATCCTTAACCTTCTTAGGGTCAATATCAATCCTCAAAGCATCAAAAGTAGAAGATAACTCATCTATATGTAAAGCCTGGACTTCAAAATAGTCAAACTCATACTGGATGCTTCCACCATCAGCTATAAACTCCTTGTAATACTCCAAAGTATCTTTTAAATCCGAATGGTCATCCAAATCAAATTTGAGGCAGGTTTCCAGTTCTGCCTTATTAACATTAACCAGGGCGTCCATAAATACCTCAGCCACCTTTTCGGGATGTGCAAATTTCCTACCAACTATAAGCAGAAGAGCAGCGGAAAAAACAAGAACGAAGAGGCCTATAACTATCAGGTTGACACTTACTCCTTTTTTCTCCTTTTCAGGCCCTAAATCCAGAGTTTTCATTAACTCATCTACATTAGATGTCCCCTGTGGGCTACCGACGCATAAGTCACAATATAATTTCCCATCAGGGATTGTTTTACCGCATTTGCTACAAATCATGTCTAATACTCCAAACAACATTAACAAATAAAATCTACTCATATGTTAGAAAAAATACTGTAAATTAGCAATCCCCCTGTATTGTTATCTGAACCCAAATATGATATATTTATATCCAGAAAGCATAATATCAATTTCTAAGAATTTCTAATTATTCAATTAATTCTAAAACTTCTGCTTTCAATTCAACAAACAACTAATTAACAAACTAGCAGAAGGCCTTTTCATGTCCTTCTGCAGAACAGGAGGAACTTTAACATGAAAAAACAACAGAATGAATCTAATTCAGACAAACTTATAGCTAAGTACAGCTATGAAACTCAGCGAAAGGCTAAGGAATTGAGAATTATTGATGATGCTTTATTTAGGCTGATTGCCGA
>JAEEGJ010004733.1_pt1 | contig 44903 bp, 35 predicted proteins | sample 8958761 | NCBI WGS metagenome assembly JAEEGJ01 (sample SAMN16246546, study PRJNA631951) | gut metagenome | biome: gut microbiome; feature: rumen; material: RS-attached | host: Bos | place: Iran: Karaj | collected 2018-10
CAGGTAAGGATTGTATTTCTTGAGCTCCAAACGCTCGGTGGTGTTCTTGCGGTTCTTGGTCGTGATGTAACGGCTGATGCCGGGAACGCCAGTACCCTTCTGCTCGGTGCACTCGAGAATCACTTGCACGCGGTCGCCTTTTGCTTTCTTTGCCATAATACGTTACTCCTTTCTTACTGGTTGATAACTTGGATTTCAGTGAGGTGGCCCTCCTCGGCAGCCTTCTTCAGAGCGGCGTCGAGACCCATCTTGTTAATGTTACGCAAGCCCGAGGCCGACACGGTCAGGCGAATCCACTGACCCTGCTCGGGCCAGAAGAACTTGCGATTGAAGACGTTAACGTTGAATTTGCGTTTCGTCCTGCGCTTGGAGTGCGACACGTTGTTGCCCGTGATCGCCTTCTTTCCGGTGATTTGACAAACTTTAGACATTGTTTCTAATTTTTGTTTAGTTATTGTTCTTGTTTTACATTCTCTCGTTGTCGACTCGCGCGCTACATGCTTGCCTGTACACAGAAAAACACAGGCGCAGCACAATAAACCGGGTGTGGACATCCAACCGTGGAGAGGGCATTCTACCCCACCGGTGTGAGAAGCCCACCGGCATCAGGGGGTTGAACAACTATTGGGTGTCTCGCTCGTTTAATATCGTCCTACGCTTGACTGCCAGGCACTTAGCATCATAGCCTTGACATCGAAGTTTCAACGATCAAGTGTCACACTCTTGACTTGACTAACGCATGAGCATCATCGCCAGCAAGACATGTGCCGCGAAATCGGCTGCAAAGATACAACCGATTTTTGAACTACACAACACATTTACAACACTTTTTGCTTATTTTTTTGTCCTGAGACGGTCCGTGCAAGGCAAAAAAAGCAGCCCACAAGGCATATGCACCTGTGGGCTGTAATGACATTATTGACGGTTGCCGGGCTACTCGATGCCGGTCAGCATGTCGATGAGGGAGGATACGTCCCTGATGCTCAGGTTGCCGTCGCCATCGACATCGGCCTGTGACGACGGAGCACGTCCTTCCATCAGGACGTCAATCTCGTTGGTCACATCGGCAACAGTGATTCGGCCGTCACCATCCAGGTCGCCCCAGGCCGGCAATGTTGCAGTGCCATTCAGCTGGACGCGAACATCAGGCACACCTGCGGTATGGCAAGTCACCACAAGGGTAGCATGATGCGAGCCGCTGGCACTGGGCGAGTAGCTGATGCGCACCGTACACGTGTTGGCAATCTCACTTGCTTTCACGATTCTGGCATGGAAGCAGTCATCACCCTCGATTGAAATCTCGTAATTGTCCGAAACCGGTCCCCAACTCCTCACGACGGGCTGATTGGGGTCGGTAGGAATCTCAGTGTCGGCAAAATTGGCCACCTCGACCGAATAATCGACCATGCCCACAGCTGCGGTATAAGTACGCTGGTTGTTGTTGCCGAAGATGGTACCGTTCCTTTGCGGATCGGCGACAATCGATACTGTCACATCGTCGGCATCGGCACTCGAGAGGACAAGAGTCGCCCATGTCGACCATACCGAACTGGGACTATAGGTCACTTTCACGATGACTCCGGCGGCGGCAGCCTCGGGGGTAATGGTTGCGGGGGTCACCTCATACTCTGCCGCATAACGTCCGGTAAGGGCGAGATTGATGTCATCGGTAAGATCATAGCCGCTGACCATGAAACGCTCTGTTACAGGATAGCCTACATCTACCTGCCCAAAATCCACCTTCTCGGCATCGACTTCAATGACTGGGGCCGCCCAAGCCTGCGCAACGGCAAGGGCAAGAACAGCAAGTAAAAGAGTAATCTTTTTCATTATATAATATTTTTAGGATGAACTATAATCGTCACAAATATAAGGAAGATAATCGGTTCAGCTGCATCAAACAGGCACTTTTTTTCATTTTCGGCCCAAAACGAGCCCAAATTGTCAAATAATTAGACAGCCCCATGGCCTTTCTTGTAAGAGCAAACGCTAGGGACAGGACAAGACAGGAGGCTGTGTCATAACAAACGCCAATGATCTTTAATCACGTTTTGCTTGAGGGCCTTTAGCCCGACAGTCAGACCGATTAAAACACATCGCAAGAATTATAACACACCCTCCTGCCATTCATCAATGAATTTCATGTGCCAGGTTACTGAGTCATCAGCAACAGGTCGATGACGGTGGCGACATCGCTGACGTCGAATTTATCGTCACCATTCACGTCAGGCACGTCCTTGAAGCCACCCAGCAGGTGATCAACCATATCGGCTACCATCGGCGAACCGCCCGATTCGTGGCTCGGGGCCCAAACGATGGGGCCATGGTCCACACCAGGCCTCAGACCACCATTCGTCTGGTCACCGCCCGGCTTGATGTTAGGAAGGACAGTGCCAGGACGCACGGTGCCTTTCTCCAGGCCGTCAAGGGGAGAGCCGCCCGAGCAGTCATCGTCCGTCACATCGCCGCTACCCGAGCCGCCATTGGCGTACCATATGGGACGGGGGCCAGGGCCGATGGGTCTTTCCCAAGGGCTGGGTAGGCCGCCGTTCAACGACGGGGCCTCACCGCCGGCGGGTGCCACGTTGGCCTCACCGCCTGGACGCACACGGCCCTTCTCCAGGTCGTCGAGGGGAGAGCCGCCCGAGCCGTCATCGTCCGTCACATCGCCGCTACATGAGCCGCCATTGGCGTACTCTACGGGTCTGGGGCCGATGGGTTTGACCCAAGGGCCGGGTCGGGCGCCGTTCAACGATGGGGCGTCACCGCTGGCGGGTGCCACACGCTCAGTGTCCTGGGCCTGACTGACGAAGGCCAAGCCTGCACAGAGGCAAACAATCAATAATGAAAACTTCTTCATAATTCTATTGTTTTTTGATGAATAATTCTTCCCATGCCGAAGCCAAGTGAGCGCAGCCGGGTCTCTGCAAGGGCTGTTGACTAACTCTTGTCAAGGTGGCAGTAACGCGCCCGCTTACAGCTTGCAAGATCCACCCGACGGTCACTTGTCCAGACATGCCAAAACAAATGCTTTTCAGTTGTAAATTTAGTGCGTGTATCACAGTGCGACATTAAAACAATGGCCCGATTTTAAAAAGTGTCTAAATTTTTTACAGTAAAGTGTCTATTTTTTTTACACTTTGGCCTCACGCTAGTTTTTTTTCAGACAATTATAACAACTAATGGTTTTGCAACCATAACAACTTTATATTTGGCCTCGCACGCAATTTAGCCGAATCCTACGCATGTTTTGCTTCAATATCCCGTCGGTCAAGCCGATTAAAAACCGAGAGCAGGAATGATGACACAGCCACAGTTCGGGTGCATTTACAAAGACAAATAATTTTTTTTTGAAAATTTTCCCGTTTTGTTTTGTAAATTCAAAAAATGTGTTTACCTTTGTGCACTCAAGCAAATTCATGAACTATGGAATGTAAAAAGTGTTCATCGCTGGCTGTGAAGTCGCGCGTGACTTTAAGTGCTTAGTAATGGTTTGTTTTACAGAACGATAACCCAGGTCACAAGACCTGGGTTTTTCAATGTTTTATAATACAACGATGGCGCGGAAACAGGTTCCACGCCATCGTTGCTATATCAAGGGATATTGATTTTTAATCCAGGACCGGGGTAATGTGCTTAGCGCAGCGACACCTTGATGTCGTCCTTGCACTCCTCAAAGTTGAGCTTACCTTCCTTGGCGAGCCAACCGAGAGCGCAGTGCATCTCATTCACCTTGAGTTTAGTAGCCTTGCGCAGCTCCTTAGTGGGAAGAGCCTTCTGCGCATCGTTCAGGGCGTTCCACACGAGACCAGCCCAAGTTCCAATGTTTTCAGCGTTCATAAAATTAAACCTTTAATAAAACAATCAAATAATAATATGATTTCTAAAATCGGGGGCAAAGGTACTGCTTTTTTGATTTGCCACATAAAAAATCATGCAAAAAGTCATGCAAATGCCCGAAAACAGTCATGCAATCCGTTGCATAACTCGTTTAAAGTTTAAACGTTAGTGTTTAATGATTAAAGGACGGCCTCTTGGCATCTGACATCTGGCACCTAGAGTTTGCCACCCATCAGGCGATAGAGGTCGAGGGTGTGGGCAAAGTCGGTGCGCTGGCCGTCGGTGAGCATTTTCACGTGATGGATGCCACGGGTGCTCATCAGCTTCAGGGCCACCCAGTTGCTGTGGGCAAGGGCATACACCAGATCTTTGTGAGCCGGTTGCAGCACATCGTCGCTGCATTCCCAATAGAGGTCGCCGTCCAGCGTTCCCTGCTCGTGGTTAGCGGGATAAAACGGGTAGTCAAAACCGTCGATGGTGAAAATCAACTGGTCAAAGTCCAACGGGTCGTCGGCACAATACTGCACGCGCAGGCGCAGCGGTTCAGGCAGGCTGTCCTCGCTCATGGCGAAGACAAAATAGACCTCGTTGCTCGACTTCTCGCGCGAGACATAGCGGGAGTAGCAGTCGCCGTTCCCGTCAACGGTGAAGCCGGGCATGAGCTGGTCGATGGTCGATGTGACGGGCAGGTCGCGCCAGGTCATGCGGTGAAAGCCGTACTCGGTATAATCATTGTCCCCCGTCAGCAGGGAATCGAGCGCAGCCTGCTCGGCAGGAGTCTTGCTGGTGCGCAGCGGCGTGGACAGGCGGTGCCCTTCGACAGCCTTGCTGTCCTTGATCGCGGCAGGCGGCAAGTCTACAGTGCCCCACACCTCGTCGCTGGTGTCCCAGGGGTCGGCCTTGGGCTCGGCCTTGCGCGACAGTTGCTCTTGCAGTTTCTTCACGGCCTTGGCATGTTCGCGTTCGGGGTACAGCCGCCGCACTTCCTGTTTAGCCTTCTTGTTCTTGTCGTCATCGTCGCGGGTCGTGCTTGCCATCCCCACGGGCACGGCAAGCAAAGCCACAAGCAACAATATAATGTATCTTCTCATCATCTGATCATCTATTTAAACGGGTTATCACAAGCCCTCACCGCAGGGTCTAGCCAATGAGATGCCTCGCGAGACTCCCCCTCTTGGATAAGAGGGGGTGCCCGTCAGGGCGGGGGCGTCGACCGCTTGGCTGGCACGGACTGAGACAGAAGTAATGTCTGAGGGCATTGTTTTCAACGCCCCCGTCGCTCTCGCGCCACCCCCTCTAATCTTAGAGGGGGAGTTTGAAGTTACTACCTTATTGTGAATGTCGCAAACCATTGGCTTATGAGTTCCGAGCACTTAACTCTAGATTAATCGCCTCGAGTATTGCTTCAGGATGGTTGAACACAATTTTATTCTCAAAACGTAATGTTTTGATGCCATATTTTTCCTGCAATTCTCCATCCCTCCGCCAATCCCTATCGGGCATTTCCATATGATAGTGGTAATCACCATCCAGTTCTATCGCAAGTTTCAAGGACGGACAGTAAAAATCCAAAATATGACTCCCGACACTAAATTGTCGCCGAAACTGAAGGCCAGCAATTTGCTTTCCTTTCAGCATCTTCCACAGTGCACCTTCGGTTGTAGTCCCATGAGAACGCAAATCTCTTCTAAAGGCTTTCATTTCTGGCCGATTCATCACCTGCTTGGAATTTTGCGAGACTCCCCCTCTTGGATAAGAGGGGGTGCCCGTCAGGGCGGGGGCGTCGACCGCTTGGCTGGCACGGACTGAGACAGAAGCAGTATCTTGGGGCACTGTTTTCAACGCCCCCGTCGCTTTCGCGCCACCCCCTCTAATCTTAGAGGGGGAGTTTGAGGTTACTGCCTTATTGTGAGTGTCTTGTGCCATCGTATATTGACGTCTACGAGCTATAGCATCGAGAGCAAGAGCAGTTGGGCCTCGAGGGTGGCACGGGTGATGACGCGGTCACGGTCGCCGGGCAACTGCTTGACCTGGGTGATGACACGGTCACCGCATTTGGCGGCCATCCACACGGTGCCCACGGGCTTGGTGGGCGTGCCGCCGCCAGGACCGGCGATGCCGCTGGTGGCGATGGCGCAGTCGGTGCCTATTGCACGGCAGGCGCCCTCGGCCATCTGGCGCACGACGGGCTCACTCACCACGCCGTGGTCGATGATGTCCTGCTCGTTGACGCCGAGCAACGACATCTTCACCTCGTTGGCATAGCTCACCACAGCGCCCTTGAAGTAGTCGCTGCTGCCGGCAATGGTGGTAATCTGATGGGCGATGTTGCCGCCGGTGCAGCTCTCGGCGGTGGCAAGGGTCAGGCCGCGCTCGCGCAGGCGCTCGCCCAGGATTTGCGGCAACTGCTTATCGCCGTCGGCGATGATGTGTCCGCCCAGGATGTCGTGCAGCTGTCGCGACAGGCGCTCCATGTCGTCGTTGATTTGACGGGAATCGGTCGATGAGCCCGTCAGCCTCAGGCGGATGATGCCGCCCTCGGGCAGATAGGCCAAGTGGATGCCGTGGGGCAACTGGCGCTCAAACTCGTCGAGCTGCATAGCCAGTGCCGACTCGATGATGCCAGTGACGACAAACGTGCGGAACTCGATGTCCTCGCCGTCGTTGAAACGGGCAAGCAGCTGCGGGATAACGGCACGTTCCATCATGCCCTGCAACTCGAAGGGCACACCGGGCATGCTGACCAGCACCTTGCCGTCGCGCTCAAACCACATGAGCGGCGCCGTGCCCATCTCGTTCTGGATAACGCGGCACGACGAGGGCACCATGGCCTGCAGCCGGGTGTACTCGTTGAGTTTGAGGTGGCGACGTTCCATCACCTGCATGACATTGCGCTCCACATCCTTGTCGAGCACCATTTCGCCGCCGAAGTAGCGGCACAGTGTGGGCTTGGTGATGTCGTCCTTGGTCGGTCCCAGGCCACCGGTCATCAAGATGACGTCGGTCTGGGCAAAGGCGCGGTCAATGGCCAGTTCAATCTGCTCGGCATCGTCGGGCACCACCTGCACGGTGTTCACGTCCCAGCCACGGGGTGTGAGATGCCGCGCAATCCAACCCGAGTTGGTGTCGGTCACCTGTCCGATCAACAACTCGTCGCCGATGGCAATAATGCTGTATTTCATGATTTAGTTGTTAGTTGTTAGTCCTTAGTTGTTAGTTGTTAGTTTCTAGTCCTTAGTTTCTAGTTTTTAGTATGGTTACGGTCTACTGAAACCCACTCATCACTCATCACTAATCACTAATCTCTAATCTCTAACCCGTAATCAGCGCGCAACGCTTACTCGGCGGGGATTTCCTTGGCGGTCCAGCCGTAGTCCTGATAGTACTTGACGGGCAGGTTGTTGGCCTTTACATAGTCGGCAATAGCACCGGCACGAGCCTTCTCGCGGTAATTCTCATCGCCGTTGACGGCTTGGAGGGCATCATAGTATTCGCCAAAAATGCGCTTGGCACTTTCCTGATTGCCGTGGCCGTCCTCGACCTGCTCAAACGATACCACCTGGAACTCACCATTCTCATTCTTCGTGAGCAGCATTTTGCCAGCATGGTCTCCGCCCGAAACACACTTCAGCGTGTCACCTGCGACCTTGTAATTGAATACCCAATAGTCACCCCACATGTAGACGCTGTCATTTTTCATCCCGTCAGAGCAGGTCATCATGATAACGGGGATGCACATGTCACCCTGGGTATAATGTGCAGCGATGGAGTCGACCAGATATTTATTGATGGCATCCATGACCACGTCACCGCCCTTGGCGGTGTCGGCAACAGCTGTTGTGTCCGTGGTTTCCTTATCAGCGTTAGCATTACCGTTGCAGGAAACAAAACATCCAATGCCGCAGATCAGGATGGCGGCCATCATCCATGATTTCATCTTGTTCATGTCTCTAACAATTAAAATTATTGATACTGCAAAGGTAGTATTTTTTTAGATTCCTGTCGAGATAGTTGCAGTTTTTGCCTATTTTTGTGTAGTTTTGTGGTGTCCTTGTTCATGTCAAGGGCAAGAAGATGAATAACAGATAAAATCACGGTTAAATTCAACGCATTATGAAACCCGAAGATTATAATGACGAGAAAGAACAGCTGCGCAAGTCCATCCATAAGAGCTGCCGTTGGAATGTCGTTTTTTATGCCATTTTGGCGATCCTGTTTGCCATCAATGGTATCGTCAAGTTTGATGAGGTGAGCGATAGCAAACTGTACCTGTGCCCGCTGATTGCCTGCATGCTGGCAGCCTCGCTGGCGATGCTGTTCTATGCCCTCATCTATAACCGCATCCGTCAAGACGAGACAGCCAGGGAGATGCAGCAGCACCTTGACTTGATAGGGTCAGACACGCTTTTCACCAAGCTGATTGTCATCACCATGACGTTGTGCATCACGGCTGCTGCTGTTCTAGGGCTCATCGACAAGAGCCCGTGGTATGTGGTTGTGCTGGCCGCCGTTGGAATCATCGCAGCGATTGGCGGTGTGTGGTGGCTGCTCAAGTACACCGGCAAGGCCGACCCGCGCGACGAAGACATTGAGAAATTGCTTGCCCTGGAAGAGAAAGAGAAATAACGAGGAGATATGGCACAGACTCTATTGTGGTTGATTATCGCATTTGTGACGCTGGAGTTCATCGTCAGCAGTGTATTGTCGTGGCTCAACACCAAGTGGATGACGCATCCCGTGCCGCCCGAGCTCGAAGGGCTGTATGATGACGAGAAGTACCGCAAGCAGCAGGACTACATGCGCACCAACAAGCGGGTGTCGCTCATCGCGCGCTGCGTGTCGTTCGGGCTGACGCTGGTGATTTTGGGCTATGGCCTGCTGGGATGGCTCGACAACCAGTGCAAGGCATGGACCGACGTGCCCGTGCTGCAGGTCATCCTGTTCCTGGTGATTTACAATCTGTTCAACACCGTGATCGCGTTGCCGTTCAGTTACTACTCGACCTTTGTCATCGAGGAGCGCTTCGGCTTCAACCGCACGACGCACAAGACCTTTTGGCTCGACGCCATTAAGTCCTTTGTCGTTTCCACGCTGCTGAGTGCGGTGCTGCTTGGCGTGGTCTACTGGCTGTACCAAACCTTCGGCCAGCAGTTCTGGATCTGGGCAACGCTGGTGTGCACCGTGTTCATTATCTTCTTCTCGATGTTCTACAGCAACCTGATCGTGCCCCTGTTCAACAAGCAGACGCCTCTGCCCGAGGGTGAATTACGCGATGCCATCACGGCAGCAGTGGCTAGCTTTGGCTCACGCTTTAAGGATATCTACATCATCGACGGCAGCAAACATTCAACCAAGGCCAACGCCTATTTCACCGGCTTTGGTCCCAAGAAGCGCATCGTACTCTACGACACGCTGCAGGACCAGATGACCAACGACGAGATTGTCGCCGTGCTGGCCCACGAGTTCGGGCACTACAAGCACCGCGACACCTTCAAGAACATGTTCATCTCGATTGCTATGGTGGCTGTGAACCTGTTTATCTTCTCATTGCTGGTGAGCAACCCTGACCTGCCCGCCGCCCTGGGCGGCACCGCCCCGTCGTTCATCTTGGCGCTCGTGGCCTTCTCGCTGCTGTTCTCGCCCATCGACCTGCTGCTCAACCCCGCGGGCAACGCCATCTCGCGACGTGCCGAGTACCGCGCCGACGCCTATGCCAACGAGCACGGCCACGGCGAGACCCTCATCAGCGGCCTCAAGAAACTGGCAAGCCACGGCCTGAGCAACCTCACGCCCCACCCGCTCGTCGTGTGGTTCAGCTACAGCCACCCCACCCTGGCGCAACGCATCAGGGCCATTAGGGGTAATAACTAGATTATCTAGAGTATCTAGAAGATCTAGATGATGACGCGCTGGAAGGGGGGGGCGGTGATGTCGCAGAATTCTTTGTTCAGGTACTTGTAATGGCCGGCGATGGCGATCATCGCGGCGTTGTCGGTCGTGAAGACGCGCTTGGGGATGAAGGCCTTGAGGCGGTGACGGCGGGCATAGTCCTCGACGGCGGCACGCATGCCGCTATTGGCCGACACACCGCCACCGATGGCGATGGTCTTGATGCCCGTGGCCTTGATGGCCTTGCCGAATTTGTCCATCAGTATCTCGATGATGGTGCGCTGCAGCGAGGCGGCCAGGTCGGCCTTGTTCTCTTCGATGAAGTTGGGATTCTCTTTGAGGGCATCGCGCAAGGTGTAGAGGAACGACGTCTTCAGGCCGCTGAAGCTGTAGTTGAAGCCATCGACATGGGGTTTAGCGAACTTGAAGGCCTTGCTGTCGCCCTCGGCGGCCAGCTTGTCGATGACGGGACCGCCGGGATAAGGCAGGCCCATGACCTTGGCACACTTGTCGAAGGCCTCGCCGGCGGCATCGTCGATGGTCTGACCCAGCACCTCCATTTCACAAGGTGAATTCACCTTGATGATCTGGCTGTTACCGCCACTGATGAGCAGGCACAGATAAGGGAACTCAGGCACCTCGGCATCGGGTTCCTCTTTAACGAAATGGGACAGGACGTGGCCGTGCAAGTGATTTACATCCACCAGCGGGATGTCGAGCGCAAGAGCCAGCCCCTTGGCAAACGAGGTACCCACATGTAGCGAACCGGGCAAGCCGGGACCACGCGTGAAAGCGATGGCATCGATATCCTTGCGGTCGATGCCCGCCTGACGGATGGCCTCGCTCACAACGGGAACGATGTTCTGCTGATGGGCACGCGACGCCAACTCGGGCACCACGCCACCATAAGCCTCATGCACACGCTGGCTGGCAATAACATTACTCAGCAGCACAGTGTCTCGCAACACCGCTGCCGACGTATCGTCACACGACGACTCTATACCTAATATCGTTACACTCATGGTTTCTTTCTTCTCCAAAATCGACTGCAAAGGTACGAATAACTTTTGTAGAGACGCAAAACCTTGCGTCTCAATTTCAATGCAGATGCAATTACCATGATTACTTGTGACTAGAAATGCTCCCGCTCTCTCAGCATCCTAGATCAATACAATCCAATAAAACAAAAAGTGTAAAAAAATTTGACACAATCGTGTAAAAAAATTTGACATTCTATGATTTTCAATAAAAAAAGATTGATAGCACACAATGCATCGACTAATTTTGTAGAGAACGAAAAATGATTCTTTCCAGCAAACAAGAAATGAATCCAATATGTTTAACTATAAACTCACAAAGCAATGAAACAGAAATTCCTTTTATTCCTAGTGCTGCTGACAGCAGCCTTCACCGCCCATGCCTACGACTTCGAAGTCGATGGCATCTACTATAACATTAACGGAGATAAGGCTATTGTGACCTATTCTGATGGTTCTAGTTATTCTGGTACGATAGTTATCCCCGAGACGGTTACCTTTGACGGAACAACTTATACTGTTACCGCAATTGAAGATTATGCGTTCCTCGGGTGCCCCTTTTTGACGAACGTAATTATTCCCAACTCTGTAACGACAATCGGTAACTATACGTTTGCAGATTGTGGATTGACAAGTATCAATATCCCAAATTCTGTCATTTCAATTGGTGAGTATGCGTTTGACGGCTGCCAAAAACTCAATAGCGTAATTGTTGGCAGCTCAGTCGAATCAATTGGTCATGGTGCGTTCCGGTGTTCTTCTATAACAAGCATCAGCGTAGATGACCAAAATCAAACTTACGATTCCCGCGACAATTGTAATGCAATTATCGAGACCGAAACAAATACACTAATTGCTGGCAGCCAAAGCACTATAATTCCAAACTCGGTTACCGCTATCGGCGATAACGCATTCCAATATTGCTATAGTTTTTTAAGCGAATCAACTGTCACAAACATTACGATTCCTAATTCTGTCACCGAAATTGGAAATTCTGCATTCGAGTGCTGTACTAATCTGATAAGCGTGACTTGCCTTGCTACTACACCACCTACGATAAGCTCCAGCAATGCGTTTGATGATGAAACTTACAGCGACGCCACGCTCATTGTACCCGAGGGTTGCAAAACCATCTATGAGTCGGCATATGGATGGCAAGCTTTCTCCTCCATCAAAGAATACCCTGACACTAATGTTTGTAGTGATCGCATCTACTACAATATTATTAGTGAAAACGAAGTCGAGGTGACCTATAAGGATCAGTACGATAACTATAATACCTACCGCGGAGACATCATCATTCCCGCTACAGTGAATATTGACGGTAAAAGTTATTCGGTCACCGCTATCGGTGAAATGGCATTTACAGAATGCGGCCACTTGACAAGCGTAACTATTCCTAACTCAGTCAAAACAATTGGCCCATGGGCATTCTATTATTGCAAAAATTTGACAAACTGGACTATTCCCAATACAGTCACATCTATCGGTAGTGGAGCTTTTAGCCACTCAGGCCTGAGAAGCATATCAATTCCTAATTCCATTGTGACCATTAATGATGACTCATTCAGCTTCTGTTCACATCTGACAAGCGTAACGATTCCTAATTCTGTCACACTCATCGGAAGCTCTGCCTTTGCAAATACAGGTCTAACGAACTTGACTGTTCCTGAGGGTGTAACAGAAATCGAATCGTCCGCATTTGCTTATTGCTCAGATCTAACAAGTGTTTATCTACCCAAATCATTAACAGGTCTTGTCGGTTCGCGTGTGTTCGAGGAATGTCCTAGCCTAATGAATGTGACCTGCCTTGCCACAACTCCCCCATGGATGGTCGACGAGAATATTTTTGACACCAAAACTTATAGTGACGGTACTCTTTATGTGCCTGTAGCTTCAATCTCTGCCTATAAGGATGCATACTATTGGAAGAATTTTGTCAATATTGAGGGCATTACGGTAGTTGAGCCGGGTGACATTGACGGTGATGGGGTGTTGAACGTCAAGGATGTCTCGGATCTTATCGATTTAATTCTTGTGGGAACAGCAAGCATTGAAGATTATCCAGCTGCCGATGTGAATGGTGACGGAAACATCAACGTAGCTGATATGACTTCACTGATCGATATGTTGCTCTCGTCGAACTAATAATCCCCGACTAGAATCAAGACAATCAAGTCCCGTGTTCACACTCATGAATACGGGACTTGATTTTGTTATCTGTCAGTGCATTTAGAAGCGGAAGCCGGCGGTGAGGGCAAAGTCGCTGTAGCTGTTGTAAAAACTGTGCCAATGGCTGGTGTACCAATGTCCCTCATGGTTGGCCGTAAGAGCATAGAAGAAGTTGCCGGCAGTGCGCACGAGTGCCATCTTGGCGGTGAGATTGGTGGAAAGAAGCGTGCGCTTGCCATCAATCGAATTGGGGAAACTATGGCGGTATCCGAAACTCGGGGCGAAAGTGATGTTATATAACCAACCATGATGGAAAACCCAACTGTAGCCATAGCCAATCAGAATACCGTAGTCGCGGTAACGGAAACGGTAGTCGGTCACTTTGTCGGGGAGATGGGCCGCAAGTTCAGGGCTCAAGGTACTCATGTCCATCACTACGTCTTGGTGACTCGCATAGATGCCCGAGAGCAACGAACCGGAACTGCGTTTCTGGTACTTGGAGAAACAGTAGGCTGCCGCCTGGCTGTAATGGGTGTGGTTGAAGATATAATAGGCATCGAAGCCGTAACTCTCTCGTTTCAAACCCGAGAAAATCTCGTTACCGTGCCATTTTCCCAGCCAATTGAGGTGAAGCGTACTCTGGTCATGCTTGCGGTAATAGGCCTCGACAAAGATGCGCGACGTGGTGAACGAGAACTGCAGGCGGCGGTTGCGGATAAACTTGCCCGCCAACAGGTCACGGGCGTTAATCATGTAGGTGAAACTCAGGCCCATGCCACAAATCTGGAAACCGAACAGCGACGTGACATCACTGTTCATCTGCACATAGGTTTTCCACTTGCTCAGATGTCCCGAGTAGAAGTCAATCCAGTTGTCGTTCTTGAGCATGATTTTCCACTTCTTGCCGCTGGTCTTGCCCGGGTTAACGACATAGGCCGTATCATAGTAGTTGAGAGCACGGTTGAGCCAGCGGTAGGCCTTGAATCCAAAGTTGAGCACGGGCGGATAGTGGATGGACGTGTCGTTGATGCTCCAGCCGTGGCGGAAGATGCGGTTCATCCACTCGTCGTCAAATATTGGATCTGACGGCGCCACGGGTACTACGCTCTGCTCAAGCTGCTGCAGGCGTTGGGCTGCATTATCCAGGCGAACGGCTATGCTGTCATAGACGGTGGAAAGGCTGTCACAGGACAACGACAGGGCGCGGAACGGATCGTCGTCGGGCACAGGTTGCTGTGCACCCGACATCAGCCATGCTGCTGACAAAACCAACCATATGACAAGCCGTTTCAACATCATTGTGATTTATTGGCCGAACGCAGGGTCACCATGGGCACCGGCTGCCGCACACTGCTGTCACGCGATGAGGCTGGCGCTGGTTCCCTCTTGGGGATACTGTCATGTGTCGGGTTGAGTTGCAGTTTAGGGGACTTGGAACGCGGCTTGTCAAAGTCGTGTTTCCACACAATACCAACGCCCTGGGTCGTGAGCGCATTGCGCAACTCGTTGCGCAGGTAATAGCTCTGGTCGTTGAAGTGGTTATAGGCCTTGAGCCTGAAGGTGCCCTTGCTGTTGAGCAGGTATTCCAGGTCAAAGTCGCCAATGAAATTGGTGTTGCTCGTGCTGTAGGTATTGTCACGATAGCCGAAGTTGCCGTTGAGCAACAATCGGTTGTTGAGCAACTGGCTGGACAATGCCACATCCACCTCCATGTCGCTGAAGCCCCTGTCGGTACGGAAGTTGGGCGCAATCGACAGGTTGTCGGTCATCTTGCCCAAGATATTGGACAACTGTCCCGCAATGGTCGATGAGGCCACCGAGGTGATGATTTCGTTCTGGTTGGTCGTGGTGCCTGTGTACTCGGGCGTGTAGAAGCGGTTGAGTGCCAGCAGGTAGATGATCTGGCGGTTCATCATCTCGTCGGTGCTGATGATGCTCTTCACCTTGTGATAGGTTTCGGAGGTGAGCGACGGGAATTCCAGGTCGAACGAGATGTCAGGCTGGCTGATGATGCCATTGGCGCGCAACAGGGCATGAACGGGCACATTCTTGCGCTTCAAGTCCTGGTCGCTGCCGAAGGTCTTGTCCAGATCGGGGAGGAAGGCATTGAGCGAGTAGGCTGCCTCCAGGTCGAGCGTAGCCGCATAGGGGTCACCCTGGAAGCTGATGCTGCTGCCGTCACGAATGGTGAAATCCTTGATGATGACATCCTGCAAGGTGAAAGTGTAGGTGCCCTTGTCAAGGGTGTACTTGCCATAGGTTTCCAACTCGCCATTGTTGTTGTAAGTCAATCGCATGTGACCGTTGCCGGTGGCTTTGATATGGTCGCCGCCCACGGGGTCCATCACGACTGTGATGGCCACATCGGGGGTGATGTCACCCTGCAGGTCGATGTTGTAGGCACTGGGCTCGGAATTCTCTTCCTGCTTCACCTGCTGCTTGAGCTGACTCAAAACCAGCCCGATGCTATCGACCTCCTGAGGCTCGACAGGAGCGTCCTTGGCATCCCGGTCACGGAAGGTGATGAAATTGTAGGTGTCGGCCTGCTGGGTGTCGTTCATCACAAAGGTGAACTTGCTGTGCGGCGCCGACGTCATGTTGACCCTGATGTTCACGATGCCCGGCCCGCCCTCAACAAAGCAGGCCCCGTTGCCATAGATGGTGCCATACCAATCGGGATTGATGCTCGGGTTGGTGTCATAGGACAAGAAATTGCGAGCATCGGTGATGGCAAAATTGAATTCCGGACTGTGGAACGCGTCGTGCTTGAGCCAGCCGCCCAACTTGGCCTCATGGCCCTCCTTGTCGTGGATGGGGATGTCGCTGAATTCAATCAAGTCGGGGATGATGTGGATGGGCACATCGCTGGCCGTGTAATAGCAGTTCACATAGTCGAGCAGGAAACGGATGGAATCGGCCACGATGTCGCCTTCCAGGTTGATGGTGTGGAAGTTGCCGAACAGGATGGCCTTGCCCGACATCTCGCCCTGTACGTCGCTGGTAAAGGCTTCCATGTAGGGCTTGAGGAATGCCACGTTGGCATGGTCGGTGTAAAATACGAGATAGAGCGAATCCTCGGCGATGTAGATGCCGCCCTCGAGCTCGCTGCGACGGCCGTTAGACTGGGCAATGTCGCCCTTGACGAGGATACCCTTGGACTCGCTGTCAAACTCGGCACTGATGTCCAAATCGCCCATTACGCAGTCATTATAGGAAATGTTCTTGATGAACAGGCTGGGCGTGTACAGGCGCGGGGCACCTGACATCAGGTCGCTGGCAAAGACCTTGCTCGTTGCCCTGCCGCCAAAGTCCACATGGTCGATGGCCAACGTCTCGAAGACATAATCAAGGTTCACATCGTTCAACTCCAGGCACAACTGGTCGTCGGGGTCATGCGAGATCCTGCCGTTCACCTGAATGAACTGCTCACCCCTGCCTCCGGCCAGATTGTCGATGGTCACTACATTGTTATCGATGTCGATACGACCCTTCTCCACCTCCCAGATGGTGTCGTTGAACACCAGGTGCGACGGATTGATATTGATGTCGGCCTTGAGGCCGCCATTGGTGCCACGGTCAAGCAGGGCGTCCATATTGAGGTTGCCGTGGAAATCATGCTCCATGGGCATGCGCCAGGCCAGGTTGGCATCGATGCGGTTGTTCTGACCGCTGGCATCGAGGTTGAGGTCAATCATACCCTTCTTGGCCGGATAACGCGACTGGGCATTGAGCACGACCTTGTTCGTGAGGCTGTCCAGCTCCACAATCAGGCGTGTCTGCTCAATGACCTTGTTGGCGCCCTGGACAATCAAAGGGGCATCCACCACCAGGTCAAACGTCGTGTCGCTCTCGTTCATGTAGGCCTCGATAACCGTGCGGTAAGCCAGTTTGAACGGCAGGTTGTGCAACTGGTGCAGCGCCTCGTCGGGATTAATGACCAGATTCAGATGAAGGTCATTGGGGGCACCGCCGTGGCTATAGTCGGCGTAGTCACCGAAATATTGCGGGAATGCGTTCGAGAGCATGTGCTTGATGGTGGGCACAATCGTCTTGAAATCATACTGACCCGACACAAAACCGCTCAAGTGGTCACTCTCGATGCTGATGACCTTGTCATAGCCATTGTTGTCGGCATTGAGCTGCAACGAATTGAAGGACAAGCCCTGGCCCTGGCCATCGGCGAGCGAGAAATCATTGATCTCGACATGACCCGATGCATTATCCAACGAATTGCCCCAAAACGAAGCGGTCGCCGTGGCGGCCAGACGATGGTTGGGGTACTTGTCGTAGATACCCAGTCTGGCGAGATTCAGACCCTCGGTCGAGATGTTGACGTCGTAATTGGAATTAGGACCGTCGAGCAAGGCCTTACCGTCGATGCTGATGCGTCCGTTGGGGTCGTTCATGGCCAGAGAGCCCGTGAAATCGTTGCCCTGCTTATCCACGTTGGCCGTGATGTCATGATAACGGGTGCCCTTAAAGTCGATGAAGGGAATGTGTCCCTGCAGGTGTCCCGACACATCCGAGCCATGAATCATGGCGTCCACCTGGGCATCGATAGCCACCTGGTCCACCAGATCACGCTTGTCCAACAGGGAGCCCAGATGCAGCCCGTCGCTCTTGACGTGGCCCGTGAAACGGCTGCCCCCCTGCTGGCGGGTTAATGTGCCGTTCAAGTCGGCACGGCCCAGCGAAGTCCCCAGTTTGCCCACAAAGCTCGTGCTGCTGGGCGTGTTGTGCAATTCACCGTCAACCATCACGTTGCCGCAACGGTTGATGATGTTCCTGGCCTGAGGAGAAAGGCCGGGCACGAGGCTGATGAACTGTGCCATCTTGCCCGAGGTGACATTCAGGTCGACGCGGTCCAGATCCAGCGCATGATATCCGCCCGATGTGGGCAACGTCATGCCGCCACGGGCATTGAGCGACAAGGCACCGTCGCCCGAGCGCAGGCTCAAGACAGGCACCTCGATGCGGTTGCCGTCGCGCACGACGGTCGTGGCAATGCGCATGGGGTCGTTGAAACTCTTGAGCTGGGGCGCAAATGCGGCCAGGTCCGACGGCGTGATGGTGCTGCCCGGGGTGCTCACACTCAAGGGCATCTGTGCCAACTCGCTGCCCAGATTCTTGAGCGAACTGTATTCCAGGTGCACATCATCCAGCTGGATGTCGCTATTGGGCAATTGTATCTTGATGTCCTCGACGTCAAGAGCGTTGTCGGTGATATGGACGTCGGTGGACAGGCGCTTGAGTGACAGACCGCTGCCCTCGTCAAACGAGAGGCGCTTCACACGCACGTCAAAGTCGTTGTTACGCAGTTGAGGCAGGGACAAATCGGCCCGCAGGTTGCTCACCGCCAAATGATTGGGGTCAAAACGTCCCGGCTTGCGAGGCTGGTCCAGCACATCATAGGTCAACTGGGACTGCCGCACCACCACCGTCTTGACCTGCACGTCAAACGGCTTGGGAGGCTTGTCGTCCTTGGGTTTGAACGCGTCGATGATGAACTGCATGTTGGTGGGACTGTCCTTGTCGGGACGTGTCACCTGACCATTCAGCCCGATGATTTCGCCATAGGTCACCACAATGCGGTGGTCGGCTATCAGGTCCCTGAGACTGATTCCGGCGCCCAACTTGCCAATCGTCAACAGGGAGTCGCCCTGCTGGTCATTGACCAGCACATCGTTGAGTTCCAGCTGATTAAATGGCGTGATGTTTACCGAGCCGATATCGACTGTGGTATTGAGGTACTCGCTCAGGGCTTTCTCTCCCTCGCGGCACAGCCGTTCCTGCACGGGAGGCAAGAGCAGCAGCAGATAAGCCAGGGCAAACAGGGCAACGACGGCTACCAGCGCGGTCACCACCACACTGCGCAGCACGTTATATGTCCCTCTCGAAATGCTCATGTCATCGGTTTGCCTGTTTATTGCAAATCCAGTGCCACATCACACGGTATTATGGTTAAAAAAGTTTATTCCGGCAATTCGTCACACTGCGCGAGCCACAAGCGCGAAGACGCGTCGCTGGGCATACGCCAGTCACCACGCGGTGACAACGACACGCTACCCACCTTGGGCCCGTCGGGCAGACAGGAGCGCTTGAACTGCTGGGCAAAGAAGCGGCGGCAGAAGGTCCTCAGCCACTTTTTGATCGTTGCGGCATCATACTCGCCTTTGAAAGCCTTGCGCGCCAGCAGGTATAGTTTGACAGGCGTGAATCCGTAACGCAGCATGTTGAACAGGAAGAAGTCGTGCAGCTCATAGGGGCCCACGATGTCTTCGGTCACCTGCAGGATGGTGCCGTCCTTGGCTGCGGGCGTGAGCTCGGGGCTGATGGGCGTGTCGAGCACGTCCAGCAGGGTGTCATGAATCGTCTTGCCCTTCTTGGTGCCGTCATTGAGCGAACCGGCAAACCAGCGCACCAGGTGGCGCACCAGCGTCTTGGGGATGCTCACGTTGACGTTGTACATCGACATGTGGTCACCGTTGTAGGTAGCCCAGCCCAGGGCCAACTCCGACAGGTCGCCCGTGCCCAGCACGAGGCCGTTCACCTTGTTGGAGAAGTCCATCAGTATCTGGGTGCGCTCGCGTGCCTGGCTGTTCTCGTAGGTCACGTCGTGGTTCTTGGCGTCGTGGCCGATGTCCTTGAAGTGCTGGGTCACGGCAGCAGCGATGCTGATTTCATGCAGCGTGACGCCCAGCGACTTGACCATGGCACACGCGTTGGTGTATGTGCGGTCGGTCGTGCCGAAACCTGGCATCGTGATGGCATGGATGTCCTTGCGGTCGCGTCCCATGCGGTCATAGGCCCTCACGGCCACCAGCAGTGCCAGCGTCGAGTCCAGTCCGCCCGACACGCCCACAACGATGGTGGGGATGCCTGTGAACTGCAGACGTCGCATCAGTCCCTCGGTCTGGATGGCAATGATTTCCTCGCAGCGGGCATTCAGGCGGTCATCGTCGGCGGGGACGAACGGCAGACGGCGCACAGGGCGCATCAGCTCTTCCTTCTCATAGTCGAGCGGGCCTGCCACTATCATCGGGATATGCTCAAAGGGCGTCCCGAACTGTACCATGCTGTCGGCAAAGCTACCGTTGATGCGGCGCTCGTTTTCGAGGGCGGCCACATCGATGTCGGCGATGGACATCTGGGGCATGGTGGTGAAGCGTTCACCCTCGGCCAGCATCTTGCCATTCTCGGCAATGACGGCGTTGCCGCCAAAGACGAGGTCGGTCGTCGATTCGCCGAAGCCGCAGGAGGCATACACATAGGCAGCGATGCAATGGGCACTCTGGTGCTTGATGAGGTCCATCAGGTAGGTGTGCTTGCCGATGAGCTCGTTGCTCGCCGACAGGTTTACAATCACATTGGCGCCATTGATGGCGGCGATGCTGCTGGGCGGAGCGGGAACCCACAGGTCCTCGCAGATCTCCACAGCCACGCGGGCACGGCCCGCTTCAAAAATCTGATGGGTGCCGAAGGGCACTTCCTCGCCGCCCACCACGATGCTGCTCTTGCCGGCGATGGCAGTGATGTTGCTTGTGGTAAACCAGCGTTTCTCGTAAAACTCTTTATAATTGGGGATATAGGTCTTGGGCACTACCCACATCTCGCCCTGGTTGAGCACCACGGCGCAGTTGAACAGGTGGCCGCTGCAGCGCAACGGAGCGCCCACAACAATCATCGCAGGAGTGCCCTTGTAGCGGTCGCACAAGGTAACGAGAGCCTGCTCGGCGGCATCCAGCAACAACTCGTTGCCGAACAGGTCGGCACAGGTGTATCCCGTCACGCACAACTCGGGCAACGCCACGATGTGGGCACCGGCCTTGACGGCCTTGTCAACGCTCTCGATGATGTGGGCCACATTGCCGTCAACATCGGCAACATTTACCTGGGGCACAACTGCTGCCACACGCACAAAGCCATAGTCGGTAACCGCTTTCTTTCTTGTCTTTGCCATATCCTTATTATCGTTACAATTTGTTTAACCTGCAAAATTAATTACTTTTTGTGAAAAGGGTGCAACTTGGACGGCACATTTTTGAAAAGAGCATGTAAAAGACGCCAAAACCTCACGAACGTGAAAAAGGGCCATAAAAAGCATCGGCTTTTAAAAATATTTTAACCGCTCGGTGTTGCAAAATCCAATTCCTTGCACTACCTTTGCGACAAGAAACATATACTAACCAATAAAATAGAAAATTATGAAGAAATTCTTTACACTATTGTTTTGTGTGACGGTGATGGGCATCGGGGCCAATGCTGCCGAGACCTCTGATATCGTCTACAAGTGCATTGATAAGTTGCTGGGCGACCAACAGTCCACGACCATCATGGCCACCAACCTTGACGCCAACAATGACGGCGTGCTCAACATTGCCGACGTGACTACCCTCGTCGACCTCGTTCTGCAAGTCAACCAGCCGAACTTTGCCCCCGAACAGAAGATGGAGGTGAATACCATGCTCGGCAAGATCGTTAACAATCAGCCCCCCGTTCCCACCATCGAAGATGTGACCAGGGCAATTGACCAAGCAATTACAAACAAACAGGAATAAAAGGCAATCATGCCCGACACATACATGAGAAAATCATTCAAACCCTGGTTGATGCTTCAACTGGCGGTGTTGCTGGTGGGCGCTGCATTCGTGCTGACGTCATGCGGCAGTGACAATGACGAGCCCAAGGGGACCGTCGTCGACTACTATGTGAACGTTGGAGAGGTTTTCCTTGTCAACGGCTCAACCAACACCACCACCCGATATCAGAATCCTGTCAATCGCCTGAATGAGGCCATCCGCAAAGCTTATCCCACGCCCAACGCTCAAGGCGCCGACGAGGCCGTCATTGCTGCATGTGACGCGGAATATACCACCTATCGCGAGATGTATACCGGCTTGCCCGACCACTTGACGGGCTTGTTCACCCTGGTGCGCGTTGTCAAACAAGGCACACGAATCAAGCAGAGCGAAGACATCAGGATTTATGTCTATGACATCAATCCGACACCGACTCACATCGATGACTAGGTGTTAAGAACAGAACCACAACACGCGGGCGCGGCATCCATATCGATGGCCGCGCCCGTTTTTTATGCCTGAAGCAGTTCCATCAGTTTCTCGACCAGCCGGGGCACGGCATAGTCGGCCAGGCTGCACTCGTCAATCCACTGGTAATCATTGGGTAAATCGGGGCGGCTGGAAGGCTCAGCAAGGTAAAAATCGGCCAGCAGGATGCGGTGGGTGAGCACATGTTTCACCCCTCGGGCCAGCATGGTGAGCGGGCAGCCCAAATCGGGCAACGGTGCGTTCTCGATAAAAAGCGGCTCCCACAGCCCCTGCCAGATGTCGCCCGCGGGACGGCGACGCATGGCGACCTGGCCCTTGTAGCGGATGTAGATATAGGAGAAATGGCGCTCCTGAATCTTAAGTTTATTTTCCTTGACAGGCAATTGGTTGACGCGGCCCGTCCGATAGGCCTCACACGTCTGGGCCAACGGGCAATCGCCGCAGCGGGGAGAGCGCGGCGTGCACCACGTGGCGCCAAAGTCCATCATCGCCTGATTAAAGGCCGAGGGTTCATCCTCGGGCAACAGTTCCTGAGCCAAGGCCTGGAATGTGTGCTTGCCATGGGTGGAGTTGATGGGGACATCGATGCCATAGTGACGGGCAAGCACGCGATAGACGTTACCGTCAACAGCGGCTGCGGGCAGACCAAAAGCCATCGAGCCGACGGCCGCTGCGGTATAGTCCCCCACCCCCTTGAGCGCCCTCAGTCCCTCGAGCGTTTGCGGGAAACCGCCTTGCTCGACAATCTGCCGTGCTGCGGCATGCAGGTTGCGGGCACGGCTGTAATAACCCAATCCCTGCCACTGGCGCAACACCTCGTCCTCGCTGGCGGCGGCCAGTGCCTCGACGGATGGAAAGCGCTCCATGAAATGCAGCCAGTAGTCACGGCCCTGCTCGATGCGCGTCTGCTGCAGGATGATTTCACTCACCCAGATGCCATAGGGGTCACCGATGCCGCGCCACGGCAGCTCGCGCCCATACTGCGCGAACCACCTCAATAGAGCTGTAGTAAAAGGCGATTGCATGGCCATCAGTTCACTCCAGCGGGAGGATATTCTTAAAGTTTTTCCAATTCTTGGCGCTGCGATAGGCTTTGACCGACGTGGCCGGAACATACAGGTCGATCTTGCCATTGCTCTCCTTGTCGAGGGTGGGCGGCAGGATTGCGTGGCACTCGATGCGGTTCAGCTGCTTGCACTTCTCGGTCACTTTCTTGCCCACATGGGTAATGCCCTCGGGCAGTACCAGAGTGGTGATGGCAGTCTCTCGCAGTGCATTGTCGCCCAGGCTCTTGACTCCCTGTCCCAAATCGATGGCAGTCAAGGCCGTGCACTCACGAAAGGCTTCCTTATCCACTGTCGTGCAGGCATCGGGCAGAGAGACTTGGGTCAGCGCGCGGCAGTTCTTGAAGGCGCGTTCGCCTATGGACTTGAGTGCCGACGGCAGGTCGATGGCCGTCAGCGCTCTATTGCCCTCGAAGGCTTCCTTGCCAATCTCGGTCAACCCGATAGGAAATTCTACCGAAGCGATATTCGGGCAGTTCTTGAAGGCCCTCATTGCGATAGTGGTCACCGATGACGGCAGATTGACCTTGGTCAACTGCTTGCACTCCTCAAAACACTCCTGGGGAATAACCTCAATGTCGCGGCTCAGGGCGAATGAAGCCAGGTTACTGCAATACTTGAAAGCAGCCTTTCCCAGCGTATTGACGCCAGACAAGTCGACGCGCTGCAGGTGCGAGCATTTCTCAAAGGCCGACACACCGATGGCCGTCACACTCCCCGGCAAGTCGATATCCTCTACCAATGAACCCGTAAAGGCATAGGCACCGATGCATTCCACGCCGTCGGGCACCACACAGGCGCCAACGCGGCCAGCGGGGTACAGCAGCAACACGCGGCCCGTGTTGTCATAGAGCACACCGTCCTCATAGGTATAGTAGCGGCTGCCGTTCTCGACGATTATTTCCTGCAGTTTGGGCATGTAGCCCAGGTAATTATCGGTAATCTGGGTCGAGGCAGGAAGCGCCAATTCGGTCAACGGGGTGTCCTCAAAGGCCGCCGCGCCCAGCGACTGCAGCCCATAGGGCAATGCCACATGCTGCAAACCTGAGCCCTTGAATGCCTTTTTTCCAATCTCCATCACACTGCGGGGAATGGTGATGTTGCGCAGTCGCTCACAGCCGTAGAAACACTCGTCACCAATGCTCTCCAAGCCCTCGGGCATGGTGATATACTCCAGATGGTAGCACCCCGAAAAGGCACTGCTGCCAAATGACCGCACTCCGTTAGGCATAATCACCTCTTCGAGCTGGCTGCAACCAATCAGGGCATTGTTGCCGATGCGTTTTAAGCGCTCAGGCAGAACGATGGTGCGCAAGTGACTCGAATAGGCCAAAGCATTGTCGAGCACGTCGCGCTGGCCACTGCTGCTCAGCAGCCCCCGTGTGCCGGCGCTGATGATGCGGGCACGCTCCAGCTCCAGGTCAATGTAATTGTCCACCGACTTGTCACGACCGTCAACACAACGGGAGCGGTCACACAACTTCTTGACATACTTGAAGTCATCGTTGTTCATGGGACCCTCGATGTGCAACAGGCGTACGCGGTTCTCCATCTCGGGTGGCATCTTGGACTCCAGCGTGCCGGGCTCGCTCAGGCGAATCTCCACCACATCGCCATAGGTGTTGGTACGCTCAAAACGGTCATGGTAGCGCCTGTCACCACGACTGCCGTACTGGGCACCGGCAGGGATAGCCGTCGCAAGCAAGAGCAACATGGCGGTCATTATTCTCAATATCTGTCGGGATATCATAATATTAATTGTCTTTAGTTCCTGTTTTTACTGCAAATTTAGGCAATATCCCCAACTGCCACAACATTTCCATCGTTTTTCTAATCTTCATCGCAGCCCGAGGTTCGCCACATGCAGGCATCATAAAGACATCCCCCATCGCCATGAAAGCAACGGGGGATGCTGTAGCAAATGGTGTCAAATCTACTTATTTGACAAGAATCTTACGGCCATCGCTGGTCACGTAGATGCCGCGAGTCAACTTGCCGGCATCGACACGGCGACCCATCAGGTCGTAGTACTCAACCGTGCGGTTATCGTCGGCAACAATCGAAGTGACAGATGTCGCGGTAAGGTCATACCAGCCAATCTCTGAGAGATTGGTCTCGCCACCACCCTCATAAACGCTTTGTACACCAATGCGCTGGATGTCTTGGCCGATGAAGTAAACCACTACCAGCTGACCGCCCATCAGGATGTTCATGTCGTCGTTGAAGGAATAAGGAATAACCGTCTGGTCGTCCTCAAAGCCATAGATGTCGGCCCAGAAGATGTAAGGCTCGGCACCCTCGCCATAGTCGCAGAAGAGCTGATAGCCCAGCAAATCGGTCATCAAGGGTTTGCCGTCAGGATCGGTAACGGGGATGTCGAGCAAGACAAAGCCCATATCCTCATCGTCATAGTACTCAAAATACAGCACTGCAGGAGTTGCGGGAACGGCGGGCTCGTCAACCATCGGGGTCAGAGCCACATTGCCCAGCAGGTCATACCACTCAACAACCATATCGGCGGCACTGATGGCATACCACTGGTCGGCAACAAGAGCACCGGTCTCGGGATCGGGCGTCAGCGTCAGCTGTGCGACGTCCTCGCTCTCGGGGGCGCAGCCCATGAAGTAGAGCGGATAGACCTCGTCAACAAACACGAACGGGCCGAAGTACTGGCCATTGTCCAGCACATAGCTGTCGCCCTCGCGGTGGCCTTTCACCCATGCTTTGGGCAGATAGGAGCACAGACCCTGGATGTAGATGTCGTCACCGTCAAAACCCACTTGAGCACTGCCCATCAGGGGATCGCCCTCAAACCATGTGTCAGTGTCGGTATAATAGCCCATGTAAACGCCCGTCAGCATGTAAGGCTGAGTCTCCAGACCCTCGGGAACAGTAACGGTGCCGCCGTCGGGGGTGATATTCATTTCGCTGTCATACATATAATACCAGCCCAATTGGTCGGGATAGGCATTTTCAAGAACGTAGCACACTTGATCCTGATTCAGGATAAAGACATCGGCGCGCTCGTCATAGTCGAATACCGCATCGATGAGCTGATACTCATTCTCAACGGGTGAAACAGGATAGAAATAGAGATCATTTCCATACAGAGTGCCGTAATACTGAACGGGGAACGTGACTTGCGTGAGGTCTTCATTCAGCGTACCCTTGATCCAGGCTTCGGGCAGATAGACACTGAAGCCCTGCAAATAGACATCATTACCGTCAATACCGATTTGCAGCGAGCGGTCAACGACTTCCCAGCTTGAGCCATCAAAGATATATCCGTTCAAGCGGTAGCCACGGATGTCGAGATTCTCGGGAGGCGTCACAACGGCTTCGGCCAGTTTGTGTGCATCAGTCACCATCGACGGAGTGAACTCGGCACGAGGAACAGTCATTGCGTGGCGTTCCTTGTGTTGAGTCGATTTAGGGAACTTCACGGTTTGCACTTGATGTGCGTTCACCGCCATCGACAGGACAGCAGCGACGAGCAGAAATAAAAACTTTTTGATAAACATGATGATAATATTAATGTGTGAATAAATAGAGGTAGTCGCAAAGATAAGATTAAAACCTTTAAACCAACAAATAAAAATGCCAATAAATGACCAAAAACAATAAAAATAACCATTTTTGGTGTAATTCCGCAAACAGTTGGCGAGTAGGCCCTTAGGTCAAGGTTTTCATGAACAAATCAAGCACCTGAGGGACACTTTTAGGGGGAAAATGCAAAAAACGAGGGGACATGACTGCAAATTAGAAGAAAAAAGGTTATATTTGTTGCCGAAAAAAGAATTACTAACCTCCAATATCAGAATTATATGACAAAACGATTACTATTAACCTTGATGGCTGCAATGATGCTGTTGCCAGTGCTAGCACAAGGCGAGACCGAGAAAAAGGCTATCTTCACGCCGCCCAAGTTCAGCGGCTTTGCCATGGCCTCCTATCAAGCGACGTTCCAGGACGGGAACAACAACAACTCATTTGACCTGAGACTCGTCAGGGCATCAATCGAGGGTCGCATCCTTAACGATTTCTACTACAAAATCCAGGGCCAGATCAACGGTAACACCACGACGATGGGCAGCAGCCCCAGGTTGGTGGACTACTTCATGGAATGGCAAAAACTGGACTTCTTCCGTGTTAAGCTTGGCCAGTTCAAGCGCCCGTTCACCTACGAGAACCCGATGAACCCCATCGACCAGGGATTCATGAGCTATTCGCAGCCCGTGTCCAAATTGGCAGGTTTCAGCGACCGTACGGGTATGCATGCGAGCAATGGCCGTGATATCGGTCTGCAGTTCCAGGGCGATTTCCTCAAGAACAGCAGCGGCCGCAACCTGCTGCACTACCAGGTGGGCGTGTTCAACGGCCAGGGCATCAACGTCAAGGACGTGGATGAGCGCAAGGACATCATTGGCGGCGCATGGGTGATGCCCATCGAGGGGATGCGCCTTGGCGCCTTTGGCTGGGAAGGCTCTTATGCCCGTAAGGCCGGCGGCCAGACCGTGAGCCTGCGCCAGCACCGCTATGCCTTGAGTGCCGAGTACAAGAAGGGCGACCTGCAGCTGCGCACCGAGTACATCCACTCGACGGGCCTGGGCTTTGCCACCACCTATCAGAAGACTGCCGACGCCAACGACGCCACCATCAAGACCTACACCGACAAGAGCGGTAACGCTGTTGATAACAACAAGAGTGACGGTATCTATGCCCTCGCTATTGTGCCGGTAATACCCAGCAAACTGATGGCCAAGGCGCGCTATGACCTGTACCGTCCCACCGCATCGAGCGTGGCAGCCAAGACCAACTACGAAGTGGGTCTGAACTACCGCTTCTGCAAATACCTGGAGGTGCAGACCGAGTACTGCTTCACCCACGACCGAGCCCTTGCCAAGGCCGACTACAGCACCGTCTTCGTGCAGGTTTCCATCAGGTACTAGAGGACTACAGGATTCCGATTAAAAACTAAAGACTATCAACTAAAAACTAAAATAACATGTCACTACTCATGATTATTCAGCTCCTCATTGTGCTAGGAGCGTTGTGGCTAGGCTCCCGATACGGCAGTCTGGCGTTGGGAGCGATTTCGGGCATTGGCCTGGCCATCCTCGTGTTTGGTTTCGGCATGAAACCCGGTACGCCTCCCACCGATGTGATTTACATTATCATTGCAGCCGTCACCTGCGCCGGCATCATGCAGGCCTCGGGCGGTATGGACTGGCTCATCCAGCTGGCCGAGAAGATGCTGCGCAAGCATCCTGACCGCATCACCTTCCTGGCCCCCTTGTGCACGTTCTTCCTGACGGTGCTCGTCGGCACGGGTCACGTGGTTTACACGCTGATGCCCATCATCTGCGACATCGCCATCAAGAAGGGCATTCGCCCCGAGCGTCCCTGCGGTATCGCCAGTATCGCTTCACAGATCGGTATCACCTGCTCGCCCATTGCAGCAGCGGTGGTTGCCTTTATCACCATCAGCGGTGCTAACGGCTATACCATTTCCATCCCACAGGTGCTCATGGTAACCATTCCCGCCTGTCTGCTGGGTATCCTCATAGCATCTATCGCCTCTTACAAGCGCGGTAAGGATCTGGACAAGGATCCCGAGTTCCAGAAGAAAATCGCCGATCCCGCGCAGCGCGAGTACATCTACGGCAGCAGCGCCACCACCCTCGACAAGAAGATTGCTCCCGAGAGCAAGCGTGCAGTCTATATCTTCTTCGGCGCGCTGCTGGTCATCGTGTTCTTCGCTGTTTTCCAGGACCTGCTGCCAGCCTATGATACCATCAAGGCCATTGACGGTGACGCTACGGTAGAGCTCATCGGTTCGCATGTGACCATCACCGCCGACCAGCTTGCTAAGCTGGGCATTGCAGTCGATGGTTTGACCAAGACGCACCCCACCCCGCTGAAGATGAACCTCGTCATCCAGATTGTGATGATTACCGCCGCCGCGCTGATGATCATCTTCTGCAAGGCAAAACCCAAGAAGGCCATCGCCGGTCCCGTTTGGCAGAGCGGTATGGTCGCTGTAGTCGCCATCTACGGTATCGCTTGGCTCGCCGACACCTACTTCGCCAACTATTTGGGCGAGATCCAGAGCATGCTTGCCGGCCTGGTTGAGCAATATCCCTGGTCGATTGCCTTTGCGTTCTTCCTGGTATCGGTGCTCGTCAACTCACAGGGTGCTGTGGTTGTTGCCATGCTACCGCTGGCCTATAAACTGGGTATCGACGGCTGGGTTTTGTTGGGTGTATTGCCATCGGTCTATGGATACTTCTTTATCCCCAACTACCCGTCGGATATTGCCACCGTGAACTTTGACCGCACGGGCACGACCGTCATCGGCAAGTACCTATTGAACCACTCCTTCATGATGCCTGGTCTGGTACATACCATCGTCGCTTGTGTTGCCGGCTACCTTATTGCGTTCCTCTACCATTCCATGGGCTGGATTTAATTCACGACAACAGAATAATCTGAGATATCTGATAACAGCACGAGCCGACAGATTGTCGGCTCGTGCTGTTTCGTATCACCCATTATACAGAAATGTATTAAAAAAGTTGCACATATTAGAAGATATATCTACTTTTGCATGATGATAATCCGCAACTCTGCTGCGAAATATCATGATAATCCGCAGCAGAGTTGCAAATTATCCAAGTTTTTAAATAAAATGAAAATAGGAAATATGATGCTTAACCGAATTATAAACATTCCTGAATTACAGGATGATAGCGTATTCCTTTGGGGTGCAAGGCAAACAGGAAAAAGCACTTTGCTCAAGTCAGTTTATCCTGAAGCACATTATTATGACCTCTTGCTTCCTGACGTATATAGCCGGTTACAACGCAAACCAGAACTCCTCATACAAGAACTGGAGCATCTCGGTCATGATGAACTGGTGATTATCGACGAGGTTCAAATGTTGCCCAAACTGTTGAATGCGGTGCACTGGTTGATTGTTAACCGTGACATCCGATTCCTGTTGTGCGGTTCAAGCGCCCGTAAACTCAAAAGACTGGGAGCCAATATGCTTGGCGGCCGTGCCGTCAGGCGCCAGCTATATCCTCTCGTCAGCCAAGAAATCCCTGATTTCGACCTCATTAAAGCTGTAAATAACGGAATGTTGCCAAGACACTATCTCGTTGCCGATCCATGGAGCAGACTGGAAGGGTACATCGGCAATTATCTACAACAGGAAATCGAGGCTGAAGCACTGTCAAGAAACCTCAATGCTTTTGTGCGTTTTCTGGAAGTAGCGGCATTAACCAACGGGGAAATGGTCAATTATAACAACATCGCTACCGACTGCGGAATCAGCGCTAATACGATTAAAGCCTATTTTGAGATCCTTCAAGAAACGATGATTGGTTATATGCTGCCTGCATTTGCGACAGTACAGAAGCGGAGGTTGATTAAGGCACCCAAATTCTACTATTTTGACGTAGGACTTGTCAATTATTTATGCAATCGCCGAAAGATGGGACCTGGCTCAGCCGACTTCGGACATGCTTTTGAGCATCTGATTGTTCAAGAACTCATTGCCTATATTTCATATACCCATCTTCGCAAAAAGTTATCTTATTGGCGAACGACATCAGGCTATGAAGTGGATATCGTGTATGGTGATGCCGAAATTGCCATCGAAATCAAATCTGCACAAGAGATACAGTCAAAACACCTAAAAGGGCTTAAAGCATTCAAAGAGGAGCATCCTTCCGCCCGAACAATAATTGTTTCTCTGGACATAGCCCGTCGCACAATGAACGATGTGGAGGTGTGGCCTGTTAACCAATTCTTGAAAGCCCTTTGGCAAGGTGATATCCTGAGGTAATTAATCATCTATTCGTTGCCGTTTACATCATTGCGTTCCTCTACCACTCCATGGGCTGGATCTAATTCACGACAACTGAATCATCTGAAATATCTGATAACATCACGAGCCGACGGATTGTCGGCTCGTGATGTTTTACTTAATTGCATTCATGGTGTTCAGTCATCGACGATGACACGGGTGACAACGGGTTTGCCGTCCTTATCCAATAATGGAGTGATACCACCACTATAACCTTCATGCACGAACAGGTAGTTCACGCCAGTTTCGGTGTCAACAATAATCCTGGCTTCTTTCAGAAATCCTTCTGACTCTCTCCAAACAAATCTCTTCATTTCTTTAACCGTTTTTATGATGTTTACGTGATTTTTACTGGTGCAAATATACTACTAAAATCTCTTCCATCCATCAAACATATCTTAAAACCATGCCGGATTTCGGTCGAAAAACAGACCATTCCAGGGTCATTTTCAACACCCCAAACGACGAATTACCCCCAAATGACCTTTTTGTTTTTTAAGTTATTGAAAATCAGTCGTTTTTGGATTGAAGAATGACCATTGAATGTCAGCCGTTTTTCAATATTCCGTTGTAATTTTGCAAGCGAGAGTTAACCCGTTTTTATCAACCTAAAAAATTGACTGATATGAAACACGGCAGATTGAATTATAGTTCATTTGAGGCAATAAGGATGGCCCTTGTGGTGAGTTTGGTGTTGACGAGTTTTTCGGCCATGGCACTTGAAAGTGGCAACCAGAAGAATAAATGTGACTCAACAAGCAGGCACGAAGAAGTCTTTATTAATGTCGAACAGATGCCTCAGTTCCGCGGAGGTGAGACGGCATTGATGAAATATCTTCAGGAAAACGTCATATATCCTGAACAGGCCGTAAAGGACAGCATTCAAGGACGAGTTGTTGTGCAGTTTCTTGTGGACATCACCGGTGAAGTAGGTGAAGTCAAGATTGTCCGTTCGGTGCGAGAGGATCTTGATGAGGAAGTTGTTCGCCTCGTCAAGACACTGCCCAAATTCTCACCTGGCCGCATTTGCGGCAAAGCAGTCAAGGTATGGTACACCCTACCTGTTACTTTTAAGCTGCAAGGTGTTGATCAATCGAAAGAGATTTCAAAAAAGGGCAAGAGACACAACGAAGTAGTTTCAACGAATCATCGTACTGATGTGCATGAAATGTCGATGAATTCTAAAGTTTCTGCTAACGGGCAGAACATCATTATCGACAGTCCTGTTGAGCAGAGCGCAACGATTAGCGATATTGCCGGTCATGCTTGGAGTGTCAAACTGCAAGCCGGCCGCAACGAGATTCCTGTCTATGCAAGCGGCATCTATATCGTAAGAATCAAAGATAAGGCCACCAAATTGATATTGAGATAAGAATCGTCTACCAAACATACGCGGTTGGTTTACTGCAAAGGTAAACCAACCGCTTTTTATTATGATCATCAGCAAGAACGCCACATCATTATTTAATTATCTATCTATATGTTTTTGTTTAGCGCAGTTATTTTCGTATTTTTGCAGCAACTATAAAACTATTAGTCTATGATACGTAAATTTATCACTCTTTTAGCGCTTGTGCCGGTGGTCCTAGCGGCTAGTGCTCAGGGGTTCTTTGCTCCGTCGGTAGCCAGTCCCGAGATTTCCAAGAACGGCGATGTGACCTTTAAGGTGAAAGCCGCGGGTGCCGACACAGTTAAACTGGTCATCGACACGCGTGTGGACACGCTGATGAAGCACACGGGCAATGACACGTGGACCATCACCCTGCGTGACCTAGAGCCCGACCTGTATATGTACTACTACGTCATCGACGGCATGAAAGTGCTCGACAACGAGAATGCGCACACCCTGCGTGACGTCAAGAGTGTGATGAACACTTTCGTGCTCGACCCACAGGGTGACTGCCCGATGGCAGTTCACGACGTGCCGCATGGCGAAGTGCGCGCAGTGTGGTATGACTCCCCCACCCTGGGCATGACACGCCGCATGATGATTTATCTGCCGCCAGGCTACGAGGATAGCCGCCAAAAGTATCCCGTGCTCTACCTGCTGCACGGCACGGGAGGCGACGAGACCGTATGGCTGGAGCAGGGCCATGCCGCACAGATATTCGATAACCTCATTGCCAGCGGTAAAGCCGAACCGATGATTGTGGTCATGCCCAACGGACACAACGATACGCAGGCAGCACCAGGTATGGGTCCCGACAATAACGAGCAACCCACCTTTGCCCACAAGCAGTGGATGGATGGCACCTTTGAGAGTAGTTTCAACGACATCATGAACTGGGTGGACAAGAATTACCGCACTCGCGCCGCAAAACGCTACCGCGCCATCGCTGGCCTGTCGATGGGCGGCTACCACTCGCTCTACATAAGCGCCAACCAGCCTGACGATTTCAATTACGTGGGTCTGTTCTCACCCGCCATCGGCCGCATGGACCAGGGCAAGAGCAAAATCTATGATGACCTGGAGGGCAAGCTGATTGCCCAGTTTAAACAGCGCCCCCGTCTGTACTGGTTGGGCATCGGCAAGGATGATTTCCTCTACAAGGACAATGCCGAGTTCCGGAAACTGCTTGACAAGAACCGACTGCGCTACACCTATCACGAGAGCGAAGCCGGCCACGAGTGGGCCAACTGGCGTGACTACCTGGTAATATTTGTACAACAGATTTTCAAATGAGGCTTTAGGCATTAGGTTCTAGGTTTTAACATATTCCTGAAAAGCCTAAGACCTAATGCCTGATACCTGAAGTCTAAATATGCTCGATACACTCATCCATTTCTTTACTCAATGGGGTTACCTGGGACTGTTCCTGGGGTCCTTTCTGGCGGGCAGCATCGTCCCCTTCAGCAGCGAAGCGCTCGTCATCGCCTGTGTGGGGCCGTTGCACATGAGTCCTGTCACCAGCCTTTTTGTTGCGCTGGCAGGCAACGTGAGCGGTGGCATGACGTGCTATTACATCGGCCACCTGGGCAAAATCGAGTGGATTGAGAAATATGCCCGTGTGAGCGAGGAAAAACTCAACCGCGCCCTGCACTTCATGCACAACCGTGGCGCTTGGATGGGTTTCTTTGCTTTTGTACCCATGCTGGGAACCGCCATCAGTGTCGCTTTGGGCTACGTACGCTCCAACGTGTGGATTGTACTGCTGACAATGACCATCGGCAAACTGTTGCGCTATGCCGCCATCATCTGGGGTTCCCTCAAACTCATCAACCTGTTCTAAGAATTCACTAATCACTAATCACTTATCATCACTATGACACCCATCGAAATCCATAATGAACTCCTTGCAGGACGCATCATCAAGAACCTGGAGCGCCGCAACTTCAACGCCCACTACTGCGCCACCGCAGCCGAGGCCATCGACCTCGTCAAGTCATTCATGCCCAAGGGCAGCAGTATCACCTGGGGCGGTTCACAGACCATCCGCGAGATGGGCTTGACACAACAAATCATCGACAGCGGCGACTACAAGGTCATCGACCGTGACAAGGCCGTCACCGACGAGGAAAAACGCCAATGCTACCTTGACGCGATGGACGTGGACTACTTCCTCACCAGCGCCAACGCCATCACCCAGGACGGCGTTATCGTCAATATCGATGGCCGTGGCAACCGCGTCGCCGCCATCACATGGGGCCCTCACAACGTGATTCACGTGATCGGGCTAAACAAAGTGGAACCCACCATCGAGGCCGCCCTGGCACGCGCCCGCAACGTGGCTGCGCCCATCAACACGACCCGCTTGGGCTGCGACACCCCCTGCAAAATCGACGGCGTGTGCCACAACTGCAACAGCCCGCAGTGCATCTGCAACTACGTCCACTTCACCCGCAACAGCTTCCCTGCCCACCGCCACACCGTCATCCTCGTCGGCGAGAACTGGGGCTACTGATCATTCTTTGATGTGCAGCAGTGACACATCAGTTTCATAAGTGAATAAACAGACATGAGCAAGTCGATCTTTATACTAGACACCGATTATGCCCAGTGGATAAAAGAGCTGAGTAGCCGTTATCGCAAAAGCCAGATAAAGGCGGCGGTGAAGGTGAACGAGGAAATGTTACGCTTCTACTGGGAACTGGGTCGAGACATCGCAGAGATGAAAGCCGAAAGCCGCTGGGGTAGTGGATTCATGAAAAACTTAAGTAACGATTTGAGGAAACTGAATCCAGATGCGACGTGCTTTTCGCAAACCAATCTGCTGTATATGAAGAATTTCTATCAGCTTTATCAACCATACACCGAAATCACTCCACAATTTAAGGAGCAAATTACTCAACAAATTGTTGAGCAGAATCAGTCTTTAATCACTCCACAAGTTGTGGAGCAAATACAACACGATCTGTTTTCTGTGCCTTGGGGGCATCATCGTTTCATCATTGACAAATGTGCTGAAAATCCCAAGAAGGCCCTTTTCTTTATCCACCAAACGGTCCTTAACGGTTGGAGTCGAAATATGCTACTTAATTCTCTAGATACTGATCTTTATGAGCGACAAGGCAAGGCTCTAACCAATTTCACAAGAACCCTACCTGAAGAAACGAGCGACTTGGCTCAAGAGCTGACTAAAGATCCTTATGATTTTGCTTTTACAGGAATAACCGGAAGATATAATGAGCGACTGCTCAAAGACAGCTTGCTGAATAACATCACGCAGTTTCTTGTGGAGCTCGGTACAGGTTTTGCCTATGTGGGCAAAGAATATAGGATACAAGTTGGATCAACCGAGAACTTCATTGATTTGCTGTTTTATAATCTCAACTTGTCGTGTTATGTGGTGATTGAAGTAAAAATCGGCAAATTCGAGTTTGCTGATGTGGGGCAATTGGGTGGTTATGTCGTGGCGTGCAATCACACGTTACGCAAAGATGGTCGAGACAATCCCACAATCGGTCTGCTCATCTGTAAGGAAAAAGACCGCATTCAAGCGCAATATGCATTGGAATCGAGTAGCCAGCCTATTGGAATTTCGGAATATGAACTTGAAAAATTCTATCCCGAGAAAGTTGAGGGCACCATACCCACCATCAAAGAGATTGAAGCGAAACTGAACGAGCGAGAATTAAATATCAAGAACTAAAAAATACATGAACGAGAAATTGAATTTTATTGGGATAATTCCGGCGAGGTATGCCTCGACTAGGTTCCCGGGCAAGCCGCTGGCCATGCTTGGCGGCAAAACGATGATAGAGCGGGTCTATACCCAGGTGAGCAAGGTGCTGGACCATGTGGTGGTTGCTACCGACGATGACCGTATCATGGCGGCTGTAGAAGCCTTTGGCGGCAAGGCGGTGATGACGAGCACCGAGCACCGCAGCGGCACCGACCGTTGCCAGGAGGCCTACCTGAAGAATGGCGGCCACGAGGATGTCATCATCAACATCCAAGGTGACGAGCCGTTTATCCAGCCTGACCAGTTGCAAGCCATCATGGCCTGCTTTGACGACCCGACGACTGACATCGCCACGCTGGTGCGCCCGTTTGACGCCAGCCGCCCCTATAGCGAGCTGGAGAATCCTAACAGCCCTAAGGTGGTGCTCGACAACCAGATGCGTGCCCGCTACTTCTCGCGCTCGGTCATCCCCTTCATCAGGGGCAAGGAACGTGAGCAATGGCCTGCAGCCACACAGTATTATACCCACGTGGGCATGTATGCCTACCGCGCAAACGTATTGGCCGAAATCACCCGCTTGCCGCAATCGCCGCTGGAACTGGCAGAGTCGCTGGAGCAGTTGCGCTGGCTGGAAAACGGCTATACCATCAAGGCGGGCATCACCACCACGGCCACCATCGGCATCGATACGCCCGAGGACCTTGCCCGCGCTAACGAATTATTGGCCTCACGCTAAGCCGCCAAGACGCTAAGTTTTTTAAAGTCTGCGAATTTAACGAATTAAACTAAGGGCATCCGCGTTCTTTTGCCTCACGCCAAGTCACCAAGACACAAGTTTTTTAATACTATTTACAATGAAACCGTCAATTCTCACTACGATAGCCTGCGTGGCGATGGCAATGACCGCTACCGCCCAACCCGCTGGGGAGCCCTGGATGGACCTGCAAGTGAACGAGATCAACCGTCTGCCGGTACACACATCGTTCACCGCTTATGACATCGTCCCGACACAATCAAGCCGTTACCTGTCGCTCGATGGCGACTGGAAATTCCATTGGGTGGCCAACCTCAACGAGCGGCCTACTGACTTTTGGCGCCTTGACCTGGACGACAGCGCTTGGGCGACGATGCCTGTGCCCGGAATGTGGGAACTGAACGGCTACGGCGACCCGGTGTATGTCAACATCGGCTTCCCGTGGCGCGACAACTGGAAAAACGACCCGCCCCGCGTACCCGTGCAGGACAACCACGTGGGTACCTATCGCCGTCACATCACCCTGCCTGCCGACTGGAAGGGCAAACAGGTCATCGCCCACTTCGGGAGCGTGACTAGCAACATCAATTTGTGGGTCAACGGCCAGTTCGTGGGCTATGCCGAGGACAGCAAAATGGCAGCCGAATTTGATATCACACCTTACGTCCACGAGGGTGACAACTTGCTGGCATTCCAAGTGATGCGTTGGTGTGACGGCACCTATAGCGAGGACCAGGACTTCTGGCGCCTGTCGGGTGTAGCACGGTCGAGTTACCTTTATTGCCGCGACAAGAACAACCATATCGATGACCTGCGCGTGACTGCCGGCTTGACCGATGATTTCAAAGACGGCACGCTCATGATAGCCCCCACCCTCACCGGTAAAGGCACATTAAGTTACCGCTTGATTGACGCCCAAGGCAAGGAAGTGGCTATGACGCCCGCTGGCGAAAACCGTTGGACAGTTTCTGCCCCCCATCCTTGGACAGCCGAGACGCCCTACCTCTACAACCTCATTGCCACGCTCACCCCGACCGACAAAAAAGCAAAGGGCGAAACCACCACTATCAAAGTGGGCTTCCGCCGTGTAGAAATCAAGGACGGACAACTGCTGGTCAACGGCAAAGCCATCTACATCAAGGGCGCTAACCGTCACGAGATGGATCCTGACGGTGGCTACGTCGTGTCGCGCGAGCGCATGATTGCCGACATCAAGGAGATGAAGCGCATGAACATCAACGCCGTGCGTACCTGCCATTACCCTGACGACCCGCAGTGGTATGACCTGTGCGACGAATACGGCCTGTATGTCATTGCCGAGGCAAACCAAGAGGGCCACGGTTTCCACTATGACCCCAACACGGCACCGACCTATAAACCCATGTTTGCCAAGCCCATCCTGGAGCGCAACCAGCACAACGTGAGCGTCCAGTTCAACCATCCCAGCGTCATCGTGTGGTCGCTGGGCAACGAGACCTGCGACGGTCCCAATTTCACGGCTGCCCGCGACTGGATACGCTCGGTTGACCCCTCACGCCCCATCCATTGGGAGCGTGCCCAAGGCGGCGAGAACACCGACCTGATGTGCCCGATGTATGCCTCGCCCGAGTGGTGCGAGCGCTATGCCAGCAAACCCGAGAGTACCAAGCCGCTCATCTTGTGCGAGTACAATCATGCGATGGGCAACTCGGGCGGCGGCCTGATGGAATACTGGGATGTTGTGCGACGTCTGCCCAAGTTCCAAGGCGGCTTCGTTTGGGACTTCGTTGATCAGGGCCTGCGCATCAAGAGTGCTGACGGCAAGGAGTATTTCTCCTATGGTGGTGATTACAACACCCACGACCCCAGCGACAACAACTTCAACTGCAACGGCCTAGTAAGCCCTGACCGCGTGTGGAATCCGCATGCCTACGAGACCGCCTATTACTACCAGAACGTCTGGGCCGAGGACGTGAATGTGCGCCAGGGCGACATTGCCGTGAGGAACGAATTCTTCTTCCGCGACCTGAGCAACGTGAAAATGCGATGGCAACTGCTCGTTGATGGAGAGTCGGTGCTCAACGGCGAGGAACTGAACCTTGATATAGCCCCACAAGGCCGCAAGATGCTGCATTTGCCCATTGCAAACACCCTTGCAACTATTGACAAGAGCAGCGAGGTCATGCTCAACGTGGACTTCTCGCTCAAGCAGGCCGAGCCGCTGATGGAGGCCGGGCAACGGGTTGCCTATGCCCAAATTCCCGTCAACGAGGTAACGCTCCAAGCGACCCATCTGCCTAATGAAAAGACGAAATTCAGCATCAAGCAAGGCAAGAAGGGGCCGCTCACAGTCACCTGCGACGGTGTCGAAATCGCTTTCGACGGCAAAACGGGTTTCATGACCAGATATATCGTGAACGGCAAGAATCTGCTGGGCGAAGGCGGCATGTTGCGCCCCAACTTCTGGCGCGCGGTGACCGACAACGATATGGGTGCCTGGCTACAGCAAAAGTTAAAGATATGGCGCAATCCCGTGATGAATCTGACTTCATTAGAGGTTGACAAAAAGGCGTCGAGCAAGGCACAAAAGACCATCGTAGCACGCTACGACATGCCCGAGGTACACGCAAGACTCACACTGACCTACGAGATCCATAGCGGAGGGAACATGTGCATCACTCAGGGTATCACCTTTGATGAAAGTTATGTCGAAATGCCCGAGATGCTGCGTTTCGGTATGGTGATGGAAATGCCCTACTCCATGGATAATAGCCTCTTCTACGGTCGAGGCCCCATCGAGAACTATGCCGACCGCCGCTACAGCCAGCGTCTGGGTATCTACCGCCAGACCGCCGACGAGCAATTCTATCCCTACATCCGTCCGCAGGAGACAGGCACCAAGGGCGACATCCGCTGGTGGAAACAGACTAATGGCGAGGGTTTCGGCATCAAAGTAACCGCCGACAAGCCGTTCTATGCCAGTGCCTTGCACTACGACATCCCCATGCTTGACGAGGGCGACGAGAAACACCAGCGCCATCCCTCGCAGTTGACCAAGTCAACATTCACAGTCCTCACCCTCGACGGCGAACACTGCGGCGTGGGCGGCATTGACAGCTGGGGTGCCCGTCCGCTGGAGCAGTACCGCCTACCCGCCATCGACCGCACCTGTTCCTTCACCATCACCCCGATTGTAAACAACTGACAACCAAGCCATATGCTGCCCTTGAGACGCAAAATTTTGTGTCTCTACTAAGCGGACAGATTGAGCGTTTGTTCAAGTAAAGGGATGCGGATGCTTCTCTAAACCCTAACCACTAAACTCTAAACTGCGAGCGCAGCGAGCATTACTACTCGCTGTAATTGTGGTCAATGACGATGGAAACCTTGTCGTCGGGGACAAGGGGCTGGAGTTCGGCCTTCAGTTCCTCAATGAAGGCGGCATCGTCGTGGACGGTGATGTCGGGCACCACATCGATGGACACGCGGTGCTCGTCTTCAAAGTAATAGAAGCCGTGTACCTGCTCGACGTGCTCGTGGGCAGCTGCGGCCTGCATGAGGGTGTGCTGCAGCTCGGCGCGCTTGTTTTCGCCCGTGGCGACGGCATACACGCCAACGGTCATGATGATGCCGTGACGGGCAAACATCTCCTCGCTGATGCGGCGCGTGAGCCCGTGAATCTGATGGGCGTTCATGGTGTCCTTGACGTTGATGTGCAACGAACCAATCTGCACGTCAGGGCCATAGTTGTGGACGATAATGTCAAACACGCCATACACGCCGTCAAAATCGTTGACTTCCTTCTTGATCTGAGACAACAGTTCGGGCGAAATCTTGGCACCGAGCAATTCGTTGACGGGCGAAGCCAGCATCTCGATACCGGCCTTGATGATGACCAACGAGATGAGGGCGCCCAGGATACCGTCGAGCGAGACATGCCACAGCAGCATCACGCCCGCCGAGATGAGCGTCGCCAGCGTGATCACGGCATCGAACAGGGCATCGGAGCCCGAGGCGATGAGCGCGTCGCTCTTGAGTTTCTCGCCCTGCGACTTGACATACCTGCCCAGTACCAGTTTCACGACAATGGCCACGATGATGACGATGAGGGTTGTGGTCGTGTAAGTGGGGGTGGTCGGTTCAATGATCTTCTTGATCGACTCGATGAGCGAGGTCACACCTGCCGATAGCACAATCACGGCAATGATGATGGCGCTGAAATACTCGATGCGCCCAAACCCGAAGGGGTGTTTACGGTCGGCCGGGCGCTGCGAGAGTTTGGTGCCCACGATGGTGATGACGCTCGAGAGCGCGTCGCTCAGGTTGTTCACGGCATCCATGACGATAGCCACCGAACTTGCCAACAGGCCCACACCTGCCTTGAACGCGGCCAGCAACACATTGGCGATGATGCCAATCCAACTGGTCCTGATAATCTGTGAAGAACGATCCATATCAGTTTATAGTTTTTAGTTGTTAGTCTTTAGTTGTTAGTTGTTAGTTTGGCGCATTGCGAAAATTTTCGCAACGAAATCTTTCACAATGAGCAACAAATTGATTAATAAACGCTTACAAGTACCGATATCATGATTTAATCAACGATATGATACCACAAAGTTGCAAATTTTGTAGGTTACAATCAACAAAAAAAGGCAAAAATTGTTGATTGGAGTCAACAAAATCGAGTTTTTGAGACTAAATCGGGTTGGGTTGCCACAGGTGGAGGCCTGCAGCGGTGGCCAGTTGCCCGGCGAGTTGCAGCAGGTCGGGCGACGGGTTGTAGAGGGTGAGGTGGGTGTCACCGCCGCTGGCGGTGATCAGGGCCGCTCCGTCGTCAATCAGGGCGCACAGATGACCGTGGTGCAGGGCTGTGTTCAACCTCTCGACCAAGGTCTCGGGTTCGGGATTCTTGACCCAGTCGTCGCCACCTCGATTCACCGTCAGATCATGGTAACAGTTCAACTTCAGCACCACATCGGCCAGCTGGCGGCACAGGTGCTCATGACGCGCTCCTGTCAGGAAATACTGCTCCACGGCAAAAAACTGGCCGCGACTGTCCTGAGGGACCTGCTCGGGCAAAAAGTCAATCACCCAATAGGGCTGCAACAGCAGATGTTCCGTTATTTCATCAAAATTCCTGTCCATTTTCACCCGCAAAGTTAACCAAAAAAGCATGGTAAAACCAAATATCCGAAAAAAACGGGTGAACTTGTTGGTTCGATGCGTGTCTTTCACTACCTTTGCAGATTGTAACTAATTATTGAATGACCGTGAGCAATAATAACGACAAGAATACCGGCGGCTTTGACCGCTTTCGTGATCGCCATCCCATCCTGGTAAACTCTGGACTGATGGTGCTGGCACTGGTGGCGCTGGGTTATATCGCCCTGCTGTTTATCGACGTGTTTACCTCCCATGGGCAGCAGGTACAGGTGCCCGACGTGCGCAACCTGCCACTCGAGAAAGCCATCGAGATCCTCGATGATGCCGGCCTGCGTTGGGAAATCAGCGACTCGACCACTTTCTATGAGAACTACAAGCCCGGCACGGTCATCGACCAGGACCCCAAGGCCAAGTCCTATATCAAGAAAATACGTATCATCTATCTGAACGTGAACGCGATGCATGCCCCCATCATCGCTTTGCCCAAGCTGGTTGACCTGCCTGGACGCCAAGGCGTCGCGACGCTTAAAGCCATGGGCTACAAGAACGTTACGGTAGACAGCATCCCCAGCGAGATGGAGGGTCTGATTCTGCAAGTGACCGTTGACGGCCACAACGTGGCACCCGGTACACCCGTGAGCGTGAACAGCAAGATCAAGATTACCGTGGGCGACGGCTCCATCGTGGACCTGAACCCCGAGCAGATCATCGATCCCGAGCTGATGGACTCTATCGACGAGGCCAACTATCAGGATGCCCAGAAGAACTACGAGGAAGAGCTGAAAGCAGCCCAGGCCCGTGCCGAGCAGGAGCGCAAGGCTCAAGCCGCCGAGGAAAAGAAGGAGCAAAAGTCTGACAAGGACAAAGACAAGAAAAAAGAGCAAGAGAAAAAGTCCGATAAGGACAAGAAGAAAAACTGACACACCATGGCGCTGGACGACGAGCTGCTGGATGCCGAACTGGAAGCTGGCGGCCACGAGATTCAATACGACTACAGCGAGCCTGACTTCACCGAGGACGGGCGGGACTACTGGGAGCACTATCACTATGTGGTAGAGCCCGGGCAGGTGCTGCTGCGCATCGACAAATATCTGGTCGAGCGCATCAAGGGCACCAGCCGCAACCGCGTTCAGAACGCTGCCGAGGCGCAGTGCATCCGCGTCAACGGACGCCCCGTCAAGAGCAACTACCGCGTGCATCCCGGTGACGTCATCAGCGTGGTCATGGACCGTCCGCGCTACGAGTGCGAAATCGTCGCCCAGGACATCCCCTTGAACATCGTCTATGAGGACGCCAGCCTGATGGTCGTCAACAAACCCGCCGGCATGGTGGTGCACCCTGGGCACGGCAACTTCGACGGCACCCTGGTCAATGCCCTAGCTTGGCACTTCAAGGACAACCCCGACTATGACGTGACAGACCCTCGCTTGGGCCTCGTGCACCGCATCGACAAGGACACCAGCGGCCTGCTCGTCATTGCCAAGACACCCAATGCCAAGACCTCGCTGGGCGCCCAGTTCTTCAAGAAATCCACCAAGCGGCAGTACATCGCCGTGGTGTGGGGCGAGATGAAACAGGAGGACGGCACCGTCACGGGCAACATAGGGCGCGACCCGCGCGACCGCGTGCTCATGAAGGTATTCCCCGACGGTGACCAGGGCAAACACGCCGTCACCCACTGGCACACCGTCGAGAACCTGGCCCACGTGGCCGTTGTGCGCTGCCAACTGGAAACGGGCCGCACCCACCAGATTCGCGTGCACATGAAACACATCGGCCACCCGCTGTTCAACGATGCCCGCTACGGCGGCGACCAGATCCTGCGCGGCAACCGCTCGTCGAGCTACGCCCAGTTCATCCACAACTGCTTCGAACTGTGCCCCCGCCAAGCCTTGCATGCCAAAACATTAGGTTTCGTCCACCCCGAAACCGGCCAGCAGATGGACTTCGACAGCGAGCTGCCCGCCGACATGGCCGCCCTCATCACCAAGTGGGAAGACTACGCACGCAACCTCGCCAACAAGTAAAGACAATACTTGTTTAGCGCGAGTTTGACGTCAGTAAAACCTAATAATCAACAGATTAAAATGTAGAGACGCAAGATTTTGCGTCTCCAATCGTGAGAAATCACTAACAGGCCTACCCTGAGACGCAAGATTTTGCGTCTCTACATTATTTGTGACCAATAAGTTGTACTTTTCCTGATTACTTTCCGCTCGTTTACAGCGACTTGATGTCTCCTGAGCTTTCGGGCATCAGGTAGCGGGTGCCGGTGTCCTTGCTAATCTGTTCACGGAACTGCTGATCATAGCCGGGTGTAGTATAGCGTCCCGGAACGACGGCGCCATTCTCCGATGGCTTCATGATCTGGTCGTTGTGCTTGACGGCGATGAGGCGGAAGAGCTTGTCCCAACGCTGCATCATCCGGGCAGTGTAGGCAGCACTCTTGCTGGTCAGGTAGCTCACGCGCTCACGCTTGGTGAGTGGTTCTACGTCTTTCAATACCTGCGCCTGATCGGCTGCGTAGAAGTCCTCCAACTCCTGCTGTGCCTCACGCAGGTCGCCAATCATGACGCTGTAACGCGGATAAATCATGTTGGCCACCAGATTGTTCATCCAGAAAGCGCCGTGCTCGCTGAACTCGTTGTTCTGGTTGTTCTCACGACGGAACGCTTCGGGCACCTCATTCACGCAGCAATACACAGGCACGTAGGCAATCATGTTGGCATCGTCGCAGTTGAAGTACATGATGCCTCCCACATCATCGGGGAGCCAGCTGCGGAGCTGTGACACCAGCGTGAAGCCCGACTGCGGGGTGCCGATGGCACGCTCACGGAAGTAGTTCTTTCCGTCGACTTCCCAGTTCATGGGCATCGGACGGTAAGGTGAGCTCCAGGGGCCTGCACTCATGTCTGCAGTCATGTCAAGCGGAGTGCCCTCGTAA
>JAEEGJ010004734.1_pt1 | contig 44899 bp, 53 predicted proteins | sample 8958761 | NCBI WGS metagenome assembly JAEEGJ01 (sample SAMN16246546, study PRJNA631951) | gut metagenome | biome: gut microbiome; feature: rumen; material: RS-attached | host: Bos | place: Iran: Karaj | collected 2018-10
TCATGATGATGGCGACGGTACCCATGAGGATAGCGATGGATAAGATAAGGTGCTTTTTGACTTTGTCAAAGAACTTTTCGAGCTTACTCATTTGCTGGTTCCTCCTCTTCGTCTCTGTATTTGAGAGTGGTTCTTATGGTCAGGACAGCAGCAGCTACGCCAATGACAAGTCCGCCAAAGGCGAAGCCATCAATGGAGATAAGGGCTGGTTGCCACCATAAGTAGCTCTGTTTCGGTGGGATGGAAACGATTGCTTCTGATGGGTCAGCGGAGACGTTGTAGTTGTTGTTTCTCCACATAGCGTTGCAGAAGGAGTAGGCAATTTGGTGCATGGCCTCACGCATACGCCACTGAACGCGGACTGGAGTATTGGCAGCAGTGCCGATAGCAGCAGCCTCGGTGTGGCTCTGGGAGATAAGGTTGATGTTTCCGCCGCAACGGAATGAGAAACCGATATCCATGTTGGTTCCGTTCTCGGTCATATCGGTGATGATCTGACCTTTGAATCCCCATTCTCTGCGGAGGACACCCTGGATAAGGGCTTCGTTACCACCGGTCCAGATGCCACCAATACGGTTGAAGGAGGTCATGATACCGACGGTGCCGCCATTCTTAACGGCTTCTTCGAATGGACGGAGATAGAGCTCACGGAAGGTTTGCTCAGTCATCCAAGCCATGTTGGCCATACGGTTGAAGTCTTGGTCGTTGGCGACAAAGTGTTTGACGAAGGTGATACGGCCATAGATGCTGATGCCTTTGACGATCTCAGAGACATAACGGCCGGAAAGGATTGGGTCTTCGGACTGGTAACCGCAGTTTCTGCCACCATAGGTTGAACGGTGGAGGTTGCAGTTTGGCGAGAAGATGCCATCAGCGCCAGAGGCGTTCATGTCATTACCCATTGATTTGCCGAGCTTGAAGGTAAGAGCTCTGTTCCAGGCCTGGCAGCCCATGGTTGGACCAGGGTAGGCTGGGCAGTTGATGGAATCGCTCTGTCCATAGCCGCCGCCGATCATGGCAGCGCCTTCTTCGAATTTGAAGGAGCTGGAGTTGGAGGAGCTACGTAAGCCGATCTCGGTCATGCCACGCTCAGCATAGCTGGAGTTTTCGGTAACGAGCGTCTTGGAGTTGTTGAAGTCAAGCTGATCAAGGAGGCTATCCCATTCTGGGGCGTCATAGTCTTCGCCGCAGGCCAAACCGGTTTCGGTAAGGGTGCCGTCTTCATTGAAAAGCTTAGCGGTTCCGCCGCTGTTCCAGGTTGGAGCAGTGGTTGGGACTGGATCGCCAAAGTAATCGACAGTGGCATTGTCCCAGTTGTCGCCCATGGTTCTGCTGAAGCTATAGTTGGCGATTGGCTCTGGGTCGGATTCGCGAACCATGAGTTTGTCGGTCCATGGCTTGTCTGGCTCACATTCAGTGAGAAGATCCGGGAAGTTGTTACGGTGGACGAATTCGATGTTCTGATCGACGGTGGTACCATCGATTGGCATACCTTCGTAGGCGTTCTCACCGACGAAACGGTTCTCGACAGTCTCGCCAGTGACTTCGTCTTTGTCGATCAAGACGGTGTTGGAGACCTGGTAGGTCACAGGAGACATATTGTCTTTGACGTGGTGGGAATCGGTCATGAAGTTGAGGACGTAGTCGCCATCTTCGAGTTCATAACCAGTGTGGCCATTGTTATTGGCATCGTAGTCGTCATAGGACTTGAAGTCCTTGGTATCGACTTCGATTTCGATGGTGCAGACATCGCCTGGCTGGAGAAGAGGAGTCTTCTCGTAGCCGACTAATTTGCGGTAGGATTTCTCGATTCCGCCTGGGGTGTATGGGGCGGTGAGATAAATCTGAACAACGTCCTTGCCTTTGTGATCACCTTTGTTGGTGACTTCGACTTTGAAGGTGAGCGTTTCGTCTGCTTCGATTTCGCTGCCGTTGGTCTTTTTGGCCTCAACTAATTTCCAGCTGAAGTCAGTGTAGGACATACCATAACCGAATGGGTACTGGACGACGTTGTCATATCCGTTATATGGATCTCTGTCCCAGAAGCCTTCGGCATCAGCGGTTTCGAACCAACGATAACCCATGTAGATGCCTTCGGTGTATTCGGTGTAGCAAGCGTAGTTGTAGAAAGCAGCGCCGCCAGAACCTCTACCAGCTTTGCTGAAGAAGTCGGAGGATCTTCCACCTGTATAGTGGCGGGTGTGCTTAGCGCAGGAACGATAGTAGGTGATGTTGTATTCTGGGCGATATGGAGTGGTGTCGGTCATGTGTCCAGAAGGGGTGACGTCTCCGAAGACGACATCAGGGATGGCGAGGGCTCCTTGGCCACCAGTGACGCCGACATTGAGGACGGCGTCGATGCCGTTTGGAATGTCGTCATTGATGTTCTTGACGAAATCGAGGGTCATGTTGTTGGTGCTGTTCTCAATAACGATGACGTTTTCGAAGTCGGCAGCGATCTGACGAAGGGTGTATTCTTCTTCGGTTGAGATCTCGAGGTAGGTGCGCTCTTCATCTTTAACGGTGCTTCCGCTCTTATGAGTTGAATCGCTGGAGGAGAGCTTGTTCTGGTAGTGAGGGCAGTCACTGTTCTCACCGGCGTGACGGGAGATGACGAAGAAGGCGGTATCACTGTAAGATTTGGATTCTTCGTAGAGTCTTTGATACTCGCTGTCGATCTCGAGCGATGGCTCACGGATGATAAAGTAGTTATCAAGGCTGGTCATGATGGTGTTGGAATCACCTTCGGCCTTGTGCCAACTTGTGTAGTAGTCGGAGATGTCTTTATTGACCTCGACGCCTCTCTTCACGAGAGCGCTGTTAAGGTCATATGACTTGTGACCTTTTGTTCCGACCATTTCGGAGCCAGATGACATGATGTACCAGTCAACTGAACCGTGGCCGAAAACGTTTACTTTTTTGACATCGTCTTTGCTGAGCGGAAGTGTTCCGTTGTTTTCAAGCATGACAATGCCCTCGCCTTCGACTTCGACGGCAAGTTCGTCACCCATGCCGGACGCTGAACGAGTCATGGCGTTGGCATCGGCTGGAGCTGCTTCAGTGAGGTAGGTGGTTAGGGTACTGGCGCCATCGCCAAAAGCCCAGGTATTACCAATTACCAAAGCGACGCCAGCGGCGACGATGACAGGCAAAGCGGCGATCGAAACGATAAGTCTGGTCTTATCTTTGCCTGACAAGGAATTAGATTTTCCCATGTGTTTTTCCTTTCTTTCTAAAAGATATGTTTTTGGTGAGCTAGAGCCCCTAGCACACCGACAATCACTTAAAAGTGATACCCATTGTAAGCGCTTTAAAAATTGACTATCTTGCTATTAAGCAAAGTCAAATACCCTATGGAATTACGCTATAAAGTGTCTAAAATGCAAAAGCATTACATTTACAAGAACTGGAAAAACAACCAAAAGGGCTAATAAATATTAACTATTGTTAAAAAATGTAAAAATCGATTATTTTGCTCCATTTTCTAGCGAACAGAAATAATCAAAAAAATAGCACTTTTATTGAATAAGATCATTTTAGGGTTTAATTTTTTTCTAAGGTCGACAAAGAACATGAACGAAAAAGAAGAACTTAATATGCTTCGCGACATGCTTGAGCATATGCCAGGCGGAGCTTTTACCTATGAGGCAGAAGGGGATCAAAGATTCATCTATGTCTCACCATCCCTTTATAAACTTCTCGGTTACGAAGACGAAGAATCGTTTTTGAAATCGGTCAATTACAGCTTCATTAATTTCGTCCACCCAGACGATTATGAGAAGATTCAGCAAGAAATCGATGAGCAGATTTCCGAATCGGATATCGACTTCTGCGAATACCGCGTTAAGAAAGCCGATGGCACATATATTTGGATGCTTGACCGCGGCAAGATCATGAGGCGTCCTGATGGCTCAAGATTCTTCTATGTTGTCGTCTTAGACGAGAATGCGATCATGCATAAGAGACTTGAGACCGCTAAAAAGGCAAAGCAAGACTCTCTCACAGGCCTTCTTAATCACCAAGCCATCGTTATGGAAATCAACGCCCTCATACAAGACCACTGCGAAGGCGTCTGCATGATGCTTGATATCGACGACTTTAAACGTATCAACGACAACTATGGACATATTGAAGGGGATAGAGTCATCGTCACCCTTTCGAAAGCCTTGCTCGCTGAATTCCCTGATGCTCTCGTTGGCAGGTTCGGCGGAGACGAATTCCTTCTCTACTTCGTTGGAGCCAAAGAGGAAGACCACGCAGAGGAGTTAGGCAAGAAGGTCGTTAAGATCATGAACAAGATCAAGATCAACGGAAGCATACCTCTATGCGGAAGTATCGGAATCTCTCTATCGAGAGGCGGATTCTTCTCCGTTGACGAAGCGGTCAGAAAAGCCGATGAGGCGATGTACTCCGCGAAAAAGTCAGGCAAAAACCAATTCGCAATCAAATAAAAATCGCTGGCAAATCGCCAGCCTTTTTTATATTTTCAACGAAAAGTAACACACTAGTGTTAATGAGCCTATAATCTTTGTGTCGAAAGGTGATGCTTATGAAACGCGTATTATTCCTCTTTCTCGAAAACGGCCAGGCGGCCATAAACGCCCTCGAAGAAATTCGTTCCGCAGGATATAACGGAACACTTGTCGGAGGCGCATCGTTAAGACACGCCTTCGAAGACATGCTTCCAGAAGAGAGACATTTCTTCTCTCTTGCCAACTGGGAAGCCGACAACAACAAAGAATCGACTCTTTCTCTTTTCATCGTTGATGAGAAGAGCGTGAACGAACTCAAAGATGCCATCCGCAAATGCACCGATGACTTCAAAACCGTGAAGGGTGCTTTCTTCAGCATCCCTCTTGAGGACTACGAAGGAAGCTTCTAATGGACGGCTTTATCTTTCTATACGCAGCAGCGATAGTCCTTGTTGGTCTTTTATCAACGAGGTTGATGAAGGTCATCAAGATGCCTTTTGTGACTGGCTATATCATCACAGGCATTCTCATGGGTCCTTTTGTTTTCGGACTCTTCTTCAATGGCTTTGATTTCCTTAATGCCGGAAGCGGACCGGTTGCCGAATATGTCAGAAGCCTCGGCTGGGTGAATAATGTCGCTTTAGGATTCATCGCTTTCTCGGTAGGTGCTTCTTTCAAGAGAAACACCCTCAAAGCCGTTGGCAAGAAGGTTCTTGTCATCACCGTTCTTGAAGCGGTGTTTGCTTCGCTTCTTGTTATCGCTGCTTTGTTAGTGGCTTACTTCATCTTCCCTAACGATATCCCTCTCCCTCTCGTGCTTACCTTAGGTGCGATCGCCGCTGCGACAGCGCCAGCAGCCACCCTCATGGTCGTTAAGCAATATAGGGCAAAAGGACCTGTCACAGATACTTTGCTTCCAGTCGTCGCTCTTGATGATGCGGCTGCTCTTATTCTCTTCGCCGTTCTCTTCCAGATTGCCGAGGCTATGGCAACTGGCGGATCATTCAATGCCTATGAGATGTTCGCTAAACCTCTTATCGAGATCGTCATCTCTCTCGCTATTGGTGCGGCTCTTGGCTTCATGATGTCCTTTGCTTGCCATTTCTTCCGCTCAAGAGGAAACAGAACTGGCTGGATCATCTTCGTCGTCTTTGCCTCGCTTGGCCTTTATTACTTATTCAAACAAGACTTCATGGGGAATATGGAGCTTAGCTCTTTGCTTACCTGCATGACCGCAGGCGCCATCTTCGTCAACATGAGACAAGACAGCGTTAAAGAGTTTGAGTTCCTTGATAGGTTTACCACCCCGATATACATGCTCTTCTTTATCATCAGCGGCGCCAATCTCAACCTGACCATATTCGCAAGCGAAAGCGGTCTTGTTGTTTTGGCTATCGCTCTTATCTACGTCATCTTCAGAGCCGGTGGCAAATGGCTTGGCGCCTTTAGCGGTGCCGCCATCTCGAAAGCGGAGCCAACCGTTAAGAAATATCTTGGCTTCTGCCTTATCCCTCAAGCTGGTGTCGCAATCGGTTTATCAACGACCGCAGGCGCTGCCTTAAGCGGTCCTGGCGGAAATCCCCTAATCGGAGCGATGGTGGTGGCCATCATCCTCACCTCCACGCTTGTCTATGAGCTTATTGGTCCTATCGTTACCAAGACCGCTCTCAAAAAAGCCGGCGAACTTACCTTGGAACGTTAAAAACCCTAGCAAATATTTAAAAATCCCTGGCAATTCAGGGATTTTCTTTTATCTGATCATTCCGTTCGTGAGGATTAAACCTACGACAATCAAGACCTCTCCAAGGAGATAGGTAATCATGATTGGGAAGTGCTCTCTTGGTATTGGTTTGAAGAAGTGAGAGTAGACGAGCATCGAATCGCTCATAAGGAAGACGAGTCCTCCTAATAGCAAGAAGATGAAGAAGAGAGGCTGACCTAGAAGCACACCGACAAGGCCTACTGTCGTTTCTGTAAGAAGAGATACGCAGTATAAGCCTCCTGCCAAACTCATTAGCCATTTCTTCTTCGTGATGATAAAAGCAATCGTGAAGAACATCGCATAAGCGGCAACAAAATAGACAATCGCCCAGATTTGGATGTTCTTGACTTCAAGAAGACCTATTTCAACCAAGATGGACATGGCCTCATTGATATAGAAGATATGGCCAAGGAAGAAGAAAAGCATTCCAAGCGCCAAGAACTTGACGAAGTGCTTCTTAAGAAGGAAGTAATCACCAATAGCTCCGACAGCGGCTCCGACATAGATCTGCCACCTCATTGGAGCAAGGAAAACCGCAGCGATCGCCAAAGCAGGGACGCATAAGGTTTTGGTCAGCTTTCTCTTAGGCTCCCATTCCTTGTAGCAGTAATAGATGTGCTGCAAAGAAATAAGAACAAACGCCAAGAGGAAGAAAAAACCGATGTATGTGAGAGGCGATGTGAAATCAAACATAGCCTTATTGTAGAACTTTTATGAAGAGCAAGTCAAAACGGCCTACTTTTGCTTCTTAGAGTGCGCCTCTTTCCATTTCTTTATCTCTTCGAGGCGGGCTTTGTATTTGGCTTCTAAGCCTTGGTTTCCAGGGGTGAAGTATTCTTTGCCAACAAGTGAATCAGGAAGGCACTGCATGCTGGCGATCTTTTCTTTGGTGTCATGGGCGTATATATACCCATCGCCATATCCAAGCTCTTTCATGAGTTTGGTCGGAGCGTTTCTGATGACCATAGGGACTGGTTCATCAATCATCTTCTTCGCGTCTTCTGCCGCTCTATTGTAGGCGACTTCCATCGCATTTGATTTAGGAGACATGGCCATGTAGACGACCGCTTCGGTGAGGCAGACGTTGCATTCAGGAACACCGATGAAATGGCAGGCCTGGTAAGCGGACACTGCGACTTCCATTGCTCTAGGATCGGCAAGACCAACATCCTCTGAGGCAAAACGGACAACCCTTCTTGCGATATAAAGAGGATCCTCACCAGCCTCAAGCATTCTGGCTAACCAATAGACCGCGGCATCTGGGTCGCTGTTCCTCATTGATTTATGGAGAGCGGAGATGAGGTTATAGTGTTCCTCGCCTTTCTTGTCATATAAGAAGGACTTCTTTGAAGTCACTTGCTCGACTATCTCTTTGGAGACGGTGATTGTGTCATCTTGTCTGTCACCGTTAAGGATGACCATCTCAAGGGTGGATAAGGCTCCTCTAGCGTCACCATTAGAGAAGGTGGCGATCGTCTCAAGGATCTGTTTGCTGATCTTGATCTTCATGCCGCCGAATCCACGCTTGTCAGAGATGGCTTTCTTCAAAAGAAGAACAATATCATCAACGGTCAATGGATTGAGGACGAAGACTTTGCAGCGAGACAAAAGAGCGTTATTGATCTCGAAGGATGGGTTCTCGGTTGTAGCGCCCACGAGGATAATGCTCCCTTTCTCGACGAAAGGAAGGAAAGCATCTTGCTGAGCTTTGTTGAATCTATGGATTTCGTCTACAAAGACAATGGTTTTGCCACCGAAAAGGCGGTTTTTCTCCGCTTCTTCCATGACGGTTTTGATTTCTTTGATTCCGCTGGTGACGGCAGAGAAGGTAATGAAATCAGCCTTGGTCATGTTGGCGATCACTTTGGCGATCGTTGTCTTACCAACTCCAGGCGGGCCCCAAAAGATCATCGAAGGGACTTTGTCGCTTTCGATCATATTCCTAAGGATTTTGCCTTTGCCTAAAAGATGATCCTGACCGACTATCTCGTCGATGGATGTAGGCCTAAGGCGTTCGGCCAAAGGTTCGTTATTGTCGTTCCAAATGGATATAGTTTCGCTCATCGTATTAATTCTACTTTATTTTGCGTGGGTTTATAATATGTGCATATGGATTTCAGTGGAATGGAGAAGCTTTCGCTTCTAGATTTTGACGACAACATCACCTGCACTCTTTTCTTCGCGGGCTGCAACATGCGTTGCCCGTATTGCCATAACGCGGCTTTAGTCATTCCTGGTATGAAACCAGAGTTCATTCCTTGGGAGGATATCAAATCCTTCTTAGAAAAGAGGAAGAACGTCCTTGATGCCGTATGTGTTTCCGGAGGCGAATGTACTTTGATGCCGGATTTGCTGGAGAAATTGGGTGAAATCAAGGAATTAGGATACAAAGTCAAACTTGATACAAACGGCTCTCGTCCAGAGATTCTTAAGCTCGCGGTTGAGCAGGGTCTAGTGGACTATGTTGCCATGGACATCAAGAACAGCAAAGAGAAGTACGCCAAAACGATCGGAACAGAGAATGTCGACATCAAAGACATTGAGGAATCGATCGAATACCTTATGAACACCGATCTCGTCGATTACGAATTCAGAACGACCATCGTTGAGGAATTCCATGAGACCGAAGACATTGAGAAGATATCTCTTTGGTTAGCCGGTGCCAAGCGTCTCTTCCTTCAGCAGTACGTTGATAGAGATGGCTGCATCGAACATGGCTTCCATCCTGTACCAAAAGAAAAGGCCCTCATTTGGAAGGCCATTCTTGATAAGAATATCGAACACGTCGAACTTCGTGGTTACGAATGAGTCGTTAAATAGGTATTAGCATTCAAGGCAGCAATCGCTCCATCGTTGCAAGCGGTGGTGAGCTGCCTTATTTTTTTGACCCTGCAATCACCGGCGGCAAAGATGCCTTCGGTCTTGGTGGCCATATTCTCATCGGTAACGATGAAGCCTTTCTCCAAATCAACAACATTGGCGAATCTCTCGTTATCCGGAACCTGTCCGATGGCGACGAAGACGCCATTGATCTCAATCGTCATTGGCTTCTTGTCTAATCTGCCTTCGAATGAGACGCTTTCGACCTTATCGGTACCGTTGAAGCGGACGGAATTGTAGTTGTGGTAGATCGAGACGTTTGGAAGGGCCTTCAAAGCGGTCACAAGGATATCGTCGGCGAAGAACTTGTCGAAGAGGGTGACAACGTCAACGTGACGGGAGGTTTTTGCTAGAAGCAAAGCGTACTGGAGTGCGCTATTGGCATCGCCGATGACCATCGTGTCTTTGCCAGTGTAGAAAGCGCCATCGCAAACAGCGCAATAAGAAACGCCTTTGAGGTTTTCTCCAGGGATGCCAAGATGACGGTGTTTGACACCGCTAGCAATGATAACAGCTCTACCTTCGTAGTCGCCATATTCGCAATGGGCAACGAAGTTGTCGCCTTTCTTTTCGATGGATTTGACCTCGTCCATTTCGAACTCAGCACCTAAAGCGGTGATCTGCTCGAAAAGGTTATTGGACCATTCAAGTCCGGAGATCTCTTTGATGGATGGGAAGTTCTCAACTCTTGGAGAGTCGGCGATTTGACCGCCGAACGCTTGCCTCTCGATGAGCTTGACGCTTCTGCCAGCTCTAAGCGAATAAAGGGCCGCAGTCATTGCTGCAGCCCCTCCGCCTATGATTAAGATATCAGGCAGCATTTCCGCCTTTCACCTTCTGGATGTAACCTCTGATGTCGGAAGCGTTCTCGTACGCATCATAGGCCTCACCATTTGGAACTAAGAGAGTCGGCGCATTGGTGATACCAAAGGCAGTGGTCGTCTCTTTGTTTGAAACAGCGTCAATCTGCTCATATTCGATGCCTTCTTTATCAAGCATCATCTTCGCCATCTTGCAGTTTGGGCAGGTTGGAGAAGTGAAGAGCATGACTTTGGTCACTTTTGGAGCAGAAGCCTTCTCTTCGTGCTCGTGGCACTCGCAAGCGCTGTCGTGAGCGTGTGGACGGCTGTTCTCGTTTGGAATGTAGGTCTTACGATCCTTGTATTCCTGGGCTTTGCCATCGTTCCAGTTCTTAACTGGACGGTAGTAACCGGTGATACGGGACCAGACTTCAGCTTCTTTTCCACAGATTGGGCAGGTGTGGACTTCACCATTGATGTAACCGTGATCCTGGCAGATCGAATAGGTTGGGGACATGGTGTAGTAAGGAAGCTTGTAGTTCTCAGCGATCTTACGGACGAGCTTCATGCAGCTCTCCCAGTTTGGAAGACGCTGGCCCAAGAAGGTGTGGAAGACGGTGCCAGAGGTGTAAAGGGTCTGGAATCTGTCTTCGATGTCAAGGGCGGCGAAGATATCGTCGGTATAACCGACTGGTAAGTGTGAGCTGTTGGTGTAGTAAGGGGTCTCGCCATTTCCGCCCGCAGTGAGGATGTCTGGATATCTCTCACGGTCATGTTTAGCAAGACGGAAGGCGGTGGACTCGGCTGGGGTGGCTTCGAGGTTGTAGAGATCGCCATATCTCTCCTGGTAGTCGGAGAGGCGGGCTCTCATGTGGTTGAGAACCTCAACGGTGAAGTCCTGAGCAGCCTGAGTGGTGAGGTCGCTTCTGACCCAACGGGCATTGAGGCAAGCTTCGTTCATGCCGACAAGACCGATGGTGGAGAAGTGGTTCTTGAAAGAGCCAAGGTAATGCTTGGTGTATGGATATAAGCCAGCTTCAAGGAGTTTGGTGATGGTCTTACGCTTGACGCTGAGTGAGCGGGCGGCGATATCCATCATGCCATCGAGTCTGGCATAGAAGTCTTCCTTGTTGGTGGCAAGATAGGCGATACGTGGCATGTTGATGGTGACAACGCCGACGGAACCGGTGCTTTCGCCACTTCCGAAGTAACCACCGGATTTCTTTCTGAGCTCACGGAGGTCAAGACGGAGACGGCAGCACATGGAACGGACATCGCTTGGTTTCATATCGCTGTTGATGTAGTTGCTGAAGTATGGGGTGCCGTACTTGGCAGTCATTGTGAAGAGGAGACGGTTGTTCTCGGTGTCGGACCAATCGAATTCTCTGGTGATGGAATAGGTTGGGATTGGATACTGGAATCCACGGCCATTGGCATCGCCTTCGATCATGACTTCGATGAAGGCTTTGTTGATCATATCCATCTCGGCTTTGCAATCACCATATGTGAAATCCATCTCTTTGCCACCGACGATGGCTGGGAGGTTCTTAAGATCCTCTGGGACGGTCCAGTCGAGGGTGATGTTGGTGAATGGAGCCTGGGTTCCCCAACGGGATGGGGTGTTGACGCCGAAGATGAAGGACTGGATGCACTGCTTGACCTGCTTGTAGGTAAGGTTGTCAACCTTAACGAATGGGGCGAGATAAGTATCGAAGGAACTGAATGCCTGAGCTCCCGCCCATTCGTTCTGCATAATGCCAAGGAAGTTGACCATCTGGTTGCAAAGAGTGCTCAAATGGCCAGCTGGGGTAGAGGTGATTTTGCCTGGGACGCCGCCTAAGCCCTGCTGAATAAGCTGCTTAAGGGACCAACCAGCGCAATAACCGGTAAGCATGGAAAGGTCGTGGATGTGGATGTCGGCGTTGCGGTGGGCATCACCGATTTCCTTATCATAGACCTGGCTTAACCAGTAGTTGGCGGTAACGGCGCCGCTGTTCGAAAGGATAAGACCACCGACGGAATAGGTGACGGTGCTGTTCTCCTTAACACGCCAGTCGCTGATCTTGAGATAGTTATCGACGACGGTGGCGTAGTTGAGCTCGGTCTTCTTGATTTCACGGATATCCGCATGTTTCTTACGGTAGTCCATGTAGCTGTGAGCGACATCGACATAGCCAGCCTGGATCAAGACGATTTCAACGCTGTCCTGGATGTCTTCGATGTTCACGATGCCATTATCGACCTTCTTATTGAACTCCGCTGTGACACGGAGAGCTAAAAGCTCAATGATGTTCTTATCTGCTTCTTTGTGTTCTGCGACGAAGGCTCTCTCAATAGCCTTTTCGATTCTCGATAAATCAAATTCAACGATCGATTCATCTCTTTTTCTAACTTTCAACATAACTCTGCTCCTTTCGCTTCGCACAGTAGGGAATAAGGGGCTTTTAAAACGCCACCTTATCGACCCGATTTATGTTCGAGGAGAGATTACTCATCTCCCTTGCACCGATAATCATAAATATCGGCATATAAATTGCAATCAAAATGCAACGTATTTTTTGGGAAAATTTTTGAAAACTTTTTCACAGAGTTTTCCACAATAAAAAACCTTAGTATTTTTGCCGATTTGACGAACACTGAAATAGTAATTACGAAGTCAATAAGAAAAATCTCAATTTTTGACAGTGTATCAAATAGTACGAATATATTCGTTAAATAGCCGATTTTGGGGTTTGGAAATCTGAGTTTGGAGGGGAAACCGATCAAAATTTGAAAAATGACTTTTCGTTTTGATTGACGAACAAAAATGTGGAAAACTTAAAGTCCAAAAAATGCGATGGCAAATGAACATTTTTGAGGTCTGTTTTCGCTATAAATTCGTGTATCAAAAATCTACTAGTTTTTAGGGTGTTTTAATACACGCCGAAGCAACAATATTTCTTATACGCGCACACAACATATTTTTATATTTGGCATATTCATTTTTTGGAATGTCGCGCTATCATAAAATCAACAATTGTTTCGGAGGAACAATAAAAATATGGGAGACAAGAAACCAAAGAAGCCGAATGCTTTTAAGAAATTCTTTGAAGAGTTTAAGGCATTCATCAACAAAGGCAACGCTTTCATGCTTGCCGTCGGCGTCGTCATCGGCGGCGCGTTCAACGCCATCGTCACCTCACTCGTCAACATCTTGATGAGCTTAGCGACCTGGGGTGTTCCAGGAGGTCTTAAAGGACTCGTTACCGTCCTTCCAGCCTTAACTGATGCCCAAAAAGGTGCCGCATTCCTTCAGAACGGCCAAGTCGTCAACCTTCAGTCCTTCACTATGGCCGAGGTTAACGATCGTGTTATCGAATTCGCTGCTCAGCAGGGTGTTACCGACTTAACCGTCGAAAGCGATACCTTCATCCAGTGGAAGAATTCGCTCCTCGGCCTTTATGAACAGCACGGCACTACCTTCACCTACAAGATGTCTGCCATCATCGATTGGGGCACCTTCATCAATGCCGTAATCGCCTTCATCATCATTGGCTTAACCCTCTTCATCATCGTTAAGATCGTCAACAAGATCGAAGCCAAGAAAGCCGAAGCCAAAGCTAAGGCCCTTGAGAAATACTACGAGAAGCACCCAGAAGAGAGACCTGTCCCACCGGAGGAAGGAACCCCTGAGCCAACCGAAGCCGACCTTCTCAAAGAGATTCTCGGAGAGTTGAAGAAACAAAACGAAGGAAAAGCCAAAAAGGCTGAATAATCCGCACAAAAATTAAAAAAGAGGCAGCAAAACCTGCCTCTTTTCTTTTTCAATGTGTTATTTAATGGAGTCCACAATGTGCTTTGCGTAGACGCCAGCGATGTTCTTTCCGGTGATTCTTTCAATCTCCTGCAAGAAGGCATTTGAGTTGACCTCACAGAGGACTGGATTCCCGTCTTTGTCATCTAAGAGATCGACTCCGCAATAATCCAGCTTAAGGATCTTGGCGGCTTTCTCGGCGGCCTCTTTAAATAATTCTGGGAGATCTATCAGTTCGCCATGGCCGCCCTGAGCGACATTGCTTCGGAAATCGCCGTTATCGTTGCACCTCTTCATGGATGCCACGACCTTTCCGTTGATCACGATGATGCGGAAATCATGCCCTTTGCTGCTCTCTATAAACTCTTGGTATAAGTGGGCGCCGAACTTATGGCTCTTCTCAAATTCTACGAGTTCATCGAAGTTTTTGATTAAATAGACCTCTTTTCCTAAGCTTCCGTAATTGTCTTTTGCCACGATTGGGAAGGATAGTTCATTGGCCACTTCTTTGATAAAGCCGTCGTCATCGCTTCCGACATAGTTAAGTGGGGCAGAGATGGTCTTTGGCATCTTGATTCCAGCATTAGACAGAGCGATGTAGGTTAGCATCTTGTTATCGCAAAGCCTGATCGCCTCCGCGCTATCAAAAAGCTTTATGCCGGCCTTCTCGAGCATGTAGGCGACATATTCATCCTTATCTAAATACAAAACGAAGTCATATTTGGACATTTCTGAAGCCAAAATATCACCGTTTGATCCAATTAAAGCCAAAATTTCGGCGTTGGTTTTGTAGTCTAACGAAACGCCTAAAGAACCCAGTTCTTCTTTCATTCTTTTGTAGTAGTGAATAGACGCTGGAGTTTGGATATAAGCGTTCAGAATCGCTAAGCCAGTCTTTAACATCTCAACAATTTTATGATAACTAGCAAAATCTTCAATACATTACGAAAAATGACAGTATAATGTCAAAGAGGTAATTATTATGAATGACATTAAACCAATCACATTACTACGAAATACGGATAAGTTAAGGAAGGAATTAGAGGAGAACGAAGGTAGGATTATTATCACCAAAAATGGCCAAAAAGACTTCGTTATCCTAACTGACGAGGCTCACCAGAAACTCTTGAATGAAGGGGGATCTACTAAAGAAAAGTCAAGATTTGCAAGGATTTCTGGCAAAAATGAGCTTAGTGACCCGCTTGGTTATGTTAAGGTTGCAGCTCAATCGATCAATGTAGAGATTGCTGGAATCACCCACAACAAAGAAGAAATAATCAAGGCTGTTAGCGAGGCAAACAGTGAAGGTGTCAAAATTCTTGTTTTGCCAGAATTATGTCTTACTTCTGCCACTTTAGGTGATTTGATATTCAGCAAAACAATCGAAGAATTGGTTGAGAAAGCCCTTGTTGAGCTTAAAGAAATCTCAAAAGATAATGACCTTCTATTCACCGTTGGCGCTCCAATCAAAACCAATGGAAAACTTTATAGTTGCGGTGTCGTTTATTATGGCGGAGAGATCCTTGGTATCGTTCCAAAAGCCTATCCATCTGACAATAGATATTTCTCTGAGGGACCGAAAGAGGGTTACATCAATCTTCTTGGAGAAAAGATCCCATTTGGAACCAATTTGATCTTCGTTGACTCTAATTACCCAAAACTCAGAATCGCTGTTGAGCTTTCTGAAGACATCTCCAACATTGAGGTCCCTTCCGCGAAAGCGTCACAGGCAGGCGCGAATGTCATTCTTAATTTATGTGCCACGCCTACACTTATTGGCTCGGCCGAATACACGACAAGCCTTTTGAAGACGGCTTCAGACAAAATGACTGCCGCCTACATCCTTGCCAACGCTGGTGATGGCGAAAGCACCACCGACATGATCTTCGGCGGCCACAACATCATCACCGAGAACGGAAAAATTCTTTGTGAGTCAGCCCCATTTAAGATGGAAAAGGCCGTTTCTGAAATCGACATTGAACTTCTTGAGGCCGAAAGAAACAGAAACCATTCATTCAAAGCCAAATACGAAAACGATTATCAAACGATCTTCTTCTCGATGCCTTTGGAAACTCCTAAAGCGTTGACCCGTCATTACGCGAAAAATCCTTTCATCCCAGAAACCAAAGAAACTGACCTCGAAAGAGTAAATCTCATTCTCACCATGCAAAGCATGGCCCTTGTGAAAAGACTCAAAACCGTCCATCAGAAGAAAGTGGTCTTAGGTTTGTCTGGCGGTCTTGATTCAACTCTTGCGCTTCTCGTTTCCGTAGAAGCCTTCAAAAAACTTGGTTATGACCTGAAAGACATCATCGCCATCACTCTTCCGTCATTCGGAACAAGTAAGAAAACGCATAACAACGCAGTCCTTCTTTCAGAATCACTTGGCGTCTCCTTCCGCGAAATCAACATCGGAGAGTCGGTGCGTTTACATTTCAAGGACGTTGGGCACGATGAACAAAACCACAATGTCGCCTATGAGAACGCCCAAGCTCGCGAGAGGACCCAAGTATTGATGGATCTTGCTAACGATGAGGATGCTTTGATGGTCGGCACCGGCGACTTAAGCGAAGCTGCTCTTGGCTGGTGCACCTATAATGGTGACCATATGTCCTTCTATGACCTCAACATCTCCGTTCCAAAGACTTTGGTTAGATATGTTGTTGAGGGATATGCGATCATGCATCCAGAAGCGAAGACTGCTTTGCTTGGTATCATCGACACACCAATCAGCCCAGAGCTCTTGCCACCTTCCAGTAAAGGAGAGATCGTCCAGAAGTCCGAAGATAAAGTTGGGCCATACGAACTCCAGGATTTCTTCATTTTCCATTATCTCCGTTATGGATTCTCACCGAAGAAGCTCTATTTCCTTGCGCAGCAAGCCTTCAACTATAAGTACGACAACGAGACTTTGAAGAAATGGTTAGGAACCTTCTTCAAGCGTTTCTTCCAGAGCCAATTCAAGAGAAACTGCACTCCTGATGGCATAAAAATCGGCACCGTTGGTCTCTCACCTAGAGGTGACCTTGTGATGCCAAGTGATGCAATTTGTGAGGATTATCTTAAAGAAATCGAATCACTCTAGTATCCTAAATATAAAGGAATGGTATTTTAGCCATGAAAAAGAAAAAAGAAGAAGTTCAGTCTGAACAGCCAGAGTTAGAACAGCCAGAGTTAGAACAACCGGTTGAAGAACCGAAGGAAGCTGAAGAACCAAAAGAGGTCGAAGAAGCTTCTGAACCTGTCGCCGAAGAAGAGGAACCAAAGAAGGAAAAGAAGGGAATGCCTCTTGTCCTTAAGTTCATCATCTTTGAGCTCATCACCCTCATCATCGCTTTAGGCGCACATTTCTGCTTGCTCCAGTTCGTTGCTCCTCTTATGGAATTAAACGAAGTCTTGGAATGGGCGATCATGACAGTCGGCGCATTTGTACTTTACTTAGTCGCCGGTTATCTCTTTAACCATCTCATCGTCTTCAAAGGCAAAGGAAAGACCACTTTCCCGAAATTCCTTTTGAGCGCTTTCCTTGGATGGGTCATCTGCATGGCACTTATCCATCTTGGCGTCTTCCTTACTAAACTTATCGTTCCAACCAACCCTCTCCATTACAGCCTTACCGCTCTTAGCATCGGCCACGTCATCGCTCATGGTGGCAAATCCACCCCAAGTGGACTTGGAATCCTTGCCATCGCTCTTGTTATCACGATGGTCTACAGCTTCTTGATCAGATACTTCTTCGTCTTCAGAGGCGAGAAAGCCGTCAAGAAAGAAGAAGAGGTCGTCGAAGAAGAGCCAAAGGAAGAGAAATATCTTACCCACGCTTCCTTCCGCCAGATCGTCAAAGAGGAACTCGACAAGTTCTATACATCAAAGAAGAAATACGTCTACCATAGCCAAGCTCAATCCATCATCGATGAAGAAATCGATGTGTACGATAAGAAGCACGGCAAAAAGGAAGAAGAGAAAAAAGAGGAAGAAAAATAATCTCGAGAAATTAGCAGCCGCCAAAACGGCTGCTTTTCTTTTTGTCTATCCTCTCCATCTAGACTAAAATACATACGATGAAAATCGGTATTATCGGCAGTGGTCCAAGCGGACTTTATCTCTCCATCTTTTTGAAAATCAAACACCCTGAATCAGAAGTGGTGGTTTTTGAAAAGGAAAGCAAGCTTTCCAAAAAGCTTTATGCGACCGGAAACGGACACTGCAATTTACTCAACAAGAACCTCACCAAGGATAAGTACAACCACCCTGATTTCATGGCGCCTATCCTTGAGAAATATGGATACCCATTCCTTGAAGGCGTTCTTAAGAGCCTTGGCATCGAACTAACCGCTAATGGCGACTATGTTTACCCTCTCTCTGAGAGCGCGCCTTCGTACGCTTTATACCTCAAGAAGCTCGCTGAGAAGGTCGGCGTTACCTTTGTAACGGAAACCAGAGTCCTTGATTATAAAGCCGAAGAAAAAGAGATCGAAGTCAAGACAGACAAGAAGAGCTTTATCTTTGATAAACTCGTCATTGCCACCGGTGGAAAGAGCGATCCTAAACTTGGAAGCGATGGAAGCTTCTATGAGATCCTGAAGAAGCACGGATATTCAATCATTGAGCCAATCCCTGGCTTAACCCCTCTTGCCCTTACCGACAAAGACATCAAACCTCTTGCTGGTGTCCGTCATAAAGCAAACGTCAAAGCCTTCCTTGGTAAAGAGAAGATCTTCGATGAGAATGGCGAGGTTCTTTATAAGAACGACGGCATCTCTGGCATCGTCATCTTCAACGCCGAGAGTGCAATCTACCGTCACAAGAACCCAAAAGACATAGAGTTAGTGGTGGACCTCTTCCCAGAATGGAGTTTCGAGGAACTCATGGGAAGGCTTGCCCATGATGAAGCCCTCAACAGTAAGTTCTATCTCGACTCCTACTTAGTAGAGCCTCTTCAGAAACACATCCTTAGCCGTTCAAAAGGAAACGATGCTTTATGCATCGCAACCTCAATGAAGAACCTTAGGTATTCGGTTAAAGATCATTACGGTTTCGATTATTCCCAGGTCACGATTGGTGGCCTTTCACTAAAAGATGTCGATGAGAATCTTTCTTCGACAAAAGAAAAAGGCGTCTATCTCATCGGTGAACTCCTTGACGTTGATGGCGATTGCGGTGGTTACAATCTCACTTGGTCGTTACTCAGCGCAATCATTGTCTTCAAAGCCCTCTAAAAACATAAAATCCTTGGCAAAAACCGCTTAAATTTTGGAAAATGCTCGATTTTTGCGAAGGATTTTTTTGAGGGGAATTAAAAGAAATTCCCCTTTGATAATTGACTATCTTTTCAAGATAGACTTAAATAATGAAGTTGCACGGCTTCCCGTAATTTTTTGAAGCCCCCTGCGAGCGAGGTTGTTTATGAAATATGCAAACACATCCAGAACCTTGAGCTTCTTAGCACACCTTCTCATCGTTCTCGCCTTTGGTGCCCTTGGCCTTTACTTCGGCGCTTTCGTTGTTCCTGAGTACTTCGGAACCGATCCAAAATACTTTGCCGAATTCTTGTTCGATGGTGCCTATCTCCTTTACCTAGAACTTGCTGTTGTCGGTCTCAGCTTTGCTGTCATCTCCGGCTATGGCCTCTTCCATGCCGTCAAAGGTCTTATGAACCCACGTGATGATGAACCAGTCGTCAAAGCCCTTACCACTCTTATCGTTGAAGGCTGGGCCGCCGCGATCTTCTTCCTCCTCCAGGCTGTTTTATTCTTCGACCTCACCGGAAGCAATGGTGCTGACAGTAACTTAGTCTTCGTCATCATCATGTCTCTTCTCATCGCCATCATCCTTCTCATCGCTACCAACATCCCAATGGTCAAGCTCTACGATGGCAAGGATCAGAAACCTCTTCTCCGTGGTTTCATCGGTGGTGCTATGGTCTTCACCGCTGCTATTGCCCTTGAAGCTGGCCTCAGCCTCTTGGTCAACGCTACCAACTCTTCCCTCAACGTTTGGAAGCAGAGTGAAATCAACCTCCTTCTCCTTACCGTTACCCTTGCTAACTTAGTCGCCTTTGTCCTTCTCCTTCTTGCTTGGCTCAACAACTTCAAGAACGGAAACAAACTCCCAGGCTTCATGGCTGGTGGCGCTGTCATTGCCGTTGGCATCGGCCTCATCATCTATGGTGTTCTCACCATCGTCTGGAGAGACAACGGCATCCATCTCAACTACGCTCTCGAAAGCGGAAAGAATTATGTCTTCGGTGCTAAGTGGGGATATGGCTTCCCAATCATGAACCTCGTCGTCGGTGCTGTTACCTGCGCCCTTGGCGGATACGTCATGATCGCTGGCAGCAAAGCTGAGCTTGCTAAAAGAGCCTAATCGAAATTAGAAAAACAAAACGCCTCGCATTGAGGCGTTTTTCTTTTACCAATCTTTCTTTGGTTTCTCCATTCCGTATCTCTCGAACGGGAAATGTTCAAGGTAATAGTCGTAATCGATGTCGAAGCAGTGGCGTTTATATTCCTTATGCATCCTGCCAATCATCCATGGCTTAACAGGGTTATAGAACTTCCATATCCTTCTAGGATAATGGCTGATGACTGTGTCTTCTAAGACATCCCTTTGATCATTGAATTTGGTAGGCATGACCATGTGAGAAACGTTTTTCTTATTGAGAGCGTCCTGGTCCGGGAAGAAAGCTTTCTTCGTCTTAACGAATTCAATGCACTTCTCGAATAGTCCGGTCTCTCTGCATTTCCTCATATTGAAGTAGAGGACACCCGAGTTGAAATAGTTCTTGTTCTTCCAGGTCTTTCCTAGGTAATCAAGGACCGCACCAAACTCATGGTCTGTTATGTCGTTCTCACGGATGTTCTCAATTGGGTTATAGATGAGGGTGTCGCCATCAAGATAGAGAAGCTCATCTATATCCTTTGGAAGGATTCTTTCTGCGAAGAGTCTTAATAGACACATCGGAGGGAAGAAGACGTTCTTGTTGTTAGGGCTGTTCTTGAATTCTTCCTCAAACATCTTTGAAGCGTCATAGAGGGTGACCTCGTTCTCTTCGTTGAAGTCTTTGAGCATCTTCTCTAAAAGCAACCTATCTTCCTCGTCCATGCCGATGGTTTTGCCCATGGTCATAGAAAATACATGGATTTTGATAGGGTTTTTGGTTCTTCTGGCCATGCTTTCGAGGGAAAGGAAAAGGGCCATGGTATAGCCTTTGTTTCCTGCGTATAAGATGTGTAATGGACCTTTATACATTAGTGGTTTCCTTTGGTGTTTCCTCTAACTGCGACAAGGCTTTCTTGTCACGGGCTTGGAAGACGCAGACGAAGGCGAATGAGATAAGAAGGGTGAAGTAATAAGTGACGAGTCTCCAAAGGAGAGATAAGGCCAAGGCCGCTCCAGAAGCAGTGGTCATTAAGCAGACAGAGGAGATGACGATTGAGAAAGCGTACTCAATGCCTCCGGTTCCTCCTGGGGTTGGAACCCAAACGACAGCGGTGATCGCAAACGAAGTCGAGAATAAGACGATCATGAGATTAACGAACTCGTTATCACTCAAAGTGATATTGAGGCCGACTGCCTTAATAAGGAAATAAGGGATGAGATAGTAAGCGAGCATCGTCACTATCTTGATAAGGAGAGAGAAGATGAAGGTCTTCTTGTGAACCCAGATAGAACGGAATCCGATCTGAGCATTTTCGCAGTACGCTTCAAAGGAAGGAATGAGCTTGGCGAAATGCTTATTAAGGAATTTAGGCTTGGTAAGGAATTTGATTATAGCGATGATTCCATTCTTTAGATGCTTGCTGGTTCCAAGGGCAATCATGAAAAGGAGAACTAAGAAGTTGATGGTGTAGCCAACGATGGCAACGTACTTGGCCCATTCCATATTCAAAGCGGCTAAACCTTGAGTGATTTGCGGATAGAAGAATAAGGAAACAAAGGCGATCAAATTGGTCGCAATCATAAAGGTAACAAAGTTAGCTAAGACAGCACTAGTCCCAACTGAAGCGGAAGTGCCTCTCTTGGTGAAGGAATAAATCTGGAATGGCTGTCCTCCTGTAGCGAACGGAGTGACGCCGTTATAGAAATGCTCGGAGCAGCCGATAAAATAGGCATCCGTTTTGGAGATATCCGATCCTGCGGCTTTGGCAAAGAGGTTCAAAGTGATTGGCCAAAGAAGGAAGTAGACGATGACTGCGCCGAAGGCGGCAAGCAACCAAAGCCAATTGGTTCCCTCTGCAATCTGAGATAGGGTTTCACCAATCTTCTGGATCTCGCCTAACGATAAGAAAAGAGTAAGCACGAGAGCGCTTAATAGAACGAGGAATATGATGTTGCTGATTAAGCTTTTCTTGTTCTTCTTCTGAGTGGTTTTGACTTCGCCTTGCTCATTCATACCTGAAGATTATATCTTCGTTCGCCACTCTTGCCTAGATACCCTAGGCTTCGTTTTCCTAGACAAAAAGCCAAAAATCCGCTGCAAAAACCGCTTGTTTTTACTTTTCTTTGCAACTATTTGGCTTTCATATTAAGATTTCTCCAACGTGTTGCTCCTCTTGCTCCACGTATAAAAAACAGGGAGGGCCTTACAATGGCTCATAATGAATCTAAACCTTCTGGCGGACGTTTCACCGTTCGCATGATAGCTGAGAACTCTATCATCGCCGCTCTCTATGTGGTGCTTACTTTACTAGTTCCCGCATTGTCCTTTGGACCAATCCAATGTCGCTTCTCTGAAGCGCTCGTTCTCCTTTGCTTCTGGAGACCGGACATCACCATCGGTTTAACGATCGGCTGTCTTATCTCAAACGGCATCGGTGCAGCGCTTGGTGTTAACTTCGCAATCGATATGGTGTTCGGAACGTTAGCCACGCTCCTTTCATGTTTACTCATTTCCTTCTTCTCCAAGAGACTTTTCATCGCTTGGGTTTGGCCAGTGCTCTTCAATGCCGTCATCGTTGGTACTGAGCTTTATCTCTTAGGAGTCATGGGTGATCTAACTCTTTGGCAGAACATCCTTTATGTCGGTATTGGCGAAACAATCGCCATGGCTGCCGGCTACGCTTTATGGGCTATTCTTGCCCACATGAAATTCTTCAATACGGTTTTCATGCCAACTCGCCATCAAGACGTTAAGTGGTAATAGGCATTTGCCTATTGTCCTTTGAGGAATTAGAATAGCGCAGTAATGTGCAAAGATTTTTGGTTAGAGATTAAACACATCGATAAGAACTGCGGAGCCAGATATGGAATTCTCCATACCCCGCACGGAGACGTTGAGCTCCCGATTTTTATGCCGGTTGGCACTAACGCTACGGTCAAAACCCTCTCGCCAGAAGAAATCAAATCATTAGGCGCTGGAATCATCCTCGCGAACACATATCATCTTCATCTTCGCCCAGGCGAGGATTTAGTTAAGAAAGCCGGTGGCCTTCATAAGTTTATGAACTATGATGGACCAATCCTTACCGACAGCGGTGGATTCCAGGTTTTCTCTTTAGCCGATAACCGCAAGATCACCGAAGAAGGCGTTCAGTTCAAGAACTACCTCAATGGTGATAAAGAATTCCTCTCCCCAGAGGATGTCATCCATATCGAAGAAGCCCTCGGACCAGATATCGCCATGTCATTCGATGAATGCATGCCATATCCAGTCGACAGGAAATACGCTGAAAAATCGACTTTAAGAACCCTTCGCTGGGCTGAAAGAGGACTTAAAGCCCACACGAGAGAAGACCAGGCTCTCTTTGGCATCGTCCAAGGAAGTGATTTCACTGACCTTAGAGAAATGTGCGCCAAAGAACTCTCTAAGATGCCTTTCGATGGATATTCCATCGGAGGAACTTCGATCGGCGAACCAAAAGACGTCTGCTTCCACATGGTTGCCGACAGTGTCCGTTATCTCCCACCAGAGAAACCACGTTACCTTATGGGCGTTGGCTCAATCGACTACATCCTTGGTGGAATCGAACTTGGCGTTGATATGTTTGACTGCGTCCTTCCAACCCGTATTGCTAGACATGGCGCTTTAATGACCAGCAAAGGCAGAATCAATATCCGCCGCAACGAATACAAAGAGGATTTCACCCCTCTCGATCCAGAGTGCGATTGCTATACCTGCAAGAACTATACGAAAGCCTATCTACGTCATCTCCATATCGCCAATGAGGAGTTCGGCAAGAGGCTTAACAGCATCCACAATATCCGTTTCCTCATCAAGATCGTTGAGGGAGCGAGGAAAGCTATCCAAGAGGATCGCTTCCTTGAGTATAAGAAAGAGATCCTTGAGAAGTTCGGAGACGAAAGAGGCTTCTAAATGGACATCTCATTATTCGACTATAACCTTCCTGAAGAACTTATTGCCCAATCCCCGATGCAGCAGCGTGATGAATGCCGCTTGCTCGTCGTCGATAGGGAAAATAAGCAGTTTTTGCATAGGAAATTTCACGACATCATTGACTATATCGGCCCAAATGATGTTCTCGTAAGAAACAATACCAAGGTCATTCCTGCTAGACTCATCGGCACCAAAGAGGCGACCGGCGGAGCAGTGGAAGTCCTTCTTTTAAAACAGCTTGAAGGTGACGAGTGGGAGTGCCTTGTTGGCAATGCCCATAGTGTCAGAGAAGGCTCTGTCTGCGTCTTTGGAAACGGCGAGCTTAAGTGTGTTTGCACAGCCGTCAAACCTGAAGGCCTCAGGAACATGAAGTTCATCTATAAAGGCATCTTCTTAGAAGTCCTTGATATGCTTGGGCAGATGCCTCTCCCTCCGTACATCAAGCAGATGTGCGCGAATAAAGACGATTACCAAACCGTCTATGCGAAGATCCCTGGAAGCGCAGCGGCTCCAACAGCCGGATTCCATTTCACGAATGAGTTATTTGAAGAAATCAAAGCCAAAGGCGCCAAAATCATCGACGTCACTCTTAACATCGGTCTAGGAACCTTCCGTCCAGTTAAAGTAACCGACACCAAAGACCATGTCATGCATAGTGAGGTCTTTGAGATCAGCGAAGAAGCCGCAGAAGAGCTTAACAAAGCCAAGGCCGAGGGAAAGAGAATCATCGCTGTTGGAACAACCTCAGTCAGAACCTTAGAAGCCAATTATCAGAAATACGGCAAATTCGTTGCCACTAGAGAAGCCACCTCAATCTTCATTGAGCCAGGCTACGAATATAAAGCGGTGGATGCCCTCATCACGAACTTCCATCTTCCTAAGAGCACCCTCGTTATGCTCGTCAGCGCTTTCATGGGCAGAAAGTTCACACTCTCCGTCTATGAAGAAGCCGTCAAAGAAAGATACCGTTTCTTCTCCTTTGGAGACGCCATGTTCATATATGGCAAATACGACTATTCCAAAAACCTTGAGGATTAGGGATGAACATCAAGAAGCCTAACTATTACAACATCAGCCTTGAGGAGATCAAAAACCTCCATGGCGACAAGAAACCAAGGCTTCTTCTTCATGGCTGCTGCGGTCCTTGCTCTTGCTGGCCTCTCCTTTTCCTTTGCCCGCATTTCGATGTGACCATCATGTTCAATAACAGCAATATCTATCCTGAGGCGGAATATACGAAAAGACTCGAAGAGCTAAAGAGACTTCTTGAGTGCATCAAAAGAGATTTTGGTTTTGATGTTGGCCTTGTTGTCACTCCGTATGACAACGATGAATTCGATAAAGACCTCGCTCCATATAAGGACGAGAGAGAAGGTGGGCGCCGCTGCATGATCTGCTACCGCAAGAGAATGGGTGAAGCTTATGACTATGCCGAAGAGAATGGCTTTGATTATTTCACCACGGTCATGACCATCTCACGCCAAAAGAATTCCCTCATCCTCAATAGCATCGGCAAAGAATTAGAGGCCAAGCATTCCAAAACCAAATACTTCTATAGCGACTTCAAGAAGGATGACGGAATTGAAAAAGGCAAAGCCCTTAGAGACCAGTACGGCTTATATCAACAACTCTGCTGTGGATGCAAATACACCTACGAAGAAGGGGAACGTAGGAGAATCGAAAAAGGTTTATAAAAACCAAAAATCAGCTGCAAAACCGCGTTATTCTTTAGCTCCGGCAATCGAATCGAGACTGATTACGCCGGTGAAAACGAGGATTGCTCCTACGATAAAACCAACACCGATAAGAGCGAAAATCCCATAGTAGATTTTCATCTTTGTGCTTTTGCCGCTAACAAGACTCTTAATGAACACAGATGAGTTTTCTGAGTTCTCTGGGATGGTTCTGTATTTGATGTATGAGTTAGGGACAATAGGTTCTTTGGACCAGAATTTGTTCGCGTGATATTTCTTTTCGTCGGTTAGCCCAATGATATCCTCAATCTTGCCCTGAATGGTCATATATTCGACTTGTCTGATGAAGTCAGAGATGAATTGCCTATATGCGATAGCGGACAGTCCGAAGATGATAAAGCCAACGCAGATCATCAAGCACCCTGCCAAGATCTTTTCTGGCAAAGCAAAACGAACGCAGGTGAAGCCTCCGCCAACAACAGCAAGCAACAAGGTTGTGAAGATACTTGTCGAATTGCGGCTTGCGGTTCTGATCTGATTCTCGCAAGACTGTGCCTCTTTGTATAAATCGATAAAGTCCTCTTTGGTGAGGGTCATGTCTTCTTGATTGACCTTTGCTTCTATTTTCTCTTCGCCCATAGGAACCTCCTGAGCTTATATGTCGTTTTTCTAATTTTAGCAAAAACGTTAAAGAAAAAAGACCGCCTATTTCTCGGTCTTTTTCTTTCTGAAGATGCTGAACACGCTTTTTTTCGGTTTCTTCTCTTTCTTAGGCCCGTATGAGGCAGCGACTTCTTCTTTCGCGGCCTTGTAGTAGGTGAAGGCGGAGAAGAGGTTGGTCTTGAGCTTCTTCTTCGTTTCTTCGTCGTATTTCATCCAGCCTTTGATGAGAGCGATCCCCAAATCAAGTTTGCCAAGAGCCATGACCTCATAGATGGTCTTCCTGTCTTTGGCCTGAAGGATATCGAAGAGACATTCGGTCATGAGGACGAGATCTTCTTTGCTAAGGGAGCCAAGCCAATTGGTGAACATCGTCTGCTTGGTCTTTGAGGCATTGGAGTTTCTCTCAAGCTCAATGAGCTCGCCGGTCTCTTCGTCAAGATCCCACTTGAAGATGCTGTGCTGGAAGAATGAGGCTTTCTCGTTCGCGGATATGACTTTGTATGAGGAGACTTGGTTGAGAAGAAGCCCGATAAGGGATTCTCCTGGAATGACTTTGTGAATTCTAGGGGTGAGTCTCTCAAGGGCTCTTTTGCTAAAGACCTTTGGATCTTGGAATCCTGGTCCATCATGGCAATAGCAGCCTTTGAAGCGCGCGTAATATCTCCATTTCATCATGAGGGTGGCGTACATCGCGAGGTTACCGCCTTTGCTATGACCGATAATGGTGAATGGGAAAAGACGATGTTTGACGATCTTAGTGACATAATCCTTCGCAAGTTTCTGGGAAGGAATCTCTTTCATGGTCGCGAGGTTGCAGTCCTCTTTCCATCCAACAAGGCTTCCATCCGTGCCACGGAAGACGATATATCTCATCGGTCCTTTGCCAACGAAGGTCATCGCCATGTATTGGATGCATCTATCGACGCTAAAAACGGATTCGATGTGCCCGATCTTCAAAGAGGAGAAGCGGGGGCACTCAAGAATCTTGAGCCAGAACTCGCCATATCTCACTGGATCGCTCGTTCCATGAGAAAGAAGGGTCTTGTCGGCAAGGCTAGCGAATCTCGTCAATTCGACGTATTCGTCTCCACCCGCCAAAGCGGAGAAGCCATATTCGAACTTGAGGTAGCTTAACTGGGAAAAGACAAGGCTGTCGGTCTCAGAGAAAGGTCTCTCCTCGAAACTCGTTTTGCCATATTTATCCAAGTATCCAAAGATATCCATTCGCTTCCCTCCTAAGGTCCCTCATATTATTGCCCAAAAAGGATAACCTCGGTTAGAAAATCATAAAAAAGGGATAAAGCAGCAGGGGTGAAAATACATGTTTTTGCCCTTCTAGAATTAACAAATTTGTGCATTGTGCATAAGAAATAGACAAAAAACAGGCCATTTTGATCAAATTCCGACCATATCTTGAAGATTTTTGCAAAAGTGCCATAACCATCGAAAATATTTTTCATTTTTTTGTTGACGCGCTCTCATACGCGGGAATATACTCATACACGCTGACGCCAGCGATGAAGTGCGATGTTGCTGACACGCCGAAAGCCGTTGTTAAGGCCTTCGACTTAGTCAGGGAACTCGCATGGAGCTTGGCAAAGCAAGCCTGAAGAAATAAGGAGGAAAATTCATGGCGAAACAGCAAGTACTGCGCATTCGTTTGCAGGCTTACGATCACAAGATTCTCGACGTCGCCGTCCAGAAGATCGTAGAAATAGCGAATCACTTCAATGTGAAAATCGTCGGTCCTGTCCCGCTCCCAACCGAGAAGCAGGTCTACACGATTCTCCGTGCTACCTTCAAGTACAAGGATAGCCGCGAGCAGTTCGAAATCAGAACTCACAAGAGATTAATCGACATCGTCGGTCCAAACAAAGAGACCATTGATGCCATCAGGAAGCTTGATCTTCCAAACGGCGTCGACATCGATGTCACAGCGAAATAAGGAGGACTGAAGAATGAAATCCATCATCGGAAGAAAAATGGGCATGACTGAAGTCTTCGCCGCTGACGGAACTATGTATCCAGTCACCGTCATCGAAGTCCTTCCAAACGTCATCGTCGGAAAGAAGACCATCGAGAAAGATGGTTATGAAGCCCTCAAAGTTGGTTACGAAGACATCGCCGAGCACCGTCTCAACAAACCTGAGCTTGGTGTTTACAAGAAAGCCGGCGTCGCTGCCAAAGCTCACCTCTTCGAATTAAAGGGTGAGGAAATCTACGGAAAGAACGTTGGTGAGAACCTCACCGCCGATCTCTTCCAGGCTGGTGAAGTCGTTGACATCATCGGCACCTCTAAAGGTCACGGTTACAGTGGCGTCATCAAACACTACGGCGCCCACATCGGTCCAAAGGGTCACGGTTCTGGCTATCACCGTCAGATCGGTTCCTTGGCCAACAACGGTCGTGACAACAACCGCGTCATTCCAGGCAAGAGAATGAGCGGACACTGGGGTGATGAACAGACCACCCTTCTCAACGTCACCGTCATCGAGACGAGCGCCGAGAAGAACTACATCCTTGTCAAGGGTGGCATCCCAGGAGCCAAGAAAGGTCTCGTCATGATCAGAAGCGCTATCCTCAAGCAGTTCGGAAAGCCAGAGGTCAAGCCGCTTGTTGATCTTACGAAGAAAGGAGAATAACAATGGCGGAAAAGAAAATCAGTTTGCCAGTCGTTAATCTCGCCGGCGAAAAAGTCGGAGACGTCAAACTCAGCGCCGAGGTATTCGGCATCACCGAGAAAAACGAACAAGCCATCCATGACGCCGTCGTCGCTCAGAGCGCCAACGCCCGTCAGGCTACTGCCAAAACCAAGAAGAGACACGAAGTCTCCGGTGGCGGCAAGAAGCCATATCGTCAAAAAGGTACCGGACGCGCCCGTGCGGGTAGCAGCCGCTCCCCAATCTGGGTTGGCGGTGGAACCGTCTTCGGACCAGATGGCAATCAGAACTACACCGTTTCTCAGAACAAGAAGGCCCACGCCCTTGCCATGAAGACCGTCCTCTCCCAGAAGGCCGCCAAAGGCCTCCTCATCGTGGACAGCCTCAAGCTCGCCAAGATCAGCACCAAAGCCATGGCTGAGTCCCTCAAGACCATCAAGGCTGAAGGCAAAGTTCTCTTGGTCGGAAGCGATGAGAAACTCGTCAAGAGCGCTACCAACATCGATGCCCTCGAGGTCCGCGCCCTTAACAACATCAGCGTCTATGACATCCTCAACGCCAACACCATGGTCATCAGCGAGGATGATGTCAAAGCGCTCGAAGGAGGACTTAAATAATGGCCGAAGAAAAGAAAGTCGCCGCCGAGAAGAAGACGGCTACCAAGAAAGCTCCTGCTAAGAAGGCTGCTCCTAAGAAAGAAGCCGCCCCAAAGGCTGAGGCCCCAAAAGCCGAGGCTAAGAAGGAAGCCCCAAAAGCTGCTAAGAAACCTATCGCTCTTCCAAATGAGCACGATTACAAAGTCATCTTGGAACCAGTCATCACCGAAAAGAGTATGGCTCTTCTCCAGAATGAGAACAAAGTGACCGTCAAGGTTGCTGATTGGAGCAACAAAGATGAGATCAAACTCAGCTTCCAGAGGCTCTATCAGGTCAAAGTCGTTGATATCAAGATCGTCAACGTCAACGCCAAGGAGAAATCCCGCGGCGGACGTTACAAAGGCTTCATCGGCGGCTTCAAGAAAGCGATCGTCACCATCGCCGAAGGCGAGGCTGTCGACCTCTTCAAAGAGTAGGAAACACCCTTAAGACTTAATCCTTATATATAAATAAGAAAAATCTTAAAAAGAAAACCACTATAGGAGAAAAGAAATGGCAATCAAAGTTTACAAGCCTTATACCAAGAGCCGTCGCGCCATGCAGACCCTCTCGTATGAGGAAATCACCAAAGCCACTCCTGAAAAATCCCTTCTTCTCACCAAGAAACACACTGGTGGCAGAAACAATCAAGGAGTGATCACCTGCCGTCACCACGGCGGTGGCAACAAGAACCGTTACAGAATCGTCGATTTCCGTCGTAACAAAGACGAAATCCCAGGAACTGTCTCGGCGATCGAATACGATCCAAACCGTACCGCCTTCCTCGCCCTCATCACCTATGCTGATGGCGAAAAGCGCTACATCATCAGACCAAAAGACCTCAACGTCGGTGACAAGATCATCAGCGGCGAGGCCACCGATATCAAAAACGGCAACAACTTAGCTCTTAAGAACATCCCAGAAGGTACCTTCATCCACAACATCGAGCTTAAGCCAGGCAAAGGCGGACAGATGTGCCGCGCTGCCGGTTCCATGGCTCAGGTCCTTGGCGTCGATGGCAAATACACCATCCTTCGCCTTGCCTCTGGTGAAGTCAGAAAGGTCTTAAGCGTCTGCCGTGCCACAATCGGCATCGTCGGCAACGATGACTGGAACCTTGTCAACATCGGCAAGGCCGGTCGCAACCGCAACATGGGTATCCGTCCAACCGTCCGTGGTTCCGCGATGAACCCATGTGACCACCCTCACGGTGGTGGTGAAGGTAAGTGTCCTGTCGGACGCGATGCCCCACGCACCCCATGGGGAAAGAAAGCTATGGGCGTCAAGACCCGTCGCATCAAGAAGAACAGCAGCCGCCTCATCATGAGACGCCGCAATGGATAAGGAAAGGAGATCGAACACATGTCACGTTCTAGCAAAAAAGGCCCGTTCGTAGATGCTTACCTTCTCAAGAAGGTCGAGGATCTCGATAAAGCCGGCAAAAAAGAAGTCATCAAGACCTGGTCGAGACGTTCGACCATCTATCCTGCCTTCGTCGAGCACACCTTCGCCGTCTATAACGGCAAAGAGCACATCACCGTCTTCGTCACTGAGGATATGGTCGGTCACAAGCTCGGCGAATTCGCCCCAACTAGAAGATTCGAAGGCCATCACGGCAACAACGCCGGTGATCAGGCCAGCGGTAAGTAAGGAGTAAGCAACTATGGCAGAAACCAAAAAGAAAGCTACTGCGGAAGTCAAAGAAGAAGCCAAGGCTGAGAAGAAACCAGCCGCCAAGAAGGCTCCTGCTAAGAAAGCCGCAGCCCCAAAGAAAGAAGCTGCTCCAGAGGCCGCTCCAAAGGCTGAAGAGAAGAAGCCAGCCAAGAAGAAGGCTGAGGTCAAGGCCGAGCCAGTCAAGGCTAAGGTCACTGAGGCCCACGCCATCGCCCGTGATGTTCGCGTCACCCCACGTAAGGTCCGTCTCGTTATGGATCTCGTCCGTGGCAAGAGCGTCAACGATGCCCTTGAGCTCCTCTTCCACGTCAACAAAGCTGCTAGCGACCCAGTCGCCAAGCTCATCAAGAGCGCAGCCGCCAATGCCACCAACAACTTCGGCATGGCCGGTGACAAACTCTATGTCGCCGAGATCCAGGCCAGCGATGGTGTCAGAATGAAACGTTATGAACCACGCGGTAAGGGCGCAAGCTCCCCAATCATCAAGCGCACCAGCTTCATGAGAGTCACCGTGAAAGAAAGGTAAGGAGGAATATCAATGGGTCAGAAAGTTAACGCCGTCGGTCTTAGAATTGGTATCAACCGCGGCTGGGAAGCCAATTGGTATGCTTCCAAGAAAGACTACGCAACATTCCTTGGTGAAGATATCGCCATCAGAAACTTCTTAGAGCCAAAACTCAAGGAAGCCCTTCTCAGCCATATCGACATCGCGCGTGTCAAAACCGATTCCGAATACAAAGTCACCGTCTCCCTCTACGTCGCCCGTCCAGGCGTCGTCATGGGCCAGGATGGTGCCAACACCAAACTTCTCAACGATGGTCTTAAGAAGATCGTCAAGAGCGGCAATCCGCATCTTGAGGTCGTTGAGGTCAAAAACCCAGACGTCGATGCTACCCTCATCGGCAAATGGATCGCTTCTGAGCTCGAGAACCGTCAGTCCTTCCGTAGCACCCAGAAGAAAGCCATCCAGCGTATGAGAAAAGCTGGCGCTTCCGGTTGCAGAACCCAGTGCCAGGGACGTCTTGGTGGAGCTGAAATCGCTCGTCGCGAAGGTTACAAAGAGGGCGTTGTCCCACTCGAAACCCTCCGTGCGGATATCGACTTCGCCGCCGTCAGCGCCGCTACCGCCTATGGCAGAATCGGCGTGAAGGTCTGGTGCTGCAGAGGCACCAACAAGGTTGGAATCGCTTCCGCCGAAGAGAAGAAAGCTCCAAAAGCAGAAGGAGGAAACAGAAATGCTCCAGCCAAGTAGAACTAAATACCGCCGCCCACATGGCCTCAGCTATGAGGGTGTCGCCACCAAAGGCAACACGGTCGCCTTCGGTGAGTATGGCTTAGCCGCGTTGGAAGGAACCTACATCACCGACCACCAGATCGAAGCCGCTCGTATCGTCTTATCCCGTTACACCGACCGTTCTGGCAAGGTTTGGATCAGAATCTTCCCTCACCTCGCCTTCACCAAGAAGCCAGCCGAAGTCCGTATGGGTTCCGGTAAAGGTTCACCAGAAGGATGGGTCGCCGTCGTCAAGAAGAACAGAGTCATGTTCGAGATCGGCGGTGTCTCCGAAGAAGTCGCCATGAAGGCCCTTCGTCAGGCTTCCTTCAAACTTCCGATCAACTGCAAGATCGTTAAGAAAGGAGAATAAGCATGGATATCAAAGAATTCCGCGAGTTATCTCCAAAAGAGTTAGACGAGAAGCTTGCCAGCCTTCGTCAGAAGCTCTTCGAGCTCTCCCGCCAAAGAGCGGTGGGACAGATTGAGCACCCAGACGAATTACACTACGTCCGCAAGGACATCGCTAAGGCCGAAACCGTGAAGCGTGAGAGAGCCCTCCACCTTCATGAGGAAGCCAAATAAGAAAGGAGACCAATACCATGGAAGAAAGAAATAGAAGAACTTCTCTTCAAGGGGTTGTGACCGGAACCAAGATGGCCAAAACCATCATCGTTACCGTCAGCACCAAGCGTAATGATCCCCTTTACAAGAAGAGAGTCGGATACTCCAAGAAGTATTACGCTCACGACGAGAACGAACAGGCCAAGCTCGGTGATGAAGTCACCATCATGGCTTGCCGCCCACTCTCCCGTCTTAAGAGATGGAGACTCGTCTCCATTGATAAAGCCGCTTTAGCCGGTGAGTCAGTCGAAGCCATCGAAGCCGCCCTCGAGAAGAAGGAAGGTTCCGATGAGATCGTCGCTGCCCCAGCCGAGGAAGCGAAAGCTGAATAAGGAGGAAACGGATAATGGTCCAGAATGAATCGAATCTCGTGGTCGCCGATAACAGCGGTGCCCGCATCGTCCGCATCTTCCGTCAGCTCGGCGGAGCCCGTATGAAGGTCTCCTCCATCGGTGACATCGTCCTCTGCGCCGTCAAGGACGCTGCCCCAAATGGAAAGGTCAAGAAGGGTCAAGTCGTCAAAGGCGTCATCGTCCGCACCAAGAGACAGGTCATCCGCAAAGATGGCTCCTCCATTGGCTTCGATGATAATGCCGTGGTCATCGTCGATGATGATCATAACCCACTCGGCACCCGTGTCTTCGGACCGGTCGCCCGTGAGCTTCGTGAAAAGGGATTCATGAAAATCATCTCCCTTGCCAGCGAGGTCTTGTAAGGAGAAGAGATATGAACATCAAAAAAGGTGATAAAGTCATCGTTCTCTCCGGTGATGACAAAGGCAAGCAGGGCACCGTTCAGAAGGTTTACCCAAAGCTTAACAAAGTCGTCGTCGAAGGCGTGAACGTCCACAAGAAACACAAGAAGCCAAACCAGAACGTCCAAGAAGGCTCCATCCTCGACATCTATGTCCCGCTTGATGCCTCTAAGGTCGCTCTCATTGACCCAAAGACAAAGAAAGCCACTCGTGTCCATATGACCATCGAGAATGGCAAGAAGGTTCGCACCGCCAAGAGCGGAGCCAACCTCGATAAGTAAGGAAGGAGGACATAACAATGGCAGAAGAAGAAAAGAAAGCTACCGCTAAGAAAACTACTACCGCTAAGAAAGCCTCCGCTCCTAAAGCCACTAAGGCTAGCGCTCCAAAAGCCGCTGCTCCAAAAGCAGAAGCTCCAAAAGAGGAAGCCCCAAAGGCCGAGGCCCCAAAAGCCAGCAAGAAACCAGCCGCTCCTGCAAAAGAGCTCAACCGTGTTCTTGCCAAATATAAGAACGAAGTTGTTCCAGCTCTCATCAAAGAGTTCGGATACACCTCCATCATGCAAGCCCCACGCTTCGAGAAGATCGTCATCAACATCGGCGTCGGCGATGCCACCTCAAACGGCAAAGCCCTCGAAGACAGCGTCGCTGAATTGACCGCTATCGCTGGCCAGAAGCCAGTCATCACCAAAGCCAGAAAGTCCATCGCGAACTTCAAGCTCCGTGAAGGACAGGCCATTGGCACCAAAGTTACCCTTCGTGGTCAGAGAATGTACGAGTTCTACGATAAGCTCGTCTCCATCGCTCTCCCACGCGTCCGTGACTTCCGTGGCGTCTCCAAGAACGCCTTCGACGGTCATGGTAACTACACCTTGGGTGTTCGTGAGCAGCTCATCTTCCCTGAGATCGACTACGATAAGATCTCGAAGATCCGTGGCATGGACATCGTCATTGTCACTACCGCTCAGAGCGATGCCGAAGCCTTCAAGCTTCTTGAACTCCTCGGCATGCCATTCAAACGTTAAGGAGAAACGAACATGGCCAAAACTAGTTTAATCGTCAGAGCGAGCCGCCCACAGAAGTTCAGCACCCGCAACTACACCCGTTGCCAGCGCTGCGGCCGCCCACACGGTGTCCTCCGTAAATTCGGACTTTGCCGTATCTGCCTCAGGGAGATGGCCTACAAAGGCGAGATCCCAGGCATGAAGAAGGCTTCATGGTAATAAGGAAAGGAGATAAAAAATGATTGCAGATCCAATTGCCGATATGCTCACTCGCATCAGAAACGCCAACGCGCTTCGTTACGAGACTGTCTCCATGCCTTATAGCAAGGTCAAGGGAGAAATCGCCCGCATCCTTCTTGCCGAAGGTTACATCAGTTCCTTCGTCGCCGAAGGTGAAGGCGCGAGCAAAACCCTCACTTTAACCCTTAAGTATGGCGCGAACGGCGAGCGCGTTATCACTAATCTCAAGAGGATTAGTAAGCCAGGTCTCCGCGTGACCATGGAATGCGAAAAGCTTCCAAAGGTCCTCAAAGGTCTTGGCATCGCCATCATCAGCACCAGCAAAGGCATCCTCACCGACGCTGAAGCTCGCAAAGAGCACGTCGGCGGCGAAGTTCTCTGCTACGTCTGGTAATTAGAGGAGAAGAAAGTACATTTATGTCACGTATTGGATTAAAACCCATCTCTCTTCCTGAGGGCGTCACCTATGAAATCAAAGATGGCGCTGTCTCCGTCAAAGGTCCAAAGGGCGAAGTAAGCGTCAAGCTCTTAGCTGGCGTCAGCGTCCATGAGGAAGGCGGAGCCTTGCACTGCGTTCTCGAAGATACCGAGAGCAGACAAGCCCATAAAAACCACGGTACCTTCGCGGCTAACCTTCACAATGCCGCCAAGGGCGTGAGCGAAGGCTGGAAGAAAGAACTCGAAATCAACGGAACCGGTTACCGCGCCTCCGTCAAGAACGGCGCTGTCTGCATGTTCCTCGGCTACTCTCACGAAATCCGTGTCGAGCCAGTCGGAAAGTTCACCAAGATCACCTGCACCGATGACACCCACGTCGTCGTTGAAGGCTGCGACAAGCACGATGTTGGACAGACCGCTGCCCTCATCTATGATTCACACCGTCCAGACGTCTACGGTCAGAAAGGCGTCCACTACAAAGGCCAGCACCTCATCAAGAAGGTTGGTAAGCGTGCCGCTGCCACCGGTGCTAAGAAATAAGGAGGAGAGAACATATGATTCAGAAAGAGTCCCGTTCGGCGGTCAGAGCCCGTCGTCACCTCAGAGTCAGAGCGAAGATCTCCGGCACCGCGGAATGCCCACGTCTTGTGGTCTTCCGTTCCAACAAACACATCGAAGCCCAGCTCATCGACGATACCAAAGGTATGACCTTGGCTTGCACTTCGAGTGTCCAACTCAAACTTGCTAACGGCTCCAACTGCGAAGCCGCTGCCAAAGTTGGTGAAGCTATCGCCAATAAAGCCAAAGATAAAGGCATCTCCAAGGTCGTCTTCGACCGTGGTGGTTACCAATATCATGGGCGTATTGCCGCCCTCGCCGAAGCCGCACGTAAAGCCGGCCTCGTGTTCTAAGGAGAAAAACTATGGCTGAAGAAAATAAAGAAGTTGTGGCTCAAGAAGCCGCTAACAATGCTCCAGAGGCGAAGCGTAATCCTACTGGCAACCCAGAACGTGAACCAGCCGGTAGCCGCACGAGCGACCGTCCAGGCTCCCGCAAATTCGGCGACCACCGTGGCCGTCCAGGCGAGAGACGTGGTGGCCGTGGCGGATTCCGTCGCGAAGAAGATGACTTCAACGATCGCGTTGTTGATATCAACAAGGTCACCAAAGTCGTCATGGGTGGCAAACATATGCGTTTCGATGCCCTCGTCGTCGTCGGCGATGGCAAAGGCCACTATGGATTTGCCATGAGAAAATCCGGTGAAGTCCCGGATGCCATCAAGAAATCCTTAACCGCTGCTAAGAAGAACCTCAAGAGTGTCCACCTTACCAAAGGCACCATCGCTCACGAAGTCGAAGGCAGCTGGACCTCCACCAAGGTCATCCTCAAACCAGCTCCAGCTGGCACTGGTATCATCGCTGGTGGCGCCGTCCGTGCCGTCCTTGAGCTCACTGGCATCAAGAACGTCGTTTCCAAAGTCTATGGCTCCCGTACCGCCCTCAACGTGGTCCGTGCCACCGACGCCGCTCTCCAGTCCCTTAAGAGCTATGACAAGGTCATGGTTCTCCGTGGTCTTAAGACCGAAGAGGAGATCAAAGCCATGCATCCAGCCCCAGCCCCAAAGGCCGAGAGAGCCGAAAGAGCTCCACGTAACTTCGAGAAGCGTGCCCCACGCGCTCACGAAGCCAAAGAGCCAAAAGGAGATAAATAATGGCTGAGAATCTTCATACTATCGTGGTGGTCGAAGGCTCCCGCAAAGAGCACTTCCGCAAAGGTCAGGGCTTAGGCTCTGGCAATGGCAAGACCGCCGGCCGTGGCCAGAAAGGCCAAGGCGCTCATGCCCATACCAAGAAGAACGGCTTCGAAGGCGGTCAGATGCCTTTAGCTCGCCGTATTCCAAAGTATGGTTTCAACAACAACATCAAAGTCATCAAGGCTGTCGTCAACCTCGATGATCTCAACGCCTTCGAAGAGGGCTCCGTCGTCGATGGAAAAGCCCTTGTCGAAAAAGGTTTAGTGAAGAGCCTCACCAATGGTGTTAAAATCCTTGGTACTGGTGCATTAACCAAAAAACTCACTGTCAAAGCCAATGCCTTCTCCGCGAAGGCCAAAGCTGCCATTGAGGAAAAAGGTGGCATTGCCGAGGTTATTAAGTAATGAAAAAGTTCGTCTCGATCTTCAAAAATAAAGAGATTGTCAATCGTATTTTCTTTACGATCATGATCCTCTTCGTCGTCAGGATCGGGGCGGCCATTACGGTACCGGGGGTCCACATCGAGAAACAGCTCGATGATCTCATGAAGAGCGGCAACTCGCTCGCTATCATGGACTTGCTCGGAGGTGGAGCTCTCTCCAACTTCTCCGTGTTTGCCCTCGGTGTCTCGCCATACATCACGGCTCAGATTATCATTCAGCTTCTCTCCAAGGATGTCTTGCCAGCGCTTACTGAACTCAGCAAGCAAGGCGAGTACGGACGTAAGAAGAGCGAGATGGCCACGCGTTATCTCACGCTTCTTCTCGGTGCTGTACAAGGATATGGCATCATCCGCACCATGGAGAACAGCAGCTTCATCACCTTAAATCTCGAGAGCAATTTCTGGACTTACGCCTACATCGTAACCGTCATCCTCGCGGGTGCCATGCTTACCATGTGGCTTGGTGACCAGATCACCGAGAAAGGCCTCGGAAATGGTATCTCCATGATCATCTTCGCCGGCTGCGTCAGATCGCTGCCGACCCAGATCACAACCGCTTGGAAGAAGTGGGTCACAGACACTGTCACCCGTTCTTCTAGCGAAATGATCAGAGGTGCCTTCCAGTTCGCCTTATATATCCTCGCGATGGTCCTCATCATCGGCTTCGTCGTCTTCATCGAGTTGTCGAAGAGAAAGATCCCAGTCCAGCACGCAGGAAAAGGTGGTGGTTCCGCCGCTATGGCGCGCGCCTCCTTCTTACCGATCAAGATCAATAGCGCAGGTGTCATCCCTGTCATCTTCGCTAGCTCCATCCTAAGCGCACCGGCCATCATCGCCAGCTTCATCTCAAGTGAGGCGGCAAGTGCCCCGTGGCTTAACATCTTCAACTACAACAAGACCTTCTCCATGCCGTGGTTCGACGGAACCCACTGGGAGATGAACTGGGGCTTATTCATCTATTTAGCCCTCATCATCGCCTTCTGCTTCTTCTACGCGGAGATGCAGATCGACCCGGAGAACCTTGCGGATAACTTCCAGAAGAATGGTTCCTACATTCCAGGCATCCGCCCAGGAAAAGAAACCGAGAGATACGTCAGGAAAGTCCTTAACAGAGTCACCTTCATCGGTGCTATGTCACTCTCCATCATCGCAGCTCTCCCAGTCATCCTCGTTTGGGCCAATGTCTTCGATGGCGACAACACCCTTGCCCTTGGCGGCACCGGTCTCATCATCATCGTCGGCGTTGCTCTTGAAATCAACGCCCAGATCGATGGCCTTCTCGCTGGTAAGTCATTTGACAAAGTGAAAGGAATTCAACAATAAAGATGCTCAATATCGTTCTGATGGGCCCGCCTGGCGCGGGCAAAGGCACGCATGCCCTTTGGATCGCCAAAGACTATGGCCTTCCACATATCTCCACGGGCGACATGTTCCGTGAGGCTATGGCAAGTGGCAGCGAGCTTGGAAACAAAATCAAGGCTATCGTCAATAGCGGTGGACTCGTCTCTGACGACCTCACCTGCGCGTTAGTTAAGGAAAGGTTATCCCGCAAAGACTGCGAGAATGGCTACCTCCTTGATGGCTTCCCACGCACCATCGCCCAAGCCGAGGCCCTCAAAACGTTTGGGAAAGAGATCAACCGTGAGGTCAACACCGTCCTCAACATCTCTTGCCCAGATGAGCTTCTGATCGAAAGGATCGCCGGACGCAGGGTTTGCCCAAAATGCGGCGCTTCATATAACGTCACTTTCATGCCTCCTAAGAAGAAAGAAGGCATCTGCGACGAATGCGGAACACCAATCGTGCAACGCAAAGACGACAATGCGGAAAGCTTCAAAGTCCGCCTTGCCAATTACTACAAGAGCACAGCCCCTCTTATGGAATTCTATAAGGGTGAGGGCTTACTCGCTGACTTCGATGGTTCTATCGGAGCAGCTGACCTTAAGAAAGCGCTTGTCGCCTTCCTTGAGGAACATAAATGATCATCATCAAATCCCCTCGTGAGATTGAGCTGATGAGGAAGGCTGGAGCGCTTACCGCGAAAGTCTTCGAGACCGTCGGACCCCTCGTCCAACCTGGCGTCACCACCAAGTACCTCGCAAAGATGGCTAAGAAAGTCATCGAGGATGCCGGTGGTATCTGCGTCGAGGAAGGATATGGGGGATTCCCTGGCGAGATCTGCACATCAGTCAATAACGTCTTGGTCCATGGCGTCCCTTCCGAAACGAAGGTTCTCAAGGATGGGGATATTGTCTCTCTTGATGTTGTCTCCCTTCTTAACGGCTATATGGGAGACGCTTGCCGCACTTACCCAGTAGGAATATGCGGCAAAGAGACGCTTCGCCTCATAGAAGTAACCGAACAGTGCTTCTGGAACGGCGTGAGCCTCATCAAAGAGGGCGTGCACCTAGGAGATATCCAAGAGGCTATTCAAAAGACCGCTGAGAGCAACGGATACTCAGTCGTCAGAGAGTACACCGGACATGGAATAGGTCACGAAATGCACGAAGACCCTTACATCCCGAACTACGGAAAGGCCGGAACCGGTCCGATCCTCAAAGCGGGAATGACCCTTGCCATCGAGCCGATGGTAATGGCTGGAAAACCGGCGATAAGGGTTCTAGGCGATGGTTGGAGCGCTGTCTCAAAAGACGGCAAGCTCAACGCACATTACGAGAACACCGTCCTTGTCACCAAGGATGGCTATGAAGTATTAACCCTTCATAGTGAGCAATAGGAGGTATCTTCATTTGAGTAAAGAAGATTGCATTGAAGTTGAAGCCACAGTCTTGGAAAACCTTCCAAACACTACCTTCAGAGTCAAACTCGCCAATGGAGCGGTGGTTCTGGCTAGCGTTTCGGGAAAAATCAGAATGCACTACATTCGTATTCTTCCCGGTGATCGAGTCACCGTTCAGTTCTCGCCATATGATTTAACACGCGGCCGCATCACTTTCCGTTACAAAAACTAACTCAACAGAAGCTAGTAAAAACCAAAAAAAGCATTAGGAGAAACTTATGAAAGTCAGACCATCCGTCAAACCGATCTGCGATAAGTGCAAAATCATCCGCCGTCATGGCGTGGTCATGTGCATCTGCCAAAATCCTAAGCACAAGCAGAGACAAGGCTAATTAAGGAGATTAAAAGAATATGGCACGTATCGTCGGGGTGGATATCCCATCCGAGAAACGCGTTGTTATCGCCCTTACCTACATCTATGGTATCGGTGACACAACCGCGACAGAAATTTGCAAAGCTGCCGGCGTCAGCGAGGACATCAGAGTCAAAGACTTAACTGATGAACAGCTCGTCGCCCTCAGAACCGAAGTCGCCAAGCATCACACCGAAGGCGACCTTCGCCGTGAGATCGCTATGAACATCAAGCGCCTCACCGAAATCAACTGCTACCGTGGCGTCCGTCACAGAAAAGGTCTTCCAGTCAGAGGTCAGAACACCAAGACCAATGCCCGTACCCGCAAAGGTAAGAGAAAGACCATCGCCAACAAGAAGCAGGCTACTAAGTAATGAAAGGAGGACACGTAAATGGCAGAAGCTAAGAAAAAGTCCAAAAAGACTAGCGCTCGCAAGAAAAAAGTTAAGCGCACGTTTACCAAAGGTGTCGTCCACATTCACGCCACCTTCAACAACACCATCGTCACCGTTACCGACGAAAAAGGCAATGTCATCGCCTGGTCCAGCTCCGGTGCCCTCGGTTACAAGGGTGCCAAGAAGGCCACTCCATTCGCCTCTCAGCTCGCTTCCGAAGCCGCTGGCAAGAGCGCCTATGATCAGGGCCTCCGTCAGGTCGATGTCGACGTCAAGGGCCCAGGCCCAGGCCGTGAGAGCGCCGTCCGTGCTTTAGCGAACGTTGGCCTTCAGGTCTTATCAATTGTCGATACCACTCCAATCCCTCACAATGGTTGCCGTCCTCCAAAGAGGCCGCGTGGCTAATCCCTTACAGAAACATATGTAAGGAAAGACTAATAGGAGGAAATTAATTAATGGCTAACCAAACCAATGACGTCAAAGCGGAAGAAATTCGTCTTCCTAACCCTTTCCAACCATTCGATCTCAAGATCGATGTCAACGATGAGAACGAGCACTACGCCCGTTTCGTGGTCGAACCTCTCGAAAGAGGATTCGGCCTCACCATCGGCAACTCCCTTCGCCGTGTCTTGCTAAGCGCCCTTCCAGGAGCCAGCGTCTTCGCGGTTCAGATTGAAGGTGTCCGTCATGAATTCACCGCCATCCCAGGCGTTGAAGAAGACGTGACCGCCATCATCCTCAACCTCAAGGACCTCGTCCTCAAGGTCGATAGCACCACCAATGATGTCAAGACCCTTACCGTCGATTTCAAGGGCCCAGGCGTCCTTAAGGCTGGCGATCTCAAGCTCCCAAGCATGGTGAGCGTCGTCAACAAAGACTTAGAGATTGCCCACCTCAATAGCGAAGGCCATCTCGAGATGTCCATCTTCGTCGGCCAGGGCCGTGGCTATATCACTAGCGAAGGCAACAAGCTTGAACGCAAGATCGACACCATCGGCGTCATCCCAACCGACAGCAACTACTCGCCTGTCATCAAAGTCGCCTTCAATGTCGAGCCAACCCGTGTTGAGCACGATTCCAAGTTCGACAAATTGACCCTTGAGGTCACCACCAACGGTTCCATCAAACCTCATGAGGCCGTTGCTATGGCCGCCCAGCTTCTTGCGGCCCACTTCGATAAGTTCACCCACCTTGATGAAGCGGTTAAGAACTACCGTCTCGTCAAAGAGGAAGTCAAACCGGAGGAAAACAAATATCAGGGCATGATGATCGAAGAACTCGATCTCAGTGTCAGAAGCAACAACTGCCTTAAGCGTGCGGGCATCAGCACCGTCATGGAACTCACTCAGAAGAGCGAGGATGAGATGATGAAAGTCCGTAACCTTGGCAAGAAGTCGCTCAAAGAAGTCAAAGAGAAGCTCGCCACTTATGGGCTTCACTTCCGTGATTACGTAGGAGAATAACAATGCCAGCACAAGGTAGAAAGAACGTCCACGGCAAAGCCGGTGTTCGCTTCAGAGCCGGTTATACCGCCTCTAAAAACAAATCAATGCTTCGCAACGTCGTGAGCGAGCTCATCGTCCACGGCCAGGTCAAGGTCACCAGCGGAGTTACCCCAGAGCTTGTCACTCTCGCCGAAAAGATGGTCACATTCGCCAAACAGGGCGATCTCGCTGGCCGTCGTGAAGCCATGAAGGTCATCCGCCCAGGCATCGTCGATGCTAATGGCGTCGAGGCCATCGATAAGCTTTTCAAAGAACTCGGACCAAAGTTCAAAGACAGAAACGGTGGTTACACCCGTGTCTACAAGCTTGGCGCCCGTCGTGGCGACAATGCCGAAGTCGAACTCGTCCAGTGGGTTGACTAAGCGATAAGCAACAACTAAGCCTCTCTATTTATAGAGGGGCTTTTTGTTTATAATATGTGCCGTATGTATAAGAATTTCATTTTCGATCTCGACGGTACCCTCCTCGAGACCTTGCCAGATATCGTCACTGCGATTAACGCCGCACTCAAAGAATGCGGGTTCGATTATGTCTATGACATCGAATCAGGGAAGAAGCTCATCGGTGATGGTGTTGCTAACTTAATGCACCGCGCCTTGAAGGATAAAGACACACCTGAGAACTTTGAAGCGATAAAGAGGGTCTTCATGCCTCTTTATCAGGAATACCAGACAAAGACCACCAAAGCGATGAAAGGATGCGTAGAGACCCTCTCTAGCCTCAAAAAGAGGGGTTCTGGCCTCTTTGTCTGCACGAACAAACCGAATCACCTCGCTTTAGAGGTCCTTGATAACATCTTTGGCCCTAACACCTTCGACTTCATCAAAGGACTAAAAGAAGGGGAAGCGCCTAAACCAGATAAGCACAATGTTGATGTCATCATGGACAGATATCACCTCAATCCGAAAGAGACCCTTTTTGTCGGGGATTCCATGACTGATTACAACACCGCAAGAAACGGAGGCCTCGCTTTCTGCCTTTGCGTCTATGGATATGGAAATTACACGAGCGAATTCATCGCGAAGAGTGATTATAATATCAAAGAGCCTAAGGAGCTCCTTAACCTAGCTAAATGAATCTGTTCAGCAAGAAGACATACCAAGAGAACAAATACGCTCTCCCATATGGGATCGTTTTGGCGACTGCCTTCTTCTTAGCCATGATCGTCTTCTCGATCTGCTATGGCAACAAAGAATACATGGCGGATGTCATGGGAAGAGAGTTCGAGAAGAACATCATCGGACAGACTTCCTTCATGGCAGGGGGCTTTGCTCTTATTCTCATCCTCGATTACGGTCTTTCTTTCTCCTTCGACAGGAAAGAGAAACGCCGCCTAGTCGATATCATTGGCCTCTCTGCTGCCTCTTTGGAGTGGCTTTGGGTATTTGCCTGCTCACTCATTTATATCATCAATTGGCAGGGCGAGAGGGGAACCTTTGAGTTTACTCTCCGTATTGTCACGATGATTGTCATTTATCTCGTCATGGGTGTGAATATCCTTTCGAGAGTCCCTAAGTTCAGAGATTTCGAAGAATTGATCCAAGGCCACGCTCAGATGCTCATATACCTCACCATCCTTGGATTGATCGGTTTAGTCAATCACATGATGATGTGGACCGTCCTTGCTAGAAATAACAACACATATGGCCTTGTCACCAACTTCATCTGCATTGGCGTTGACGTCATCATGATCGCCGCCCCATTCTTCCTTAAGATGTTCGCTGATGAGAAAATCAAAGGTCCTGTGTTTGGTCTTGTCGCTTCAATCATCACAACCGTGTTGTTTGTGATATTCACCCTCATGATGGTTTACTTCTACAAACAGAAGCTTGACCCTCTTGTCTATCGTGAGTTCTACTGGGCGATGTTCGTATATCCGTTTGATATCGTTCTAAGGATTGCTGCAATCGTATAGTACGGAATCATCTATAAGAAGCTAAAACAGTAAAAA
>JAEEGJ010004737.1_pt1 | contig 44872 bp, 44 predicted proteins | sample 8958761 | NCBI WGS metagenome assembly JAEEGJ01 (sample SAMN16246546, study PRJNA631951) | gut metagenome | biome: gut microbiome; feature: rumen; material: RS-attached | host: Bos | place: Iran: Karaj | collected 2018-10
CATACAACAAATGGCTTTGTTGTATGGTAAGGCCCCTTCGACCATTAACGAACATATTGGAGACATTTTTTATGATAAAGAACTGCTTCCAGAGGCCTGTAGAAAGAAATTCGGAAATTCCGAATTTCAGCAGAAGGCACCCTACTAATATGTCTTCCGGATTTATTAGTCACCTCACGATTGAAGTTCCAGCCTCTCGTTCAATTGCCTCGAATTCGAGGTAATTGAACTTTGGATTATGAAAATGCTCCCAAAGCCCAAGGAGACGGACCGTGTTCCGCGTCCTCATCCAGTTTTAAAAAATATTGATAATCAGAGTTGAATGACAGCCTCGCGAATTCGTGCTTTAACATCATCCCAATCAGTTTCCTCAAACATGAAGGGCAAGGGATCGGATGAGGCACTGAAAAATCGGCATGGACTACAGAGACTTCAGAAGTTGCAGTGTTCCGGGTTCGATTGTCTGGTATTGTAGCATCGGAACTGCTCTTGAGGGGTGCGTGAGATAGTACTGATGAAGGCAAGTGCGCGGGGTTCCAGCGAACGGAGGTTTTTGGAAATGTTCACGATTTCATCCAAGCCATAATAGGCCAGAAGAGTTTTCCAATCGCCTATTTGCCCATATTCCAAGACCCGCTGAACAACATAGGGAGCATGCAGGTCCAAATCGATATGATACTTGTCGACATCCCAGAAGATGCCGTCCGAAAAGCCCTGTATGCATTCCTGCCTTGACATAACTTTGCAAAGATACAAAAAAAGGAAAAACCTTGCGATTTTCCTGCAAGTAGAAGACTGAAACGAATAAAAACGGACCAGAACTCCACTATGGCCGGCCTGTTTCGTATTAGCGATGTCGTTATTTCCTGCTTAGTAATCTCGCCGCAAAAATAATAGCAGCAACGAGAATACAGACCAATAGCAATCCTCCAAGAACCATAGCTATCCGTCCTTTCCTTTTAAGTTCAGGGTCAATATGCACGGAATTATACTCGTGGTATTGATAGAGGAAAAGACAACCGAAAAGTAGGCCAATGGAGACACTCCCTTTACCTGTGCAAACAAGCTATTTTCTTGTGTTTTTATCTAAATTTGTAAAAAATGTTTCGCCAAGAACCAATTAACCGTTTATGAAACCGAAAAGAAAGCATTCCTTCGAAGTGCGCAAGAGGGCGTTCTCCATCTGGCAGAAGCTGGGCGTATGGCCCTGGCGGAAAGTCGATGATAGTAAGGGCAAAATAGGCTCCGGAGACTTCTACAAGGGAGCCTTTGACGGGATACCGTTCCTCAACGACGACGCCAAGCGGACATTCAGCCATCTGCTGCTGAGACCGGGTTACATGATTCGGGACTATATCCGGGGCGAACACGAAAGATATCTGGCACCGCTCACCGCGTTGATTATTTTTTACGCTTTCTTCGCCCTTTTGTCGTCAGTCCTTCAGCCGATGCAGCACAAAAGTGCTCTTGAGGATATTCCGGTCAGGCTTGATGTCGAAACGGGCATTGATTCCACCCGTGTCGGTCAGGCGACGGCGACAATAGCGGATATAGTCAGGACGGGCTACATCTACCTGCATCTCGACCAATATCCGGAAGAAGTGCACACCCAGGCCCAGGCGTCCCTGGCGGCTCTTGAAGGGGCTCTTCGCAGCCAGGGCATTCCGCTGTTCCTCGGTGATTTCTTCGTCCTATGGCTTGCAATGGCCATGGCCCTGAAGAGGCAAAAAATGAAAATGTCCGCATGCGCCGCGGCTTCGGCATACGTGCTGTGCCAGTTCAGTTTCTTCATGCTGTTCGCCCTGCTTCTGACCTTTGGCAAGAGTGCGTCTTTAAGCGTGGGCCTTATGATGCTTCTTCTTGTCGTCGACTACCGTCAGTGGCTGGAAATGAGCTGGTGGGACAGCATCAAACGGACATTGGTCACCGGCATTTATTATGCCCTGTTCTACGCTGCTATCGTGTTTGCGATCAGCGCTTTAGTGCTTGTGGTCGCGTTATTCAGAATGTGATAGCGCCCCTGCCTCAAACTTTGAGGAAGCACTTCTGCCGATACATGACCAGCAGAATGGCAAAGAGCACGAGGGCGTTGAAGAGCGCAATCAGCACTGGGTATAGCGCGCTGCCTGCGAAAGCGGGCAGAAGGGAGGCTGAGACAGAATCGAACTTCAGGACCTCGCCTATGCAGTATGCCGTGATAGCATTCATCCCGTAGATTTTCAGCCAGGAGAGCCCCTTGCGCCATTTTTTCACGTCCACGATGTAATAGGTCAGGGCGGTCAGGAGGAAACAAATGCCGCCGGAATAAAGCGTCATCGTGCTGCTCCATATCTTCTTGACTATCGGGAAGATGGGGCTCAATACCAGGCCGGCTGCCACCAGGAAGGCTCCGATGCCGGCCACTATCCCGGCCCTTCCTGCGGGCGTGTGCTTCCCGCTCTTGAGCAGCTGTCCGGCAAAGCAGCCCAGCAGCACCGTGACGGCAAAATTGAGACTGGACAGAATCCATGTGTACTGATACCGTTTCATGAAACGCCAGCTGCCGTCCGCCGCCCATTCGACGCCGTCGCGGTGGGAGCCAAGCACTGCCTTGTCCACAGTCATGGCTATGTTTTCCTGAGGATCGAGGTTCATCCCCGTACAGCAGAATGCAATCCAGTAGGCGGCGAAAAGCAGCACTGCGGCCACCACCTGCCACTTCGTATCTGTGTGCACGAAGAGCAACGCGGCAACCACATATCCCACTGCGATGGCCTGGAGCGTATTGGCGAATGGATGGAACAGCTTCCAGTCGAACAGCAGGAGGTTGCCCTGGACTACCCATCCGAGCAGGAATAGCAGGCAGAACCGCTTGAGCAGTTTCAGATAGAACTTCCCGTCCGGCCTTTGCCCGTCCTTGTACTTTGCCATCGAAAAAGGAATGGTGATACCGGAAAGGAAGAGGAATAGCGGCATTATTATGTCCCACACCACGAAACCGTCCCATTTCACGTGCTGAAGCTGATGCGAAAGCCAGCCCGTGCCGTCCGGGAATGCCTTGCATACGCTCAGCAGCACTGGCCCGAGGAACAGCAGCAGAAACATATCCGCCCCTCGAAGGACGTCCAGAGACTCAAGCCTGACTTTGTTTTCCGTCATAACGAATGAAGCTTAAAGGAATAGTACCCCTTGCCGTCCAGGTATGCGAGGGCATCCTGCAGCATGGCTTGTTTCTTCTCCTCGTCAAGATCGGAATGGAAGATGATGTCAATCATTGTTTCAAGGCCGTGGACCGACAGCTTTTCCTTTTCCACAAGATACCAGACGGGGTATTCCTGTTGCAGGACAGTGACCAGGTCGACAGGGCATCCGGCTTTGCCGAACTCATCCTTGACGTCCGACATGGAGTAGTCCGGCGCGTCACCGTCCAGCAGGCCAAGCCTCCGGGCAATCTGCATCAGCATCTCGCCAATGCGGTCAATTTCCCTGATTATATAATCTTCCATATCCGCAAATATATAAAAAAACGGATAATCTTGCGATAATTGAGTATTTACGGTTCTCTTGCATGTTGCAGTTTTTTTTTGATAACTTGCAGGACAATTTTTTTGTTGTTCCATAAAAAGGGCCATGCGTAGATTCTTTCCTTTTGTTTCATTTCTGCTCCCTGTAGCATTTCTGCTTGCGTGTTCGAAAGTACCGTCAACACCTGTCCTGCAAGGCAAGGGCATACCGCACTGGATGGAACTCCCGGAGACCACCCCGGATTCCGGACTGGATTTTTACTCGCGAGGCTGCAAAATAGGAGACAAAACTTTTCGCAACTATTCCTTTTATTGGGACTATTCGAACCGGGTATCCCATTGGGTGGCCTACCCTCTTAACAGTTCATATTTCGGCAATGCCAAAAGATCCGAGGCATGGGGCTATGACCCGTTGTTGCCCGCAGCAAAGCAACAGAACGTAAGCGGAGGATATAAAATAAAAGGTACTGTCTTTTATCAGCGTGGGCAACAACTTCCTTCCAGCGACCGGACGGCAAACGAAGAGATCAACGCTACCACCTTCTATGGCACCATCACCGTCCCGATGAATGATGACCTTATTAATAGTGTTTGGCAAACACTTGAGGGAAAGATTCGCTCGTGGGCGAGGGTTTCCGACACCCTTTATGTCGTTTCCGGATGTGTGGTGGAGGGCTCAGCTACCTCTGTCCTGGATCGAAGCGGCGAAGACATCACAGTACCAGTGGCCTTCTACAAGGCAGTGCTGAGATATAGCAAGAATGACACAGTCGGGACCAGCGGCTATATGGGTGCGGCCTTTTGGTATGACCATGAAGGAAATCATCCGACTTTCGAGAAAAAACAGTCCATGTCCATAGCGGCATTGGAAAAGAAACTGGGCTATGGCCTGTTTGTCAATCTGCCAAGAGTCACCGGAGAATCCGCCGCCGAAACAATCAAGAACGAGAATCCTGCCTCAAAGAACTGGTGGTGGCAATGAGCGATTCTGACTCGCAGGAGTCCCTGCAGCAGATTAAGGAGAGGCTCATCCTCTGCACCCTCTTGTGGACCAGGGGGTGTCCTACGGGGCCGGCAATGTTGAAGACGATGCCGTCGACCGTGCAATTGAATTCCTGATGGCAATGGCCGGCCAGCACGGCGTCCACTCCATGTCTCTTGAAAAAATCAATGTACTGCTGCCGCTTATCCATAGGGAAGTTGAAGTAGTCATCCGGCTCATCAACATATTCTCGAATTATGGGGCAGTGCAGGAAGACAAAGGTGTATCGGCAATCCTTGGCCGAGGAAAGCTCTTTTTCCAGCCATCTCCATTGTTCATCCTCAGCCTCTTTTGCACTGTCCATTATGCAGTTGGAATCTATGCCGATGAACGCACAATCCTTTGCCTGGAATGAAAAGCGCTCATATTCCGGCTTTAATCAGACACAAATATAACAGAAAATGCGTAACTTAGCAGGGAGAGTATTAGCATTATGATTTTTAAACAGGGACCTGGCTGGAAAGCCTGTTATGATGAAGAACGGGAGTTATACACGGCCCAACTCGGCGGCGGTGTGAACTGCTCCTTATATGAGATAACCAAAGAAATCTTCGAACACGTTGATGATCCCGACGTGAAATGGCCTTCAAGTTTAATCGATGAGGGCCGTAAATTATTCATGTCGGTCAATGATCGATGCGGCCCTCCGTATACTATAGTGTTTGATTCTGATTATCAGGACTTTTGCCCCTGGTCGGATGCCGTCGTGACAGGAAAAACATGGCCGGATGAAATGACCGATGCAGTGGTGGAAGTGCTTGAGTCCGAGAAAAATAATCGTGCCCAGCGCCGGGAAAAACGGAAAGCGCGGGAAAAGGGTTAGGGACGGGGGTACAGGACTGCGCAAACCAGTATAGAAAACCATGTGCCTACGTACATGATAAGCCCGGAGATGTTGTTTTCATTAACAATACGATCACAACAAAAAGTTGCCAATATTTCATAGCTTTCCAAATATTATTGATCAATTAGCGAACGAAAAGAATAGCACTATGGCACAAGGAAATACGGGTAATAATTATTACATTTGTACTTTAAAACTCCCCTAACTCCCGTATGAAAAGATTATTTGCTTTTTCTGTACTTTTTGCTCTTGCTTTGAGTTGCTCCGAGAAAGGCCCCGAGCTGCCGGAAACGAACGACGGCGAAGAATCCGACCTTATCGCATTCACGAGCCGAGCCCTGCCGGTGAACCGCGATGGAAAGAATGACGGGACGGTTGATATCCGTTTCTACGAGGATATGCCGAATGTTCCGTATATTTCCTTTTCCGACTTCCAGTCACTCATCCTTCCCGGAAGCAAGATGACTGTTGTCAAAACGGCTTCGGGTCGTTTTGAATTGGAAAATAAAGGCGGGAAAGCCAGTGTCAACACTATTGACGAGGTCTTTTCCTGCTCGTCCTTCATGTCATTTTTCAATATTATGGATCTCACCCAGCCGGGCATGGACAACACCTATCTGGACGGGCTGGCATGCGTTCGTTACTCTTCCCAGGACGTTATCCCGGGTCGGGCGGTAACCCTTGATTATGGCCCATACGGAATAGACCTCAGGGCGTCCGGGGATGCCGTATATATCCCATTCTGCACCGTTGCAGATCTATACTCCGACATCCATTACCATTATGCCGCCTGCAACGGTGAGAAAGTGGTCGTGGTGGATACAGACATGGGCGAGGGCAGTGTAGACAGCCTGGAGCCCGATTTCTCCTATGAGTCCCTGATTGGCAAGGAGGATCGCCCCGATGATCTTATTAAGTACAGTTATGCCGAACTCTGCTTTGTCCTTGAAAATTTCTATGGCAGGCCCGGACGCTCACCTTATGAGGCCCGGCTATACGCCGACGGTCTGGACAAAACCCTTCTGTCTTTTCCCGAAGGACAGCAGATCAGAGATCTTCTCCTCTCGCGGAATATGAAAGATTATGCCGCCGGACTGGACTTCCTTTCCATCATCGTGAATGACGGAGGGCATTCCATAATTGGGACTGCCAAGACTGCCCTTACGCCGGAAAACGGTTATTCAACAAGCGTTCCGGGGCTCTATGAACTTTACGTCTCGTCTTTTTTGGCGCCTTCCTTAAAACAGGTAACTACAATCAATGAATTGCAGGAGCATAGGAAAACGCTGTTCCCCGACGGGGCAACCTATCATAAGTTGGACGATACCGCGATATGCCATTTTGACAGCTTTTCCGACACCGATCTGGTTGCCTGGAATAACTATTACAGCGGAGTGGGCCCCATTCCGTCCATGGAAAGCTGCCCGAAGGACCCCATTGTGGTTTTCCTGGATGCTCTTACCAAGGCCCAGAAGGATCCGTCCGTAAAGAACTTTGTGCTTGATCTTACCCTCAACGGCGGCGGCTCCCTGGATGTTGTGGTGGCAATGACCTCCCTCATGTACGGGCAGAGTTTCGCCCGTTGCGAAAACACCCTTACGGGAGAGAAATATATATGGAACTACCAGATAGACCGCAATTTTGACGGCAAGTTTGATGCGGAAGACGACAAGGTGAACTACGACCTTAACTATTGCATCCTTACCACAGGCCTTTCTTTCTCCTGCGGCAATCTGTTCCCGTCGCTTTGCCGCGATGCAGGAGTGATGGTTGCCGGGGAGCGTAGTGGCGGCGGCAGCTGCGCAATCATCACGTTCCGCACTCCCGAGGGATTCTCATACCATCTTTCCTCCGTCCGTGGCCGTCTGGCCGATAAAGACTGGCATAATATAGATTCCGGAATTGTCCCCGATGTGGAGATCGGGCTCGGCCCCGGCCTTTACGACCTCAGCTTCCTCAGCAGCGCCATCAAGGAGTTCTATCATTAATTCTTGTCACTTGGACGAATTCCCTTCTGCCCTTAACTCTTTCCCTGCTTCCAGCGCTCTATAGCGCACCTGTGTTTTTGGCAGGTATTTATGTTAATTCTTTTAACCGCACCGCCCCGCTATATTCAGGCCTCCGCCACTAAACGCGAAAACCAGCCTAAGTGGCTGATTTTCAATTGGGTAGCGGAGGCAGGACTCGAACCTGCGACCTCCGGGTTATGAGCCCGACGAGCTACCGACTGCTCTACCCCGCGATGTGGACTGCAAATATACGGACTTTTTTTGAAACTGCAAAATTAAAGCTATATTTGTCCAAAACACAGACATTCGTTTATGACCGGCATTTCTTACAAGGAAATCAATTCCATCGACAGTCTTCCCGGGCCTGACGGGAAGGGGCGTATATCCCACTATGTATTCCAATACATTGATTTCAACGAAGTTCCGCAGTATGTTGCTGCCGGGCATAAATGGAGCGACTGCTTCTTTTTCGGGTGCACCATCCCTCGTGAGATGCAGGAATTGCTGGACTCCACGAATCTCCAGTTTCCCCGCCTGGGCCTCCCCTACAGCACATTCCGGGGGAGCCTCTACACCGCCGAAGAGCTTTACGAAGGTTTCGACCCGGACAAGCCGGAGACCTTCGCAACCTGCCGCGACACCCAGATCTACGACCACTATACCCGAAAGGGCAAACAGTGCAACGAAATCCGCGAAACCCTCGGCCGATCCCTCCACGACCGCGCCATCGAAGACTCTCTCGCCGATTATCTCAGCCGCTTCGGCGCCACTCAGGTCGTAGCCATCATGGGCGGCCACGCCCTCAGGCGCATAGATCCGGAGTACCGCAAAATAGCGCTGATCAGCAAGGACCTCACCGAAAAAGGCAAGCTGATGGCCTCCGGAGGTGGTCCCGGCGCGATGGAGGCCACCCACCTTGGCGCCTGGATGGCCGGCAGGCCTGAGGCAGAAATGGATGAAGCCCTCAGGATGCTCGAGCCCTCCCCCACCTTCCGCGACTCAGGCTGGCTGAGTTCGGCATTCAAGGTGCGCGAACGATTCCCCCAGAAAAGGTTCCGCAGCCTCGGCATCCCCACCTGGTTCTACGGCCACGAGCCCTCCACTCCCCTAGCCACGGACATCGCCAAATACTTCCAGAACAGCATGCGGGAAGACATATTGCTGACCATAGCCAAAGGCGGAATCATCTATTCCCCCGGCTCCGCCGGCACCCTTCAGGAAATCTTCCAGGACGCCGCACAGAACCACTACAAGACTGTAGGCCTGTCCAGCCCGATGGTGTTCCTCGGGCGGAAATTCTGGGGTGAAGAAATCCCCGTCTACTCCATGCTGGAGACTCTCATGGCAGGCGGACGCTATCAGAACCTGCTGCTGACCCTGACCGACGAGCGGGAGGAAGCCGTGAACGCAATCCTCGCCTTCAAAGGCTAGCCCCGCAAAAAGGCCGCCATCCCGTCGATATCCGCCACGCCGAAGCTCACCTGCTCCCCGGTGGCGAGATTCTTGATCTGGACGGTGCCGGACGCCGCTTCATTCTCTCCGCACACCGACAGGAAACGAATGCCCTTGCGGTCACAATAGTCGAACTGTTTCTTGAGCTTGGCAGCGTCGGGATACACTTCCACGGAGAGCCCGGCGCCACGCAGCGCGGAGGCTACCGGAAGCACGTAGTCCAGCTCGACCCGGCCCATATTGGCGAACAGAAGGTCGGCTCCTGAGGAGATATCGTCCGGGAACTTCCCAAGGCCGGTCAGCACGTCGTAGATGCGGTCGGCGCCAAAAGACACGCCCACGCCGGACATGTCCGGAAGGCCGAAAATGCCCGTGAGGTTGTCGTAACGGCCGCCTCCGCAGATGGAGCCGATCTGCCAGTCGAGAGCCTTCACCTCGAAGATGGCGCCGGTGTAGTAATTGAGCCCGCGTGCAAGCGAAAGATCCATTTCGCAAGGCATAACGACGCCCGCCGACCTGATCAGGCCGAACAGCTCTTCAAGCTCGTCCAGGCCGCGCTGCCCATCGGCGGAAGCGCCCATCAGCGAACGCATAACGGCCAGTTTCTCTTCGAACGAGCCCTCCAGCAGCAGCACAGGGCGCAGGATCTCCACGGCCTCCGCCGTCAAGCCCTTTTCCAGAAGCTCCTCTTCCACGGCCTCAAGCCCTATCTTATCCAGCTTGTCGATGGCCACGGTGATATCCACCACCTTGTCCGGGAAGCCGCAGACTTCGGCCAGGCCGCTGAGGACCTTGCGGTTGTTGATCTTCATACAAACACGCAGGTCGAGCAGTTCGAACACGCGCGCCACGATCTGCACGAGCTCAAGCTCACAAAGCAGTGATTTAGAACCGATTGCATCCACATCGCACTGATAGAACTCGCGGTACCTGCCCTTCTGCGGACGGTCGGCACGCCAGACGGGCTGGATCTGGAAACGCTTGAACGGGAAGGAAATCTCGCCCTGATGCTGCACGACGTAGCGCGCAAAAGGCACCGTCAGGTCATAACGGAGTCCCTTCTCGCAGACCTGCGGAGCAAGGGGTTTTTCGAAATCCACGGCGCCGAACGCATCGCCAGAATTCAGGATGCGGTACAACAACTTATCCCCTTCCTCGCCATATTTTCCGAGCAGGGTGCCGAGGTTCTCCATTGCCGGAGTCTCGATCTGGGAATAGCCGAAAGACTTGAACACCGAACGCACGGTGTCGAAAATATAGTTGCGGGCGGCCATTTCGCGCTGGCCGAAATCACGGGTGCCCTTGGGTATTGACGGTTTCTGTATCATAATTCCGCAAATTTACTTACTTTTGCACAAATAATTACGTCCGAAATGAAGAATTTTCTGAAAATGGTACTTGCCGTGATATGCGGCATACTTCTGCTCAATGCACTCGTATTTGCGGTATTCGCCGGCCTGGCCGGCTCCGGCGCCCCTGCCGTTCCAGCCGAAGGAGTGCTCAGGATCGACATGTCCAGAGTCATCATCGGGGAGCAGACCCGCGAGGCCGATCCCATCCAGATGATCCAGGCCCAGGGACAGGCCGTAGAGACCATAGGCATCTGGGATGCCGTCAGGGCCGTCAACTGCGCAGCTGAAGACCCCGGCATCAAGTATATCTACCTCAAGACCGACGGAATGCTTTCCGGCATAGCCAACGTAGAGGAGTTCCGCAAGGCCCTTGCAAATTTCCGCAAATCCAGCGGCAAAGCGGTGATCGCCTACATGGAAGCGCCTTCCACCGGATCCTACTACCTCGCCTCCGTGGCCGACAAGGTCTATATGACTCCCCACGGCGGCGCCAACACTTCCGTGTCCGGAATCAGTTCCCAGATGTTCTTCCTGGGCGACCTGCTCAAGAAACTGGGTGTGAACGTGCAGCTCATACGCCACGGCAAATACAAATCCGCAGGCGAGATGTTCACCCGCAACAGCGCCAGCCCCGAGAATCGCGAGCAGTACCAGGTCATGGTGAACTCCATGTGGAAGGCCATTTCCGCCGAGATCGCGGAGAGCCGCGGCATCACCACCGGGAAACTCAACGAAGCCGTGGACGGCCTCAAACTCTGCCTCCCCCAGGACTTCGTGGACTGCGGGCTCGTGGACGAACTGCTTGACCGCAAGGCACTTGAGGACCAGCTTGCAGTGCTCGCGGTAGTGGACAAATACAAGCAGGTCACGATGATTCCCTTCGCAGACTATGCCCACAGCAAGGCCCTCCCCGGCAAGGCTTCCCAAAAGATAGCCGTCATCTACGCCGACGGTGAGATCGTGGACGGAAGCGCCCTCGACCAGGTTGCCGGCGACAGGTTCGCCTCGGTCATCGAGAGCGTGCGCGAAGACAGGAGCGTCAAGGCCGTGGTCCTGCGCGTCAACTCCCCCGGCGGCAGCGTGCTGGCCTCCGAAAAAATCAAGGCCGAACTCGACCGCCTCAAGGCTGAAAAGCCCTTGGTGGCTTCCTACGGCGGATATGCGGCATCCGGCGGCTACTGGATTTCCAACAACTGCGAGAAGATCTACACCGACGCCGTGACCCTCACCGGCTCGATCGGCGTGTTCGGAATGATACCCGAATTCAGCAAGACCGCATCGGACGTGCTCCACGTGGGCGTGGAAACCGTTTCGTCCAACAAACACGGCGACATGATGTCCCTGACCCGTCCGTTCGACGGCGCTGAATACGCCTTCATCCAGCGCTCCATCGAAGATATCTACGACCGCTTCACGACCATCGTATCCGAAGGCCGCGAAATCGAAAAGGAGCAGGTGGATGCCATCGGACAGGGCCGCGTGTGGACCGGCTCCGACGCCATCGGAATCCGCCTGGCCGACGAAATCGGCACGCTTGAAGACGCAATCGCCTACGCCGCCACCCTTGCCGACGACCCCGACCTTGCCAACTGGTCGGTCAAGGGCTACCCTGCGGTGCCCACCGTGATGGAGTCGATGATGAGCTCCCTGAACAGCAACCAGGAAGACTTCACCGTGAGGATGGCAAAACAGCTTAAGAGCGCCAAGATACTGGCGCGCCTCCCCTACGAGATCAGGATACTCTAAAGCAGCAGCAACACTGCAAACAGATACAGGAGAAAGCCCTGAAGCTTCATACGCTTCGGGGCGTTTTCCTGCATGACCGCCTCCACCGGATCCTGTGCCAGGATTTCCTCCACGGCCTCAGGAGAAGGATAAGAGCGCCTGGGCCACTTGGTTATGACGGTGCCGGAAGAAATCAGCGTGGCTCCGCCGTTGGAGCGGTTGAGCGTCATCAGGGTGCGGCGGTCGGAAGTATACGGCTCTATGCCGTCAATGCTGCAGCCGGACAGCAGTACCAGCGGGCGGACGGAGCCGTTGAAACCGGCACAGAACCCGGCTATCTCGGCCTCATCAGCGGCTGAGAGCTCTTCCCGGTCATATACGGAAACCACCATCCACGAGCCCCCGGCAAGCAGTTCATCGCAATAGTCGCCATCCTTGTCGCAGAAAGACAACAGGGGCGAATCCCCGGAAGGGGTCTTCTGCGCCTGCATCAGCATGGCACCGGGCTTGAAGGAAGTGAAATCCATGGCCGGGATGCTGATTATCGAATAAATCGTGAACAAGATGACGGACAGCACCGAAATGGCAAAGGAAACATACTTCACTTTCAGGGGCTTGCGTATGCTTCTGAAAGGAATGAATGCGGCAATCCAAAGCACGCACAGCACCACGTTCTTCAGCAGGGTCTGAAGGTGCGTCAGGTGGATGGCCTCCCCGAAGCAGCCGCAGTCCATCGGAGGATTCACTATCCAGAGGGCAAGGGTCAGCAGGGTGAAGCCGCCGATCAATATGCCGGAGCCCAAAGCCACCAGTCTGGGCCACACTCCCGTGATCAGGGCGGCTCCGAGCACCGCCTCGAGCAGGGCCATTGCTACCCCGAAGAACCGGGACGCGGGCTCCAGGAAGTCCAGGCCGAGGAATTTCAGGTATTCGGCAGCCACCAGTCCGGCGCCCACGGGGTCCATCAGCTTCAGCAGGCCGGCCACCAGAAGCACCAGCCCCACAATGACTGCACAGATGCGCTTAATGCTTTTCATACACCTCTTTGAGCTTGGCAAATATATCGTCCGGCGGAAGCATCTTCCCGTCGGGTCCGGAGCAGTCCACCACGACGAAAGAAGAGTCCAGGGATGCCTGGCGCAGGTAGAACGAGCGCACCCGCTTCTGGAACTCAAGGTCGGCTTCATGGATGTCGTGGCCGCCCTGCAGGTAGCCGCGGTCTGAGCCGGCACGCTGCCGCGACAGACTCTCCTCCACAAAACCGATGGGCACGTCCAGGAAAATGTTCAGGTCCGGACGGGGCAGGTCAAAATGGCCGTACTCGGTGTTGAGTATCCACTCCCTGAGGTCTTCGGCATCATCAGGATCATGCATTTTGGCGCACTGGTAGGCCACGTTGGAATAGACGTAGCGGTCCAGCAGCACGGTCGAGCCGGAAGAGAGCGCGCTGCGCAGTTCGGGGCCCGCGCCGTGCCGGTCTTCGGCGAACAGAAGGGCCACCAGCTGGGGATGCACCTTGTCGATTTCCCCGAAGCCGCCGCGCAGGAACTTACCTATCAGGCCGCCATAGACGGGAGCGTCGTAACGGGGGAAATGGATGTATTTCAGAGACGGGCAGACCCGTCCGAGATATTCTTTCATCAGCCTGACCTGCGTGGACTTTCCTGCGCCGTCCAGGCCCTCTATCACAATCAGCATATTATTCTTCGATATAGACGTCGTCGCCGGGCTCGGCAAAGCCGAACTCCTCGCGGGCGAATTGTTCAAGGGAATCTTTGGAGGTGGTCAGCATCTTCATCTTTGCATCCAGGCGCTCGTTGTCGCGCTTCAGCTCCTCGATGCGGCGCTCCTGGCTCCGGATGGTGAATCCAGCCTGCACCCAGCGCACCACGCTGTCTTTCTTGATGAAAAGGAAGAGCACGAACAGCGCCGTCACGACGATGGCGAACCGCAGGAAAGAGCGCTGCTGGGCGCGGTTCCCGTCTTTTTCCTTATCCCATATATCCTTAAATTTTCCCATAATCACAAAAATAGTTAAATTTGCGGATTAAAAAGAAATATTTTTTATGAAACCTACACTTTTGGTACTTGCTGCCGGCATGGGCAGCCGCTATGGCGGATTGAAACAAATGGACGGCCTCGGTCCTTCCGGAGAGACCATCATAGATTATTCCATCTACGACGCGGTGCGCGCCGGATTCGGCAAGGTCGTATACATCGTGCGTGAATACTTCCTCGAGCAGTTCCGCGACATCGTGAAACAGAAATACAGCAGCGTCAAGTGCAACGACGGCACTCCCCTGCAGTTCGAATTCGTGACCCAGGAGCTCAACAAGATCCCCGCCCGCTTCACCCTCAACCCCGAGAGGCAGAAGCCCTGGGGCACGGCCCACGCGGTGCTGATGGCAAAGGACATCATCCACGAGCCCTTCGTCGTGATCAACGGCGACGACTTCTACGGCCGCGATTCATTCCGCATCGCAGGCGACTGGTGCCGGGCCCATGAAGGCGGCAGCGGCGTCTATGCCATAGTCGGTTTCGAAATCGACAACACCCTCAGCGAGTCCGGCGGCGTGTCCAGGGGCATCTGCCACTACGATGAAGAGGGCCACCTGACCACGGTAGTCGAGCACCACAACGTGCTGATCGAGCCGGACGGCGTGCTCCGCGGCGACAATTCCGTCTCCGGCGAGCGCGTGGAGCTTCGCGGCAAAGACCTCTGCTCAATGAACATGTGGTGCTTCACCCCCGACTATTTCGGCAAGAGCGAAGCTTTCTTCGCCCAGTTCCTCGAAGAGAACATCGACGAGCCCAAGAAAGAATTCTACATCCCCTATGCAGTTGACCGCATGATCCACGAAGGCAGCGCAGCATGCGACGTCCTGTCCACCCCTTCCCGCTGGTTCGGCGTGACCTTCAAGGAAGACCGCCCGGGCGTGGTGGCGAAGTTCGCCGAGCTCGTCTCCGACGGCATCTATCCTTCCCCCCTCTATTGATATGGCAAAGCGCGGCAACTATAAATTCCTGGACAAGTTCAGCTGGTACATTCCCGGTTTCGGGGGCATGTTCACCCTGCTGCTGTGGCTCCTCGCCGGAGGCGTGGCCGGCAGCATAGTGATGATCATCTGCACGGCTGTGCTTGGCGCCCAGAGCGGCGCGGTCTACGGCAACCTGCTCAGCTACCCCATCATGTTCATCCCTCCGATGATCTACGCCGGGGTAAGGAGCGCGTCCCTTTCTATGGAGCATTACGGCGTGAAGCTGGACAGCAACAATTTCTCCCCCGTCGGCGGCGTACTCTGCGCACTTATCGTCACTCTGATGACGCTCGCGGCCGGATTTGCCACCGAACCGCTGACCAACCTGCTGCCTCCGATGCCTGAGCTCCTCAAGCAGGCGCTTGAGAGCCTGACCAACGGTAACGTGTGGTTCAACTTCTTGATGGTGAGCATCTTCGCCCCCATTTGCGAAGAGTGGCTCTGCCGCGGCATGGTGCTCCGCGGGCTGCTTTCCAACAAAGTCAGGCCGGCCGTGGCCATCGCCGTATCCGCCCTCTTCTTCGCCGTGATCCACCTCAACCCCTGGCAGGCCATACCCGCCTTCATCCTGGGGTGCCTCTTCGGCTACGTGTACTACAAGACCGGTTCCCTGAAGCTGACCATGCTGATGCACTTCGTCAACAACACTTTCGCGCTGATAATGGGGCACATCGACTCTCTGAAAGACATGGAAAGCTGGAGCGAGGTCATTCCTTCACCCACCTACTGGGTACTGGTGGCTGCCTGCGCCCTGCTGACTGTCCTCTGCCTGCTTGCATTCAGGAAGATAACTCTCAGCAAGCCCGAAGGCAACATGGACACCGTACCTTCAATTTTCGACTCCGATGAAGACTAAAATCCTGGCTTTGGCCGCAATCGCCGCGCTGATATGCTCATGCACATCCGGTGAGCAGCGTTTCACCGTGCGCGGCAACGTGACCGACTCCCTTGCATTCCAGCCCGGAAGCCTCGTGTACTTGATAGGCGAAGGCGGCCCGATAGACTCATGCGCCGTCTCCCAGAAAGGCACGTTCACCTTCAAGGGCGAGATAGACAAGACCCGTCAGCTGGTCGCCATGCTCCGTTTCCCCGGGCGCGACCGCTACGACGACCGCTTCCTCGCATCATTCGTGCCTGACGCAGAGCAGATTACGATAGATCTCGACTATCCCGCCACCGTCACCGGCAGCCCCCTCACGGACGCTATCAACGACTTCGTGGAGAAAGTGTCCGACATCTATTATGAGCACGAGACCAACATAGGTTCGCTCACGATGGGCGGCTCCTATGAAGCAGCCGACTCGATCATCCGTGCCCGCACGGCCAAGATCAACGACTACAGCCGCGAGACTTTCCTTGCCCACACCGACGACGCCCTCGGCTTGCAGGCATTTATGAACATGTGCTCCGACATGGACGCAGCCGGGCTGGAGGAACTGCTCCCGCAGGCCGCGGAGTTCATCCGTGACGACGAAGACGTCCAGCGCATCATGAAACAGAAGCGCGCCGCCTCCGCCACCGCCCCGGGAGCCCGGTTCATCGACGTGACCGGCACCAGGGCAGACGGCTCTCCCGTGGCCCTTTCGGAATTCGCAGGCAAGGGCCAGTACGTCCTTGTGGACTTCTGGGCATCGTGGTGCGGTCCTTGCATGCAGGCAATATCCAAACTGCGTGATTACAAGGAGTTATACTCCTCGAAAGGCCTCCGTATCGTGGGCGTGAACGTGTGGGAAAGCGATCCCGCGAAGGGCATCGCCTGCGCAAAGGAAAAGGAGATGGACTGGGACATAATCTTCACCTCCGACCACTCGGCCACCGAAAACTATGGCGTGGAAGGCATCCCGACCCTCATCCTGATCGCCCCGGACGGCACCATAGCAGAGCGCTTCCTGGGCGAGGAAGGGCTTGAAAACGCACTTGCAAAGCTTTTTGAATAAGACATGAACGTGTTCTCCAGGATATGGTTCCCTGCTGCCGTGATGGTCACGGCAGTCGCCGGGGCTTTCGGCTTCGGCAGCAGGGAAATCGTGCACCGCCATATCCCGGAGCCGCTTCCAGTGTTCGACACGGTGGTCTATACCCCCGATGCCTACAAGCTCAGGCGCGTGGGCAGTTTCGATGCCGTGCAGATTGCGGACAGCCTGCTGGACCTTTCAGCAGAAGACAGCACCGCCGTGCTCGACACCCTTCCGCACCTGACCGCCAGGGACACCATCAAAGTGCCTGATTCCCTGCGGTTTACCGATCCGTTCCGATACAAGTACTACGTGGCCCTCATCGACTCGCTGACCCACGTAATCGTGCGTGACTCCCTGCAGCGCAGTTCCGATTCGCTGAAAGTCTCGGCCGACACGCTCCGGGCACGCCTTCTCGACAGCCTGGCCCGCATAGATTTCGAGCACGCCATACAGGATTCACTGGACTGGAGGATGATAGATTCCATCTACGTGGCTGATTCCGCTGCGGTCGCCAAGGCCAAGTTCCTTGCCTGGTACAACTCCCTGAGCCGCAAGGAGCGGAAGAAATACGACATGGAGCAGGCCCTGCCAGGCAAACTGAAGGAAATGGACTCCCTGCGGAAGGTCAAGGAGGAGAAGCAGGCCATCAAGGACTCCATCGTGGAATACACCCCCCGTATCCTCGAGACCTACTATCTCACTGACACGATGCAGTACAAGCGCATCGTCCACTGGACGCTGGACGACGATTTCCATCGTCTCGACGTGTCCGTGCCTGACACCACCTACAACTACCACTACTACGACTACCCCTTCCTGCGGAAAGACGTCAACGCCACCTGGCTGGGCGTGGCCGGCTCTCCCCTGCAGTACTATAACTATTTCAACCGCGCCAGCGATGAGGGCATAGAGTTCTACAAGGCCCAGGAGGCCTGGTCGTTCTCGCCCCGCACCATCCCCCACTACAACACCAAGACACCCCACACCGAGCTCGCCTACTTCGGCACCCTGCTCGCCGGCGACGCCAAGGAGTCCGACAACCTCCACATCCTGACCACCCAGAACATACTGCCGGAGCTCAACTTCACCATCAGCTTCGACCGCTTCGGCGGAGGCGGTATGCTCGAAGGCGAGGAGACCAAGAACAAGACCTTCTCCACGCGCCTCAACTACCTGGGCAAGAGATACATGGGACACTTCGGCTACATCTACAACATGGTGGAGCGGGCAGAAAACGGCGGAATTGTGGACAATATGTGGATACGCGACACCACCGTCGAGGCCCGCGAAATCAAGGTGGCCCTGAGCGGAGCCCAATCCAGGATTACCAAGAACACCTGGTTCCTCGAGCAGCAGTATCGCATCCCCTTCGAATTCATCGAGAAGCTCAAACACAGGCGAGACACCTCCTCGATCCGGGACTCCCTCGCAGTCCGCGACACCCTTGCGGCACGCGACACCCTGGTCGACGCCGTCGCCGACAGCCTCGACCGTGACGTGACCACGGCATTCATAGGCCACAGCAGCGAGTGGTCCACCTACACCCGCAAATACACCGACAACATCAGCAGCGCCGACGGACGTGCGTTCTACAACAATGTCTTCAACTTCGGCAACGCCAGCGCCGACTCCCTCGGCACGATGAAGCTGGACAACAAGCTGTTCGTGCGCCTGCAGCCCTGGGGCAGCGAAAGCATAGTGTCCAAGCTGGATGTCGGCATCGGCGACCGGCTGATGCACTATTTCGACAGTTCATCGGTGCGGCCGATGCGCCATATCGAGAACTCCGTCTATGCCTACGCCGGGGCCCAGGGCCAGTTCCGCAAATACTTCAACTGGGACGCTAAGGCAAGGTTCTACGTGATAGGCTACAACCTCGGAGACATGTCCGTGGAGGCCAACGCCGGATTCAATTTCTATCCGTTCCGCCGCGCACGCAAGAGCCCGGTGTCGGTCAGCGCCCATTTCGAGACCAGGCTCGACACCCCCAACTACTACCAGCAGGTTGTCAACACCAACCATTTCCGCTGGGAGAACGACTTCGGCAAGATATCCACCACGCAGATACGCGGGCGCATCGACGTGCCGCGCTGGAAACTCGGCGCCGAGCTTGGCTACGGCCTGCTGGCCAACAACATCTACTACGACACGCTCGGAATCGTGCAGCAGAACAAGGTCCCGATGAGCATCATTTCCGCCTCGCTGCGCAAGGAATTCGTGGCCGGCCCGGTGCACTTCGACAACCGCGTGCTGTTCCAGTATTCTTCGGCTCCCGACGTGGTGCCTGTGCCCACCCTCGCCCTCAACCTGAGGTGGTACGCGCAGTTCGTGGTGCAGCGCGACGAGACCCGCACCCACAATATAATGGAAATGCAGGTGGGCGTGAACGCGTTCTACAACACCCAGTGGTACGCCCCCGCTTGGAACCCGGCCCTGGGCGTGTTCCACAACCAGAACGTCAATCTCTACGAGAACGGCCCCTACTTCGACATCTTCCTCAACATCCAGTGGAAGAAGTGCTGCATCTTCCTGAAATACCAGAACTTCGGCAAAGGATGGCCGATGCGCCGCAAGGATTACTTCACGGCAGACCACTACATCGGCACCCTCGACGGCACCGACGGACTCAAACTGGGCATCTTCTGGCCCTTCTACTTCGGCACCGAGAAGCACGAATCCCACTCTTCCCATTAGCCTATGAGCCGCCCGTCCATCCTGTCCTGCGCCATCGCCCTGCTGCTTCTGGCTGCCGGCGCCTGCACGGGGGGCGACCCCTGGCACGACGGCACTCCGCTGCGCGGAGCCATCAGCCTGAGCGGTTCCGAGCCGGGAGGGCCCCTGCTCTGCGGCTACAACCACGAACTCATCCGTCGCTTCGCCAGGGGTTCCGGAAGGACTTCGGCAATACGCCTTGCAGGGCGCAGGGAGTCCGTGCTGGACTCGCTGCGTTCCGGAGACCTCGACATAGTGGCCTTTCCTTTTGCCGACAGCCTCGCCGCAGACACCACCCTTGTGGTGATGCCTTCCGACAGCTGCGGCATCTGGGTGTTCAGCGCGTCGCGGGCGGTGGAAGCCAGAAAGGCCTCCGAGTGGCTGGAAGCCTTCCGCCGGACTGAAGCCTACGGCCGCGTGAAACAGCCGTTTTTCAACGTGACAAAGCCCTTCGAGGGAGACAGCGCCGCCTTCATATCGCCCTATGATTCGCTGCTGAGGGTCTATGCCGACACCCTGGGCTGGGACTGGCACCTGCTGGCCGCCCTCGTGTACCAGGAATCCAAGTTCCGCATCGAGGTGCGTTCCCAGGCAGGGGCCTTCGGGCTTATGCAGCTGATTCCCGACACCGCCAGGGCCTTCGGCTGCACCGACCACCTCGACCCGGAGCAAAACATCAAGGCCGGCGTTCTGCTGCTGCAGGCCCTGGAAGACCGGTACAAGAGCATAGCAGCAGGCAAGGGCGAACTCATAAAATACACCCTGGCGGCCTACAACGCCGGCAGCGGTCGCATCCGGGACTGCATACGCCACGCCAGGCATATGGGAATGGACATTTCCAGATGGGAAAACGTGGCCGCAGTGATACCCCAGATGCGTGACGACTCCATCGCCGCGCTCGACCACATCGCCCTCGGAACGTTCAACGGCCGAGAGACCATAGCTTTCGTGCGCCAGGTATCCGCCTACTCCGAACGCTACAAACAGATCTGCCCGTGAGAGCCGAAGGATTCATAGCACGCAAGCTGCGTTTCAAGGGCCGGCTCGCAATGGCGGCCATTTCGGTGTCGTTCTTCGTGATGATACTTTCGCTCGCCATTTCCGGAGGCTTCCGCGCGGAAATCCACCAGGGCATTTCTGACATTTCCGGCGACGTGCAGCTTCGCGGAAGCGAAGAGCCGATAGAGATTACGCCCTCCTACTACGAGCAGCTCCGCAGCGTGCAGGGCGTGGAAAAAATCACTCCGGCAATTTGGAAGCCCGGCATAGTCAAGGGGGAGAACGACATCTGCGGAGTGCTGGTCAAGGGTGTCCCGATGCCCGACAGCTGCTCCCTGCAGGCGATTATCCCCGAGCAGCTTGCCAGGAGTCTCGCCCTGAAGGAAGGCGGACGCTTCACCACCTATTTCATCGAAGACAAGGTGCGTGCCCGCCGCTTCACCGTGGCCGGGACCTACCAGGGCGTGATGGATTCCAACGACGCCCTTGTGGTGCTGGTGCCCCTTTCAGACATGCAGCGCCTCTGCGGATGGACCGAGGGCCAGGCAAGCGTGCTGGAAGTCGACCTGAAGGAGCGCTACACCACTGAATTCAACTCGCAGCTCAAGGCAGACGAGCTCTACCTGACATCCCTGACCGCACACTCAGAAGACGAAGACATACTGCAGGCAGCCACGGCACGGCGGCGCTACCCCCAGCTTTTCGACTGGCTGGACCTGATAGATTTCAACGTGCTCGCGATTATCTTCCTGATGACGATAGTTGCCGGCTTCAATATGATTTCCGGGCTCCTGATACTTCTGTTCAGACACATCTCCACTATAGGCACGCTCAAAGCAATGGGAATGGGCAACCGCTCGATAGCAGGAGTGTTCCTCAGGGTGGCGGCGCGAATAGTGCTGCTGGGAATGCTTGCCGGCAATGCCGCGGCGCTGCTGTTCTGCCTCGTCCAGGGGAGCACGCACCTCATCAAACTCAATCCGGCCAATTACTTCATCTCATTCGTGCCGGTGCATCTCGACCCCTCGCTGGTGCTGACGGTGGACCTGGTGGCCTTCGGGGCCATCATGCTCCTTCTGTTGATCCCCACGCTCTTCATTTCCAAGGTGGATCCCGCCACGACGGTGCGGGTGCGCTGATTATTTGCCCAGGGTCTCCAGGCGGGCCCTGCAGGAAGCGCGTTCAGACTCCGAATCGCTGGCTTCCATCAGCAGCGGCAGGTATTTCTTTTCGAGCTTGGGGTTTTTCTCGCTGCGGGCAAGGATGACGCAGTTCTTGGCTGCGGTGTAGTCCTTTGGATTGATTTTCAGGACTTTGTTGTACCACTTCAGGGCCTGGCGGGGCTTCTGTTTATAGACCAGCCAGTAAGACCCGACGTTGCTGAGGAAGTCGGTGTTCTTCGGATAGATTTTCAGCATTTCTTCGGACACGGTGCGGAAGGCCTCATAGCATCCGGGGGTGGCGAAACGGAAGAAGTTGAAGCAGTATTCCTGCACCGTGGCGACAAAAGTATCGTCATCCACGGCGAGCCCGTAGTAGGTCCAGGACGGCCTGGCCGTCTTGTTGTACTGAATGAGTTTCAGAAGTTCGGCCGTCGCCAGGTCGGGGCTGCCCTTTTCGTAGAGCATCAGGGCGGTGATCTTGTCCACCCTGTAGCCTAGTTCGGAGGGCTGCAGCGCTATCGCCTTGTCGATGGCGGTCTGGGAGCGGGCGAAGAGGGAGTCCACGTAGAAATCCTCCTGATAGTAGTACACGTCCCGTCCGGTGCTGTCTTTCAGGGTGAGCACCGGCTCCGCTCCGAGGTACCTGGAGGCGTCTTTCGGCACAACTTCAGTGCTGCGGGCCTTTGCCAGGAAGTAGTTGTAGCGGCCCTCGAGCATAGCCGGGTCGTCCGGAAAAGCGGCTTCCCAGCGGTCCAGTATCGTCTCCACGCCCACTCCGGCCGCGCCGACGGTGCGCACCTGCCGTTCGTAGCGGCTCTTGAAAGCCGCAGGGTCGTCCTGTCCGTACATGAGGGCGCACGAAAGCAGCAGCGCCGCTATTGAAAAAATGTGTTTCATACTATATCCTTTATTATCCTGCGCGAGAGCGGGTGAAGATTATTGCAGCGGGTGCCGAGGTTCTTCACGAAGCCCAGCGGGTGCCCCCGGTAGGTGATCACATTGTAGCCCCGGGGGGCGTCCGGGAGCGACAGGGAGTCCCTGTGGAGGAAATGCAGGGCCGTGTTCAGGTCCACATCCACGCAGGGGTATTTCGATTTGTCGAAGAAGATGCCGAGAGCCTCGTCGGGGCTGGGAATCAGGTCCTTGCCCTTCACCACGGGTGCGGGGATGCCGCTCCGCAGCGGGCGCAGCGCCTCGATGCCTGCTCGCGCGTGCCCGGCTGGCGCCGTCTTCCTGAGGGCTCCCGCCCACTGCCCTTCGCCCGGCACCTCGCCGTCGCGCAGCAGGTTGCCGCAGTCGGTGGTGCGCACGCCCCAGGCGCCGAAACTCTCTTCGGGAGGCAGGACCTCGCCGCCCAGCTCCGACGCCGCCCAGCGCAGATTGGAGTCGTTTTCGGCGTCTTCATAGGTGCAGGTGGAATAGACGAGGATTCCGCCTTCGCGAAGGGCGGGCCAGACGTCGGCAAGTATGCGTTTCTGGCGGGCGGCGCAGAGTTCCACTACGGCCGGACTCCATTCTTCCCGGGCCCTGGGGTCTTTTCTGAACATTCCTTCGCCGCTGCAGGGCACGTCGGCCACGATGATGTCGAACCAGCCCGCCAGCGTGCGTCCGATAACGGCAGGATCCACGGAAGTGACCGTGACCGCCGGGTCGCCCCAGAGGGCCACGTTGTCGCAGAGCACGGAGGCGCGGGCTTTCATCACCTCGTTGGAGACGAGGGTGAAGGCGTCGCCGCAGGCCTCCCGCAGCGATGCCGCGAGGTCGGTGGTCTTGCCGCCCGGAGCCGCACAGAGATCCAGCACGCGAAGGCCCGCCGGGCAGCCCAGGCGCTGCAGTTCACGCCGGAAAACGTGCCCCACGAACATTGCGGACGAATCCTGCACGTAGTAGCAGCCCGCGTGCATCAGCGGGTCCAGGATGAATTGAGGACGGCTCTCCAGGATGCGCCCGTAGGGGCTCCAGGGCACGGGGGTGCCGCCGGGGCCGTCCAGTCCCTTGAAGGGATTCAGGCGCACTGACACGGAGGCCGCGTCCATCAGATGTCGCCGGGGAATTCGGGGCGTTTGCCCTGGGATGCCGCCACCAGGCCGTCGACCGCCTTGTCGAGGCCGTCCTTGATCTTGCCGCCGAGCATTGCCTTCATCATCAGGTTGAGGTCGGCATCCACTTCGATGAAGAAGTCGGTGCCGCCGGGGGCCTGGTCGAAGTGGAGGGATATGCTGAAATGGAAGGGCGCGTCATCGTCCTGCAGGCGTATCAAATTGTAGGGCTGACGGTCCACGACCCTGACTGCGATCGTGAAACCCTTTGCCGTGAATTTCATGGTGTCGAAATCGGCCTCGACGGCGTCGCGGTACTGCTCGGGCACGTAGCCCGTGAAGTTCCGCAAGTCCGTGAAACCCATATACAGTTGCTCGGCCGGGATGGCCACCAGGCCGTGCTTGCTTTCATAATGTGCTGCCATATCGGTATTTTTGTTAACTTTGCAAATATACAAAAAGTATGCACAAAATTTATTTCGAGAAACGCTGCATCATCATATGTGAGCCCACGGACCAGTCGCTCGCCGATCCCAATTCCATAGAATTCCACATCGGGGAGCGCATCGACATCCACACGCTCGTGAGCATGTTCAAGGCTTCCGAATCGCTGAGCCGGATCTATATACCGACCGAAAACACCGGCCGTATGTACCGCCGTCTCTGCGCCGAATTCCGCGAAGTCAACGCCGCCGGCGGCCTGGTGTCGAACCGCAGGGGCGATTACCTGCTGATCAGCAGGAACGGCCTCTGGGACCTGCCGAAGGGGCATCAGGAGAGGGGTGAGGACATTGAAGTCACGGCCCTGCGGGAGGTGCAGGAAGAGACCGGAGTGGAGGATCTCGAACTGCGCGGGCTCATATGCGTGACCGACCACTGCTACCTGCGGGACGGAATATGGCACCTCAAGCACACCTGGTGGTACGATATGCTCTACACCGACCCGGTGGACCTGACGCCCCAGCGCGAGGAAGACATCAGCAAGGCGGCTTGGGTGGCCAAGTCCAGCCTGCCTCCCTACCTGAAAAACACCTACCCTTCCATACTTGAAGTTTTCCGTGAAGCAAAGATTTGAAACTTTTTCACTTGCTGTTCCGTATATATAAAGCATCTTTATACGGAAACAAATGAAACTTTCTCAATTCAACTTCGATCTTCCGGCCGACCGGATAGCGAAGGAACCTGTCCGCTGGCGCGATGAATGCAAGCTTATGGTTCTCCATAAGGACAGCGGCGAAATCGAACACAAGCAGTTCAAAGACATACTCGGCTACTTCAAGAAAGGCGACCGCTTCGTGTTCAACGACACAAAGGTCTTTCCCGCCAAGCTTTTCGGAAAGAAAGAAAAGACCGGAGCCGACATCATGGTGTTCCTGCTCCGCGAGCTCAACAAGGAGCAGCGCCTCTGGGACGTGATCGTGGAGCCCGCCCGCAAGATCCGCATCGGCAACAAACTCTATTTCGGGGAAGACGAAAGCATGGTGGCCGAGGTCATCGACAACACCACCTCCCGCGGCAGGACCCTGCGTTTCCTGTACGACGGTCCGTATGAAGAATTCAAGGAATCCCTTTTCGCGCTCGGAAAGACCCCCGTCCCCGAATGGGTGAAGGAAGACGTGGATGCGAAAGACGCCGAAGATTTCCAGACCATCTTCGCGTCCAAGGAAGGTGCAGTGTCCGCTCCGGCGGCCGGCCTCCACTTCTCCAGGGAGCTGATGAACATGATGGTGCTCAACGACATAGAGAAGACCTTCATCACCGTCCACATGGGCATAGGGCATTTCCGCAGCGTGGATGTGGAGGACCTGTCGAAGCACCGCGTGGACAGCGAGCATATGATCATAAGCCAGCAGGCTTCGGACGAGATCAACGGCACCAAGCGTGCCGGCGGCAAGATCTGCGCCGTGGGCGTGACCGTGATCCGTGCCCTCGAGACCTACGTCACCACCAACAACGAGATCCGTCCCAACGACACCTGGACCAACAAGTTCATCTTCCCGCCCTATGAGTTCAGCATCGCCGACGCCTTCGTGTCCAATTTCCATCTCCCGTGCTCCACGATGCTGATGATGGAGGCCGCTTTCGGTGGCTTCGACAAGGTGATGAACGCCTACGACGTGGCCCTTGAGGAGGGCTACCGCTTCGGCCCCTACGGCGACGCCCTGCTGATTATCTGATTTTTTTCTTATCTTTGTCCGGACTAAAGAAAAACTTCTATGGACCGGACAGACTATGAAACCATCTGCGGCATCACCCTCAACAGGGTTTTCGGCTATGAGCCCGCTGCCGCCCGCCGGCTGATCAGCCGCTTCGGCTCCCCCGGAGCCGTGTTCTCCCAATCCCCCTCGACCCTCGACGAGGCCTTCGGGCCCTGGTCGAAGTACCGCAATGCCATCTGCCCCGAAGAACTGGACGTTTCAGCAAAAGAACTGGAGCGCATCCGAAGCTTCGGATGTAGTTTCGTGCTCATCGGCGAGCCCGGCTACCCTCCCCTTCTTGCCGACTGCGAAGACGCCCCGGTGGGGCTGTATATCCGCAGCAGCGTGCCTCCCGAACAATTGTGGGAGCCAAAGAACTACGTGTCCATCGTGGGCACGCGCGACATCTCCCCCTACGGGAAGGACTGGACGGAGAAAATCGTGGGAGCCCTGTCCCGCACCGAGGGCAAACCGGTGATAGTCAGCGGCTTCGCCATAGGCGTGGACATCACCGCGCACCTTGCCGCCCTCGCCTTCGGACTGCCCACGGTGGCCGTGATTCCCGTCGGAATCGACAGCATCTACCCGTGGCGGCACCGGCACGTGGCCGAGAAGATGCTCGCCACGCCCGGCTGCGCCCTCGTGACCGATTTCCCGCCCGGCACTCCCCCCGTGGCGTTCAACTTCCTGCGCCGCAACCGCATAATCGCCGGGATTTCCGGGGCCACGATCCTGTCGGAATCCAAGGCCCAGGGAGGCGGCACGATGACCGCACGGCTCGCCGCCAGTTACGGCCGCGACCTCTATTGCCTCCCCGGGCGCATTGACGACGTGCGCTCGGCCGGCTGCAACCGCCTCATAAGGGAGAAACTGGCCGAGCCCGTGACCGACCTCGACGCCCTCGGTGCCCAGATGGGCCTCGGCTCGCCCCGGAAAAGCACGGTCCGCAGCCTCGATGAGCGCCTGCGTGAAACATATTCCGGCACCGATGCGGGCACGCTGGAGCAGATTGTGCGCGTCGCCCTCCTGATCCGCGATCGCCGCGGCATCACCCCCGACGAAATCTCCGCCGACCTCGGCATACCGCCCGGCGAAGTGGCCGCCGCCGTCTGCCTCCTCGAAAGTGACGGCTACATCTGCACGGATTTGCTCCGCCGCTGCTGCATTGATAACAAAAAATTGCTATCTTTATAGCCAATTGACATTTTAGTTCGCAGATATATGAAAAAGAACATCTTTTCCCTGGCCACATGCTGGACACTGATAGTGCTGGCGGCCCTTTTGTTAAGCAATGTCGCATACGCCCAGGACGACCCGTACGGCGGCAACCAGGTGGAACAGCTGATGAACCGAAAGCGCGAAGCCGAGGCCGAGCTCCAGCGCAAGCAGGAAGCCCAGAAGAATGCCGGATGCAAGATCGTCGAGAGCAGCCGTGACACCCTCATCGGCGCATGGCACTCCAGCAAGAACATGATTATCAGCAAGAAGCAGCATGAGTCCGGTCCCGCACAGGGCAAGTTCATCGCCTACAAGGTCTATCCCGACAAGGGCGCTATCGCCTGCAACGACGGCAAGGTGGTGGCAAAATATACGGACGACGGCCTGGAGATACTTGACCTGGATATGAAGGTGACGATCAAGAACGGCGGTCTTTCCATCAACGGAGAGCCCTGCGGCGTGGTCACCCGCCAGGACATCACCATCTATGGCCGCAGGCTGGGCTACTTCTCCTGCGAGGCGACCCGCGAACTCGTGGCGTTCTTCTTCCTCCACGACTATCTCCAGCCCGGCGAGCTGCAGAAGATGAAGACGGCCCGCGAGGAGCAGAAAAAACGCGAGGCTGAAGCAGCCGCCAATTTCAAGGCCAATATGATGAAGGTCTCCGCCGGCAATATCACATCCCCCACCGGCACGGTCTTAGGCAAGATCGACGCCAGCGGCGACGTCTACAACAAGTCCGGCCAGCGCATCGGCCACGTGTCTTCCGACGGCAAAGTGACGGCTTCCGGCGGCACCGTTGGCTCCTTCAACGCCAACGGAATGGTGTACGACAAGACCGGTTCCCCCATAGGACACATTCAGCCCAACGGCTCAGTCGAGAACTCGGGCGGTTCGCGCATCGGCCAGATCTACAACGACGGCAATTTCGGCGACAGCAGCGGCTCCTACGTGGCAAAGTTCTCCGGAACCGGCAAATACGTGGCCGCCGTGTGCTACTATTTCTTCTTCAGGTTCTAAGTGGAATTCATCGACACGCATACGCACCTTGCGGACGAGGCTTTTGCCGGCGAAGAGGATGCAGCAGTAGAAAGGGCCGTCGCAGCAGGGGTGGTGCAGATGATACAGGCCGACACCTGCCGGGCCGAGCGGGATGCCTCCTATGCCCTGTGCGCCCGGCATCCTGGAGTGGTGTTTCCCATGCTGGGGCTCTATCCCGGACATGTGGATGAGCACTGGCGGGACGAAATCGACGCCATGCTTCCGTATCGGAAGTTCGGACCCGTCGCCATCGGCGAAATCGGCCTCGACTACCACTACTCCGCCGACACCGCCTCCCTGCAGAAAGAGGCCCTGAAACTTCAGCTGGAACTCGCCCGCGACTGGGACCTGCCCGTCAACATCCACCTGCGCGACGCCACCGAAGACTTCTTCGGCGTCATGGAAGAATGCCGCGGGATGCACCTTCGGGGCAACCTCCACGCCTTCAGCGCCAGCGCAGAAGTGTTCGAAAGGATGCAGCGATACGGAGAATGGTATGTGGGCATCGGGGGCGTGCTGACGTTCAAGAAGGCCCACATCGCCAACGACATACTCCGCATCCCCATGGACCGCATCCTGCTCGAGACCGACGCCCCGTACCTGGCTCCCACGCCCCTGAGAGGCACCCGCAACGAAAGCGCCAACGTGCCCCTTATCGCAGCCAAACTCGCTGAGCTCAAGGGGCTTACGATAGAAGAAGTGGCCGAAGCCACAACCCGCAACGCACGTAAATTATTCGCAATATGACCCAGCCCAGATCATCCGTACTCCTTATATACACCGGAGGCACGATAGGAATGAAGGAAGACCCAGGCAACCAGACGCTCAGGCCCTTCGACTTCAGCAGCCTGATGGAAGAAGTCCCTGAACTGAGGAAATTCGCCCTCCGCATAGACTCCTACACCTTCGATCCGCTGATAGACTCATCCGACATCGAGCCCTCCATGTGGCAGAAGCTGGCGGAAATCATAAGGGACAACTACAACTCCTACGACGGATTCGTGGTGCTCCACGGCACCGACACCATGGCCTACAGCGCTTCCGCCCTGAGTTTCATGCTGGAAAACCTCAGCAAACCCGTCATCTTCACCGGAAGCCAGCTGCCCATAGGCCGCCCCCGCACCGACGGCAAGGAGAACCTCATCTCCGCTGTCGAGATCGCCAGCGCGCGCGAGCCCGACGGTTCCCCCACCGTGCCGGAAGTGTGCATCTACTTCAACTCCCTGCTGCTCAGGGGCAACCGCTGCACGAAGGTGGACGCCACGGGCTTCGAGGCATTCCGTTCCCCTAACCTTCCGCCGCTCGCCGAAGCCGGCATCGACATACGCTACAACCGCGACATCATCCGCCGCACGCCCCCTGGACCGTTCCGTATCCACACTAAGCTGGACACCAGCGTGTCCATACTGAAAGTGCACCCCGGCATCACCCGGCAGGTCGTGGAAGACATCCTGCTGGGCAGCCGCACCCGCGCCGTCATCATCGAATCCTACGGCTGCGGCAACGCCCCGTCCAGCGACTGGTTCATCGACATAGTGCGCGAAGCCGGCGCCCGGGGAAAGATTCTCTACAACGTCACGCAGTGCATAAGGGGCCTCGTGAACATGGACCTGTATGCCACCGGAAGGACCTTGAAGGACGCAGGAGTGCTCGGGGGCAAGGACATCACCACGGAAAGCGCCCTCGGAAAACTTTTCTTCCTTATGGGCAACAGCGATGATAATGAAAGCGTTAAAGCATACCTGGAGTATGATTTGCGTGGCGAAATGTCAAATTAGGTATTGACTAATGAATTTTTTTTGCTAAATTGCACCGATTTCGCAGGAAATTAATTTATAACTAATACATCATCTAAAATTTATGAAAAAGTTTTTCATTTTTCTGGCAGTCGCAGGCTTGATGGCCTTCACTGCAAACACCGCATCCGCACAGGACGGCGAAGCCGCCCCCGCTGAGGAAGTTGCAACAGCTCCCGCAGAGATGAGCGCCGCCGATCTTCTTGGCGGTACCGGCGAGGAAGTCCCCCTCCACCAGGCTCTCAAGACCAAGTTCATCGAAGGTGGTGCAGGCTTTATGTCCCTGATCATCATCTGCTTGATCATCGGTCTCGCTCTTGCAATCGAGCGTATCCTCTACCTCACTTTCTCGAAGTCCAACACCAAGAAGCTCCTCGCCAATGTCGAGAAGGCTCTTGAGGAAGGCGGTGTCGAAGAAGCCAAGAAGGTCTGCCGCGAGACCCGCGGTCCCGTCGCATCCATCTTCTATCAGGGTCTCCTCCGCTACGACCAGGGTGTCGATGTGGTCGAGAAGACCGTCGTTTCCTACGGTTCCGTGCAGATGAGCGAGATGGAGAACGGTCTCAGCTGGATTTCCCTCTTCATCGCCATCGCCCCGTCCCTCGGATTCCTCGGTACCGTTATCGGTATGATCAACGCCTTCGATGCCATCCAGGCAGCAGGTGACATCTCCCCGAACGTTGTGGCCGGCGGTATGAAGATAGCCCTTATCACCACCGTGGGCGGTTTGATCGTCGCCATGATTCTCCAGGTGTTCTACAACTATATCCTCGCCAAGATCGACGGCCTGACCATCGACATGGAGGATTCCTCGATCTGCCTGATCGACCTTCTGACCAAATACAACGAGAAGAAATAAATTAGACACCATTAGATTATGAAACTCAATAAAATAATCAAATGGGGCATGATAGCGCTGATTGTCATCAGTGTGGCTCTCCTGATCTGGGGCTTCTCCAGGGGCTTCGAGGGCAACGCTGTGGACATCCTGCTCTATTGGACCTACGCGATGCTTGGTCTGGCAATCTTCTGCTGCATCATCATCGGTCTTATCGTGGGTGCCAAGAACAACCCGAAGAGCCTTGTCAAGATCGGCATCGTGATTCTGGGAGTGGCAGCGCTTTGCTTCATCGCCTATTTGCTGGCGAAGGGCGACCCCGCAATCGGCTATACAGGTGCGCCTGTGACCGGAGGCACCCTCAAGCTCACAGATACCATTCTTAATCTCACATACATCGCAGGCGGTGCAGCCATCCTGGCAATCATCGTTGGCGAGATCCGTATGGCCATAGCTAGCAAGAAATAATTATGGGCAAGAAGAAAGTACCAGCAATGAACACCAGCTCGACCGCGGACATCGCGTTCCTGCTGTTGTGCTACTTCCTGATGACCACGACCATGGGCAGCCAGACCGGCCTCAGCCGCCGTCTTCCTCCCATGCCGGACAAAGATCAGAAAGTGGAGGACCAGAAGGTCAATCGCCGCAACATCATCCAGGTGAAGATCAATTCGGCCGATAGAATCCTTGCCGGTAGCGAGCCCATCGACGTCAGCCAGCTTAAAGACAAGATCAAAGAATTTCTGACCAACCCCGCCAATGATCCGAACCTCCCCGAGAAGGAGATCCAGAACATTGAGGGTCTCGGAGACTACCCCGTCTCAAAGGGTATCATCTCCCTTCAGAACGACCGTGGTACCAGTTACCAGGCCTACATCGCCGTCCAGAACGAACTCGTGAAGGCAGTCAACGAACTCCGTGAAGACTTCTCCAGGAAGCAGTACGGAAAGTCGTTTGCACTGCTCACGGAAGACGAACAGGGCGTAGTCAAGAAAGCCGTGCCTCAGTTCATTTCCGAGGCAGAGCCTAAGGATGTGGGCCGCAGAAGATAATACAGGAGGATACAATTATGTCAAAATTCGGAGGAAGCAATAATAAGAAAGAGGTGCCGGCCATGACCAGCAGCTCTCTGTCCGATATCGTGTTCATGCTCCTGTTCTTCTTCATGGTGACCACGCAGATGCGTGAGACCGAAAACAAGGTGATGGTGAAGATCCCCGAAGCTTCCGAAGTCGTGAAGCTCGAGCGCAAGGATCTCAACTCCTACATCAACATCGGTACTCCGATCAAGTCACTGCAGGCAATGTACGGCACGGAGGCCCGTATCCAGCTGAACGACTCCTTCAAGACCACCGACGACATCCGCGACTTCGTGGCTGCCGAGCGTGAGTCCATGAAAGAGAGCGACCGTCAGTTCATGACCGTCAGCATCAGGGCCGACCAGGACGTCAGAATGGGTATCATTACCGACGTGAAGCAGGAGCTGAGACGATGCTCCGCGCTGAAGATTATGTACTCTGCACGAAAGGCCGGCAAATAAAGGAGCCGGTCAAGCGATAGGGCAGCCGGCCTGAGAGGGCCGGCTGCTTTTTTTAAGGAACATACAAGACAATGGAAATTACTCGAAGAAAAGTGAAGGACCTGCTGGTTATGGCAGCAGGCGAAGAAGTCCTTGCCAAAGGTTGGGTGAGGACAAAGAGAGGCAACAAAGAGATAGCGTTCATAGCCCTGAACGACGGCTCCACCATCAAGAACATCCAGATAGTGGTGGACAAGAACCCTGAGACTGAAGCGGTCCTGTCGAAGATAAGCACCGGCGCCTGCATTGGCGTGCGCGGCAGACTTGTCGAATCTGTGGGCAGCGGCCAGGCTGTCGAAATCCGGGCATCGGAGATCACGGTCTACGGCGAGTGCGATCCCATGCGCTACCCTCTCCAGAAGAAAGATACCTCTTTTGAATATCTCAGGACCGTGGCCCATATGCGCCCGCGCACCAACACCTTCGGCGCTATCCTGAGACTCCGCAGCCAGATGGCCTTCGCCATCCACGAGTACTTCCATTCCAGGGGCTTCGTCTACCTCAACACTCCCCTCATCACCGCCTCCGACGCCGAAGGCGCAGGGCAGATGTTCCAGGTGACCACCCTTCCCCTCGAGAACGTGCCCAAAGACAAGAAGGGCCGCCCGGATTTCAGCAAGGATTTCTTCGGCAAGCAGACAAGCCTGACCGTCAGCGGCCAGCTTGAAGGCGAACTCGGAGCCACGGCTCTCGGCGAAATCTACACCTTCGGGCCGACCTTCAGGGCCGAGAACTCCAACACCCCGAGGCACCTCGCCGAATTCTGGATGATCGAGCCCGAAATGGCGTTCTACGACATCAAGGACAACATGGACCTCGCCGAGGACTTCATCAAGCACCTTGTCAAGTACGCCCTCGACAACTGCTACGACGACGTGAAGTTCCTGAGCGACCGCTACGATCCGGAGCTTATCGAGCGTCTGCAGAGCGTCATCGGCACAGAGTTCGTGCGTCTCGAATACACCGAAGGCATCAAGATACTCGAAGAGGCCGTCAGGAACGGGGTGCAGTTCGAGTATCCCGTGTCCTGGGGAGTGGATCTCCAGAGCGAGCACGAGCGCTACCTCGTGGAGAAGCACTTCGGCAAGCCCGTCATCCTGACCGGCTATCCCAAGGACATCAAGGCCTTCTACATGAAGCAGAACGAAAACGGCAAGACCGTCCGCGCCATGGACGTGCTCTTCCCGAAGATCGGCGAGATCATCGGAGGAAGCGAGCGCGAGGCCGACCTGCAGAAGCTTGAATCTCGCATCGACGAGCTCGGAATGAGCCGCCGCAACCTCGAGTGGTACATCGACACCCGTCGTTTCGGCTCCTGCCCCCACAGCGGCTTCGGCCTCGGCTTCGAGAGGCTGCTGCTCTTCGTGACCGGAATGCAGAACATCCGTGACGTCATTCCTTTCCCGCGCACACCGAAAAACGCTGAATTTTAATATGTTAGTTATTGGCATCGCCGGGGGTTCGGGTTCCGGCAAGACGACGGTGGTCAAGGCCATCACGGAAAAACTCGAAGGCAAGAAAGTGGTCGTGGTGCCGCAGGACTCCTACTACAAGGATTCCAGCGACCTCACCGACGAGGAGAAGAGGGTCCACAATTTCGACCACCCCGACGCGATCGAATGGGACCTGCTCTGCAGCCAGCTCCGCGAGCTCAAGAGCGGAAAGGCCGTCCAGCAGCCCATCTACTCCTTCATCTCCTGCACCCGCTCGAAGACTGAGACCAAACTGGTGGAGCCGGCAGACGTGATCATCATCGAAGGCATCCTGATCTTCACCTGCAAGAAACTCCGCGACCAGATGGACATCAAGATCTTCGTGGACGCCGACGACGATGACCGCCTGATGCGCGTGATGGAGCGCGACATCACCGAGCGCGGCAAAGACGTCCACTGGGTCATCGAGCGCTACAGCCGCACCGTGAAGCCGATGTACCTTCAGTTCATCGAGCCCAGCAAGCGCTACGCCGATATAATCATCCCCCAGGGAGGCCACAACAAGGTGGCGATAGACATCATCACCGCCACGGTCGAGAAGTATATTAAATAATTGTGAAACAGGAGGACAAGGCAGGACTATATACCACCGTAATCATTCATCTTGCGGTGATTATAGTCCTGCTTGCCACTACCTTGGGCTTCTCGCTGCAGAGCGAGAATTCTTTCGTCCTCGATTTCAGCAAGCTGGAGGAGCTTGAACGCCTCCAGGCAGAGGTGGAGCGCCTGCAGCAGGAGGCGGAATTCCAGCAGGCCATAAGCGAGAAGCTTCAGCGTGAACTGGGGGCCGCCGCCGGCGGCTACCGCAACGTGGCCGTGGACAGGGCTGCGCTCAAGGACGACCGGGGCACCGATGCCGACCAGCTCTACAAGGATGCCGAACGGCTAGCGCGCGAGCTTCAGGGCGGTTTCGAAGTGCCGGACGACGGCTTCACTGCCAACATTCCCAGCAAAGACGGCGACAAGAAGCAGGAGCAGAAGGCCTACAGTGGCCCGTCGGTAGTGTCTTATTTCCTCGAGGGCCGCAAAGCCAGCAAACTGTCCATCCCCGCCTACCGCTGCATGGGCGCCGGGGAAGTCACCGTCCTGATCACCGTGGACAACAGCGGCACCGTGGTGGCCGCAAAGGTGGATGAGAACGTGTCCAGCCCCGACGGCTGCCTCCGCTCCTTCGCCATCCGCGCCGCCCGCCTCAGCCGCTTCTCCGCCTCCACCACCGCCCCCGCCCGCCAGACCGGCAACATCGTCTACCAGTTCATCGCCCAGTAGGCCAAAGATTTCCCGTGGGCAAGGTCTAAAAAGAATGCCGGGACCTTGCCCGGCGATGTGCCACAGAAGGGCCTAAAAGCCTGATTCGCGGGCAAGGTCTGCCACACATTATTTGACCTTGCCCGATTTGCACTGAATTCTCTTGGCAATTCGCAGAGTTTTTGCTAAGTTTGCCCAAGTTAATTTAAACTTTTTTGACTATGAAAACAGTTCTTAAAGTTCTCCGTTACGGAGACCACGATTTCCGGTTTGAAACCGATTTTGACCCCGACTCCAACCCCGATGCTATTATCGATGTCATCGCAGGTGCATCATTTGCCATGCTCACGACCTTGTGGGGCGGCAATGAAAACGCGGTCATTGCCATGATAAGGGCGTTGACCATCGCTGACTTATCCGTTTGTGCCGACAGAAAGGGAATTATTAAAATGCTGGACAAGGAATCGGCAGGCCTGGCCAAAGCAAGGTTGGAAGCACAGAAAGAAATAGAAAGAAGAGGTGGAAAGGTAATCACCTTCGGTCCTGGAGTACAACCGCCAAAAATGTCCTGTTGAAATGAAACGGAGTGTTCTCCGCAGGCTTCCGGACGGCCGGGCTTCTTATGTATTCCCTTTTCACATAAGCATGAAAGGTCTTGAAAGCCTGATCCTGTACAGGGATGAAGATGACTACGATGCCATGGTGAAGATCCTGTGCATCTGTGCCAGGAGGAAGAATGTCATCGTCATCATCTACACGGTGGTCTCGAACCACTGCCACGTGGCCGTGCTGGCTGGCTCGCAGACTGAAGCCGATGACTACGGGCAGGAAGCGAAGCGCATGTACTCGATGTGGTTCAGGAACAAATACGGGCAGTCAAGGACTCTTGCGGGGGTGGACATAAAGGCCATTGCCCTGGACAGCGACTGGTATGTCCGCAATGCCCTGGCGTACATTCCCCGAAACGCCCTCGACAACGGATGTAATGTGAACGAGTACAAATGGTCGGGATTCAACGCAATGTTCCGGGACAAGAGCTGCCCCGGAGCAACCCCGGTCAAGTCATTGACTAAAAGGCAAAGAAGGGATATCATGCACACGGGCGACAATCTTGACGACGTCCCCTGGCTGCTCGACAAAGACGGCAGGCTGATTCCCTCAAGTTTTTGCGACTACACATACCTGGAACAGGCATTCAACAACGACCTCGCTTTTTTCCTGAAAGTAATAGGATCCCAGAACTCTTCCGAAATGACCTGGAAGCTGGTAGACGTTCCGAGGACAATGCTGGTCGATGGAGAGTTTCTCAAGCAGGTCAATGAAACCTCAAACCGATGGTTCCAGAGTGACATCTCCGGATTGTCAGTCCAAAGCAAGATCCGCCTCCTGCCCTATATCTATCGCACTATGAAGACCTCCGTCCCCCAGCTGGCCAGGACTTTCGGGCTCAGCCGCGAAGAAATCACCCACATTCTTGCTCCCCTGCGGGCAAAGTCCCGTCCTCGCCCCGGCGGGTAGTGACTTGCCCTTTACCTGCGGGCAAGGTCTAAAAAGAATACCGGGACCTTGCCCGGCGATGTGCCACAGAAGGGCCTAAAAGCCTGATTCGCGGGCAAGGTCTGCCACACATAATTTGACCTTGCCCGGCAGATTAGCTACAGATTCGCCATTGCGGCTTTGAAGACGTCGTCGGTCTGGAGGTAGAGGTGGTAGAAGGCATTGTCGCCAAGCTTGCTGTAGCGGCCGACGAGGGCCTGGACCTGGGTCATCATATAAGTCTTCTCAACCTGCCACTCGGAGGCCGTGGGCTCAAGCCCGTCGTGCTTCTTGGCAAAGGCAAGGAAGCCCTTTTCGAGACCGGCCCTGTCCAGATAGCGGACCAGCTCGGGATAGCTGTCTATCGCCTGCAGTTCGCTGCGGTGGCCGTCGAAATAGGCGGAGGCGAAGCGCATGGTCGTGGCCTTGCGGTTGCAGTTGATGTAGAAAGACTCGACCTTGGTGGTGTCGATAGGCACGAAGACGTCGGGCACGATTCCGCCGTTGTCGACGTGCATACTGTCTGCCGCCACCATCTCACCATTCTCGTAGCGTTTATAGATATCGTACTGATAGTCATCGGAATACGGCTTCTGGATACAGCGCCCGGAAGGGGTGTAGAAACGAGCCACGGTGAGCCTTATTCCCGAGCCGTCCGTGAAGTTCACAGGCTCCTGCACGAGGCCCTTGCCGAAGGTGCGGCGGCCCACCAGCTTCGCCCGGCCGTTGTCCTGCATCGCGCCGGCGAAAATCTCGCTGGAAGAGGCACTGCCGTCGGAGACAAGAAGGGTCAGGCCGACATCCTTCAGGAAGCCATTGCCGTCGGCGTGGTATTCCTCGCGCTTGCGGTGCAGGCCCTCCATATACACGATGAGCTTGTTCTTCGGGAGGAAATAGTTGCTGAGTATCAGCGCCTGGTCGAAAAAACCGCCGCTGTTGTCGCGAAGGTCCACCACCATATGCTTCATTCCCTGCTTCTGCAGACCCTTGGCAGCATCCAGGAATTCGGCCGCAGTGGTGCGAGAGAACTTGCTCAGGCGCACGAAAGCCGTGGTGTCATTGACCATAAACGCAGCGTCGACAGAATGCGTGGGAATCTTTGCCCTGGTGATGTCGAACGGTATCACCTCGGAGCCACGCTTTACCGTGACGGTGACTTTCGTCCCCGAAGGGCCCTTCATACGGCGCACCATGCTGTCCTGCGGAAAAGAGACTCCGGCTATCGAGGTGGTGTCCACCTTCAGCAGACGGTCTCCGGGCTGCATCCCCAGCTTCTCGGCCGGGCCTCCGGGTATGACCTCAATGACCACGGCGGTGTCGTTGGGCACGTTGAACTGGATTCCGATGCCGGAAAAGTTGCCGGCAAGGTCTTCTTCAGTCTCTTCCAGGCGCCGGGGCGGCATATACATGGAATGCGGATCCAGGGCCTGGAGCGCGGCGGACACGGCGGCCTCGGTGACTTTTTCGCGGTCCACCTCGTCCACATAGTTCTCATCAACGGTCTGCAGGATCAGGTTGAGCTTGCGCCAGTCTGAATACTGGACCTTCAGCAGCCGGCGGTTCTCGGAGAGACGGTTGGCAGTCATCACCACACCGGCCCCGAGCAACACGCCGAGCACGAGCATCAGAAAGGAAGAACGCTTCATCTCAATCCACTTTTTCCACTTCGATTCCGGCCCGCCTGAGCAGATCCACACCGTCGGTCAGGCGATATTCGTCTTTATAGACAACTCTTTTTATTCCGCTCTGTATGATGAGCTTGGAGCATTCGATGCAGGGGGATGCGGTCACGTAGAGGGTGGCGCCCAGGCTGCTGTTGCCGGACTTTGCCACCTTGGAAATGGCGTTGGCCTCGGCGTGGAGCACATAGGGCTTGGTGACCCCGTTCTCCTCACAGACGTTTTCAAACCCGGAAGGAGTGCCGTTGTAGCCGTCGGAAATGATCATATTGTCCTTCACGAGCAGCGCGCCCACCTGGCGGCGCTTGCAATAGGAATTCCTGGCCCAGATTTCGGCCATCTCGAGGTATCGCTGGTCAAATTTCTTCATCGCTGGTAGAGGTATCGTTTAATGCTGCGCTTAGGTGTGCGCTCAAAGTCTTCGGGAAGGAATTCTATCTTGCGGATCTGCGCATACACAGGCAACTGCCGGTTCACTTCGGGGAGCATCTCGTTGATGCGTTCCTTGACCTGGTCGGGATCGAGGCCTGCCGTCTGGCCCTGGCCATAATCAGGATAGATGAGGGCTGTCAGGCCGCCGTTGTCTTCGATGACGAGCGATTCGACCACGTAGTTGAGATTGTTGATGACGGCCTCAAGCTCTTCGGGATAGATATTCTGGCCGGAAGGGCCGAGTATCATGCACTTGGAGCGTCCGCGCAGGTAGAGGTAGCCGTCGCAGTCCATCACGCCCATATCCCCGGTCTTGAACCAGTCGTCATTGGTGAAGGCGGCCTTGGTGGCCTGGCGGTTGTTGTAGTAGCCGAGGAACACGTTGTCGCCCTTGACCTGCACTTCTCCGGGAATCTTCTCAGGGTTGGGAGAATCGATGCGCACCTGGCAGCCCGGAATGGGGACTCCGCAGGAGCCGAGTTTGGTCTTGTTCCACTTGGCGTAGGTGATGATGGGGCCGCATTCGGTCATACCATAACCCACCGTGAAGGGGAAACGCACGCGGCGCAGGAACTGCTCCACCTCGGGGTTGAATGCCGCGCCGCCGAGGATAACTTCCTCGAACTTGCCGCCGAAAGCGTTGATCATGCCCTCGCGTATCTTGCCGAGCACTATCTGGTCCACGAAAGGGATGCGGAGCCAGGTCTTGTTCTTGTCGGCTATGGGCTTGATCTGGGACTTATAGACCTTCTCGATGATGAGCGGAACGGCGATAATCACGTCGGGATGAATCTCCGAAAACGCCTTCATTATGACCTTGGGGCTGGGCACGCGCGTCAGGAAATGGACATGGGCGCCTATGGTCATTTCGAAGAGGAATTCGAACATCATTCCGTACATGTGGGCGGAAGGCAGCATGGCCACCATGTTCGACTCGTTGTTCATCTGGGGCTCGGCGGTCTCCCCCGCGAGGCGTATGTTGCAAAGCAGGGAACGGTAGGGCAGCATCACGCCCTTGGAGAAGCCGGAAGTGCCTGAAGTATAATTGATAAGGGCCAGTTCCTCGGGAGAATCCTCATAGTAGTTGACATCGTCTTTCGAGAAACCGGAAGGATATTTTTCCTTGATGGTGGCGGAAAGGTGGGCACGGGCCTGCACCATATCTTCGCTGCGGGCGAAGAGATAGGTGAAAGTGGACATCTGCACGAACACCTGCACGCCGGGCATTTCCGACTCGGAAAGGCCTTCCCAGATGGTGTCGTCCACGAAAAACACCTTTGCCTCGCAATGGTTGACGAGATAATGGATGTTCTCGGGCTTGAACTCGTGGAGCAGGGGCACGGGCACGGCGCCATAACTCATGGCGGCGATGAAACAAACGCCCCAGTTCACCTGGTTGCGGGCGCAGAGGGCTACCTTGTCCCCTTTCTGGAGGCCACACTCCTTGAAGCATATATGCAGGTAGGCGACACGCTTTGCCACGTCGCCATAGCTCAGGGTAATGCCTTGATAATTGGACAACGCGGCGCGATCCCAGTTATCCTTGATGCTTTTCTCGAGCAATTTGTTTACCGAGCGGTATTCCATACTTTTATATTCTGTTGTGTACTTATGATACGTGTTTTATCAGTGTCGAGCACGAGCCTGGCGCGGGCCGGCCAGTTCTCCGGCTTGACCGCACCGAGGGTGAGGGTGTCGAGCACGGCGCGTTCGCCGCTGAGCAGCCACTCGCCCCTGCGGACAATGCAACTGTCTGCAGGATTGAAAAGATTTCCATACAGGGCGCTCACGAATCCGGTGTAGGGATTCGGCACCACTTCTTCATCCTTGACGCCCTTGGAAGTGCGGATCATATTCACCCTGAATCCGGGAGCGGCCAGATAGGCTATTTCCTTGATCCCCAGTTCTTTTTCCCAGGCAAGCGGGCTCTTGCCCCGCTTCTTCGAGAGTTCCTGTATGCGTTTCTGGTACTGCTCCAGCTCCACGCGTGCATCCCTCCATGCCTCATAGGACTTACGGAAGGATGCGAGGTCTTCTACCGGCAGGTCCACGACCAGTTCGGAACGGGAAGGCCAGGAAGCCGCCAGCCTGGACTGTCCGTCCCCCAGCGACTCGAGGAAATTGCAGAAATACCTTCCGGACCCGGGCTGGACGCAGTCCACCTTGTCGCCGGACACCACTGTCCATTCCGAAGCATCGTGCATGAAGGCGTTCAGGGTCTTGCGCGACACGCTGCACAACTCCGTGCCGAACAGTTTCGCAGCCCCGGAGTTGCGGTAGATAACGGCATCCTGGCCACCAAGGACGTCAAGCACGGACTGAAAATCCGGAGCATCGAGAATCGATGATTCGGAAGCGATATGCCTGCCGGCAACCGTCACGACAGTAGCTGACGGGCTGAGCAGCAACGCGTTATGGGTCTCGAGGGCGACGAAAGCGGCACTGATGCGAAGCGAATCCGCCTGCGCCAGGAGAGAGTGTACGGGAGCAAGGGTGTCACCATCGCACCTGCCCGCCTCCACCACAAGGAGCGGGGAAAGCGAACCTACGTAGCACATGGCGACGGCCGTCCGGGCCCTGGAAAGCTTTCCGAAATCCAGCGACCTCAACACGGAGGCGGAATCCACCATACGCTCAAGTCCTTTGTCCAGCCGGCTGAAAACCCCCACCGACAGGGCGTCGGAAGGAACCGCCCTCAGCAATTCAGGGGCTTCACGGGAAGCCACGGATGGGCCGCCGGCGCAGGAAAACGCGCTCAGCGCTGCTGCAATGAAGGTTAGGACCAGTACACACTTACGCATAACCCACAAATATAGCAATAATTCGTTAGAAAACGCTCAACTTGGAGGGGTGCAAAGAAGCGGAAGAGGCTTTGACGACGACGCGCCCCGGACCTGTCCGGCGCAGCACGGCAGAAGCGAGCCCGTGGAAAGCATCCACGGAGGGGCTGCAGAACGGAGCGTGGCTGGTCGGATCGCCGGCGTCGGTGGCAATAATCTCCGCGGGACCGCTGACCGAAAACGCAATGTGATCATTTGCGTCCGGCACCAGCCTGCCCTTTGCATCCTGCACCTCGGCCCTGACATAGATCAGCTCCGCGCCCACATAATCCTGGCTCAGTTTCACGCTCTCCGGCGCTCCTGCGGTGGAGACGCTATCCGTGCACAAGACCTTACCCGACTCGAAGTCGGCACGGTCGCGATACACACGGACTTCGAGAGTCCCGGGTTCATAGACGGCATCATCCCAGCGAAGACGGTATTCACCGCCGGCTTTCTCCCTGACACCCAACGACTTGCCATTCAGGAAAAGTTCTCCGACGGCTCCGCTCCCATACACGTGGACGGGCGTCACCTCCCCTTCCCTGCCTGGCCAGGTCCAGTGCGGAACAATATGAGCCACGGCAAGATCCGGGCGCCAGCGGGCCTGATAGAGCCAGAAACGGTCTTTCGGAAAGCCGGCCAAGTCCATGATGCCGAAATAGGAACTGCGCGACGGAAGGGGCTCCATCAGCACTTTCTGGCCCCAGGCGGCGAACTGCGCAATGGCGGCCTGCTTCTCCTCTTCGGTGTGGAAATTGGTCAGCACGGAAGGGTCGAGATTGTAGGGCGTAGGCTCACCAAGATAGTCGTATCCGGTCCACACGAATTCGCCTGCGCACTCCGGCACCTCATCCTCATACTTCCATTCATAGTCCGGCTTGGAGGCCCATGCCGGGGCATACAGGTCGTAGGAACTGACCTGATAGGGCGCACCGTCCAGCCAGCCCTTGTCTTTCTCGTCCACCACCGGGAAGAGGTAATATCCCCTTGTGCTTATGCAGGAGGCCGTTTCGGAGCCGTAGAACGGCTGGCCGGGATGGGAGTCGCGGAAAGCTTCGTAGGCGTGGGGCTTGTAGTTGAAACCATACACGTCGATGGTCGATGCCCAGGGCTGGGACGCCGCCCAGAGATTGTCGTTGCCGGCTGTCGTGGGGCGTGAGGGATCCTCGCGGTGGCATATTTCAGTCAGGCGACGGGCCACATCCCATTTGTCGGGCAAGCCCTGCTCCCCCACTTCGTTGCCTATGCTCCACATCACCACAGAAGGATGGTTGCGGTCGCGGTGTATCATGGCCACCAGGTCCTTTTCCGCCCACTCGTCGAAGAGCGTCGCATAGCCGTTCGGCTTCTTGGGCACGGTCCAGGTGTCGGTCAGCTCATCGATCACGATGAATCCCATACAGTCGCAGAGATCTAGCAGTTCAGGGGCCGGCGGGTTATGGCTCATACGTATCGCATTGCAGCCCATCTCCTTGAGTTTCAGTAGTCTGCGCACCCAGGCATCTTCGTGCCAGGCAGCTCCCAGCGCGCCGGCGTCGTGGTGGAGGCAGACTCCCTTCAGGAAGGTCTTCCCACCGTTGAGGTAGAATCCGTCAGGACGGAATTCGGCCGTGCGTATGCCGAAATATGTCGTGTACACTTCGGCGCCGGCGGCGGTCTCGACTCTCGTGACTGCGCAATAGAGTTCCGGGCTGTCCGGCGACCAGAGACGGGCGTTCCTGACTGGCAGGGTCTGGACCACTTCCATTCCGTCTTCGAGCGAGCCGATCTTACTGGATACAGCTTCGGAGAGCTGCGTCCGTGATGCATCGCAAAGCCAGGTCTCCACGGTGGCGGGAAGCGGAGCCCCGGAGTTCCGAAGCTTTATACGCAGCTGCACCTCAGCATCGGATCCGTCGACGCGGGTTGTCAGGGACGTGCCCCAGTGGGCTACCCCGGCGGACGGTTTTTCGGCTATCCAGATATTCCGGTATATGCCTCCTCCCGGATACCAGCGGGACGACTCAGGGGGATTGTCCAGTGTGATAAGTATCTCATTGTCACCTGAATGCAGCGCTTCCGTGAGGTCCACCTCATACGAAGAATAGCCATATGGCCAGCCGCCGCAGAGCACGCCGTTGGCATAGACCTGCGAACCTGACATGGCGCCGTCGATCTCCAGGCAGAATCTGTGGTCGCCGTATCCTGCCGGGATGTGCAAAGTCTTACGATACTGCGCCTTGCCCCACCAGCGGAGCTTGCCGGTCTCGCCGGGATACTCCTGCTCGAACGGGCCCTCCACGCCCCAGTCGTGGGGAATGTCCACCGTGCGCTCCGGCGCGCCGTCGAGGGAGAACTGCCACCCGCGGCCAAAAGGTTTGAGGGACTGTTGGCGATGCGGAACATCCGGGCCACATAATGCGCTGCTCCCGCCGGAGCATGCGGCAAATGCCAGCAAAAATGAAAGAAATAGTGTTATTTTATTCATAATCAAAATCTTATACCAGCCGTCAGATTTGCGCTCGATTTGAGCCGCCCCATCAGCATGGAGGCATCGTCCTCCCCCATGAAGAGCAGGCTGTCCAATGCGCCGTAAGCGCCGAAATACCATTTCCGATAGTAGTAGAGGAGTGCCACCGAGCCGGTGGTGTCATAGGCCTGCTTCGACTGCCGTTGCCTGAGCCAGTTGTCTATCTTTTGGAAGAACTGACAGTAGCCCGGCACCCACGCCAGAAGCAGCAACACCACTATGAAAGCTCTTTTCATCAGCCCGAAGTTAAGCAAATCTTTCGAAATGCACAACAAACTTAGCATACAGCCGTTTGCGATACCACATCACGTTGGGCGGCTTGGTTTTATGGATTAGAGAATAATTGCTACATTTGCATCGAGATACTAAACCGTAGTACGGATGAGGTAATTCGCTAAGTGCAAAGTCCCCGCCTCGAGCCTCACCGAAAGGTAAACATCCACTACGTATTCTTGGGGCATATTTGCCGCCACCCCTTAATTACCTGAAGAGATGGCGGAGTCTATTTCCGGATAGGTTACCTATCCAGACCCAGCCTCTGCATCTCTGATGTGAACTGGACGGCGGAATGGACGTTCAGTTTGGCGTAGAGACGTTTGCGGTACCAGAATACTGTCTGCTCGTTGACGCCCATCTCGTAGGCGATT
>JAEEGJ010004738.1_pt1 | contig 44853 bp, 43 predicted proteins | sample 8958761 | NCBI WGS metagenome assembly JAEEGJ01 (sample SAMN16246546, study PRJNA631951) | gut metagenome | biome: gut microbiome; feature: rumen; material: RS-attached | host: Bos | place: Iran: Karaj | collected 2018-10
TCATTTCAAATCCTCCTATTTTACTTGAACATCAATATCAACCTTAAAGCTCTCAGGAATTGTAGTAATTCCATAATTATCTGCTAACCACATATGTAATTTAAAAGTTTCTGAACTATTTTTTTGTAATACCCCAGTATATAATACCTTACCAGAGGATCTATCATTTGCTTTTGGAAAAGAATAATAGACAGGAACAGAATTTAAATCAAATCCAGGTAAAGGTTCATTCTCAATATTAGTAAGATACATCTTAACATAATGGTTATTAATCTCTTTACCATCAACTTTTTGCTTAGTAGCAATTATTTCATATTTTACTTTATTATTTTCATTGTTAGTAATAGAAAATTCTAAATACCCTTGAACTCCATCTTCTGTACCTTCACCATTAAATTTTTTACCCAAAGTATCAGAGACAGGCAATTTATTTTGAATCCCCACAATATCAGATGCCTCAAATCTAACATATAATGATTTATTATTAGGAATTACAGAATTCATATTTTTCCGATAATTTCCATATAAAAAAACAAGAATTATTACAACTAAAAAAAGAGAGATTAAAAGAATTTTTTTATTTTGATAACTACCAATATTTTTCATCTTATTCCTCCAACCCACTTATTATCTTAAAGATAACATATATTCTATTTCAAGTCAAACAATCTAATAGCATTTTTATCCGTAATTTCAACTACCTTTTCAACTAATATATCTAATATTTCAGCTACTTTTTCAACAATAATTGGAATATATTTAGAAGAGTTAACTTGTCCTCTATATGGAGCAGGGGTAAGATAAGGAGCATCAGTTTCTAATATAATTGAATCTATTCCAATAGCTTCCACAACTTTGAATAAATTACTATTTTTAAAAGTAACTACACCACCAATCCCAATTTTATATCCCATTGATATATATATTTTAGCAGTTTCAATACTACCACTAAAGCAATGAATATCACCAATTACATTAGGAAATTCTTTTAAGATTGAAATAGTATCTTCAGTAGCATCTCTACTATGAATAATAACTGGTTTATTATATTTTTCTGCTAAAGCTAATTGCTTTTCAAATAATTCTATTTGTTTATCTTTATTCTCTTTACCATAATGATAATCTAAACCTATTTCACCAATAGCTACTACTTTTTCATCATTTAAATGTTTTTCAACAAATTCTAAATCTTTATCAGTAACTGAATCTGCAAACTCAGGATGTAATCCAATAGCGCCATACATAAGATCATATTTACTAATTAAATCTAATACTTCTTTATTATCTTCTCCATTAGTTCCATTAACAATTACTTTTTTAATTCCATTACTTTCTATCTTTTTAACAATAGAATCTAAATCTTCATAATATTCATGAAACAAATGGCAATGTGTATCTATAAACATTGTAATCACCATCTCAATTATAACAAAAAAAGAAGATAATTACTTATCTTCTTTAACTTCAATTCTGTCAAATAAATGAACTGGTTCTGCTAAAGTATTACCAACCTCTAAACCACCAAATTCTTTTGTAGATTCAAAACTTGTTGCTTTAGTATTTAATTGTTCAAATATCTTTTCGCTAGTTTCAGGTAAGAATGCGCCAAGATATACAGCACATATTCTAATGCTTTCTAATAAATTATATAAAACTGTACCTAATCTATCTTTCTTATCTTCTTCCTTAGCTAAGCTCCAAGGCATTGTATCATCAATATATTTATTACATTTTCTTAATACTTCAAAGATTTCTTGAATAGCTTCACCTACTCTTAATTCATTCATCTTCTCTGTTACTACTTTATTTAGATTTAGAACACTATCAATTAATTCATTATCTAAATCTTCACTAGCACTAGGTTTTTGAATAACTCCTTCAAAGTATTTCTTATTCATGCTAACAGTTCTATTAACTAAATTTCCTAAGATATTAACTAAATCTCCATTAATACGATCAATTAATAATTCTCTACTAAATACTCCATCTGATGCAAATGGTATTTCATGTAAGAAATAATATCTAACTGCATCTACACCAAATTCATCTACTAAATCATCAGCATAAACAACATTACCTACAGATTTACTCATCTTACCATCAGCCATAATTAACCAAGGATGACCAAATACTTGTTTTGGTAATGGTAATCCTAAACTCATTAAGAAACATGGCCAATAGATAGTATGGAATCTTATAATATCCTTACCAATTAAATGTAGGTCAGCTGGCCACCATTTATTAAAATCTTCAGTAGAATTATCTACATCATAACCAGGGAATGTAATATAGTTAGTTAATGCATCTAACCAAACATAAACAACATGTTTAGGATCAAAATCTACTGGAATACCCCATTTAAATGCAGTACGTGATACACATAAATCTTGTAATCCTGGTTTAATAAAGTTATTTAACATTTCATTCTTTCTAGATTCTGGTTGAATAAATTCAGGATGACTTTCAATATGTTCAACTAACTTATCTTGATATTTACTTAGTTTAAAGAAATAAGCTTCTTCACTCTTCTTTTCAACTGGTCTTCCACAATCAGGACATACTACAACTCCATCATCGTTCTTAACAACTTGTGATTCTGTCCAGAAAGATTCATCTGGTGTACAATACCATCCTTCATATTTACCTAAATAAATATCTCCTTGATCATACATTTTCTTAAAAATATGTTGTACAACTTCTTCATGATGTTTATCTGTAGTTCTAACAAATCTATCATAAGAAGTATTCATTAAATCCCATATTTTTTTGATTTCTCCTGCTTTTTCATCAACAAACTCTTGAGGAGTTTGTCCTGCATCTTTAGCTTTTAATTCAATCTTTTCACCATGTTCATCAGTACCTGTTTGTAGATAAACATCGTATCCTTCTAATCTTTTATATCTAGCAATAGCATCAGCTAAAACAATTTCGTAAGTATTACCAATATGTGGTTTACCAGATGTATATGCTATTGCTGTACTTATATAATATTTCTTTTTATCCATTTTAATTCCTCCTATTTACCAGTGGAACCAAATCCACCTTTTCTTTTTCCCTTTATTTCTTCTTCATCATCAACAGTTAAGTATTTCATAAATACTCCCTGTGCAATTTTATCTCCAATTTTAACTTCAAAATCTTTATCTCCAAAGTTAACTAACTTAACTGAAAAATGTCCTTCATTATCGGTGTTATTGTAATAATCTGAATCGATAAGACCAACACTGTTCATTAAACATACATTATATTTATAACCTTGACCACTTCTACTTAAAATAAATAGACCCTCATCAGGATTCATACATACTTTTAAACCTGTTTTAAAAACTTTAGCTTCTCCAGGTCTAACAATGCCTTCTTCTACACTTCTAATATCGTAACCAGCACTAGTCTTTGTACTACGCTTTGGTAATTCGATATTATCGTAAAGCATTCGATCATCCTTAACATCTTTAACAAATTGTTCAAATGATATCTTTTCAAATTTTCTCATAAAAACACCTCCAATAAAATAAAAAAGATCATAATCTAAGGGTGCAAAAGCACGGTACCACCTTAGTTTATGAACTTGTCATACACTCTATCTCTTAACGCGAGTAACGATTCAGCTCCAGATTCATATTCCCTACTTCAACTATGACCACTTTCACCTTCCAGGTCTCTCTATTAATAGTGTATACATAAGGCTCTTTCCTTCATCACTAATTAAAACTAAAGATAATTTAACACAAAAAAAGAACTTATTCAAGTTCTTCTATAAATATTTTTCCAAATCATAAATTGTTCTAATAATCTTAGTTTTCTTATTACAATATCTAGCTTTACTATTTAAATAAAAAGCACTCATACCATAATCAACAGCTGATTTAATATCAATGGTATAATCATCTCCTACCATTATTAGTTCATCTTTTTGATAACCTTTACCCGCTAAATCATACATTTCCTTATATGGTTTCTTATCATATTTATCTGCAGTATATATATCATCAAAGTATTTTAAAATACCATAGTTTTTTAATCTAGCTTTTTGTTGATTATAAAACCAATTACTAACTACACACAAAGAATACTTACTACCTAGATATTCTAATAAAGAAATTAACTTATCATCTATTGGAGGAACACAATAACACAATTTATCTGTCCATCTTTTAACAAAGTCATCTGGTAAATCCAAATTTAACTTCATACCAATCCAATGACTCATCTCTACTTTATCAAAACGTTTATGTTTCTTTTCATAATCCTTCATTGCTTTAAAATATTCTTCAGCTCTTTCCTCAGTAAAAGGAATTTTATCTTCATTAAAAGTTCTTATTAAAGCTTTAATATTACTATCGTCCCAAGGAATCAAAGTATTATCTAAATCAAACATAATTCTCTTTATCATAAGTACCTCCGATGTACTTACTATTGTACAACAAAAAAAGACATATTCAATGTCTTATTTTTTATATACTCCTAAACAAGTCATTTGACCTACCATAATGATATTACCTTCTAAACCTGTTCTTTGTAATGCATATTTAGGTACTTGGATTCTACGTTGAGAATCTACTTCAACAATACCAATTAGTCTTCTCATTTGTTCTACTAACTCTGGATCTTGATTTAATATTTCTTTATTATTAGCTGTTTCTAATCTTTTATATAATTCTCTAAAAGATTTCAAAGTCATTAATAATAAATGTTCATAATCAGCACCATAAGCTATACCTAACTTATCTCCTTCTTCAGGATTCATAACACTAGGAATAACAATTCTACCTTTAGAATCAAAAGACTTATCAAAAGTACCTATTAATTCAGTATCTCCAAACATAAAATCCCCCTTTTCTTCTAACAAAAATAGTACTATAAAAGCTTGTTTTAGTCAAAAATTGCTTAAAAAAAGGAATAGTTTACTATTCCTCTATTTCATTCATTACCTCTTGTAACAAAGGTATTACATAGTATAAGAAATGTTCTTTTTGATTTAATAAAGTTAATGCAATAATAACTTGATTATGTAGATATTTTAATCTAAATCGAGGATTTATTTGATAAGCTTTCATAAAGAATGTATCTCCATGTATTTTTTGTGATACTTCTACAGGCAATTCAATTTCTAATTCTCTCTCAGATTGTCTTACTGTATCAATTTTCAATTTAGAAGCAATCTTCTCAAACCATTCTTCATACATATATATTTCAATTTCTTTACTAATCTTACCAAAACGATCTTCTAATTCTTTTCTAACTTCTTTTAATTTAGATAAACTATCAATCTCATTAATTTTCTTATGTATTTCAATCTTAATATCTTCATCAGATACATACTTATCATCAATATGAGTTTCTACTTCAACTAATGACTTATTAGAAACATTTTCTTCATCATCGTCTTCAATAACTTCACCTTTCATACGACGCATTTCTTCATCTATCATTTGCATGTATAATTCAATACCAACAGTATCTACAAAACCTGCTTGTTCTGAACCAAGTAAATCACCAGCACCACGTATAGATAAATCTCTCATTGCTATACGATAACCACTACCTAATTCCGTAAATTCCTTTATCGCTTGTAGTCTCTTCATAGCTATTTCGTTTAACATCTTTGATTTATCATACATAAGATAAGCATAAGCAATACGATTACTACGTCCAACTCTACCTCTAATTTGATATAACTGAGACAAACCAAAGTTATCTGCATCATAAATAATTAAAGTATTGGCATTACTAATATCAATACCTGTCTCAATAATAGTTGTACAAAGAAGAATATCATACTCATAATTAACAAATGATTCCATTACATTTTCTAGTTCTTGTTTATTCATTTGACCATGAGCAACAGTAATTCTCGCTTCTGGTACTAATTTATGTAATTTATCTCTCATTGATTCAATACCAGCTACACGATTATAAAGAATAAATATCTGACCGTTTCTACTTAATTCCTTATAAATAGCATCTTTAACTATTAAATCATTATCTTGAATAACATATGTCTGTACTGGATATCTATTTGTAGGAGGAGTATCTATCAAAGATAAATCTCTAAGTCCACTTAATGCCATCTTTAAAGTACGAGGTATTGGTGTTGCACTAAGTGTTAAAACATTAACATCATTCTTATATTCTTTAATTTTCTCTTTATGAGTAACACCAAATCTTTGTTCCTCATCTACTATTAATAAACCTAATTTACCAAATTTAACATCATCACTTAATAATCTATGCGTACCAAATACCAAATCTATTGTACCTTTTTCTAATCCTTCTAGAATTCTCTTAGTTTCTTTAGCACTAGTAAATCTATTAAGTAACGCTATTTCTATAGGATAATTCTTAAATCTTTCTACAGCATTTTCATATTGTTGTTTAGAAAGAATAGTTGTAGGACACAAATAGAATACTTGCTTATTATTTAGGATTGTCTTAAACATAGCTCTAAAAGCTACCTCAGTCTTACCAAATCCTACATCACCACATAATAATCTATCCATAGGTACTTCACTACTTAAATCATTATCAATATCTTTAATAGCTTTAATTTGATCATCAGTTTCTTCATAAATAAACTCAGATCCAAATACATCTTCTTCAGCATATGATTTAAATGGAATACCTTTAATACTACTACGAGCAGCATATAACTTAATTAATTCACCACTAATATCTTTAATCCTACTACGTAATTCTCTCTTTTTCTTAATCCAACTAGTACTATTTAATCTATCTAATTTAGGTACACTACCTTCTTTACCAGCATATTTAAATATTGTACTAATCTTTTCTACTGGAATATAAATCTTATCATTACCTTGATAGTTAATTTGAATATAATCCTTCTTTAAACCATTCTTAGTTAAAGTAATTACACCGTTATATATACCAATACCATGAGCACTATGTACTACATAGTCACCTATTGCTAATTGACCAAAGTCTTTTAACTTTTTACCTACTTTATAACTATTTTTATAATTAATAACAGCATTCTTTACTCTTTCAATATCATTTTCTGCTATAACAACATAATTTTGGAATATAAATCCACTATTGATCTTCTTATATAAAATATTAATCTCCCTGTTGATAAACTTATTGTTATGAACAATATGATAACTTTTCAAGAAAGGTTCCAAACTACGTAACTCATTTTCTCTACTTAAACAAATAATTACTGTTTTTCCCTCAATTAAAGCTTTTTCACAATATTTCCCAAGTAATTCAAAATTACTATTAAAATTTTCTATTTCTTGTGATTTAAATGATAACTTCTTACCATAATCACTATCACTTACACTATTTAAATATAAAACATGACTATAACTAATTTCTTCTAAATCATACATATATTTCTTACTAGAATTTTGAGATTCATTATATTCCAAAATATCATTTTGTAATTTTTCATAAGAAACATCTATTTGATCTCTATTAATCATAACTACATATGGATCATCTAAATAATCACATAAAGAACTATTAGAATCACTAACTATCTCAGTATATGGTTTAATAGTTACACTATCAATTTCTTTAATCGATAATTGAGTAGATTCATCAAAATATCTAATAGAATCAATATCATCACCAAAGAATTCCATTCTAATAGGATGTTCCTCTTGAGGAGAAAATACATCTATGATATAACCACGTACAGCATATTCACCAGTAGTAGTAACTATACTTTCTCTAACATATCCATATTTATCTAATAAATCTAATATTTCATCTCTTTTTAAACCAGAATCTTTCTTTAAAACAAACTCTAAATTTAATTTATTAGACTTATCAGGTAAATACCTTAAAAAACCCATCAAATTAGTCACTATAATCGACTTTTTATTATTCTTAATACTTTCTAATGTCTCTAATCTTTTAATCTTTAAATCAGGTGAAATTGCTACTGCAACACTTGTTAAAAAATCATCCATTGGAAATAAATATACATCATCTAAATATGTTTTTAATCCATCATAATACATATTAGCTTCGTATAAAGTATTAGTTAAAATAACTATATTTTTAGATTCCTTTTTAAACATTTCTAACACGAAAAAAATGTTTAACTCTTTTGTTAAACCCGTAACAGTTAAACCATTTTCATATTTAAAAAACTCACTAAAAATATCCATATAACCACTACTTACTCTTAGTATTATAAATATTCATTGTTCTTTCAATTCCATCCTTAATAAAACAACTAATAACTTTATTGTATGTTTCAAACATACCTTCAAAAGTTTCCATATCTTTTTTAGAAAACTTTCCTAAAACATAATCTCTAGTATCCATACTTTTATCATGAGATAAACCTACTTTTAATCTCGCAAAGTTTTTAGAACCTAATCTATTGATAATTGATTTTATACCATTATGGCCACCATCACTACTATCTTTCTTTAATTTAAAAGATCCAAATGCAATATCCATATCATCATGAATAACCATAATATCATCTAAATCAATATCATAATAATTAACAAATTCTACAACAGCATCTCCTGATAAATTCATAAAAGTTAAAGGTTTAACAAATAAAACCTTTTCGCCATTTATACGTTCTTCATGATATAAAGCTTTAAACTTTTCTTTCCAATCATTTGTTTTTAAATAATTATCTACTATCATAAACCCAACATTATGTCTAGTATTCTCATATTCTTTACCTGGATTACCTAAACCAACTATAAGTTTCATTATTTCACCCTCTCAAATATTCCTTTATACGATTTTAAATCAAGTATATCAATAGGTGGCATTACTTTTAAACTACCACTATTACCATTCTTAGTTGCTTTAATTAAAACCATAATAGCTTCCTTATTGAAACCAGCATATATAAATTGTAATTTCTTAACTTTAAAACCATATTTATTTAAAGTATCAATTACTTCTTCTAACCTATCACATCTGTGTACCATATATAATGGTGCTTTATTTTTCAAAACATATTTAGCAGACTTAATTAAACTATTTAAGTCCATTGTTATTTCATGTCTTGCAATAGCTTTTTCCTTATCTTCATTAATTAAAGATTCAATATCTTTATACTTAAAATAAGGAGGATTACAAGTAACTAAATCAGCACATTCGTCCTTTAAATACTTAGATACTTCCTTAAGATTATCATTATAAACAACAATCTGTTGATTTAGTTTGTTTATATCAATACTTTTTATAGCTAAATCATAGATGTTTTTCTGTATTTCAAAGCCATAAATCTTAGCTTTCGTCTTCGTACTTAAAATTAAAGGTACTGGAGCATTACCAGTACAAAAATCAACCATTGTATCTACATTAAGATTATCAACAAATTCAGCCAGCAAAATAGAGTCCAAAGAAAATTTGAACTTATCGCTATCTTGATATATTTTCATACCATCATAATCAAATAAATCATTTAGAACTATTGACACTACCTAACTCAATCTCCCTTATTACACCATCTATATCTACTTTATATTTTCTTTTTAAAATATCAACACTTACTACTTTACCAGATCCATATTCACATTTAACTGTTTGACCAACACCTGGTAATCCTTGTTGACATCTAGCATATTCTTCATCTTCATATGTTAAACAACATAATAATCTTCCACATAAACCATTAATTTTAGAAGGATTAAGAGCAATACCTTGATTTTTAGCCATATTCATCGTAACTGAATCAATATGATTTAAGAAAGATGAACAACATAAAGGTCTACCACATTGACCAATACCAGAAATAGTTCTAGCTTTATCTCTAGCACCTATTTGTCTTAATTCAATTCTAGTCTTATATAAAGAAGCTAATCTTTTAGCTAATTCTCTAAAATCTACTCTTTCATCAGCAATAAAATTAAATAATAGTTGTTTTCTATCTAAAGTATAATTAGCATCTAAGATATTCATATCCATTTCTAATTCTTTTACTAAATTTCTAGCCTTAGTTAAACATTTAGTAGCATCCCCAAGATTCTTCATATAATTATCATAGTCTTCATCAGTAGCTATTCTAATTACTTCTTTCATTGTATCTACATCTATTTTAACTTTTTCAGGTTCTGCCTTATACATAACCTTACCTAGTTGAATACCTTTTTCTGTTTCAACAACTACTTTAGTATCTTTCTCTATCTCTAATTTTTTACCATTAAAATAATATATTTTTCCTTCATTACCTAGGATTATTCCATATATATTATTCATATAAATCCCTCATTTCAATTACGAATTTATCTAATATCAAATCAATATTACCATTACTCTTAATATATTTTAAAATTTCTTCTATTTTTAAAATAATTTTAACCAAATTAGCATTACTTAAATCTTTAACCATATCAATTTTATCAATTCGATCTGTTTCCATACAATCTCTAATATAATAAAGCATCGTCTTAAAAAATATTTCCCAATCTTTTCTATCCTTATAATAACCACTCATATTAGTCTTATTATATAAAAGATCATTCTTATTTTTATAAATAGAATTTAAATATATTTTAACATCATTCAATACTTCATCTGATAAAAAAGAATCTAAAGAAACCTCATAATTACAACTAATTATTTGACATCTACTTCTAATAGTAGAAATAACATTTTCCTTATTATTAGTTATAAAGAAACCTATTATATTATCCTCTGGTTCTTCTAAAAACTTAAGCAAAGTATTAGCAGATGATTGATTAAATCTATCAGCTTCTCTTATAACATAAATATTAAACTTAGTAAAGACAGGCTTTGTACTAAATTTTTCCATCATATCTAATATTTGATCCTTTTTAATATTTAAACCATCAGGTTCAATAATTATTAAACTAGGTAAATTATTAGTATCTATCAAATTACAAATATTACAATCTTCTAAACATTTATCCTTATATTCAAAAGGACAAGAAAGATTCTTAATTAAAGATAATATTTCATTAAAACATCTATCACTATCGCTTGTTTCAAGCAAAAAAGCATGAGCTAACTTTCCCTCATGGTATCTATCAAGTATATTTTGTAACTTAGATGACTCAATCAAAATATCACCTCAATTAACTATGATATTTTCTTTCTATCACTTAATGCTCTATCTAATGTTATTTCATCTAAATAATCTATTTCAGCTCCCATTGGTATACCATAAGATAATCTAGATATCTCAACATTTTTACCTTCAAATATTTTCTTAATATAAAGAGTTGTAGTTTCTCCTTCAATAGTTGATTTTAAAGCAATAATCAACTCAGGATTTTCTAATTTTTCTACTCTAGAAACTAAACTAGCAATATTAATATCTTCAGGATTAACATCATCTACAGGAGAAATAAGACCATTAAGGACATGATAAGTTCCATTATAATTTCCTGCTTTTTCAAAAGCAAAAACACTCTTATAATCCTCTAAAATACATATGACATTCTTATTTCTTCTCTCACTAGAACAAATATCACAAACTTCTTTATCAGTAATGTGACCACATACACTACAAGTACGTAATTTACTCTTACTATCTACCATAGATTTAGCAAATTCCTCAACATCATGTTGATTAAGTTCTAGTAAAGACAACGCCATTCTTTCAGCACTTTTTTCACCAATACCTGGTAGTTTTCTAAAATAATTAATTAAATCAGATAAAACAGGAGGATACATTAGAATAATCCACCTAATTGACTACCATAAGCACCAAGTGCTTTTTCAGTTTCAGCATCAATTTTCTTCATAGCATCATTTGTAGCTATAACAACCATATCTTGAATAAAATCTTTATCATCATTTTCAATATCATTTTTGATTGTCATAGAAACCATTTTTTTATCACCAGTAAATACAACTGAAACCATTTCAGATTCACCAGTAAATTCTTTTTTATTTATTTCATCTTTCTTTTTTGTAATATCACGTTGCATTTTTTGAGCTTGTTGCATTAAAGCTTGCATATTCATAACAAATTCCTCTTTCCTATTCTACTTCAAACTCGCCAAAGATATCTTTAGCAAGATCTTCTATATCATTAGAAGACTTTTCTTCCTTAACTTCAGGTTCAGGAAGTTCTTCTTCAATATATTTATATTTTATTTTATTCTTCATATTAATTCTATATTTTTCTACAGAAATATTCCACAAATCAGAATTAATAGCAGCAAAACGATAATTATTATTAGAATATTCATCATAATACTTTTCTAACAAAGCAATATTATCGTTAATCAAATCATTAGTTGAATCAACTTTACTTTGAATTAAAACATTAGTATCAGAAGCTGCTAAAACAGTAGTATCAGCTAATAAAGAAATTAAACTGCGATCTTTAGGCATTAAATAATTCATAAAATCTACCCAAGAATCCATTATTTTAGATTTAAACTCTTTTGATGCATTAACAAAAGTATTATTTATTCTAATATCTACAGCTATTTGATTATTATTTCCCAACGTCTCTTTTTTAGGCTTTCTACCACGTTTTTTAGGTTCTTCTTTAACCTCTACAGTTACCTCACTTGTAGCAATAACTGGTTCATTTACTTTAGCTTCTTTTACTTCAAAATTATTTCCCGGGTTATAATTTAGACTATTTCCCGCAGAAACATTATCAGTTTTAATATACTTTAGCAAAACAATTTCAATAAGTATATAGGGGTCAATATTGATATTAATATTACATAAACAGTCATTCAAATCAACAATCATATTATAAATATCATCATAATAAAAATCATGTTTACTCTTTCCTAATTTAATATCGATAGCAGTTTTTCTTAATAATTCTATGATTTTTTCAACAAAAACTGAATAATTAGTACCACTTTCTCTAATATTTCCCAAGATAGAAAGAACTTCTTCAATATTATTGTTTTCAATACCTGTTAATAACTTATCAATTTTCTCGACTGAAACACTTCCAAAGTAATTACTTACCATATCAAGTGTTATTTTCTTATCTTCACTAGATAATTGATCTAACATTCCTAATGCATCACGCATTCCTCCTGCAGATATTAAAGCAATTTCTTCTAAAGCATCATCGTCAATTTTAATTGATTCTTCCTTACATACATATTTCAATCTATCAACTATGCATTGTTTATTAATCGGTTTAAAATCAAACCTTTGGCATCTAGAAAGAATAGTAATCGGCACATTTTGAATATCTGTTGTTGCTAAAATAAACACTACATGTTCAGGTGGTTCTTCCAAAGTTAATAATAAAGCATTAAACGCACTTGTAGTAAGCATATGAACCTCATCTATAATATATACTTTATATTTAGAAGAAGTTGGTACAAGTTTTACGTTGTTGATAAGTTCTCTTATTTCATCTACTCCATTATTAGAAGCAGCATCTATTTCGATAATATCTGGATTATTTTTAAATGCCAAGCAAGAATCACATTCATTACATGGATTTCCATCTACTGGGTGTTCACAATTTAATGCTTTAGCAAAGATCTTAGCGCAGCTAGTTTTACCAGTTCCTCTAGGCCCAGTAAATATATAAGCATGAGCATTTTTTCCCGTAATTATAGCATTTTTAAGCATTTCAACTGTATAGTCTTGACCAACAACATTATCAAAATTATCTGGTCTATATTTTCTATATAAAACTTTATAAGCCATACTAAACCCTCCTGTGGATTATTATACCACAAAAAAAGAGGTTTTTACCTCTTATTATCAAAAAAATCTGTTAATAATTTTCTAAATTTTTCTTCATTTATTTTATCTATTTCTAATTTCTTTTTATTTATTTCAAAATCATTAGTACACTCATATGAATCAGACTCTAAAATATAATATATTTCATCTAATCTAGACTTTTTTATTATCATCGAACACATATCACAAGGTTCTAAAGTAACAATCATCTTATATCCATCTAAACGCCAATCTTTGATTTCTTTTTCTGCTTTTTGAATGCATAATATTTCAGCATGACCTAAAATATCATAGTTATTTTGTCTTTTATTTCTTTCAAAAGCAATTATTTCATTATTTTTATTTAAGATTACTGCACTTATAGGTATTTCACCATCTTCAAAAGCTTCTTTTGCTAAATTATATAGTTTATCTATTATATTTTGATCCATTTCCATATAATCACTTCCAATAAAAAATGTGCACACGAATAGAGATTGATGTGGCTGCTACCTTCCGATCCTGACCAGGTTACAATATGTTCGTTGCACGTTAATATATTACCAAACCAACCAGTATAAATCAACCTTTTATTGATGTTCCACGTGGAACATTGTTTTATTTATTTCATATGTTTCACGTGGAACATTGTATTTTCTATTTCATATGTTTCACGTGGAACATTGTATTTTTTATTTTATATGTTTCACGTGGAACATTGTTATTATCTATTTTATATGTTTCACGTGGAACATTAATAAAAATATCTATAAAACTACATTAAAAAATAAGAAATGAGATGATATGTTGATAACTATATCAAAACTCGATGCCGATTTTCGAAATCATAAAAAAACCAATATTTTTCAATATTGGTTTTAATATTACAAATTAAATTTCATCATCTGAATCTAATGAATCAACTTCTTCAGAATCATTTTCGTCAGATTCTTCTAAATCCATATCTAAATCATCATTAACAACTTCATTATTTCCCAACTCAGAAATTTCTTCATTGTTGATAACTTCACTTTCACTATCTGTTATATCGACTTCTTCGATAGTTTCTGGATTTGGTTCGTCTTTTTCTTTATCAACTATACTTATAGTAGCAACTTGTTGTTCATCTTTTAACTTAATTAAACGAACACCTTGAGTAACTCTACCTAAAGTATTAATTTGATCTAAAGACATTCTCATAACCATACCTGTATCAGTTACAATAACTAAGTCACATTCTGGTCTAGATATCTTAAATGAAGCAATATCACCGTTCTTTTCAGTAACATTTAATGCTTTAACACCTTTGCTACCACGTTTAGTTTCTCTAAATTCACGAACATTCGTTTGTTTACCATAACCCTTCTTAGTGATAATCATAATAGCATCATCATCTGACGCAATTTCAGCTCCAATACAAGTTGAATTATCTAATTCGATACCTTTTACACCAGAAGCAGTTCTACCCATTGTACGGACTTCATTTTCATTAAATTTAGCCATTCTTCCACGACTTGATCCAATTAGAACCATATCATTACCAGATGTCTTACGAACAGCTATTAATTCATCGTCTTCACGAAGTGTAATACAAATCTTACCACTTTGACGAATATTCTTAAATTCTTCAATTGGAGTACGTTTAACAATACCACCTTTAGTAACAAATAATAAATTACTTATTTCATCTACTTTATCTCTATTAATCTTAATAATAGAATTAACCATTTCATCTTTATCGATTTGAATTAGGTTAACAATAGGTAATCCCTTAGATTGTCTACTAAATTCAGGTATTTCATAACCTCTTAATCTATAAACTTTACCTTTATTAGTAAAGAATAATACATCATCATGAGTTTCAATATTAATCATATGTTCTACAAAATCTTCATCATTTGTAGTCATACCTTTAATACCTACTCCACCTCTATTTTGTACTTTAAATGTATCAGAAGTTGTTCTCTTGATATAACCTTTATTTGTTAATGCAATCATAACATCTTCATTAGGTATTAATGATTCATCTTCAATATAATCTATAGCAGTCATATCTATATGAGTACGACGTTCATCTCCGAATCTTTCTTTGATTTCAAGCATTTCAGTCTTAATAATGTTAAGAACTTTCTCTTCACTAGCAAGAATACTTCTTAATTCTTCGATTTCCTTCATTAAGTCTGCTAATTCTTGTTCAATCTTTTCTCTCTCTAAGCCAGTTAATCTTCTTAATCTCATTTCTAGTATAGCTTGTGCTTGTACTTCAGTAAGACCAAAACGATTCATTAAGCCTTCTTGAGCTTCAATATCAGTTTTAGCAGCTCTAATTAAAGCAACTACTTCATCAATATTATCTAAAGCTATCTTTAATCCCTCTAAAATATGAGCTCTTTTTTCAGCTTTATCTAAATTAAATCTAGTTCTTCTAATTATTATTTCTTTTTGATAATCGATATATTTACTTAAAATATCCTTTAATCCTAAAGTTCTAGGAACTCCTTGATCTAACATTAAGAAAATAATACCGTAATTGGTTTGAAAATCTGTATGTTTATATAATTGATTTAAAATAACTTGTGGATTAGCATCTTTCTTTAAAGTAATAGTGATTTTAACACCATTTTTTAAATCTGTATGATAATCTGTAATACCATCAATAATCTTATTGTGGACAAGTTCAGCAACTTTATTTTTTAAATCTAATGTATTAACACCATATGGAACTTCATCAACTACAATATAATGTCTACCATTTTTCTCTTCAATAGTAGCTTTACTTCTAATAGTTATAGATCCACGGCCAGTTTCATAAGCCTTTTTAATTCCTGAATTACCTAGAATAATAGCTCCAGTTGGAAAATCTGGTCCTTTAACGATTTTCATTAAATCATCAAGTTCTATTTCAGGATTATCTATTACTGCAACACAACCATCAATTACTTCACCTAAATTATGTGGAGGAATATTAGTTGCCATACCAACTGCAATACCCATTGTTCCATTTACTAAGATATTAGGAAATCTAGATGGTAAAATAGCAGGCTCTTTTTCACTATCATCAAAGTTAGGAATCATATCTACAGTATCTTTGTTTATATCTCTAAGTAATTCTAATGAAATCTTAGATAAACGAGATTCTGTATAACGCATAGCTGCAGCTCCATAACCTTCGATATTACCGAAGTTACCATGACCATCAACTAACATATAACGATAGCTGAAATCTTGGGCCATACGTACCATAGCTTCGTAAATAGAAGAATCACCATGTGGGTGATATTTTCCCATTACGTCTCCAACTATTCTAGCACTCTTTTTATGAGGTTTATCAGGAGTATATCCTGATTCATACATAGAATATAAAATACGTCTATGAACAGGTTTTAAACCATCTCTTAAATCTGGTAAAGCACGAGCAACTATAACACTCATAGAATAATCTAAGAATGATTCTCTTACTTCTTTAACAATATTATTTTGTTCTAATCTATCCATAACCATTCACCTCCTATGCATCTAAGTTAGCAAATGTTGCATTCTCTTCAATAAATGTTCTTCTAGGTTCTACTTCATCACCCATTAACTTAGAGAATACTTCATCAGCAGCCCTTGTATCATCTAACGTAATCTGTCTTAAGACACGTTTTTCAATATCCATTGTTGTTTCATTTAATTCTTCAGCATCCATCTCTCCTAAACCTTTCATACGTAAGATATCTCTCTTAGTTTCAGGTTTTAATGTTGCTAAATATTCATCTCTCTCTTTTTCATTTAAAACATATTTAATTGTTTGTCCATGTTTTATACAGAATAAAGGAGGTTGTGCAGCATATACATGTCCTGCTTCAACAATTGGTCTAAAGAATCTATAGAACAATGTTAATAACAATACTCTTATGTGAGCACCATCAACATCGGCATCTGTCATAATAATGATTTTGTCATATCTTAACTTAGATAAATCAAATTCATCACCAATACCAGTACCAAATGCTGTAATAATTGTTCTAATTTCTTCATTATTTAAAGCTCTATCTAATCTAGCTTTTTCAACATTTAGAATTTTACCTCTTAAAGGAAGTATAGCTTGTGTCATACTATTTCTACCTTTAATAGCAGAACCACCAGCTGAATCTCCCTCGACTATGAATATTTCACATTCAGAAGGATCTTTACTCTTACAATCACTTAATTTTCCATAGAAATTAGTAATATCTAAATCACCTTTACGACGAGTTAATTCTCTAGCTTTTTTAGCAGCAATTCTTGCTCTTGAAGCGGTCATAGACTTTTCAATAATAACTCTAGCCTCTTCAGGATTTTCTAATAAGAATCTTTCTAATCCATTACTAAATACATCATCAGCTATCTTTCTAACTTCAGCATTACCTAGTTTAGTCTTAGTTTGTCCTTCAAACTGAGGATCTGGATGCTTACAAGAAATAATCATTGTTAAACCTTCTCTAACATCCTCACCTGTTAATGGATCATCATTATCTTTAAGAATCTTAGCATTTTTAGCATAATTATTAATTATTCTAGTCAATGCTCTCTTAACACCATCTTCATGTGTTCCACCTTCATAAGTAGAAATGTTATTAGTAAAAGAATATAACTGAGAAGTATAATCTTCACTATATTGGAATGCTACTTCTAAAGATATACCATCTTCTTGACCTTCTACATAAACTACATCATCATGTAATGGTTTTCTATTCTTATTTAATTTCTTAACAAACTCAATAATTCCACCATTATAGACAAACTCATCAGATTTTTCATCTTCTCTTAAATCTTTTAAGATAATTCTTAGTCCTTTATTTAAGAAAGCTAACTCCTCTAATCTTGTAGCTAATGTTTCATAACTATATACAGTAGATTCTTTAAATATAGTAGGATCTGCTGCAAAAGAAACAGTAGTACCAGTTCTTTCTGGATCACAATCATCAATTATTTTAAGTTCATCAACAGGATGTCCACCATTTTCAAATCTTTGAAAATAAACATGTCCTTCTCTATAAACTCTAACTTCTAACCATTGTGATAAAGCGTTAACTACAGAAGCACCAACGCCATGTAATCCACCGGATACTTTGTATCCTCCACCACCGAATTTACCTCCAGCATGTAATACTGTAAAAATGGTTTCTATAGTAGATTTACCTGTTTTTTCATTCATACCAGTTGGCATACCACGACCATCATCTTTAACTGTTATAACATTACCTTTTTCAATAATTACTTCGATATCATCGCAATATCCAGCTAAAGCTTCATCAACAGCATTATCAACTATCTCCCAAACAAGATGGTGTAATCCTCTTTCTGAAGTAGTACCTATATACATACCAGGTCTTTTTCTAACAGCTTCTAAGCCTTCTAGTACTTGAATATCACTATCACTATATTCTTCTTTCATACTAATCCTCCCTTACTTCCCCATTTAAAACATTAAATATTCTACTTTTATCTAATATACTTTTATCAATCTTATCTATCTCAGTTGTTGTAATAAAAGTTTGAATATCTTCATTTATTAAATTCAAAATATTTTCAATTTTATTTTGATCTAATTCACTAAACAAATCATCCAATATTAATATAGGATAATCATCTTTAATACTTTTAAATATTTCAATTTCAGTCAATTTATACGCAATAATTGCATTCTTTTGTTGACCTTCACTACCATAGTCTTTAATATCCTGACCATTAAACTTAAATTTAATATCATCATGATGAATACCTAAAGTAGTTTTTCCTAAAATAATATCTCTTTGTAAATTATCTTTATACTTTTTAACAATCTTATCTCTATCAAAATTCTTATAATCAGATACATATTCTAGTTTTAAATCTTTAATACCACATATTTTATCGTAGATATTACCAATTTTTTCATTAATTAAATCTATATATTTAACTCTAGAATTATATATTTGTTCTCCGACATCAATAACTTTATTAGTTAATATATCTAAATATTCAGAAGAACTATTAGCATTTATATTAGTAGTCTTTAAATAACTATTTCTTTGTTTAACCAACTTATTATATGTATTTAAATTCTTCAAATAAGCAGTATTTAACTGAGAAATCTCTAAATTAATTGCTTTTCTTCTAACACTAGGAGAATCTTTAATAAATCTAAGATCATCTGGATTGAAAAGTACTACATTGATTTTGGAAATATAATCACTTAATTTATCAATTTTAGTATCATTTATTTTTACTCTCTTACCATTATCTTTGATAACAATTTTATATTTTGTCTCAAATTTGTCCGAAATTACCCCTTCAACTCGACATACGTCTTTATTGTTCATAATTAATACTTTATCAACAGAACCCCTAAAAGACTTTGTAAGAGCTAACACATAAATACTTTCGATTAAATTTGTCTTCCCTACCCCATTATTACCGTATAAAATATTGTAGTAAGGTGAAAAATCTAATTCCATTTTTTCATAATTTCTAAAATTTAAAATTTTCAAATGTCGTATTTTCATTTTTCAGCCTCTTTTACGTCCATAGACAAAAAAAAGTATTTTTTGAGTACTCCCATACCACAAAACCATTATATCATAAAAAAAGCTAAAATCACAGCTTTTTAGCTCGTTTTAGCTATTTTTTATCAATTTTTCTTAATTTTAATGACTCTTTTAATCTTGAGCATCTATAAAGTTGATTTTCAATAATAGCATCTGATGAATCAATCAGTATTTTTTTGCCATTTTTTAGGACTAAAATAGTCTTATCTTTAAACTTTTCAGGTTTAAAAACATGATCATATACTACCCATGAACATTGCTCATTTTTTGGAGACAATGTTGGAAATATAATTAAATCAAAACTTTCTTCAACAATAACCGGTACTTTATGAGTAAAACCAACCAAAGCCGAAGTCCCTACTTGTCTTCCTTCTAATGAACTACCAAAGTATTCACAACTCTCCTTTACTATACTTAAAACTGGTTTATCTACTACAAAAGAATTATCAGTTTCATAAATTGTAGTATGATTTTTATCTTTTGGAACCAATGCCACAGTATCCTTATTAATTTCATAAGAATCCATAATCAAAACCCTCCTTCTTTCCAAAACATATCTCCCTTATACACTTTATGATTGTCGAAAAAAGTCGAATATTGTCGATAACTCTATTTTTATCCACAAAAAAAGATACTTTTCAGTATCTAATTAGTAAGTTTTAATAGGTAAAATCAATTGAATTAGTGATTCATCAGTTACAGATTTAATAACTATTGGTTTTACTTCTCCATTTAATAAGATTAAAATATCTTCATCTTTCATAGTCTTTAAAGCATCTAACATATATTTTGCACTAAATGAAATATCTATACTTGCATCTTTAGATGATTCAACCTCTAATTTTTCTTCAACCTTACCTATTTCAGAAGCATAAGAATTAATTACCATTTGATTTCCTTTAATTCTCATTTTTACTATATTTTTATCTTTACTTTGAGTAAGTAAAGCTGCTCTATCAATTGCACTAAAATAATCACTTAATTTAGTATTAACTATAATAGCGAAATCAGTAGGAATTAAATTACTTGTATTAGGATATGTACCAGATAATAAATTACTTTGGAATATAATATTCTTATATTTAAACAACACTTTGTTGCTAAACACATGCATTTCAACATCATCATCTTCAGTAATTATCTTGTCTAATTCCATTATATTCTTACCAGGAATAACAATATTAATATCTTCTTCACTTGGTTTATCTAATTTAATATTTTTCTTAGCTAATCTATAAGAGTCAGTAGCAATACATTCAAATACATCCCCCACTATCTTAAAGTTTAAACCTGTTAATAAAGGTCTTAATTCTTGAGTTGATATAGCAAATGAAGTTTGACTAATAATAGTTTTAAATGTTTCTCCTTTTATAATAATAGGATTATCATTCTCTTCTAATTTTAAAGTAGGATATTCTTTAGGATCTAAACAATTTAAATCATATTGTGAATTATCAGAAGATATCTTTATTTTTAATCCATCCATTAATTCAAAATTAATTAAATCAGAAGGCATCTTTCTTATTATATCTAATATATATTTACTTTGAATAATAATAGAACCTTCACTTTCTACTTTAGTAATAGCTTCTTTCTCAATTAAAGCTCTTATAGTTAATTCACTATCACTAGCAGTTAAATACAATCCATCTTCGTTTAATTCAAATTTAACTCCGTTTAGTATAGGAATAATATTCTTAGTTGAAATTGCTTTTACAACATTTGATAAGTTTTCTAATAGTACATTCTTCTCAATTGTAAATTTCATTTTTTTTCCTTCTTTCTTTTTATTTTTTAATATTTATTATTATTAAGCCGTTAATAATGTTGATAACCATATAAATATCAACAATTTCTTAATAAAAAATAGCAATTTTAGATGTTGATAAATCATTATTTACTAACAATTAATTAACAATTTTATAAATTTGATTTAATTTCATTCATAATTTCTTTTAATTTACTATTTTCTTTTAAATCACTTTCAATTTTATCTACTGCATGTATTACAGTTGAATGATCTCTACCACCGAATTCTAAGCCTATTCTTGGGAAAGATTCATCAGTAAGCATTCTACATAAATACATTGCAACCATTCTCGGATATGCTATATTAGCACTCCTTCTCTTTCCTTTTAATACCTCTACTGTTATTTTGTAATAATCAGCTACTGCTTTTTGTATACTACCAATATCATTAGAACTATAAGGATTAATCTTAATATAATCTTTTAAAGCTTCATTAGTAAATTCCATATCTATTTTATCTGGAACTATCATAGCTGTATAAGCAGCTAACCTATTTATTGCACCTTCAAGACTTCTAACATCATTATCAAAGTTATTAGCTATAAATTCGATAGCTTCATCTGTAACTTTATTATCTAATGAAGGTAGTCTCTTTATTTTATCTTTAAGTATTCTACATCTTAAATCAAAATCAGGTGGATAAATATCTACTGGTAAACCCCAAGCAAATCTACTTCTAAGTCTTTCTTCTAGTACTTTTAAGTCTTCTGGAGATCTATCAGAACTTATAATTATCTGTTTACCTTTTCCATGAAGTTCATTAAAAGTATGGAAGAATTCTTCCTGAGTTTTCTTAGCATCTACCAAATATTGAATATCATCGATTATTAATACATCAATATTACGATATTTATTCTTAAAATCATTAGCATAATCTAAAGAATTACCATTTTGATTAGCAATTCCCGTATAATCTTTTCTAAAATCATCACTAGTAGTGTATAAAACCTTTAAATCAGGTTTTGTTTCATTAATATAATTACCTATAGCATGCATTAAGTGAGTTTTACCTATTCCACTCTTTCCATATATAAATAATGGATTATAAGTAGTTCCAGGATTCTCTGCTACAGCTAATGCAGCTGTTTTAGCAAATTTGTTAGTATCCCCTACTACAAAGTTATCAAAGTTCAAATCTTTATTTAAATTACTATCAAAAGTAAATTTCGCTTCATATGTCTTTTCATTAATTACATCTTCTATTAACTTTTCTGTAGTACCTTCCTGTGTAGTATTCATAGAAAATTCATCAATTTCATCTTCTAATAAACATTCAATATCTCTTTCTACTCCAGTAACTTCCGCAAAAGAATCGTTAATTAGATCATAATAATTTGATAATAACATCTTCTTATGTAGAGCCATAGGAACTTGAATTATTACTTTATCATCAGTTAATTTAAAAAGTTTAGTTTTGTCGAACCATGTACTAAAAGATACTGGATGAAGTTCTTTCTTTATTAAATCTAGAACTTTTTCCCAAATATCTTCCATATTCAAGACCCATCACCCCACTTCGACCATTTATTGCCTATATTATAATTCAAGCTGTGGAAAAATAAAAGGTAATTTTAACTAAAAAAACACTATCCACAAGCTATTATCAATTTTATGAACAAATAAACATAATTAAGTACTAGCTTAAACTAATTTATCCACATTATCAACAAATTTTAGATAAACATGTAAAAATAATTATCCACATATCCACAATTTTCTGTGAATAACTGTTGTAAACAATCAATTTATCTAAGATATTTCTTGACTTTCTTTTAATCTTAATATTATAATAAGGGAGCTTATGAGATGCGGAGGTGTACGTGATGAAAAGAACTTATCAACCAAATAATAAAAAAAGAGCTAAAAAACATGGTTTTTTTGCTAGAAAAGAAAGCAATGTTCTATCAAGTAGAAGAGCAAAAGGACGTAAAAAAATCGTAGTAAAATAAACCACTAAAAAGTGGTTTTTTCTGTATAAGAAGGGTTTTTTATGAAAAGAATAGAAACAATAAAAGATCAAAAGACTTTTAATGATATTATTAAAAATGGCCATTTCAAAAAAAATAATCTTCTTGTTATATATAATAAGGAAAGAGAAGATTCAAATATCAAATATGGAATAGCTATTAGTAATAAAGTTGGCAATGCTGTGATCAGAAATAGAATAAAAAGAAGAATAAGATTTATAATTGATAATAACCGAAATTTATTTAAAAATGGTAACAATTATATTATAATGATTAGGAAGAGCTGCCAGGAAGCAAATTACCAAAAATTAGAAGAAGCTTTGGTTAGTTTAATAGAAAAATAGGTGAAAATGTGAAAAAAGGGAAAAAATTAATAATTATCATCCTATTATTACTTTTATTAACAGGATGTACTAAGACATTAAAAGATGGTAAAGAAGTAATAACACACCCATATACTGGTCAATCATTAACTTCAAATATATTATGTCAACCATCTAAAGAAAAACCAGATGAAGATGAAAAATCAACTTATGAGGTATATGAAGAATATAATGATCAATTACAAGTACCTTTAGAAGAATTACCAACTTGTAGTGATTTTACTCCTAAAAAACTTAAATATGTTAGTTTATGGGAAACATTATTGATTAAACCTTTAGGTTATATAATACTAAAACTTGGTTATTTAGTTAAAAGTATGGGTATATCAGTAATGATAGTAGGGTTAGCAATTAGAATATTAATGATGCCAATTCAAATAAAATCAGTTGCTCAATCAGAAAACATGAAAAAAGTTCAACCAGAACTTGAAAAGATTGAAAAAAAATATAAAAATAAAGATGATCAAGAATCATTGATGATGAAGAGTCAAGAAACAATGATGGTTTATAAGAAATATCATATTAATCCAGTAAGTAGTTGTTTAATGGCATTCATTCAATTACCTTTATTCTTTGCTTTCTTGGAAGCAATTAATAGAATACCAGCTATTTTCGAAGGTGAATTCCTATCAATGAATTTAGGAATGACTCCATCAGCAGGAATTGCTCATGGTAATTACATTTATATAGCTTTAATAGTATTAATAATTGTAACAACCTTCTTATCATTTATGATTTCAATGAAACAATCAAGTAGTCAAAATAATGAAATGGCTCAACAAATGAAATTCATGTATATATTCATGATTTTCATGGTATCAGTAGCTTCATTAAGTTTGCCAACAGCAATAGCATTATATTGGATTGTAATGAACGGATTTGCTGTAATACAAACTTTTGTAATAAAGAAAATAATTGAAAAGAGGATTTAGTATGAATTTAGAAGTTTTTGAAGGAAAAACATATGAAGAAGCTAAAGCAAAAGCACTAGAAGAACTAAACATCGAAGAAAATGAAGCTTTCTTTAGTAAAGAAGAAAAAAAGGGAAAACTATTTAAAGGAACAACATATTTATGTAAGGTTGCTAAAATAACTGATGTAGCAGCATTCTTAAAAGATAAGATAGCTGAATTACTAAACAACATGAATATCGATGCTAAATTTGAAACAAATATCAGAGATGAACAAATAAACATTAAAATGTATTCTGATAAAAATAGTATCTTAATTGGTAAGAATGGCCAAACATTAATGGCAATTCAAACTATATTAAGACAAATGGTTCATAATGAGATAGGAGTATATCCATATATCTTATTAGATGTAGAAAACTATAAAGAAAAGAAAATATCTAATCTTGAAAGAAACGCTAAGAGAATTGCAAGAGAAGTATTAAAAACTAAAATAGATGTTACATTAGATGATATGAATTCATACGAAAGAAGAATAGTTCATAACGCATTAACTAAATATAAGAATCTATCAACTGCTAGTGAAGGTGAAGAACCACACAGACATATAGTTATTAGATACGTAGAAAAAGCAGAAGAAGAAACTGAAGAAGATGAATAATCTTCTTTTTTTTATCAAAAAATTATTTCCCGGGAAATAATTTTGCTATAATAATATATATAATAAAGTATTTTACATAATAAAGAATTGTGCTATAATACGAGCCAAAAGGAGTGAAAGGCTATGAATGATACTATTTGTGCAATAGCTACAAGTCAAGGCGTAGGAGCTATAGCAATAATTAGAGTTAGTGGCGATGAAGCAATTGAAATAGTTAATAAATTGTTTTCAGGTAAAGATCTAACTCAAGTTGAAAGCCACACAATTAATTATGGACATATAGTAGATGGCTTGGGAAATATTATAGATGAAGTATTAGTAACTGTAATGAAAGCCCCAAAGACATTCACTGTAGAAGATGTAGTAGAAATTAATACTCATGGCGGAATAGCTCCAACAAATAAAGTATTGGAGCTACTATTAACTAATGGATGTCGTTTAGCAGAACCAGGAGAATTTACTAAAAGAGCTTTTTTAAATGGAAGAATAGATTTATTAGAAGCTGAAGCAGTAATGGATATGATTGAAGCTAAAACTAATGTTCAAAGAGAATTAGCAGCTAACCAACTATCTGGTAAAGTATCTGATCTGATCAATTCACTTCGTGATGACATGGTACAGATTATTTCTAATATAAATGTAAATATAGATTATCCAGAATATGACGATGTAGAAATAATGACTGATGAAATATTAATTCCCAAAATATCATCACTTAAAGAAAGAATAGAAAAGATTCTTAAAGAGAGTGAAAATGGAAAAATAATCAAAAATGGAATTAAAACATCTATAATTGGTAAACCAAATGTAGGTAAGAGTAGTTTATTAAATGCTTTAATAGAAGAAGATAAAGCTATAGTAACTGATGTTGCTGGTACTACAAGAGATATTGTAGAAGGTCAAATATCTATTAATGGAATACTACTAAATATAATAGATACAGCTGGAATTAGAGAAACAGAAGACTTAGTTGAATCAATTGGTGTAGAGAAAAGTAAAAAGATGATGAGAGAATCAGACTTGGTTTTATTTGTCTTAAATAATAATGAAGAAATTACACCAGATTTAATAGAATTATTAAAAGAATTAAAAAACAAAAACTATATAATTATAGTAAATAAAAAGGATTTAGAGTCTAAATTCAATATCGAAGATTTAGATATAAATAAAGATAATGTAGTTTATACAAATATGATTACTCAAGAAGGAATAGAAGAATTAAAACAAAAAATAATAGAATTATTTAACTTGGGAAATATAGAAAACAGTGATCCTACATATCTAAGTAATGCTAGAAGTATAGGTATTTTAGAATCTTGTTTAGAATCAATTAAAGAAGTAGAAAAAGGTTTGGGAAATAATGAACCTATTGATATGATTGAACTAGATATTAAAGATATTTGGGAAAAACTAGGAACAATAAACGGAACAACATATGAAGAAGAATTGCTAGATGAAATGTTTAGTAGATTCTGTCTTGGAAAATAAAAAGGAGATGATAACTATGTATGAAATAATAGTTGTCGGAGGGGGCCATGCTGGATGTGAAGCTGCATACGCATGTGCTTATAAAGGACATAAAACCTTACTTATAACAAGTAATTTAAAAAATATTGCTGACATGCCTTGTAATCCTCATATAGGTGGAAGTGCTAAAGGTATAGTTGTTAGAGAAATAGATGCCCTTGGTGGAATAATGGGTAAAATTGCCGATAAAACCCATCTACAAATAAAGATGTTAAATAGTGCAAAAGGACCAGCAGTTCAATCATTAAGAGCACAAGGAGATAAAATAACTTATCCAAAAGAAATGTTAAAAACATTAGAATCTTTAGAAAATCTAACTATCCAAGAAGGTATGGTAGAAGATCTTATTGTGGAAAACAATGAAGTCCACGGAATAGTATTAGAAGATGGAACTAAAATAGAAGCAAAAGAAGTAATACTAACAACAGGTACTTACTTAAAAGCAGACATATTAGTGGGAAATACACGAACAAGAAAAGGTCCACATGGAGAAAAACCATCTAATCATTTAAGTGATAAATTAAAAGAGTATGGATTTGATATCATAAGATTAAAAACAGGTACACCACAAAGAATTGATAGAAAAACAATTGATTTTTCTGTACTTAAATTAGAACCTGGTGATGATGTTTTTCACACATTTAGTTTTGATTTAGAACCTATGTATAAAATAGAAGAACAAGAACCTTGTTATTTAACTTATACTAACGAAAAAACACATCAAATTATTAGAGATAACTTAAATAAATCAAGTATGTATGGTGCATTAGATGATATTAAGGGAATTGGTCCAAGATATTGTCCTTCAATTGAAGATAAAGTAACTAGATTTGCTGATAAAGAAAGACATCAATTATTCCTTGAACCGGAAAGTAGATATTATGATGATATTTATCTACAAGGTTTTTCAACATCTATGCCACCAGAGATTCAAGAACAAATGGTTCATAGTTTAAAAGGTTTAGAGAATGCTAAGATTTTAAAATATGGATATGCTATTGAATATGATGCAATTTATCCAACACAATTACATAATACTTTAGAGACTAAAGTAATAAAAAATCTATTTACTGCTGGCCAAATTAATGGAACAAGTGGATATGAAGAAGCAGCTTGCCAAGGTTTAATGGCCGGTATTAATGCATCTTTAAAATTAGAAGGAAAAGAACCTTTAGTTCTTAAAAGATCAGATGCTTATATTGGTGTATTAATAGACGATTTAATAACTAAAGGTATTAGAGACCCTTATAGATTACTTACTAGTCGTGCTGAATTTAGGTTATTACTAAGAAGTGATAATGCTGATTTAAGACTTAGAAGATACGGTTATGAAGTAGGTATGATATCTGAAGATCAAATCGAAAGATTAAATGTTAAAGAAGATAATATATCTAGATGTTTAGACTTCATGAAAGCTACAAAATTAAAAATAACTGATGAAGTTAAAAAAGCATTTGAAGAGAATAATTATCAAGTGCCAACTTCATCTTTAAGTCTAGAGCAATTAATAAAAAGACCAGAAATTACAATGGAATTCTTATCTGATTTAATAGATATTCCATTTGATGAAGATATTAAAGAACAAATAAGTATTAATTTAAAATATGAAGGATATATAGCAAAAGCCTATAAAGAAGCAGATAAAATGCTTAAATTAGAGAAAAAACAAATACCAGAAGATATTGATTACGATAAAGTAAATAATATTGCTTCAGAAGCAAGACAAAAATTAAAAGAAGTTAGACCAACAACAATTGCGCAAGCTATACGTATTAGTGGTGTTAATCCAGCTGATATATCTATATTGTCAATATACTTAAAAAAGGAATATGGTAAAGATGAATAGAGAAGAATTTATTGATGAATTAGAAAAACTAGGTATTAGTTTAAGTGGATATGATTTAATAGCATTTAATCAATATTGTGATTTTTTAAAAGAATATAATTCTCATACAAACTTAACTGCTATAAAAGATGATGATCAAATTTTCTTAAAACATTTTTATGATTCACTAACTATAGTAAAAGCAGTTGACTTAAATAAGTATAATTCACTAATTGATATAGGTACTGGAGCAGGATTTCCAGGAATTGTTTTAAAAATAGTATATCCACATTTAAAATTAACTTTATTAGATTCAAACAATAAAAAGATTACTTTTTTAAAACAATTAGCAGAAAAATTAAAATTAAGAAATATCGAATTTGTTAATGATAGAGCAGAAGAATACTGCCAAAAACATCGTGAAGAATTTGATATCGTAACTGCTAGAGCTGTAACTAATATGACAGTTTTATCAGAATTATGTTTACCACTAACTAGAGTAGATGGTTACTTTATAGCGATGAAAGGTTCAAATACTGAAGAAATTAAAGAAGCAGAATATGCTATAAAAGTGCTAGGTGGAAACATCGAAGAAATAATTAATTTTAATCTTCCAATAGAAGAAGACGGAAGAAATATAGTTAAAATAAAGAAAGAAAAAAATACTCCAAAAGAGTATCCAAGAAGATACGATAAAATGGTTAAGAAGCCATTGAAAAATAATGGGAAATAATGTATTATTAATAATAGGATATAGTAAATAAGGGGCTGATATAATGAATTTAGAACAAGGCGTATTACAAATACATATCGAAGATATTATTCCTAATAGATTTCAACCTAGACTTAATTTTGACGAACAAGGATTAAAAGAATTAGCTGATTCTATAAAAGAACATGGTATAATTCAACCTCTTGTTTTACGTAAGTTAGGCGATAAATATGAAATAATTGCAGGAGAAAGAAGATATAAAGCTGCTCAAATAGCTGGCTTACAAACAGTTCCTGCTGTTATAGCTAATATAGATGATAATAAATCTGCCGAAGTAGCATTAGTTGAAAATGTTCAAAGAAGAGATTTAACAGCTATCGAAGAAGCTCGTTCATATAAGAATTTACTTGATAAAGGATATCTTACTCAAGAACAATTAGCAAAACGTATGGGATTATCTCAACCAGCTATAGCTAACAAACTAAGACTACTTAATCTAGATGAAGAAGTTCAACAAGCACTTTTAGAAGAAAAAATATCTGAAAGACATGCTAGAACATTACTTTCATTACAAGATAAAAATGCTCAAAAAGAATGGTTACATAGAATTATAAATGAAAGATTAACAGTAAGACAATTAGATGAAGAATTGAAAAAAGCAAATGGCTTTGTTGGAGAAGAAATCGAAACAATGACAGATGAACCTCCAATCGTTGCTCAAACACCATCTGTTGAAGAAATAAAGGAGAATTCTATGGATTTAAATGAAGCTAGAAAAATGCCAAGTAATGAACAACCAACTTTAGAAACTTCTCAAGACGGATTCAATATGTTTAATACTGATTTAACTCAAAATCAAAATAATACAATTAATACACAACCAACAGTTCCAGAATTTAATGTTACAACTCCAGATAATAACGGATTTGTTTCAGTGGAACCAATGAATAATAATGAATTTAAATCTAATTATTTAGGAGATGTGTCTACAACATCACAAGGAATGAATAATAGTTATAATGGATTTACTCCAATTCCACCAGCACCAAAGATGACACCTCCAGAAATAATGCCTCAACAACCAATGAGACCACAAACTAATAATACATTCTTTAATACAAGCATGGATATGAATACAAATCCTAACGCTGGTGGTCTAGAAGTGTTTGATGATCCATCAGCACCTCAAAGATTTGTTGAACCAGAACCAGAACCAGTTCAAAAACCTGTTGTACCAGAGACACCAGCATATACTGGAAGTTCTAGTAATAAATTCTTTACTCCAGTTATTGAAGAACAAGCTTCATATGATTATATGCCTGCTAAAGAACCTGACGTTGATCCAATGCAAAATATAGATAAAGTTAATTCTAATAATCCAGATAAGATGGAATTGAAAGATGCTATTGAAAAAATAAGAGAAACTATTCAATTCTTGGGAGACAAGGGATTCTATATTGAGGTTGAAGAAATTGATTTCGATAAGAGTTATCAAATAACTGCACAGATTCATAAAGACAACTAGACAGTTGTCTTTTTTAATCATCTTTGTTATAATCTCAGCCAAAGGAGGATGTATTATGATTAAATATATTAATTTAACATTATATAAAAATGAACGGCGAGAAAAAGAACATAATAATGTTAAAGCTGTTTATAATAATAATTCATATTTATTTAATATTGATGACGTTAAAACTAAATTAAATGATAATTATTTTACAAGAGAAACTGAAGAATATGAATTTATATTAGATTTAATCAATAAAACAGCTTCCTATACTTTAAAAGAAAAAAACATGTCATTTGATATTGAGGTAGAAAAGATAATATATGATAGAAAAGATGAAACAACTACATTAGAATATAAAATATCAAGTGATGAAGAAACATTTAAATTAATAATAGAGGAGAATAAAAATGAGTAGTTTTATTGCAAAACAAGAAGAATATATAAAAAACAAAATAAAAGAATGTGGCTACGATGTAGATGAAGTAGTATTAAATGTTTCATCTCGTAAAGAATTTGGAGATTATCAATATAATGGAGCTATGTCATTAGCTAAACAATATGGAAAGAATCCAAGAGATATAGCTACAGAAATAGTAGAAAGTATAAAAAAAGATGATAAGTATAAAGATATCAACATAGCTGGTCCAGGTTTTATAAATATTACTTTTAGTGATAAAGAATTAATTGAACATGTTAATGAACTAAATAAAAATATTAATCTAAATTATGAAACAGAAAATCCTAAAACTATATTTATGGATTATGGTGGAGCTAATGTTGCTAAAGCATTACATGTTGGCCATTTAAGAAGCGCTAACATTGGTGAAGCTTTAAAAAGACTAGTAGTAGCTTTGGGAAATAAAGCAATTGCTGACACTCACTTAGGAGACTGGGGAAGACCAATTGGTTTAGTTATGACTGAAATTAAACATAGATTCCCTGAATTACCTTACTTTGATGAAAATTACCAAGGTGAATATCCAAAAGAGTCACCTGTAACAAATGATGACTTAATGGAAATATATCCTTTAGCATCAGAAAAAGCTAAAAATGACGAAGAATATATGGAAGAAGCTAGAGATATAACTTCTAAATTCCAATTAGGTGATAAAGGATTAATGGCTTTATGGAACCATATTATGGATGTATCTAAAGCTGATATTAAAAGAGTATATGATAGATTGAATGTAACATTTGAAACTTGGGAAGGCGAATCAGATTGTTATAAATACATACCAGAAACAGTAGAATACTTAGAAAAGAAAGGCTTAATTGAAGAAAGCCAAGGAGCTAAGATTATTAATGTTTCTGAACCAGATGATGATCATGAAGTACCTCCAGTATTATTAATAAAATCAAATGGAGCAGCATCATATGAATCAACAGATGTAGCTTGTTTATGGGAAAGAATGCATCTATTTAATCCAGATGAAATATGGTATTTAACAGATGCTCGTCAAGCATTACATTTTGAACAAGTATTTAGAGCAGCATATAAAAGTGGAATTGTACCAAAAACAACTAACTTAGAGTTTATACCATTTGGAACAATGAATGGCGCAGATGGTAAACCATTCAAAACAAGAGATGGTGGCGTAATGACTCTTGAAGCTTTACTAGATATGGCTAAAGTAGAATGTGAAAAGAAAATTTTGCCTAACATAACTGGTAAAGAAAGAGAAGAAATAGCTGAAAAAATATCAGTAGCTGCTGTTAAATATGCAGACCTAATTCCATATAGATTAACAGACTATAATTTTGACCCTATTAAATTTAGTGATTTACAAGGCAAAACAGCGCCATATTTACTTTATTCAACAATTAGAATGAAATCATTACTAAATAAAGCAGAAGAAGCTAAAATAGCCTATAAAGAATATAAAGTAATAAAAGATGATGTTGATAGAGAAGTAATAATAGGATTATTAAATTTAAGAAGCGTATTATTAAAATCATTCAATACAAGATCTTTAAATGATATAACAGATTTCTTATACAAGATTACTAACTTATATAATAATTTCTATTCTCAAAATAGAGTGTTAACTGAAGAAAATAGCGACTTACAAGAATCTTGGTTATTCTTAACTAAGGTTATTTACGAGAATAATTTAAAACTATTAAATATCCTTGGAATAGAAGTTCCAGAGAGAATGTAAAAAAATTATATAAAATTTATAATTTAGTATTGCTATATAAAAATTTTTATGTATAATGGTGTCTAGTGATTGTGTGGAGGCATGTTTTTATGAAAATAAAAGACTTATCTAAAGAAGAGTTAGAAGCAATGTCATATGACGATATTGCAGCTATGATTTTAAAAGAAACAGGAAAGCAATATAAAATAAATGAATTATTTAAAAAAGTAACTGATTTATTAGAATTATCAGAAGATGAATTCATTGAAAAATTACCTGCATTCTTTGATGTATTATCAACTGATCAAAGATTTATAATGTTAGAAAATGGTCTATGGGATTTAAAAACCAAACATGTTGCTAAAATAGTAATTGATAATGACGAAGAAGAGGAAGAAATCGAAGAAATCGAAGAAGAACCTGAAGAAGAAAAGGAAGAAGAAGACATCTACAACGATGACGATGACGATGACGACTTAACAGATGACGATGACGATTTAAGCGATTTAGTAATCATTGATGAAGACGAAGAAGCAAATGGATTATCATAATTCATTTGTTTTTTATTCGATTACTTTATGATATAATACAAAACGAAAGGACTGAGAACTATGTTCGAAAGACTAGATGCTATTCAAGAAAAATATGAAGAGCTTACTAAAGAATTATCTTCTCCAGAAGTACTAGGAGACTATAATAAATTAAAAAAATTATCTAAAGAACAAAAAGATTTAGAAGAAACAACTATTAAATATAATGAATATAAAAAAGTAGTTAGTAACTTGGAAGAAGCTGAAATGTTAGTAGATGATCCAGAAATGGGAGAAATGGCTAAATTAGAAATCGAAGAACTATCTACTAAAAAAGAAGAATTAATTAAAGAATTAGAAATACTACTTATTCCTAAAGATGAAAATGATGACAAAGATATCATTATGGAAATAAGAGGAGCTGCTGGTGGAGATGAAGCTAATATCTTTGCTGGAGACTTATTTAGAATGTATTCACGTTATGCTGATAAAAACGGTTGGAAATTAGAAGTAATAAACTCAGAACCAGGAACAGCTGGAGGATTCTCTCAAATAGAAGCCAAAATTAAAGGAGAAAAAGTTTATTCTAAATTAAAATATGAATCAGGTTCTCACAGAGTACAAAGAATACCAGTTACAGAATCAAATGGTCGTATTCAAACATCAACTGCTACAGTTCTTATAATGCCTGAAGTAGAAGATGTCGATATAGAAATAAATCCTAATGATTTAAGAATCGATGTATACTGTGCAACAGGTCATGGTGGACAAGGAGTTAATACAACACCAAGTGCTGTACGTATTACACACTTACCAACTAATACAGTAGTTACTTGTCAAAATGAAAGAAGCCAATTACAAAATAAAGCTCAAGCAATGGAAGTATTAAAAGCTAGACTTTATCAAATGGCTCAAGAAGAACAAGATGCAGCTGTAGGAAATGAAAGAAGAAGTAAGATTGGTACAGGAGATAGAGCAGAAAAAATTAGAACATATAATTATCCACAAAACAGAGTTACTGATCACCGTATAGGATTTACTGTTAATACATTAGATAGAGTAATGGATGGCGATTTAGATGCCATTATCGAAGCTCTAATTACTGAAGACTTACAAAGAAAACTAAAAGGAGAATAATCTCCTTTTTTTAGGAAGAAGAATGACCATGAATGAATATGATATCGAATACATAAAAAAATATATTCATCCAGAAGACGATTTAGACGAAGCATTACAACGTTTAAAAAATGGTGAACCACCTCAATATATAGTAGGTGATGTAAATTTCTATGGAAATATAATAAGAGTTAATAAAAATGTTCTAATCCCAAGAAGAGAAACTGAAGAACTTGTTGAAAAGACATCTGAATTAATAAAAAAATATTTCCCTAATAAAACAATAGATATATTAGACATAGGAACAGGTAGTGGATGTATTCCTATTACCTTAAAAAAATTATTTCCCAAAGCTAATATAACAACTGTTGATATATCCGAAGAAGCTCTAGATGTTGCAAAAGAAAATGCCGATATAAACAATTCAGATATAACTCTAATTAGAAGTGATTTATTTGAAAATGTAAAAGGGAAATATGATGTCATAATAAGTAATCCTCCTTACATAAGAGAAGATGAAGAAATAATGGATATCGTAAAAAATAACGAACCTCATCTAGCTTTATACGCTAAAGATAACGGCCTATATTTTTATAAAGAGATTCTTAAACAAGCATCTAAATATTTGAAAAAGGATTTCTTAATAGCATTTGAGATTGGTGAAGAACAAGGTAAAGACATTATGGATATTGCAAAAAAACATTTCCCAAAAGCAAAATGTACTATTTCCCAAGATCTTCAACATCTAGATCGATTTATCTTTATAAAAAAATAGTAAACACTATGTTTACTATTTTTAAATTGACTATAAATAATTTTAATTTGACAAAAGTTATAGTTAATAATATATTAAAGTTGTGAAAGAAAAATACTATTCATAAAAAGTAGGCGAATAAATGAAGAAGTTAGTTATAAAAGGCGGAAAACCGCTAACTGGAACAATTAAAATAAGTGGCGCTAAAAATAGTGTAGTTGCTTTAATACCAGCAGCTATTTTATCAGATGAAGAAGTTACTTTATATAATGTTCCAAATATTTCAGATACTATAGCTTTAATTGATATTATTGAATTATTAAATGGTAAAGTTGAATATAAAGATGAAGTAATGCATATAGATACTAGTAAAATAGAAAATAAAGTAGTTCCAGAAGACTTAGCTAAAAAGTTAAGAGCTTCATATTACTTTATGGGAGCATTACTATCTAAATTCCATTATGCTGAAATATATTTCCCTGGAGGATGTAACATCGGATCTAGACCAATTGATTTCCATATTAATGGTTTTAAAAAATTAGGTGCAGAAGTTACAATCGAAGGTAATAAATATATTTTTAAAGCAGATAAATTAAAAGGAGCTCGTATTTATTTAGACTTTGCTTCTGTTGGTGCAACTATTAACATTATGTTAGCAGCTGTTAAAGCAGAAGGAACAACACATATTTCTAATGCAGCTAAAGAACCAGAAATTGTTAATATAGCTACATTGTTAAACAATATGGGTGCTAAGATTACTGGAGCAGGAACTAGTGAAATTAAAATAGTTGGTGTTAAAAAATTACATAAAGGTGTAGTTGATGTAATTCCTGATCGTATTGAAGCAGGTACTTATACAATTATTGGAGCACTAGTAGGAAAGAATCTAAAAATAGATGGTATTATTGAAGATCATATTGATGCTCTATTATCTAAACTAAAAGAAATGGGAGTTAAATTAGAAATTACTAATAACTCTGTTACATTAAGCAAACCAAGAGTATTTAAACCAATAAATGTTAAAACATTAGTATTCCCTGGATTTGCTACTGACTTAGGTCAACCAATGAGTGTTTTACTTACTCAAGCAAAAGGTGTATCTATTTTTGAAGAAACAATCTACGAAAATAGAATGGGTCATGTTAAATATCTACAAAAGATGGGAGCAGATATTAGAGTAACTGATAGAACTGCTATCATTACTGGTCCAACCAAGTTAAGAGGAGACGAAGTAGTAGCAACAGATTTAAGAGCTGGTGCAGCAATGGTTATTGCCGGTTTAACCGCTACAGGAACAACTACAATTGAAGAAATAGAACATATTCTAAGAGGATATGAAAACATTGTAGAAAAACTTACTAATGTTGGAGCAAACATAAAAATAATAGAAACAGAAGACTAATAAAACACAAGAAAAATAACTTGTGTTTTTTTCTTGTCAATACCTAAAATGATCTTTTTGATAAATTTGACAATTTATGTAAAATCTGTTAAAATCCATATATGTTGTGGTGCATTATCCTAGTCACAAACATTATTTGAAGGTAGGGCTAAAAATCTACCAGTTGTACCGAATGACACTTTGTATACTTGCTTGATTCGCCCAGATTCGGGTGGGTATATAATTTAAGATTTAAGGACAAACTATAACGGCATATAGACAAGATCCTTTTATCCCGTCAGTGAAAAGATACAGGTGCGTGTCGTGAGTGATTATGTGGGATAGAAATTGAAAACATAATTGCAAAAGCGAATAACAATAGTCACTTTGTGTTTGAGAAATTCTCTAGGGTGTTTGTATCGTAAGGTTTGAAGTGCGGACTAAGTGGTAATCGAGTAATCGATCCTGGCAACAATCGTTAGTTTCTAGTAATGAGAAATCCCCGGATAGTAATTGATGGTTAGAAACTGAGAAATTCAACTCGACCAAAGCCGTAAAATTAATTTATGATATTACCATAAACTGTTTTTGAATAATTACTTTATAAGGAGAGTTAATATGAAAGATAACATTAACTGGATATATAAAGTTTTTTTATTGTCTTTTATCCTATCAATTATCTTTTCAGGAGGATCATCTGTTATAGCTAATTCATTTAATTCTATAATCTTAGCTATTTTAATAATTATAGTTATTGTTATAGGAATTATCTTCGATATGATTGGTGTAGCAGTATTAACAGCTGAAGAAGCAAACCTTCATGCTAGAGCATCTAAAAAATTAAAAGGCGCTAAAAAAGCTATATCTTTATTAAAAAATCACACTAAGGTATCTTCTGTTTGCCAAGACGTTATTGGAGATATTAGTGGTATCGTAAGTGGTAGTTTAGGAGCAGTTCTAACTATCAATCTATCAGAATATTTTGATTGGAATCTAGTATTAGTTACCATGGTAATTACGGCTATCATTTCAGCTTTAACAGTAGGTGGAAAAGCTATATTCAAAGTAATAGCAACTGAAAATGCTGATGATATTGTATACACAGTTGGTAAACTTCTATCAATATTCGAAAAAAACAAATAATTATTACTTGCAACTAAATAAAATCATGATATAATACATAAGACGAAGAAATTACTATGTTTAGCTAATTAAACATGGCGGAAGGAGAATGTATAATGAAAAAAGGAATACATCCAGAATTAAAAGATTGTAAAGTTACATGTGCTTGCGGAGCAACATTTATGACTAAATCTACAAAAGATGAAATCCATGTTGAAGTATGTTCAGAATGTCATCCATTCTATACTGGAAAACAAGGAAAAGCTAAGAAAACTGGAGCAGTTGAAAAATTCAACAAAAAATTCGGTTACGATCAAGAAGCTTAATAGCTTCTTTTTTGTTGCTTAAAATTAAAAGACAATATTAAAATATTGTCTTTTTTTATGCCAAAAATCGATGTGATATAATGGTGCCCGTGATATTTAAGGAGGGAATTAGTTTTGATTATCACAATCAGTTTTATATCCATTAAAAAAAGGAGAAGAGATTATGAAAGTAACTGAAAAAAACAAAGAAAAATTGCTAGAAAAATACGTACTCGATATATATATGTCTACTCAATATGCAATGCCGGCCTGGAATCACCATATTAAACCAACTATAGAAACTATACAAAGATTACCGCATAAAGCTTTAGAGTCTCAATATGCATTAACTCTAGAATTAGTTATACGTATAAGTAAACAATGTAATATTTTACTAAAGATATTACACGATGAGCCATTTGAACCATATAGTCTCAAAAAATTTAGTGAAAATTTTCAAAGAATAGTCAAAAAAGAAATAAACAGAGAACTAACTGATAGAGAAAAAATTTTTATATTTAGACATAGGGCAGCACGACATCAAAAGACAAATAAATTAATGAAATTAGAATTGACTATATTAGTAGAAAATTTAAAAAAATTAGGATTTAAAAAAACTAGAAATGGAAAATATATAAAAAAAGCAAAGGAAGGTAAATTTGAAGTAATTCCATTAATAGATTTAAAAAGATCATCATTTAAATACGTAGATAATGAGTATATTGTGTATATTGATCCTGTTAGACAATCTTATATGTTTGTTAACAAAAAAGATTTAAGAATAGGTATAGCATATGATAGAGTAAAAAATGAAACAACATGCAGTAGGATAGATAGAAAAAATCGACCATCAATAATTGAATGCCCAAAAAGAACCAAAGAAAAGATTAATAAATATATTGACATAATAGATGAAGAATTTAGGCAAATTACCAAGCCAAACGCATTTTGGTATATTGCATAGAGAAGATAATTAAGATGTCTAGACAGTGTTAAAGTAAACACTGTCTTTTCTTATTGTTTAAGTAAAGTGTGATATAATAAAGTTGGTGATATCTATGGGCAAAATTAAATATTTATTTCAAAGAATAACAAGTATGGATTATAAAAGATTCTTTGCAACAATTGATGAGATACATAAAAAGACAGGTAAGAGTAAAATATTTTTATTCTTCGATATAGTTCATTGCGGTCTAAAATACCAAGCTGGTTACTTAGATTATCGTCTATTTGAAATGTATGATTTAAATGCTAAACAAAGAAAAACTATTATTACTAGAGGTATAAATAATAGTATTGTTAAAAGATTTAATGACCCTAATTATTACCATTGTTTTAGAAACAAATTAGAATTTAATAAAAAATTTAATAAATACCTATTAAGAGACTGGATGGAAGTAAAAGAAGACAATTATGATGAATTCGTAGCTTTCACCGAAAAACATAATGAAATTATGATTAAACCAGTTGATGGTACATGTGGAAAAGGTATTGAAAAAGTTAAAGTAACTAAAAAGAATGTCAAAGAAGTATATGAAAACTTATTAGAAACTAAGAGATACTTAGTAGAAGAAGTTGCTAAACAATGTAAAGAAATAGCTGCTCTTCATCCAACATCTATTAATACAATAAGAATAGTTACATTAAATGATCATATAGTAGCTGCTTATCTACGTATTGGTAATAACAATAATGTAGTTGATAACTTTAATAGTGATGGCTTAGCAGCACCAATTAATATTGATACTGGTATCATTGATTATCTAGCTATAGATAAGAAAATGAATTTATATGAAAAACATCCTATAACAGGAGAACCAATACTTTGGTTCCAAGTTCCAAAATGGCCAAGAATAAAAAGATTTGTTCTTAATGCTATGAAGGAAATACCACAAATAAAATATATAGGATGGGATGTATGTCTTGGTGAAAAAGATCCATTCTTAATTGAAGCTAATGAATTCCCAGGACATGACATATATCAATTACCACCTCATAGAACAGATGGAATTGGTTTATTACCAGTATTTGAAAAAGCAATGAATAGTAAGGGTGAAGAAAATGAAGATAGCAATAGCAACTGATCATAATGGAGTTAATGAAAAAAAAGAAATAATGGAACTAATGAAGGATGTCGAATTTGTAGACTATAGTCCTAATAATTATGATACAGATGATTATCCAGATTTTGCTTTCAAAGTAGCTGAAGATGTAGCTGCTGGTAAAGTAGATTTAGGAGTTCTAATGTGTGGAACTGGAATCGGAATGAGTATTGCTGCTAATAAAGTTAAAGGAATTATCTGTGGACATTGTTCAAGTGTTGAACAAGCTCATTTAACTAGAGAACATAATCATGCTAATATTCTTGCATTAAGCTATAAACAAGCAGTACCAGAATTAGTTGAAATGATTAGAGAATTCTTAAATACAGAGCCTTCTAAAGAAGAAAGACATAATCGTCGAGTAAATAAAATACTAGATTATGAAAAGGCTAGATAATGAGTTATAAAGTATATGTTTATGTAATAACACTAATGATGAGCATCTATGCTACATCAGGAATTAACTTTGATGGATTTATAAAGAAAAATAAAGCTATCGAAGCAAGAGTATTAGTTATTCTATTAAGTGTAGCTTTAAGTTATTTAGCAACAAACTTTATAACAGATTTTATATCATTAACAAGTGTTATAAAAAAATAATGTTAATAAAAAGGTATTTATCAAAAGATAAATATCTTTTTTAATATTTCTTAATGGAAATATAACCATAATGATGGTATAATTTAAGTACGGAGGATGATGAATATGAAATACAATATTCGTGGCGACAAAGTCACAGTAACTCAAAGTATGAAATCTTACATTACTGAGAAGTTATCTAAGATGGATAAATATTTCGAAAATCCAGATGAAATAACTGCTAATGTACTTGTTAAGATTAAAGGTTTAGAACAAATTATTGAAGTTACTGCTCAAACTAAGAGATTTACTCTTAGAGCTGAAGAATCGCATGAAGACTTCTATGCAGCAGTAGATTTAGTAATAGCTAAGCTAGAAAGACAAATTAGAAAGAATAAGGACAGATTAAATAGAAAATACAAGAATGTAGAAAAATTAGAATTCAATTTTGATTTACCTACAGAAGATCCTGAAGAAGAAGTTAACGAAAGTAAAATAGTAAAAAGAAAAAATATTTCAATGAAACCAATGGATGAAGAAGAAGCAATATTACAAATCGAACTTCTAAATCATGATTTCTTCGTATTTAAAAATATAGATGAAGAATGTGTATCAGTGTTGTACAAACGTAAAGATGGCAACTATGGTATTATCAATATGAAATAAGGAGCAAAAAGCTCCTTTTTTTATTGTAAAAAAAGGAACTAAATGGTATAGTAGACAAACAGGGTGTGATTTTGGTGAAAAGCAGACAACAACAAGTCATTGATTATTATTTACTATGTAACAAATTAAAAACAGTAATACGTACTGGATGGTTAAATTGGAACGTAGATGCTAAAAGAGTAGAAAGTATTGCTGAACACATTTATGGTACGCAAATGATGGCTATAGCTATGTGCAAAGCTTATAACTATGATATTGATTTACTTAAAGTATCATTAATGTTAGCAGTACATGAAACCGAGGAAATAATTATTGGTGATAAAACATTATTTCAAATATCTAAAGAAGATAAAGAAAAAGAAGGACATAGAGCAATTCACTATATTTTCAAAGATATTATTCCTGCTCCTTACTTAGAACAACTAATTTTAGAATTTGACGCTAGAAAAACTAAAGAAGCATATTTTGCTTATCAATGTGATAAGTTAGAATGTGATGTTCAAGCTAAAATATATGGAGATAGAGGATATGTAGATATTGCTCATCAAGCAACAAACAAGTCTGCTAGTGATCCAAGAGTAACTAAATGGTTTGATCAAGGATGTAATTTCGGTGAAATGTGGATTAGATTTGGTCAAGAAAGATATGGTTATGACAAGAACTTCCTTGAAGTATCTAATTATGCCTTAAATCATAATCTTGCTCAAAATCAACCATTATCTGATCAGAAAGCTAAACAAGTTATTGAATATTATATGCTTTGTAATAAATTGAAAGATATTATTCGTACAGGTTGGTTAACTTGGAATGTTGATGCTAAAAGAGTAGAAAGTATTGCTGAACATATCTTTAGTGCACAAATGATTGCTATAGGAATGTACTATTCATATGGATATGACATTGATTTATTAAAAACATCATTAATGTTAGCAATCCATGAAACAGAAGAAATAATTATTGGTGACAAGACATTATTCCAAATATCTGATAAGGAAAAAGCAATATCTGGTCACCAAGCAGTACATCATATCTTTGGTTCAATTTTATCTGCACCAACATTAGAAAGCTTAATACTAGAGTTTGATGAAAGAAAAACTAAAGAAGCAGATTATGCATTCCATTGTGATAAGCTAGATTGGGGCTTACAATCAAAACTATATGGAGACTTAGGATTTGTTGATTTATCTAAACAACAAAACAACCCAGTTTCTAGACATCCAAGTGTTACAAAATGGTTTGATCAAGGCTGTGATTTTGGCCAAATGTGCTTGAAATTTGATCAAGAAAGATACGGTTATGATGCTAATTTTACAGAAGTATCTGATTTTGCCTTTACAAATAATCTTGCTGAACGCCAAAAAACACTGAAAAAATAAGGAAAAACCGAACTTTAAAATTGATATTTAAATATTAATTTGCTAAAATATATTATGCGTGGAGGAATGCCAAATGGGATTTTTAAGAAAATTAATTGACTCTGAGTACAAAGAGTTAAAAAGATTTGAAAAGATAGCAAACAAAATAGATGATCTTAGCGAAGAAATGGAAGCATTAAGTGATGCTGAACTTCGTGCTAAGACAGACGAATTTAAAAAACAATTAGCAGAAGGAGCAACACTAGAAGATATCGTTGTTCCAGCTTTTGCTGTAGTAAGAGAAGCTGCTTACCGTGTTATTGGTGAAAAACCATACTTTGTACAATTATTAGGTGGTTTAGCAATTCACTATGGTAACATAGCAGAAATGAAAACAGGTGAAGGTAAAACTTTAGTTGCAACAATGCCTGCTTACTTAAATGCATTAACTGGTAAAGGTGTTCATATTATCACAGTAAACGAATACTTAGCAGATCGTGATGCTAAGTGGATGGGTGCAATACATGAATTCTTAGGATTAACTGTTGGAGTTAACAAAAGAGAAATGTCACCTCAACAAAAGAGAGACGCTTACAATTGTGATATATTATATTCAACTAATAACGAAATCGGTTTTGATTACTTAAGAGATAACATGGTAGTAAGAGCTCAAGATAGAGTTCAAAGACCATTAAACTTCGTTATTGTCGATGAGGTTGACTCAATCTTAATCGATGAAGCTCGTACACCATTAATTATTTCTGGTGGAAAATTTGATTCAAAAGATTTATATACATCAGCTGATAGAGCTGCTAAGAATTTAAAAGAAGAAGATTATACAGTAGATGAAAAAACAAAGAGTGTTTCATTAACTGATAGTGGAGTAGAAAAAATTGAAAAAGTATTCCATTTAAATAATCTATATGACTTAGAAAACGCTGTATTAGTTCATCACTTAAATCAAGCTTTAAAAGCTAACTACGGATTTAAGTTAGATGTTGACTATGTAGTTGAAGATGGTGCAGTTATAATTGTTGACCAATTTACTGGACGTTTAATGCATGGTCGTCAATTTAGTGATGGTCTTCACCAAGCACTTGAAGCTAAAGAAGGCGTTAAGATTAATGAAGAAACTAAGACAATGGCAACAATTACATTCCAAAACTTATTCAGAATGTATGCTAAATTGTCAGGTATGACAGGTACTGCTAAAACAGAAGAAGAAGAATTTAGAGATATCTACAACATGTACGTTATCCAAATTCCAACTAATAAACCTGTTATAAGAGAAGATTTACCAGACTTAGTTTATGCTACAGAAAA
>JAEEGJ010004739.1_pt1 | contig 44850 bp, 31 predicted proteins | sample 8958761 | NCBI WGS metagenome assembly JAEEGJ01 (sample SAMN16246546, study PRJNA631951) | gut metagenome | biome: gut microbiome; feature: rumen; material: RS-attached | host: Bos | place: Iran: Karaj | collected 2018-10
TGATGATGACGGCGCCGCCCTTCTCGAGGATCTTCTTGAGGGTGGGCATGGCCCGGCGGATGCGGGTGTCGTCGGTGATGTTGAAGTTCTCGTCGAGGGGAACGTTGAAGTCGACTCTCACGATGGCCTTCTTGCCGGTGAAGTCATAACTGTCGATGAACTGTTGCATATCAGATATAAGTGTTAAGAATTTTCCAGTCCACAAATTTAACTATCTTTGCATAAAAATCAAAGGCCATGACCATCGAATACCCTGCGGAATACTGGAAAGACTACGAACTCATCGACTCGGGCTACGGCGAGAAACTGGAGCGCTTCGGCAAGTATGTGCTCCGCCGCCCGGAACCGAAGGCCCTGTGGGCGCCGTCGCTCACCGAAGGCGAGTGGAAACGCCAGAGCCACGTCGTGTTCCGCCCGGGTGCGGGTTTCGGCAAGGCCGGCAAGGAGGACAGCGGCACGTGGGAGAAAGTCCGGAAGATGGACGACCAGTGGGGCATCGCCTATAACGGCGCGCAGGATCCCGAGACGCATGCGGCGTCGGATCTCCACATCTCCCTGCGGCTCGGTCTCACCTCCTTCAAGCATGTCGGCGTTTTCCCCGAACAGGCGCCCAACTGGGAGTTCATCTACCGGGAGACGCTGCGCCTGGGCCGTATCTGCAAGGCGAACGGGATGGGCGCCCCCAAGGTGCTGAACCTGTTCGCCTACACGGGCGCCGCCTCGCTGGCCGCCAAGGCCGCGGGCGCCGACGTCACGCATCTCGACTCCGTGCGACAGGTCGTCACCTGGGCACGCGAGAACATGGACCGCAGCGGCCTGGACGGCGTACGCTGGGTCGTCGAAGATGCGCTCAAGTTCGCCAGGCGCGAAGCCAAGCGGGGCAACCGCTACCAGGGCATCATCCTGGACCCGCCCGCCTACGGACACGGTCCAGACGGGGAGAAGTGGAAACTGGACGAACTTCTGTTCGACCTCCTGAAGAACGTCGCGCAGATCCTTTCCCCCCGCGACTCCTTCCTGGTCCTGAACCTCTACTCGAACGGCTACTCCGCCATGCTGGGCGAAACCACCGTCCGCGAAGCCTTCGGCCTGAGGCCCGACGCCGGCTTCGCCGCCGCCCCCGGCCACGACGGCGCCTTCCTCGCCCTCGAAAGCGGCGAACTCTCCCTCCGCGATTCCTTCGGCAAAGTCCTCCCGCTGAGCATTTTCGTGCGGTTGAAACGATAAATCCGCTGCGTGCGGCTTATACGTGCGGGCATATGCGCCCGCACGTTTTCATTTATCCCATAAAAGCATTATCTTTGTAGATTACTACTAAAAGGGAATTGTAACTGTGATTCTTATGCGTGAACTTGTCGTCCATTGGCACGTCGATCCGGCCATCCTGCATATCGGTAATTTCGAACTCCGCTGGTACTCGATCCTGTTCGTGAGCGGGTTCATCCTGGGGTGGTTCATCTTCTCGTGGTTCTTCGACCGGGAGAAACTGGACAAGAAACTGCTGGATCCGCTGCTTTATACGCTGCTGATCTGCACCATCGTGGGTGCCCGTCTCGGGCACTGCCTGTTCTACCAGCCGGATTACTACCTGGGCAGTTGGAAGGGCTTCTGGGAGATCTTCATGCCCTGGAAGGGCGGACTGGCCAGCCACGGCGGCACCATCGCCCTGATCCTCGGCATGTGGTGGTTCGCCCGGCACTACGGGCGGAAGAACGATTTCGACTTCGTGTGGCTGCTGGACCATCTGGCCATCGCGGTGGCTTTCGCGGGCGCGTTCATCCGTTTCGGAAACCTGTTCAATTCCGAGATCTACGGCAATGTGACGGACCTTCCCTGGGGCTTCGTCTTCGAACTCCGCGGGGAAACCGAGCCCAAGCATCCGACGCAGTTGTATGAGGGCTTCACCTACCTGCTGCTGGGCTTCGCGCTCATCGGCCTGTACTGGAAGAAACTGGACAGCATGCTCCGCGGGCAGTTCATCGGCATTTTCCTCGTCGTCTGCTTCGGCAGCCGCTTCCTCATCGAATTCATCAAGGAGCCGCAGGTGGAGTTCGAGCGGGCGATGACCCTGAACATGGGCCAACTCCTGTCCATCCCCTTCATCCTGCTGGGTATCTTCTTCCTCGTGTGGGCCTGGAAGACGCGGATTCCCGCCCGGGCGGTGCACCCGGAGGCGACCAAGGCGAAGAAAGATGTGACACATTACGCAAAACCGCTCAATTAGGTTTGATTTTTGCGGTAAAATGCCGACAATTTAACGGATTATCAGTTAGTTAGTATATGTATTTGAAACGATTTGCCGTCCTCGCCGCAAGCGCCTTCCTGGCCTTGCCGGCGTTCGCGCAGTATCAGGAAGCGGCTCCGCAGGAAGAGGCAGGGAAGGTGGTCCTCACCCTGGAGGACGCCCTGAAGGTCGCCCTCAGCGAAAACACCGCCGTGAAGGTAGCGGACATGGAGATCCAACGGCAGGAGTATGCCCGGAAGGGCTCGTATGGCGCCCTGCTTCCGCAGGTGAGCGCATCGGGCATGTACAGTTATGCCCTGAAGAAGCAGAAGGTTTATTTCGGATCGGACAAGACCGATGACGAAGGCGGTTCCTCAGGCGGCGGCATGGCCGGCATGATGGCCTCGCTGATGAACCCCATCATGTACTACATCAACGAACTCTACGCCGGCACCGGTGTCCCGTTCGTCCCGTATGTGGACCCGGATGCGGGCAAGGAAAGCGGCGGTTCCTCCGAGCCGATGGAAATGGGCCGGTCCCACTCCGTCACCCTGGGGCTCAGCGCCCAGATGCCGCTGGTGAACTTCCAGTTGTGGGAGAGCCTCCGGCTGACCGGCGACCAGGTGGAACTGGCCGTGGAGCAGGCCCGGGAGTCCCGGCTGGGAACGGTCGCCTCGGTGAAGCAGGCCTTCTACGCCATCCTTTTCGCGAAGGAGGCGTACAACGTGTATAACTCCGTCTATGAGAACGCGGTGGAGAACTTCCGTCTCACGGAGATGCGATACAATGCGGCGAAGGCTTCCGAACTGGACCTGACCCGCGCGAAGTCGAACGTCGCGGCCGCCATCCCGAACCTGTACAACGCGGAGAACTCCGTGGAACTGGCCCTCTGGCAACTCAAGGCCGTGATGGGCGTGGACCTGGAGCGGAACATCGACGTGGCCGGCTCCCTGGCCGATTACGCCGACCAGATGTTCAGCGACATCGCCGAGGGGAACGAGGCTACGCTGGAAGGCAACTCCACGCTCCGCCAACTGGCCCAGCAGGCCGAGATGATGGCCCGCCAGATCCGGATGCAGCAGTATGCCTACCTGCCGTCCCTCGCGCTCACCTTCTCCTACTCCTACCTGTCCCAGAGCGACATCTTCAACCTGAGCCAGTGGCGGTGGTTCCCTTCCTCCACCATCGGCGTGAGCCTCTCGATCCCCATCTTCTCCGGCGGCCAGCGGTACCACGCGGTCAGGCAGGCCCGTGTCCAGGCCGATGAGTTGGAACTCCAGCGCGAGAACACCGAACGGCAACTCCGCATCGGCATCCGCCAGAGTCTCGGGACGATGGACACCGCGATGCGCACCTACGACGCCTCGCGGGAAGCCCTTGCCACCGCCGAGAAGGCCTACGACATCGCCGTCAAGTCCTACCAACTCGGCAAGAGCACCCTCACGGACCTCAACAACACGGAACTGGTCCTCACCCAGTCCAAACTCGCCGTCTCCCAGGCCATCTACAACTTCGTCATCGCGAAGGCCGGCCTGGAGCAGACCCTCGGTTACGATTTTAACGAAAGATAATATATGAACGGCAAGATCATTTTCCCCATCCTGGCCGCCCTGGCGGTGGTTTCCTGCGGCGGCAGGGGCAACGGCGCCCAGCAGCAGCCCGCCGGTTTCCCCGGCGCTCCCGGCGCGGATGTCACCCCCTCCGTCGAGGTCGTTTCCGCCTCCGCCCGTGACGTCGACCAGGAAAGCACCTATTCCTCCACCGTGGAGGCCTATGCCACCAACAACATCATGCCGCAGACCGGTGCCCGTATCCGCAAGATCAACGTGGAAGTCGGCGACTATGTCGTGAAGGGCCAGGTCCTCGCGGAGATGGACCGCTTCCAGTTGGAGCAACTGGAACTCCAGATCCAGAACGATGATGTGGAATACGCCCGCCTGAAAGGCCTTTATGAGGAAGGCGGCGTGTCGCAGTCCGACTTCGAGGCCGCCGAACTCGGCTACAAGGTCCGCAAGACGAATTACCAGAACCTCCTGGAGAACACCATCCTCCGCAGCCCCATCAACGGCTACGTGACCGCCCGCAACTTCGACGTGGGGGACATGTTCGCGATGAGCGCGCCCCTGTTCACCGTGCAGCAGGTGGTTCCGGTGAAACTCCTCGTGGGCATCTCCGAAAGCGAATACACCAAGGTGAAGAAGGGCGACGTGGTCACCCTGTCCGTCGATGCCCTCCCGGGCCGGACCTTCACCGGCAAGGTGAACCGCCTGTATCCGACCATCAACGCCCTCACCCACACCTTCAACGCGGAGGTGCTCGTGCAGAACGCCGACCGGGCGCTCCGTCCGGGCATGTTCGCCCGGGTGAAGGTGACCTTCGGCACCAACCACCGCGTCGTCCTGCCCGACCAGTGCATCGTCAAGCAGGAAGGGACCGGGCAGAAGTTCGTGTATCTGCTCAACAGCGACGGCACCGTGAGTTATGTCCCGGTCTCCCTCGGGCGCCACATCGGTGCGGAGTACGAGATCATCGACGGTGTCCAGGAGGGCGACCAGGTCGTCCGCAAGGGCCAGGCGACCCTCAAGGACGGCGTCAAGGTAATAGTCCTCCAGTAGCATGAGCATCTACAGAACATCCGTCAACCATCCGGTGACGACGGCCCTGGTGTTCCTGGCCTTCGCCATCCTGGGCATATACTCCCTGACCAAGTTGCCCGTGGACAATTTCCCGGATGTGGAGTCCAACGTCATCATGGTGATGTCCTCCTATCCGGGAGCGAGCGCCGAGGACGTGGAGAACAACCTTACGAAGGTCCTGGAGAACTCCCTGAACGGTGTCGCGAACCTCAAGGACATCACGTCCAACTCCCGTGAGAACATCTCCGTCCTCACGCTCGAGTTCGAGTACGGCACCGACATCGAAGTGGCGACGAACGACGTCCGCGACAAACTGAGCATGGTGAGCCAGACGCTCCCCGACGGGGCGTCCTCGCCGACCATCTTCAAGTTCAGCGCGGACGACATGCCCATCCTGATCCTGTCCGCGACGGCGAACCAGAGCGTATCGGCCCTGGACAAGATCCTGGACGAACGGGTGGCCACCCCGCTGGCGCGCGTCACCGGCGTGGGTACGGTCTCCGTGAACGGCGCCCCGCAGCGTGAGATCCAGGTCTATTGCGACCCGAACAAACTGGAGGCTTACGGGCTCTCCATCGCCTCCATCTCCTCGGTCATCGCCGCCGAGAACCGGAACGTCCCTTCCGGCAGCATCGACATCGGCTCGGAAACCTACACCCTCCGCATCAAGAAGGAGTTCGCGGACCCCTCCGAACTGGAGAACGTGGTCCTGGGCTACGTGAACGGGGGCGTGATCTATCTCCGTGACGTCGCCCGCGTGAGCGACGGCCTGGAGGAGAAATCACAGGAGTCCTACACGAACGGTGTCCGCGGCGCGCAGATCGTCATCCAGAAGCAGTCCGGCTACAATACCGTGAACGTGATCCGCGGCATCAAGCGCGAGATGGCGAAACTGGAGCGCAACCTCCCGTCCGACATCAAGATCACCACGGTCGTCGATTCCTCCGACAACATCCTCCGTACCATCAATTCCCTCAAGGAGACGATCCTCATCACCTTCCTCGTGGTGATGCTCATCGTGTACATCTTCCTGGGCCGGTGGAAGGGTACCCTCATCGTCATCCTGTCCATCCCGATCGCCCTCCTGGCGTCGCTGATGTACCTCTTTGCGACGGGGAACACCCTGAACATCATCTCGATGTCCGCCCTGTCGATCGCCATCGGCATGGTCGTGGACGACGCCATCGTCGTCCTGGAGAACGTGACGACGCACCTCGAACGGGGCGAGAAGCCCAAGGAGGCCGCCGTCCACGGCACCGCCGAAGTCGGTATCTCCGTCATCGCCTCCACCCTCACGATGCTGTGCGTGTTCCTCCCGCTGACGATGATCTCCGGCATGGCCGGCATCATGTTCAAGCAGTTGGGCTGGATCGTGTCCATCATCATGATCGTGTCCACGACCGCCGCCCTCACGCTCGTCCCGATGCTGTGCTCGCAACTCCTGACCAACGAGAACAAGAGCGGCCGCCTGTACCACTTCATCTTCGACCCCGTGAACCGCTTCCTCGACGCCGTTTCCCGCGGGTACTCCGCGATGATTGCCTGGTGCATGGGCCACAAGCGGATCGTGCTCCTGGCCGCGGCCGTGATCTTCGCCGCCGTGATCGCCATCTACGCCCCGCGGATGAAGACCGAGTACTTCCCGACGGCGGACCAGGGCCGTATCCAGGTGTCCGTGGAACTGCCCATCGGTACGGCGCAGGACGTTACCCGCGACCTTGCCGCGCGCATCTACGAGAAGATCATCGCCGACGTGCCCGAAGTCAAGGTCCTGAGTTACAACTTCGGCCAGGCCGACAGCCAGAACGCCTTCGCGTCCATGCGCAACAACGGCGCCTACCTCATCTCGATGAACATCAACATCGGCTCGATGGAGGACCGCAAGCGTTCCACCATGGAAATCGCCGACCTCATCCGCGCCGACCTCAAACTCTTCCCGGAGATCAACAAGTCCACCGTCACGGAAGGCGGCATGGGCATGGGCGGCCGCAGCGCCGTCCAGTTGGAGATCTACGGCTACGACTTCGAGACCACCGAGCAGGCGGCCCGCCGCATCCGCGCGAAGATGCTGGAGAACCCGAACTTCGTCCAGGTGGTCCTGAGCCGCGACCAGTACACGCCGGAATACGAGGTCGATTTCGACCGCGAGAAACTGGCGCTCAACGGCCTGACGTCCACGACCGCGGCCGCCGCCGTGAGTGCGGCGATGAGCGGTACCGTGGCGTCCTACTACCGGGAGGACGGTGAGGAGTACAACATCCGCGTCCGTTTCGCGCCCGAGTTCCGCGAGAGCGTGGAGGACATCGAGAACATCGTCGTCCACAACGCGCAGGGCCGGGGCATCAAGGTGCGCGACCTGGGCCGGGTCGTGGAATCCAAGGTCCCGCCCACCATCACCCGCAAGAACCGCGACCGCTACATCACCGTCTCCGGCATGATGGCCCGCGGCCACGCCCTGAGCGAAGGCGTGGAGGCGGTGACCGCCCTGATGGAGGCCGAACCGCTGCCGCCCGAACTGTCCTGGGACATCGGCGGCGACTATGAGGACCAGCAGTCCATGTTCTCGGACATGATCCTGCTGATGATCCTCATCGTCATCCTCGTGTACATGGTGATGGCCTCCCAGTTCGAGTCCTTCCTGGGCCCGATGGTGATCATGTTCTCCATCCCGTTCGCCTTCACGGGCGTGGCGCTCGGAAACATGCTCCACGGGCTGGCCGTGGGCGTGATGAGCCTCATCGGCATCATCATCCTCCTGGGTATCGTGGTGAAGAACGGTATCGTCCTCATCGACTACACGATCCTGTGCCAGGAGCGCGGGATGAGCGTGCGCGAGTCGTCCGTCACCGCGGCCCGGAGCCGTCTCCGCCCGATCCTCATGACCACCCTCACGACCGTCTGCGGCATGCTGCCGATGGCCTGGGGCCGGGGAGAAGGTTCCGAGATGTGGAACGGCCTCGGCGTCACCGTGGCCTGGGGTCTTTCCATCTCCACCCTCATCACCCTCGTCATCATCCCGGTCCTGTACTGCGGCCTTACCGAGCATCTCGAGCGGCGGAAGGCCCGGAAGGCGAAACGGGCATAACTGTCATTTAGGCTTGTCGAGAAATCTGTCCTTATGAAAGCGATATTCATAGTTTACAACCAAGCGTACAACCAGGAGATCGTGGAACTCCTGGAGGACTGCGGCCAGCGGGGATACACCGTCTGGGAGGAGATCGGCGGACGCGGCAGCGAGACCGGTGAACCCCACCTGGGAAACCATGCCTGGCCGACGCAGAACCACGCTGTCCTGACGGCCGTCCCGGACGGCCTGGCGCCGGAAATCATGGACCGGCTCCGGCAGACGGACCGGGACAATCCCAAGTTGGGCCTGCGGGCCTATGTGCTGCCCGTGGAGGAAGCCTTGTGAAAAAAATAATTTCTATATTTGCAAAACGCTAAAACATTTCGGATATGGCAATGATTGCTACCAATACCAATTTCGACGGGCTTCTCGAGAGCGAGAAACTCGTGATCGTGGATTTCTGGGCCACCTGGTGCGGCCCGTGCCGGATGCTGTCCCCGCTCCTGGACGAAGTGGAGGAGGAGATGGCCGACAAGATCACCGTCGTCAAGGTCAATGTGGACGACGCCGATGAAATCGCGATGCGCTATCGCATCATGAGCATTCCCACGCTGCTCTTCTTCAAGAACGGCGCGCTGGTGGACCGGACCGTGGGTGCCATGCCCAAGAGCACCCTCGTGGACAAGATCCAAGCAAACCTGTAAGCCGATGAAACGGATTCTTTCCCTGGTGGCCGCCGTGGCGGTATCCCTGTTTGTGGCCACCGAGGCGAGCGCCCAGTTCGGTGTTGTCTTCGGATTGACCTCTTCTTCGGTCAAGATGTCCGAGACGGACGCTATCAGCCTGTATCACGCCGGGCTCACCGGCAAGGTCAATCTCGGTGCCGGTTTCGCCCTCCAGCCTTCCCTCCTCTATCAGGTGAAGGGAGCCAATGTCGGCCATCTGGACACGGCCTCGGAGGAGGATTTCAAGTTGAAGACCGGTTTCGTGGAACTTCCCCTGTCCATCCAGTGGGGACCGCGGTTCGCCGCCTTCCGTCCGTTCGTATTCGGAGAGCCGTTCATCGGCTACCGGGTGTCGTCCACCGATAAGGGGAATGCGACCTTCCAGGACTGGGCCCGCCAGGCGAAGAACAAGTTCGAGTACGGGTTCGGAGTGGGCGGCGGCCTGGAAATCGCGGACCATCTCCAGTTGTCCGCCCAGTGGTTCAACAACCTGGGCAAGATGTTCGACGAATCCGCCGGGGCATCGATGGAATCGCTCGAGAGACTCAAGAACTTCCAGGGAATCAAGTTTTCCCTCGCCATCCTTTTCTAAGTCATTTACCCTTTAACTGATCTGATATGAAAAAGTTTATCGCCATTGTCGCTTTCTTCGCCGCTGTCACGGTGGCCAATGCCCAGCAGTTCGGCCTGAAGGGCGGTCTGACGCTTTCCACGATCAACGGCGCCGACACCCCCAAGGACAACAAAGCGATGGTCCTCTATGAAGCCGGCGTCCTGTACAAGGCCGATCTCGGTGCCGGTTTCGCCATCCAGCCCGCCCTGGCCTACCAGGTGAAGGGCGCGAACCTCAATCAGCGCAATAAGGTCGAGTCCAAGACCGGTTTCGTGGAACTCAGCGTCGGTGCCCAGTGGGGTCCGGACCTGCTGGCCTTCCGTCCGTACATCTTCGTGGAACCGTACCTCGGCTATGCCCTGACCGGGAAAGAATCCCTGTCCGTCTCCGATTCCGGCACGTCTTCCGACGCGATCAACAAGTCCCTCCAGGAAGATGCCAAGAACAAACTCGAGTATGGTGCAGGCGCCGGTATCGGCGTGGAGATCGCCAGCCATGTCCAACTTTCCTGCCAGTTGTTCCGGAATTTCGGAAAACTGTACAAGGAGAGTGAGTTGGACAACGGCACCCTGAGGCTGATCAAGCCGTCCTACCAGAACCTCAAGAGTTATCAGGGCGTCAAGTTCACCCTGGCCATCCTCTTCTAGGCAGGATGTCCCGGCGCAAGGCTGTCGTCTTCTGCTCAGCCAGTTACGGCATCGACCCCAAGTACGACGAGGCAGCGCGTGAAGTGGTTCGCGCGCTGCACGCGTATGGGTGGACCCTGGTCTCCGGCGGCAGTTTCCGCGGGACGATGGGGGTTATCGCCGACGAGATGGACCGGCTGGGCGGTACGCACATCGGCGTGCTCCCGCGCTTCATGAAGGGGCTGGAGTACCCGCGCCTGACCGAACTCATCTGGACCGATACCATGGCGGAGCGCAAGGAGCGGATGCGGGCGGGAACTTCCGCCGCGATCGCCCTTCCCGGCGGGATCGGCACCCTGGACGAGTTCATCGAATCGCACGTCCTCGTGAAACTGGGCCGGTACGACGGGAAACTGCTCGTGCTGAACGTGGACGGCTTTTTCGACCCTTTCAAGGCCCTGCTGGACCATTATGAGGCGACCGGGATGCTGGACCCCCGCGACCGGGCGCTCATCATCTTCGCCGACTCGGTCGCCGCGTTGGCGGAACACCTGAAATAGCATGGATTATTCCCAGATCAAGGCCTTCCTGGCCGGACCGCTGGAGGAAGTTTCCGCTTTGCTGGAGGCTTCCCTGAAGAGTGACATCGCATTGCTGGATGCGACGAACCTTTCCCTCCTGTCGCAGGGGGGAAAGCGGATCCGGCCGTGCCTGACGCTTCTTGCCGCGGGCGCCTGCGGCGGAGTCGTCGCCGATTCCGTCCGGTTCGCGGCCGCTTCCGAGTTGATCCACAATGCCACGCTGCTGCATGACGACGTCGTGGACGGCGCGGCCACGCGGCGCGGAAAGCCCACGGTGATGGCCCTCCTGAGCAGCCCTGCTTCGGTGCTGATCGGGGATTTCTGGCTGGTGAAGGCCATCCGTTGCCTCCTGGAGGCCGACCGCTACAGCGAACGGGCGATCCGCCTGTTCGCCAAGACGCTCTCCGACCTGGCGGAAGGGGAGATGCTCCAGTTGCAGAAGGCATCGGCCTGCGACACGACCCGGGAAGACTACATCCGGATCATCTATTCCAAGACGGCTTCGCTCTTCGAGGCGTCCGTCCTCTCCGGAGCGCTGTCCGCCGATGCGCCCGAGGAATGGACCGCGGCCCTCGCCGGTTATGCCCGGAACCTGGGCATCGCCTTCCAGATCCAGGACGACATCCTGGATTATGCCGGGGGAGCGGACTTGGGGAAGCCGGTGGGCATCGACCTTCGGGAGCAGAAAATCACGCTTCCGCTGCTCTGTGCGCTGGATTCGGTGCCGGAAGAAGCGGCGTCGGCCGTCCGGGCGAAGGTCGGGCGGATCTCCGATGAGCCGGAACTGGCGGCGGACGTGCAGCGGTTCGTCCGGGAGCACGACGGCGTGGACAAGGCCCGGGCGGAGATGGGAAATTACATCGATGAGGCGGTTTTCTGCCTGGAGGAACTACCGCAAACCGAAGAAAAATCGTATCTTGCCAATCTCGCCCGTTTTGTGGGCGACAGAACTTTTTGACGATGGAACCCAGGAGCAGCAGCGCACCCGTTGCGGCCGTCCTCCGGCAGATGGCGGAGAGCGGCCGGATTCCGCATGCGATGCTCCTGCACGAGAACGACGGCGGCGGCGCCTATCCGCTCATCCTCGACTTCCTGGATGCCGTCTATGGACATAATCCCCGGGTGAAAAGGCTCATCCATCCCGACATCCATTTCGTGTTCCCGGTCGCAGGTCCCGACAAGCCGGTGTCCGAACGGTTCATCGGCGCATGGCGGGAACTCCTGCTGGAGAATCCCTGCTTCTATGAGAACGAACTCTATACCGCCATCGGCATCGACAGCAAGCAGAGCCTGATCTCGGTCTTTGAAGCCCGGTCCATCCTGGATAAACTGTCCCTTTCCGCCGTGGAAGGCGGGTACAGGACGGTGGTGGTGTACCTGCCGGAGAAGATGAATCCGCAGGCGGCGAACGCCCTCCTGAAGATGGTCGAGGAGCCGCCTGAGAATACCTTGTTCCTTCTTGTCACGCATCAACCGGAAAGGGTGCTGACCACGATCTTCTCCCGCTGCCTGTTCCTGCGCGTACCGCCGCTTTCCCGCGAGGAGGACAGGGCTGTCCACGCAAAGGAAGGAGCCGAGACAAACGAACTTTCCGACCTGTTCCACGACCTTCTTGACGCATTGGTCCGCAAGGACCTCCTGGGCGCCTTGGAGACGGGGGACGCCGTGGCTGACCTGGGCTCCCGGGAAAAGCAGAAGCGTTTCTGCCGGGTGGCCTCGGAGGGGCTGCGGAACATCTTCCTGCTGCAGCAGGGACTGCCGGACCTCGCCGACCTGCTCGGCGACGAAAGGCCTTTCTATGAGGAGATGGCGGCGAAACTGCGGAAGAACTTCTCCCGCCAGGCGCTCTCCGCCCTCGACCGTGTCCTGCTCCTGCTGGAGCGGAACGTGAACCAGAAAATCCTGTTCACCGACCTGGTGAACCGACTCTATATGATACTGTTATGATCGATACGAACGAGAATGTCCGATATGACTGTTCCCGGGGCTGCGTGATCAGCGGCAACGAGGAGGCGGGGGTGGAGGAGATCCGCTACCGCCAGGGTTGCTGCAAACTGGAGGTGTACGACTACCTGAAGGGAATCGGACAGGAACAATACAACACCCTTTTCGAGGTCCGTTTCAAGAATACCCGCAAGGGTTTCTATGTCAATGCTTCCGGCCAGAGCATCAAGACCGGGGACCTGGTCGTCGTGGAGGCGCAGACCGGCCACGACCTGGGTATCGTCACGCTGGAGGGGCCCATCGTGGCCCGGCAGATGAAATGCCGCGGCGTGGACGCCGAGAAGACGGTCTTCCGCAAGATCTACCGCAAGGCGAAGGCCTATGACATCGAACGCTGGCAGGACGCCATCGCCCGGGAGCAGGAGACGATGATCCGTTCCCGCGTGCTGGCGGCGAACCTGGGCCTGGAGATGAAGATCGGGGACGTGGAATTCCAGGGAGACGGCACGAAGGCGATTTTCTATTACATCGCCGACGGCCGCGTGGACTTCCGCCAACTGATCAAGGATTTCGCCGAGGAGTTCCATATCCGGGTGGAGATGAAGCAGATCGGAGCCCGGCAGGAAGCCGGTCTCATCGGCGGCCTGGGCATCTGCGGCCGCGAACTGTGCTGCGCGAACTATATCACGGAGTTCAAGTCCATCACCACTTCCGCCGCGCGGGTCCAGGACCTGTCCCTGAATCCGCAGAAACTGGCCGGCCAGTGCGGCAAACTCAAGTGCTGCCTGAACTACGAGGTGTCGAACTACATGGACGCGCACTCACGCATCCCGAAGGTCTCGGAACCGCTTGAGTTCGAGGACGGTCCCGCATATCTGGTGAAGACGGACATCCTGGCGGAGACGATGTACTTCTCCTACGAGAAGGGCTCCCTGGCGAAGATGTATCCGCTCGCGGCCGCCGAGGTCCGCGAGATCATCATGATGAACCGGAACGGCCAGAAGCCCGAGACGCTTCTCCCGGACGCCGAGCCCGTCGCTCCGGAGTTCGTCACCGCCGTCGGCGACGACAGCATCTCCCGCTTCGACGAGGCCCGCAAGAAAAAGCGCCGCAACAAGAATCGGAACAACAAGAACAAAGGCAACAAGGGCGGAAATAACCAGAAACCCAGGAAGACGGATGCGTAAATCCCTGCATATCCTCTTTTCCCTGATGCTTTTCACCGGCTGTCGTGAACCGATGTCGGTGGAGGAGTTCGTGAAAGGGGAGGGACCCTATACCTTCTTCGTGGATATGACGGACAGCACGGCGACGTATGATTTCGACTTCTATACCCGGGTCGATGCGCCGCAGGATTCGCTTCGGAAGATGCAGGCGCTGCCGCTCACGGTAACCTGGACTTCGCCTTCCTTCCATGTGTTCAAGGAGGAGGTCTATCTGCCGATGGAGGGGCATCTGAGCCTGTTTTCCCGCGATGTGCGGGCCCCGTACCGGGCCGGTGTGCGGCCCAGGGAGTGGGGACCGTGGCAGATGACCGTGCGGGTGACGGACCCTCCGGAGGGACTGCGGGGAATGGGCCTGGTGGTTGCCAGAAACAAGGAGTGATGGGACACGGTAAACTCAGGAAATTCGCAGAGAACGAGACGTTCCGCTGCCTGCTGCAGCCGGACGCCGCTTCCGTACTGGCCAAGCCGGAAGGCTCCCGGGAACTGATTCTCCGGGACCATGCCATCAAGGGCCGCTGGAATGCCGACATGTTCGGGAAGGACCAGCCCATCGTGCTGGAACTGGGCTGCGGAAAGGGGGATTACACCATCGCCCTGGCCCGGCGGCATCCCGAAATGAATTTCATCGGCGTGGACATCAAGGGGGCCCGGTTGTGGAAGGGCGCCAAGGAAGCGACGGAAGAGAAGATGCCCAATGTCGCTTTCCTCCGCACCCGCATCGAGTTCATCGACGCGTTCTTCGGTCCCGGCGAAGTCTCCGAAATCTGGCTCACGTTCTCCGACCCGCAACTCCGCGGCAGCGAGAACGCCCGCCTCACCTCGCCGCTTTTCCTGCAGCGCTATCACCGTTTCCTCAAGCCGGACGGCATCGTCCACCTCAAGACCGACTCCCGCTTCCTCTACGAATACACCCAGTCCGTCATCCGGGCCAATGGTTTGCAGGTGCTGGCATCAGGCGTTGACATTTACAATGCCCCCCTTGTCATTCCGGGCGCAACGAAGGAATCTCTCCCGGATCTGGATTCCGTGTTCGAAGTCCAGACCTTCTACGAGACGATGTTCCTGAAGATGGGCCTGCCCATCACATACCTGGCATTCCGGCTGCGCCGGTCCGACCTTCTGGAGGGCTCTCCCTTCGCCTATCCGGAGGACTTCGACGCGGCCTACTGGCGCGAGGCCGAAGGCCCCCGCCGCTCCTTCTCCCACCAGCCCACGAAGCAGTAACCCGCCACTGCCAGAAGGAGAGTCAGGGGCGGACCCAGTGGATGCGGACGCCGTCGCGCTCCATGCCGCGGAACCAGGTCATCTGGCGCTTGGCGAACTGATGGATGGCGTTGGCGAGGAGGATGTGCATTTCGTCAAAGGAGAGTTCTCCCAGAACGTACTGCGTAACAAACTTATATTCAAGGCCGTACCAGAGGAGGTCTTCGGCGGGGATGCCGCTCGCCAGGAGGCCCTGTATTTCCTCGATGAGTCCGTCTTCCAGGCGCTCGTTCAAGCGGCGGTCGATGCGGGCGACGCGTTCCTCGCGGGAGACGAGAGTGCCGATGTAGAAGGTCTTCTGCGGCAGGCGCTCCGCCGGGACGCCGTTCTCGCGGTCGAACTTGTAGGCCCGGGTGGCGGATTCGATGTACAGGCCGGAGCCGCCGCACAGGATGGGGACGCAGCCCCGGGCGCGGACATCGGCCCAGGCATCGGCAAAGGCCGCCTGGTACTCGTAGATGTTGTATTTGCTGCCGGCCGGGACGATGTCGATGAGATGGTACGGCACCTCGCCGTACTCGCCGAGGTCCTTCCCCGTGCCGATGTCCATCCCGCAGTACACCTGCCGCGAATCGGCCGACAGGATCTCCGCGTTGCCCAGTGTCCGTGCCAGTTGCACCGCATAGCGGGTCTTGCCGGAGGCGGTGGGGCCGAGGACGCAGACCTGGTCGATGTCCCCGTCGGCACAGGCCTTCGCGAGGGCGGGAATGTCGATGGTTTCGGGCTCGGGCATCGTCGCCATCGGCGGGATACCGGGGCGGTCGGGCAGGAGGTTGGTCTTGTTCGGCAGGGGCATAGCGCAAAATTAGAGAAAAAGTACTACCTTTGCAACCCTATGCCGAAAGCGAAGAGCACCATCCAGATCAAGAACCGCCGGGCCTCGTTCGATTACGAGTTCCTGGAGACCTATACCGCCGGCATCCAGTTGGTGGGCACGGAGATCAAGTCCATCCGGGCGGGAAAGGCTTCCCTCCAGGATGCCTACTGCTATTTCGTCGGCAACCAACTCTTCGTCCGGGGGATGAACATCGCCCAGTACCACTGGGGCTCCTGGGGCCAGCACGAGCCTGTCCGCGACCGCCGGCTCCTCCTCACCCGCAAGGAACTGAACCACCTGCTGATGGAGGACAAGAAAACCGGCCTCACCATCGTCGCCGTCAAACTTTTCATCGCCGACAACGGCTACGCCAAACTCCTCATCGCCCTCGCCAAGGGTAAAAAGGAGTACGACAAGCGCAATACCATCAAGGAACGCGACGTCCGCCGCGAGATGGACCGGGGGGACTATTAGTCCCTGTCCTTCCGGGAGGAAGCGAAGAAATTTGAAAAAAGTCAAATTTTCGCTTGCAGATTCAAAAAATAGTCGTACCTTTGCCGTCCCAAAAACAGAAGTGGAGAGATTTGGATTGCTTGCAACCACTTAAAAAAATGCTAAATTACATTTCATATCAGTGTTTTGTGTTTTTAGCCTCCGCATTCTGCACGGGGCTAATTTTTTATTTATGAACTACTTATTTACTTCCGAATCGGTTTCCGAAGGCCATCCCGACAAAGTGGCCGACCAGATCAGCGACGCCATCCTGGACGAGTTCCTCCGCCAGGATCCCGAATCCAAGGTCGCGTGCGAGAGTTTCTGCTCCACGGGCATGGTCGTGGTGATGGGCGAGGTCAAGTCCGAAGCCTATGTCGATATCCAGACCACCGTCCGCGACACCATCAACCGCATCGGCTACAACAAGGCCGAGTACATGTTCGACGGGAACTCCTGCGGCGTGATGTCCGCCCTGCACGAACAGAGCGCCGACATCAACCGCGGCGTGGAGCGGGCCGAAGCCGACGACCAGGGCGCCGGCGACCAGGGAATGATGTTCGGCTATGCCTGCCGCGACACCGAGGACTATATGCCTCTGCCCCTGTACCTGAGCCACTTCCTGCTCAAGATCCTGGCCGACATCCGTCACCAGGAGCCGGAACTGATGCCGTACCTCCGTCCGGACGCCAAGTCCCAGTTCACCATCGAGTATGACGGGGACACGCACCTGCCCGTGAAGGTCCATACCATCGTCCTTTCCACCCAGCACGACGAGTTCGTCCCGGCGGACCTGGGCAAGATGTCCTATGCCGACGCCGTCCGCGAGTATGGACAGGCCCGCGTGGACGCCGGGATGCAGGCGAAAATCCGCGCTGATGTGGAATCCATCCTCATTCCGCGCCTGAAGGCCGCTCTCCCGGAGGAGACCGCGAGCCTCATCCACGACTACATCCTGCACGTGAACCCCACCGGGAAGTTCGTCATCGGCGGTCCCCACGGTGACACCGGCCTTACCGGCCGCAAGATCATCGTCGATACCTACGGTGGCAAAGGTGCCCACGGCGGCGGCGCTTTCTCCGGCAAGGACCCGTCCAAGGTGGACCGCAGCGCGGCCTATGCCGCCCGCTACATCGCCAAGAACCTCGTCGCTGCCGGCGTAGCGGACGAGTGCCTCGTCCAACTCGCCTACGCGATCGGCGTGGCGAAGCCCGTGAGCGTGTTCGTGGACACCTACGGTACCGCGAAAAACGGCCTCAGGGACGGTGAGATCGCGAAAAAGGTGGCAGAACTCTTCGATCTCCGCCCCGCGAAGATCATCAAGAAGTTCGGTCTGAAGAATCCGATCTACACCCCGACGGCCTCCTACGGCCACATGGGCCGGACCCCTTACACCAAGGCGGTGACCGTCCAGGGCAAGCCCAAGATCGTCCAATTCTTCGGCTGGGAACTCCTGGACAGCGTCCCGGCCGTGAAAAAGGCCTTCGGAATTGCGTAGGAACTCGCTGAAAATCAAATTGTTATATCCGATTTCGGAGATTGTGAAAATATTTCATAATCTCCGAAATTTGTTGTACCTTTGCGGCCGGATTTTGAGAAACAACTATTCATTCTATATTTTCTTACTTATGAAGAACGCTTTCAAAAGCCTTCTGCTCGTTGTCACTATGTTGATGGCGGGCACTGTCGCCTTTGCCCAGGTGACGACCGCCTCCCTCGGCGGCCGCATCGTGGACGCCAAGGGTGAGACCATCATCGGCGCCGCCGTCGTGGCGACCCACACCCCCTCCGGTACCACCTACGGTGCCGTGACCAACGGGGAAGGCCTCTATGCGATCCAGGGCATGCGTACCGGCGGTCCTTACGTCGTGGAGGTTTCCTGCCTCGGCTACCAGACCGTGAAATTCACGGACATCAAGCTCGCCCTCGGTGAGAACTATGTCCTGGACGGTTATCTGAACGACGATGTCGAGTCCCTGAACGAGGCCGTCGTCGTGGCCACTCCGGCCTCCCGCTTCGCCGCCACCAAGACCGGCGCCAGCACCAACATCTCCAATGAGGAAATGATGAACCTGCCGAACTCCGGCCGCAGCCTGAGCGCCCTCACCAAGCTCAGCCCGTATGCCTCTGGCATGAGCTTCGCCGGTTCCGACGGCCGTTCCACCAACTTCACCGTGGACGGTGCGAACCTGAACAACAACTTCGGCCTCTCCGACGCCCTCCCGGGCGGCGGCACCCCGATTTCCCTCGACGCCATCGAGGAGGTCCAGCTGGTTGTGGCTCCCTATGACGTCCGTCAGTCCAACTTCGTGGGCGGCGGCATCAACGCCATCACCAAGTCCGGTACCAACACCTTCAAGGGTACGGCCTACACCTACTACACCAACCAGGCTCTCCGTGGCAACAAGCTCTGGGGCGAGGATCTGGGCGACCGCAAGCCGGAGTCCAACCTCATCTACGGCTTCACCTTCGGCGGCCCGATTGTGAAGAACAAGCTCTTCTTCTTCGTGAACTTCGAAATGCAGAAAAAGCCGGAAGAGAAGATCCAAGTCCGTGCAGATGCCGCGAAGACCGGTGTTCTCAACCAGATCGCCGACAAGCTCAAGAATGAGTACGGCTACGATCCGGGTTCCCTCGACAGCTATCCCGGCGGTACGCAGAACCGCAAGCTCCTGGCCCGCCTCGACTGGAACATCTCCGACGCGCACAAGCTCAGCCTCCGCTACAACAACACGACGAACGGCTACTGGTATGCTCCGAACGGCAACTCCTGCGATGACAACTATCGCAACAAGGGTTTCAACCGTGCCAGCAAGGAGTCCCAGCCGTTCTCCAACAACATGTACAGCCAGCAGAATGATGTCTGGTCCATCGCCGGTGAGCTCAACAGCCGTTTCTCCAACACGGTGTCCAACCGCTTCATCGCGACCTACACCAACATCAACGACCAGCGCGGTTCCAAGTCCAGCCCGTTCCCGCACATCGACATCATGACCGACGGCGACTACAGCACCGGCAACTTCATTCCGTACACCTCCCTCGGTTACGAGCTCTTCACCTACAACAACGGCGTGAAGAACACCGTGCTGAACGTGCAGGACAACCTGACCTTCTACTTGGGTTCCCACACCCTTACCGCTGGCGCCACCTACGAGCACCAGATGGCTCACAACTCCTACATGCGCAACGGTACCGGTTACTACCGCTTCGCCAGCGCCGAGGACTTCCTCAAGGGCAACCTGCCTCTGAGCTTCGTTTACACCTACGGTAACAACGGTGTCTCCAACCCGGCCGGCCGAATCAACTACGACCAGTACGGCGCCTATGTCCAGGACGAGTGGAAAGTCACCCCGACCTTCAAGCTCTCCTACGGTCTCCGTGCCGACATGCTCGCTTTCAACAACAAGGACCTGATGACCAACAACGCCATCAAGGCCATCAGTTTCGGTGGCAAGAGCATCGATACCGGCGTGTGGCCCAAGACCCGCGTCCAGGTTTCCCCGCGCATCGGCTTCAACTGGGATGTCTATGGTGACAAGAGCATCGTCGTCCGCGGCGGTACCGGCCTGTTCCAGGGCCGTCTCCCGCTCGTGTTCTTCACGAACATGCCGCAGAACGCCGGTATGATCCAGACCACGGCCAAGTACACCTCTTCCTTCGCCAAGGATGCCGACGGCAAGATTACCGGTGTCAAGTATCCGGACGATGTCAAGGCCGCGCTGATCACCCTGAACGGCGGCAAGGAGACCGGCGGTCACCTGATCACCAATAACGAGGAGTACATCAAGGCGCTGGGCCTGAACACCAACGTCACCCCTCAGGATGGCCAGATCGGCAAGAATGCCGACATCAACGCCGTCGATCCCGACTTCCACATGCCGCAGATCTGGAAGAGCTCCCTCGCCCTCGACCTGCAGCTCCCGACCTCCTTCCCGTTCTCCATGACCGCTGAAGGCATGTTCAACAAGACCATCTGGGGCACCCGCCTCGTGAACTGGAATATCAACGAGAGCAAGGTCACCAGCCATTTCTCCGGTCCGGACAACCGCCTGAAGTATGAAGGCGACTACCTGTATGGTACCAACAACGCCTATGTCCTGACCAATTCCCGTCAGGGTTGGGGTTACACCTTCAACTACACCGTGAAGGCCGAGCCGATCCGCAACCTCAAGGCGATGTTTTCCTACACCCACACCGAGGCCAAGGAAATCTCCGGCATGCCGGGTTCCGCCGCCAGTTCCGCCTACCAGGGTCTCTACTCCGTGAACGGTCCGAACTTCGCCGTCCTGGAACGCAGCCAGTATGTCACTCCGGACAAGGTCTCCGCGAACCTCTCCTACTACATCGACCTTATCGGCGGCCTGCAGGTGGACCTCTACTATACGGGTTATTCCCCTGCCGGCAACAGCTTCACTTACAGCAACGACATGAACGGTGACGGCCTTTCCTACGACCTGATCTACATTCCCGCCACCAAGGACGAGGTCGCTTTCACCTCCGAGGCCGACCGTGACGCCTTCTGGAAGTTCGTCGAGCAGGACAACTACCTGTCCAAGCACAAGGGCCAGTACGCCGAGTCCAACGCCGCCCGCGCTCCGTTCGTGCACCGCTTCGACCTCCGTCTGGCGAAGGATATCAAGTTCCACATCGGCTCCACCAACCATAAGCTCCAGATCAGCGCCTCCATCGACAACATCGGCAACATGATCAACAGCAAGTGGGGTGTCCGCCAGTTCGCCTACAGCCAGTCCGGCGACAGCTATCCGAGCGCCAACTCCATCAGCCCGCTCAAGTATGAAGGCCTGAACGCCAGCGGTGTTCCGCAGTTCTCCTTCAACAAGGTGGATGGCAACTATCCGACCAAGACCTACACGAACTACTTCAAGAATACCGCCGAGTGCTGGCAGGTCCTGCTCGGTCTGAAGTACTTCTTCAACTAATCTGACTGACTGTCAGCATCCCCGACGGGGCCCCATGAAAAGGGGTCCCGTTTTTTTGTTGTGCTTTTGAAGAATAATCGTTAAATTCGCAAAATCGAAACTATATAATTAAAGCACGAATAACCTTATGAGAAATCCCTTGAAAAGCTTTGTGCTCGCGATCATCACCATGTTCGCAGGCATCGCTGCTTCCGCGCAGGTGACGACTTCGTCTCTCGGCGGCCGGGTCGTGGACCAGAACGGAGAGCCGGTGATCGGCGCCGCCATCGTGGCCATCCACGAACCTTCCGGCACCAGCTACGGCTCCGTGACCAACGTGGACGGTCTTTACACCATCCAGGGCATGCGTACCGGCGGTCCCTACCGGGTCGAAGTGTCCTGCCTGGGTTACCAACAGGTCAATTACACGGAGATTACACTCACTCTGGCTGAGACCTACAACCTGAATGCACAGCTCAACGAATCCAACGAGTTCCTTTCCGAGGCCGTGGTAATCGCTGCGCCTACTTCCAAGTTCGCCGCCGTGGAAAAGACGGGTTCCGTGACCAACATCGACAACAAGCAGATCGAGGCCATCCCGACGGTGAACCGCAACATTACGGACGTTACCCGTCTGTCTCCTTACGGAGGCAGCGGCATGAGTTTCGCGGGTTCCGACGGCCGTACCGCCAACTTTACCGTTGACGGTGCCAACTTCAACAACAACTTCGGACTGTCCTCCAGCCTCCCCGGCGGCGGCAACCCGATTTCGATCGACGCCATCGAGGAACTGCAGGTGGTCATCAGCCCGTATGACGTGCGGCAGACCAACTTCATCGGCGGTGGTATCAACGCCATCACGAAATCCGGTACCAACACGTTCCGGGGAACCGCATACGTGTATCACAAGAACGAGAACATGCAGGGCGACTCCGTCTATGGCGAGCAGATCACCGGTGCCCGGGCCATCAACCGTTCCACCACCTATGGCTTCACGCTGGGCGGTCCCATCATCAAGAACAAGTTGTTCTTCTTCGTGAATGCGGAGTATTCCAAGATCCCTTCGGTGGTGAACCGTTGGCGCGGGTCGGAAGACGGGGTGGCCATTCCAAACGACTACATCTCCCGGACTACCCTCCAGGACCTGGAGACCGTCCGCAATTTCGTGTACCGCAACTACAAGTACGAGACCGGTTCCTATACGGACTTCCCGGCCGATGAGAGCAATGCCAAGGTCCTGGCCCGCCTGGACTGGAACATCAGCCAGAAGCACCACCTGGCCCTGCGGTACAACTATACCATCAACAATGTCTGGAACAGCCCGAACGCCACGTCCATGGACGGCGGTACCCGTATGAGCGGCGGCCGTATGAGCCAGTACTCCATGGCCTATGCCAACAACATGTACTCCATGAACAATGTGGTGAACACGTGGTCCCTGGATTTGAACAGCCGCCTGACCGACAATCTGTCCAACCAGTTCCTGGCTACCTTCTCCAAGCTGGACGATATCCGCGGTTCCAATTCCGAGGAGTTCCCGCACATCGACATCCTCAAGGACGACAACAACTACATTTCCCTGGGTTACGAGCTCTTCACCTGGAACAACGCCGTGCACAACACCGTGGCCAATGTGAAGGACGACTTGACCTGGTATGCGGGCAAGCACAAGGTTACCGGCGGTGTCAACTTCGAGTATCAGATGGCCGACAACCAGTACATGCGTAACGGAACCGGTTATTACCGCTACACTTCTCTGGATGACTTCCTGAGCGGAGCCGCTCCGGAGATTGTGGACCTCACCTACGGTTATGACGGTGAAAAGGCCCCGGCTGCCCGCGTGCAGTTCTACAAGGCCGGTTTGTACGTGCAGGATGAATGGAGCATCAGCGACCGTTTCAAACTGACGTACGGTACCCGCCTGGACGGTCTGTTCTTTGACAACAGCGACCTGATGACCAACAACGCGATCCTGGCCCTCAAATACTATCCCGCCTCCCATAATTACCAGGAAACCAGCATCGACACGGGTAAATGGCCCACTTCCAAGGTCACCGTTTCCCCGCGTATCGGCTTCAGCTGGGATGTGCTGGGCAACCGGAAGGTGAAGGTTCGCGGCGGCACCGGCCTGTTCAGCGGCCGTCTCCCGCTGGTGTTCTTCACCAACATGCCTACCAATGGCGGTCTGGTGCAGTACCAGGCGCAGATCAATGCCAAGAATGCGAAGGCGAAAGGTTTCACGATGGATGAGTTCGCCGGCGGACTTGTGACCGATTCCAACGGGAAAGCGACCGTCGACGCCCTCCTGAACAAGCTTCACGGGCTGGGCTATCCGTCCACGGTGTCCCCGAAAGACGGATCCGTTCCTTCTTCCATCAGTGCCGTGGATCCCAACTTCAAGATGCCGCAGGTCTGGAAGACTTCCCTCGCCCTGGACGTTACGTTCCCGGTCAGCTTCCCGCTCACCCTCACGGCCGAGGGTATCTTCAACAAGACGATCAACGCCGTTTCCATCTCCGACTGGAGCATGGCTAACGTGGGCGGTTTCGCCCGGGTCAACGGCGCAGACAACCGTCCGATCTATCCTTCCGATTTCCGGGGCGGCCGCACCAAGGCCTTCGTCCTGGAGAATACGCCGAAGGGCTATGGCTGGAGCGCCAATGTCCAGCTGAACATGCAGCCGATCGAGAGCTTGAGCCTCATGGCCGCTTACACGCATACGGTTTCCAAGGAAATCACCGGTATGCCGGGTTCCGCCGCAGAAAGTGCCTTTACGTACGTCTCCACGTCCGAAGGCCCGAACTACATTCCGCTGCATAACTCCCAGTATGTCACTCCGGACCGCGTGGTCGCTTCCCTGACCCACCACGACCAGAGCGGCAACCACTATTCCCTCATCTATGAGTCCTGGCGGGGCGGATACAACTACTCCTATATGCTTACCAACGACATGAACGGGGATGGTTACGCCTATGATGCCGTGTATATCCCGACGGATGCCGAAGTGTCCGGCAACCAGTTCCGTTTTGTCTCCAAGGATGATGCGGAACGCTTCATGGCCTTTGTCCACAAGGATCCTTACCTGAGCAAGCATCAGGGCGAATATGCCGAGGCTTACAGCCTGTACAGCCCTTGGGTGCACCGCTTCGACATCAGCTACAAGCACGACTTCACCGTGAAGATCGGGAACACCCGGAACACCCTGCAGCTCAGCGCGGACATCAAGAACTTCCTGAACCTGTTCAACTCCAGCTGGGGCGTTGCCAAGTATCTGAATCCGGCCATCGGTTCCGAGGCCCGCATCCTCAAGTACGAAGGCGTGGACGGTGACGGTTTTGCCACCTTCTCCACTCCGGCCGCCATCAGCGGCAGTGTCGACACCTTTGCTCCTTACCATGCGCTCAGCCAGTGCTGGTTCGCTTCCATCGGCATCAAGTATCTGTTCAACTAATCTCTTATCGGCAATCTTATGAAACTCAAGTATATCTTTGCTTCCCTGGTTGCAGTCCTGGCCGTTGCCGTGAGCTGCGAGAAAGAGGCCGATCATTATCTGGACGAAATCAAGGTGGACAAGTCCTATGTGGGCTTTGCCCAGGGTGGTGGCTCGGCGACCATCTCCTTGACCTCCACCGGCAGCTGGACGGTCTCCGTCCCGGAAAAGGCGGCCGGCTGGCTGTCCGTAAGTCCTGCTTCCGGCAATGCCGGAACCGCTTCCATCACCATCTCCGCCGATGCGACCGATGAGACCCGCGAGGCGACCATCGCCATCAATTGCGAAGGAAAAACGCAGAATGTCAATGTCATCCAGCAGGCTGAGAAGACGGAGAAGCCCGTGACGCCCATCGCCACGGTGATCTCCACCGGTGCGGGCTCCTTCCGCGTCCGGGGTACGGTCACCCGCCTGGTGAATGACCAGTACGGCAACTTCTATATCGAGGACGAGACGGCATCCATCTACATTTATGGTGTCAAGGACGCCCAGGGATATCCGAAGGACGGTTCCGGCGGATGGGCCCGCTTCGGCATCGATGTGGGCGACATCGTGACCCTGGAAGGCCCGTATACGAAGTACGGGGACACCGATGAACTGGTGGATGCGGAGGTCATCAAGGTCGAGAAGTCCCTCATCCAGGTGGCTGACTTCGACTTCAAGAAGCTTCCTCCGGTCGATACGACCTTCAGCATGGTCGTGACGGCCAAGGAAAGCCCGCTGCTTGTCTCCAGTGATTCCGACTGGCTCCAGGTCGTGGCCGTAAACACCGACGGCAGCTACCGGCTGCACGCCGACGAGAATCCCAGGACGGCCGAGCGTACGGCCACGATTGCCATCTCCGGTCCCACCGCCCGCAAGAGCGTGGCGATTACCCAGGCGGGTGTGCCTGCCACCGGCGCTTCCGTGAGCGAGATCATCGCCATGGAGGACAAGTCCCAGGTCAAGACCCTGCCTTCCACCGTCGTGGTCGCCCTGACCACCAAGGGCGCCGTCCTTTCCGACGGTACCAAGGCCATCTATGCCTATGGTGACCTCGCGGCCGCCCTGAAGGTGGGTGACGGCGTGAGCATGGCTGCTGAGAAGACCACGTACAACGGTGTTCCCGAGCTGACGAAAATTACCGAAGTGTTTGTGGATAGCGAAGGCAATCCCGTGAATCACCCGGATGCCGTGGACATCACTGCGCAGGCGGGTACCTACGAAGCCCCCGAGGCTGAGTATGTCAAGCTTACCGGTACCCTCTCCGTCTCCGACAATTACTACAACATAGCCCTGGACGCCTTCCCCGAGGGAGACAAGCAGGGTTCGATCGTGTTCCCGGTGGAGGGGCTGGACGCCAAGAGCTTCGACGGAAAGAAGATCACGGTGACCGGTTATTTCAACGGCCTGTCCGGCAAGGGCAAGTTCATCAACATCATCGCCACCAAGATCGTCGAGGCCGTGGACAACCCGAAGGGTACCGCTGACAACCCATATCTGGCTTCCGAGATTGCGGAACTCCTGCTCGCCGGTGAGACGTTCGACGAGAACATCTACATCAAGGGTAAAGTTTCCGCCATTCTCTATACGTTCAGCGCCAGTTACGGCACCGGCACTTTCTGGATTTCTGACGACGGTACCTCTTTCGTTTCCGCCGACAAGAAGAAAACAGACAATCCTGCCCATGACTTCGAATGCTACAGCGTCTATTGGCTCAATAATCAGCCTTGGGCTGAGGGTAATGCCCAGGTCGAGGTGGGCGACGAAGTCGTCGTCTGCGGTAAGACCACTGTCTACAATGGCGTGGCAGAGACTTCCAACAAGAAGGCCTGGGTCTACAGCGTGAATGGAGCGACCACCGATGCGGATGGGTTGGGGAATGCTTCGTCCCCGTTCAATGTCGCGGGTGCCGAAGCCTTCATCGACTGGATGGAAGCAGCCAAGGCCGCCGCGGCGGAGAATGACCAGCCGGCTCCGACCTTCCCGGATGTGTTCGTAAAAGGCAAGGTTTCCGCCATTCTCTATACGTTCAGCGCCAACTATGGCACCGGTACTTTCTGGATTTCCGACGACGGCACCGCCTATGGGGTGAGCGCGGACAAGAAATCCACGACAGCTCCTGCCAAGGATTTCGAGTGCTACAGCGTCTATTGGTATAACAACACCCCTTGGGCAGAGGGTAATGAACAAATTGCTGAAGGGGACGAGGTGGTTATCAAGGGTCAGTTGGCCTTATACAAGGGAACTTACGAGACATCCAGCAAGAAAGCCTGGGTCTATTCCCTGAACGGAAAGACGGAATAACCGCCCGGAACAGTTTTGAAGTGCGGCCCAGTCATGGGCCGCGCTTTTTTTTGTTTCTTCTTGAAAATCTTGTTTCATATCATTACATTTGCATATAATGGGCGTACTATACCCGAATTCATAACACAAAACTATTTATACGATGAAACGCATTCATTTGTTCTTCGCGGCAGCCGCGGCCGTCCTGGCATTCGCGGCTTGCGAGCCGGAAGAGACGGTCGGTGTCCCGGACATCCAGGTGACCCCTTCGTCCGTTTCTTTCCAGAGCGGAGCTTCTTCCCAGACCGTCAAGCTCACGGCCTCCCGTGACTGGACCGTCTCGGGTGCACCGGATTGGCTCGCCTTCGACCCGTCCAGCGGGAAGGCCTCTCTCTCCAGCCAGACGGTAACCATCACCGCCATAGCCAATCCCGGTTACAACCGGTCTGTAGACGTTACTTTCACAATCGGCCTGATGAAGGCCTACGTCCATGTGGACCAGGCAGGAGACAAGGGCGTCCGGGATGATGGAAAGGGTACGCTCGAATCGCCGTATACCATCGCAGGCGTGAAAGCCTATATCGACGGTTTGGAGAATCCTTCCGCCGAAAGTCCGCAACAGGTGTATGTGAAGGGCTTCGTATCTTCCATCACCGAGGCGTATTCCGCACAGTTCGGAAACGGTACTTTCTACATCACCGATGAGGATGGTACCGAGACCTTCTACGTGTACCGTGCCCTCTACCTGGAAAACAAGAAATTCACGGCCAAGGATACGCAGATCCAGGTAGGCGACGAAGTCGTCATCTGTGGCAACGTGTACCTGTTCGGCTCGTCCAATCCGGTGTACGAGACCGTGACCAACAAGGCCTTCCTGTATTCCCTGAACGGAGAAACGAAGGGGTATACCCAGGCGGAGATTACGGCATCGACGGTGGAGGATTTCATCGCCAGGGCGGATGAAGGCACTTATTACCGGCTGACCGGTACGGTATCGGCCTTCAAGACCGGTACGAACTCCGCTGGAAAGGACTGGATGCAGTTCGATCTGACCGATGATACGGGAACCATCCTGGTATACGGTTTCAATGACGGCGAATTCGAGAAATGGGCCGGCGTCGTGAAGGACCGCGGAACCGTGACCCTGACCGGTACATACCAGTACTATGAGAAGAACAAGCAGCATGAGGTCATGAATGTGACCATCGAAAGTTTCGAGGAAGCTTCAGCACCTCCGGAGATTACGGCATCGACGGTGGCGGACTTCATTGCCAAGGCCGATAAGAATACCTATTACCGCCTGACGGGTGTGGTATCGGCCTTCAAGACCGGTACGAACAGTTCCGGAAAGAATTGGATGCAGTTCAATCTGGCCGACGATACCGGTACCATCCTGGTGTACGGCTTCCAGGACGGAGAGTATGACAAGTGGGCGACGACGGTCAAGGACGGAGGCACCATCACGTTGACCGGCACCTACGAGTACTATGAAAAGAACAAACAGCACGAGGTGATGAATGCCTCCATCGAGAGCTTCGAAGCTGGTTCTGAACCGGCAGAGATTACCGCCTCGACGGTGGCGGACTTCATTGCCAAGGCCGACAAGAATACTTATTACCGCTTGACGGGTACGGTATCGGAGTTCAAGACCGGAACGAACAGTTCCGGAAAGAATTGGATGCAGTTCAATCTGGCCGACGATACCGGCTCCATCCTGGTGTATGGTTTCAAGGATGGGGAGTACGACAAGTGGGCTGCGACGGTCAAGGACGGCGGCACCGTCACGTTGACCGGCACCTACGAGTACTATGAAAAGAACAAGCAGCACGAGGTGATGAATGCCACCATCGAGAGTTTCAAGGAAGGAGAACCCGGACCCGAGCCTCCGGGTCCTTCCGGTTATGGAAGCGGTACCCTTGCCGATCCTTATACCCCCGCTGGAGCCATTGCTGCGGTGGCGAACCTGACCTGGACGAGTAACACCGACTATCAGAAGACGGAGAAGGTGTATGTGAAGGGCAAGATTTCCAAGATCGCCAACAAGGGCACCTATGGTGAGAGCGGAGACTATGGCAACGCTTCCTACTTTATTTCAGCCGACGGCACCGAGAACGAGGAGTTCCAAATTTACCGCAGCCTGTATTTCAATGGCGAGAAATACACTTCCGGCACGGATATCAAGGTCGGTGACGAAGTCATCGTTTATGGCGCCCTGATGAACTACAAGGGCACCACGCCAGAGACGGTGGCGGGCGAGAACTGGTTGTACTCACTGAACGGCGCCACTTCCGGAGGCAGCGGTGAGGGCGGCCAGGGCCAGGGTGGTGGAGGTGAAACGTCGGCTGATTTCACCAGCAACGTTACGTGGACCTCCGGTTCCGATGGCGCCTATGATGAAAAGGCGAATGTGAATGGGACCAGCGACGTGGCGGTGCTCAAATTGGGAACCGGCAGCAAAGTGGGGACCTCGACACTGACTCTTCCTGCAGGATCTACCAGCCTTACGTTCTATGCCGTTTCGTGGAAGGCGAAGCCCTCCAAAATCGTGTTCTCGGTGGATGGAAAGGAAGTCGGCTCCGTCGAGCCAGCGGCCAATGACGGCCTGGCGAACCAAAACCCTTACACACTCACCGTGACAGAATCGGACAAGTATACGATTACCTTTGACGCCACTTCGACCGTGAAGGTGGAGACTTCCGGATCGAACACGCGCGCCGCGCTTTTCGGAATCCAGGCCAAGTAAAGAGATGCGGCGGAACCGGGTCCATATCGTCCTTCTGTTCTTCCTCCTGGCGGTTTCCTGCGGGAAGCCGGCCGTGGAGGGAGATCAGATACTTACCTCCCTGGCTGCTTCGGAGACGCAACTAGGGGCGGCGGCAGGCAGCACCTTCTTGTCCGTCGGTGCGGGCGGGGCATGGACGATCAGCCTCACTTATTCGGATGGCGCAGGGAACTGGGCGGCCGTATCGCCAGCCCAGGGGAATGGCAGCAAGAACAGCGTCATCTTCTCCTACGGGGCCAATGATTCCGCCGCCGCCCGGTCGGTAACCCTGACCCTGGAAGTGGAGAACGGGATGCCCGTCACCTTGACAATGACCCAGAAAGGGAAGGAGAATTTGTTGACAGGAAAGATAGCCGGATATGGAACCGACGTGGCTGCTCCTATGTGGCTGGAGCTTCCCGCTACGAAAGCCGGGGATGGCATGGAATTCTTCGCGCACGACATGAAGGGGAGCCAGTATGTGAGCGCGGACAAGAGCGGGCCCCGCAACTGGTCGTTCTATTACGATTACGCGTCTTACCTGGCCCGCTGGGTGGCCTATCCCCTGAACCGAGGGCTGATTTCCACGGGCACCCGGACCAACCAGTGGGGATATGACCCCCTCCTTCCCGCCGACCTGCAGCAATCGGTCGTGAATGGAGCCTATGGGTCCGGCCATTCGCGGGGACATCAGATTCCCTCGGCTGACCGGCTTTCCTACAATGCCAACGTGACGACGTTCTATGCGACGAATATGACTCCTCAGAATCCGAGTTTCAACGCCAATATATGGGCCGACCTGGAAGGCCGGGTGCGCGGTTACGCCGTCTCGTCCGATACCCTGTATGTCGTCACCGGATGCATGGTTGACGATGGGGCGGCGACGGTGAAAGACCGCGGCGGACATCCCGTCCGGGTTCCTTCGGCCTATTTCAAGGCCTTGCTCCGCTATCATCCTTCCGCTACGCAGGGCTTTGGCGGTTACATGGCCTGCGGTTTTTATATGCCCCATTCCGCGTCCATCGCGGGAAAGGACTACTTGGACTACATTCTCTCCATCGACGACCTGGAAAGGAAAACCGGCCTTGTGTTTTTCGTGAACCTGCCGGCCCAGGTCGGGGAGGAGAACGCCCGGAAGATCAAGTCCCAGGAACCGGTTTCCTGGTGGAAATAAGCTAATAATCAGTCAGATGAAAAGATTCATAACCCTCATCGCGGCCCTGGCCCTGATGCTGACGCCTCTCATTTCCGAGGCGAAACCGAAGACCCATATCATCGGGTTCTACAACCTGGAGAACCTCTTTGACACCTTTCATGACGAAGGGAAGGATGACTACGAATATCTCCCCGACGGCGCCAACAAGTGGACCGAGGCCAAGTATCAAATCAAACTCAAGAACATGGCCCATGTCATTGCGGAGATGATGCGGGACAACGGGCAGTGGCATACCGTGCTCGGCGTTGCTGAGATTGAGAACCGCCATGTCCTGGAAGACCTGGTGTCGGAACCGGAAATCGCCGAGGCACATTTCCAGATCGTCCACTATGACGGTCCGGACCGTCGTGGCGTCGATGTCGGACTCTTGTACGACCCCTCCCGGATGACCCTCGTGGAAAGCGAGTCGATCCCGTACACCTTCAACAGCGACATCGACTTCGGGATGACGGCTGAAGAGAAGGATGCGTTCCGCACCCGTGATGTCCTGATGGCACATGGCGTCATCGACGGAGAGCACTTTGCGTTCTATGTCTGTCATTTGCCGTCCCGGCTGGGCGAGAAATCCGGAGCCCTCCGGGCCCGTGGTGGCGAGATCATCTACAATCACTACCAGAAACTCCTGAAGAAGTATCCCGGCATCAAGTGCGTGGTGATGGGGGACATGAACGACAATCCCACGGACGATTCCATGGCTGTCTATCTCCGCGGCCGCGAGACGATGGACGAGATGGTTCCAGGCGATTTCTTCTCTCCGTTCCTATCCATGCTCAAGGCCGGTTTCAGTTCCCTCTACTACCGGGGGGAAAGCAACATCTATGACTGTCTCCTCGTCAGCTACAACCTGGCGCGACCGGCCAGCGGGACCTTCGGTATCATTCCGGTCACCAAGAGCAGGAACTACCCGCGTTTCCTGGCCAAACGGAAGTTCGTTGCGCGCATGTCTGCCAAGAGGACGTTCTACGGGCGCATCTTTGTCAAGCCGTTCATGACCAACCAGAGCGGGCAGTACAAAGGGACGCCGTTCCGGACCTTCTCCAACGGAGCCTTCGTCGGGGGTTACTCCGACCACTATCCTACCTATATCGTTATCCAGAAATAATTCCTCCCGCATATGAGCAGACGAATCTTATTAGCAGCCCTGGCCTTCCTGACCGGCCTGACCCTCTCTGCGCAGGGACCTACCGGTGGGGTGAAGGGTACCATCGTGGACCGCAATGGGCAGCAACCGGTGGAGAACGCGAGGCTGTCCCTCCTGCAAGGCGCTTCCGAGGTGGCCTCGGTGACGACCGCCGAGGATGGAAAGTTCCTGATCGAGAATTTGGAAGACGGCTTGTACACCTTGGTCGTCGAGGCGCCGGGCTTCCTGGGAAACCGGGCCCAGATAACGGTGAACGATGGTTTTGTCAAGAACATGTTCAACATCTCCCTGACCTCCATGCTGCGGGTCCAGGAGGTGGATGACGACTTTTTCGCCACCTTCGACATGGAAGGCAGCGGGTACAATGACAATCCGACCATCCTGTTCGGTTCCAACGATGTGTTCAACAACATTGCCGGCTACAATTTCAGTGCAGTCCGGTTCAATGCCCGCGGATACGACTCCGAGACCCAGGACGTGTACCTGGCCGGCGTGAAGATGAATGATGCCATCACCGGTTATTCTCCATTCTCGCTGTGGAGCGGCCTCAACGAGGCCATGCGCTCCCAGGAGACCGTGAACGGAGCCGAGGTTTCCGACTTTGGTTTCGGCGGCTACAACGGCGTGACCAATATCTTCGGCAATGCCACCAATGTCCGCAAGGGCTGGCGGGGAAGTGTCTTGACCAACAGTACGTTGTACCGGCTCCGCCTGATGGGGTCCTATGCCTCCGGCATGCTGGACAGCGGCTGGTCCTATGCCTTCAATGTCTCGGCGCGCCTGGGCGGCAACGATTGGATCGACGGTGTCTATTACCGTTCCTTTGCCTACTATGCGGCCGTGGACAAGAAATTCGACAAGACCCATCATCTGAGTTTCGTCTTTTTCGGGACGCCGGGCGAGCGCGGCGCGCAGAACGCATCCACCCAGGAAGTTTACGACCTGGTGGGCAGCAACATGTACAATTCCAACTGGGGATACCAGAACGGAAAGGTACGCAACTCCCGTGTCCGCAAGACCCATGAGCCGGTGACTTTCCTCAAGTACGATTTCACCCCTTCCGATGCTTTCCACGCCTCTGCGACGCTGCTTTATCGCTTCGGAAAGAACGGTTATACCGCCTTGGACTGGTACGATGCGCAGGATCCCCGTCCGGATTACTACCGCAACCTCCCCAGCTATTTCTTTGACGAGAACACGGACCTGAACCGCAACAATTTCGAGAAATACGCCTGGGCCAAGGAGGTGTGGTCCTTCTCCCGGGACTATCCCACCTATACGCATGTGGACTGGGACCACCTGTACAGCGTGAACCGGCTCCAGGGTTCCGGTGCGGGGGACGCCCGTTCCAAGTATGTCCAGGAGGAGCGCCGGACCGACCAGCAGGACCTGAATTTCGCCTTTACATTCAAGGCCCGGCCCGCCCGGTGGGCTGCCTTTACGGGCGGCCTGGATGCGAAAATCAACCGGACCGAGTATTACAAGATCCTCGGCGACCTGCTCGGCGGCGACTATTACTTGAATGTCGATTCGTTCGCCGAACGTGATTTCGCTTCTTCGGAAGCCAAGGTCCAGAACGACCTGGACTATTACCTGGCCCATGGGAAAGCCCAGGTGCTCGGCGTGGGCGACAAATACGGGTATGACTATTATGCCCATGTGCGGAACGCGCACGCTTGGATCAACGGCCGTTTCGTGGCGGGACGCCTCAGCGCCAGCCTCGGCGGCCGGATTGGATATGAGACCTTCTGGCGGGAGGGACTCATGCGCAAGGGGCTCTTCGCCGGTTTGGACGCGAACGGTCGGGAGATTGTCGTGGACGGTGTGAACCTCACGACGTATGACCACAATGGGAAGGTCATTTCCTCCTACGGCAAGTCCGAGGTAGCGAGATTCCTGACCTATTCGGTCAAGGTGGGCATGAACTATGTGATCGGCGGTACCCAGCGGGTCTATGCCAACGCGGGCTATTTCAACGATGCACCGAAGTTCAACCAGGCTTTCCTGTCGGCCCGTACCCGCAATTCCATGGTGGATGACCTCCAGACAGTCAAGTCCTTCTCCAGTGACGTCAACTGGCAGTATTCCGGCAACGGCATCAACGTCCGTGCGACGGCCTACTATACCAATATTGCGGACCAGTCCAAGGTAATGAGTGCCTTTGATGACATCCAGAATGCCTTCTCCAACTTCGCTATCAATGGCATCGACCAGCGGAACATGGGTGTCGAATTCGGCTTCAAGTTACCCACCTATGTCGTGGAGAACCTGTCCCTGCAAGGTGTCCTCTCTGCCGGTCGGTACGAGTACACCTCCAACCCGACTCTGACACAGACCGTGGACAACAGCGCGGAGGTGGTCCTGGAGAACATCCCTGTTCCGTATTGGATGAGCAGTCCCATCTATCCGAAGGACGCCTATGGCAACATCACGACGGATAAAGTGACGGGTTACGAGCGCGTGCAGCAGCATTATGTGCCGTCGACGCCGCAGTTTGCCGCCAGCCTGGGCCTGTCCTACAACCACAACTACTGGTTCGTCGACGGGGACGTGGAGTATTTCGACAATGCCTATCTGGACATGAATCCGCTCTACCGGACGGATTATGCGACGGCCGGACCGGACAATACGGTCACGCCGGTCGAGCTGGAATACATGACCACGCAGGAGAAATTCGCCCCCGCCTGGCTCGTGAATTTCTCCATCGGAAAGTCCTGGTACATCCGGCGTGTCTATCAATTGGGCTTCTCCCTCAACGTGAAGAACCTCCTGAACAACAGGGGAGTCAAGACGGGCGGCTATGAACAGACGCGCATCGTGGACAACACCGTAGGCAAGGAACGGTTCTACCGCTTTGACCCGAAATATTTCTATATGGCGGGAGCCAATTACATGTTGAACGTTTATTTCAGATTCTAAGCCATGAAAAAGATCGTTATCGCACTCTCCGCGATTCTCGCGGTTGTTTCCTGCCAGAGTCTGAAAGAGGAATGGCAGCCGGTTTTCACCTTCGGGGAGAACGAGCCGGCGGAATTCAAGCCCGCCACCGAACAGGACTTGATGGCCAAGTACGGGTTCTCTGAGTTCACGACCATCAAGGCGCTCAAGTCCATGTACAAGACGCCTGGCGTGGAGATTACGGGAAATATCTGGATCAAGGGGCAGGTCATTTCGTCCGACCGGAACGGAAACGTTTACCGGGAGCTGTACATCCAGGATGAAACGGGCGGCATCGACGTCAAGATCGGCAAGTCTTCCCTGTACAGCGACTACAAGCTCGGCCAGTGGGTCTATGTCCGTTGTGCCAGCCTGACATTGGGATCCTACAGCGGAATGCCCCAGCTGGGACTGGACGATCCCACCGGCGAATATGAGACTTCTTACATCGATTTGTCCGTCCTGGTGGACCAGCACATTTTCAAGGGAGCCTATGCAACGCCGCTTCAGCCGGTCGTCGTGGATGAGGCGCAGCTCCAGGCGGCCCTCTCCCGGGGCTACCAGCATGAACTGTGGGGCAAGCTCGTGACCGTCAAGGGCCTCAAATACGGTGCGCCCACCTCGTATAACACCGACAGTTTCAAGCGGATATTCATCCTCCTGTACGTGGATCAGTACAAGGACAAAAAGGACGGCGCCAACCGCGTGTTCTGTTCCCAGAAGACCTATGGAGTGACCACTTGGGCCATGACGAAGAACAAGTTCCTCGAGTATCTGGACGGCGGCCATTTCGACGAGTGCTCCACGAACGGCGGCAAAGGGATGAACGACGTCTTCGACCCGGATACCGGCCTGACCGTGAAGCAGACGCTCCGCAACAATGCGGTTGCCGTCACGACCAGCCAGTATTTCCATCTCGGCCAGACACCTGTCCAGATCCGGACCAGCGGATTTGCCCGGTTCGCAGACACGGAGATCGACCCGGCGATCCTGGGTCAACAGCCTGAAGAAGATGACGGCGCGCTGATCGATGTGACCGGCATCCTGACGATCTATAACGGGGCAGCCCAGTTCACCCTGGTGGACGATCCCTCCGTGTCCGTCGTGAAACACTAATCCAACCCAGATATGCGCAAGTATGCATTGATTCTAATGATGGCAACGACTATGACCGCCTGCGGCCCGAAGGCCGGAAAGATTTTCAGTGAAGATTGGAACACGCCGTACGGAACGGCCCCGTTCAGCCAGATCACGGAGGCAGACTACATGCCCGCCATCCTGGCCGGTATCGAGGCCCAGAAGGCCGAAATCCGCGCGATTGTCAACAATCCGGACGCTCCCACGTTCGAGAACACGATCGCGGCCTACGAGCTTTCCGGCGACCTTCTTTCCAAGGTTTCCGGTGTCTTCTTCAATCTCTCCGAATCGGACTCCACCCCCACGATCCAGCAGATCGAGGAGGAGGTGACGCCGATCATCACCGAAGCCTCCGACGCCATCTTCATGGACGAAGGTTTCTTTGCCCGGGTGAAGGCCGTGTACGAGAACATGGACGGCCTGGACCGCGAGCAGCAGATGGTCACCAAGAAGCTCTATGAGCGCTTCGTCCGCAACGGCGTCGGCCTGGATGCGGAGAAGAAGGCCCGCTTCGCGGAGATCAACAGCCGCCTCGCCGTCCTGAGCCAGAAGTTCGGCCAGAACCTCCTGGCGGAAAACAATGCTTTCCGGGATGCCATCGGCGTGACCGTTTCGGCCTATCCCACTTTCATGGCCACCTGCGAGGACCGTGCGCTCCGTGAAAAGGCCTTCAAGGCCTATTCCAGCCGTTGCAACAACGGGGGAGAGCACGACAACAACGCCCTTGTCCTGGAGATCATGAAGCTCCGGACGGAGAAGGCGAACCTGCTCGGCTACAAGACCTCCGCAGAATATCTCCTGGCCGACAAGATGGCCGGAAACCCAGAGACGGTGGATGCTTTCCTGCAGCCCATCATGGATGCGTCCATGCGCAAGGCGAAGGAAGAGATCGCCGACATGGAAGCAGTTGCCGGCCACAAGATCGAGCCGTGGGACTGGTTCTACTATGCGGAGAAAGTCCGCGCCTTGAAGTATGACCTGGACGAATCCGTCACCGGCCCGTACTTCACGGCGGACAGCGTCTCCAAGGGCGTATTCGCTGCCGCGGAAAAGGTCTATGGCATCCACATTGAGCCCGCACCCGAGGTGGAGGTCTACAATGACGTGACGAAGGCTTACAAGCTTACGGACGCCGACGGTTCCCTCCTCGGTATCTTCTATCAGGACTGGTTCTCCCGCGACACCAAGCGCGGCGGCGCCTGGATGAACAATTTCCGCGAGCAGTATGTGAAGGACGGTGTGGATGTGCGCCCGATCATCGTGAACGTGTGCAACTTCCCGCCCGCCACGGAGGATAAGCCCTCGATGCTTTCCATCGACAATGTCCAGACCGCCTTCCATGAGTTCGGCCACGCCCTGCACGGCTTCCTGACGAAATGCCGCTACGAGGATGTGTCCGGAACCGGCGTGACACGTGACTTCGTGGAGATGTTCTCCCAGTTCAACGAGAACTGGGCCTTCGTCCCGGAAATCCTTGCCGTCTACGCGAAGGATTACCGCACCGGCGAGCCCATTCCCGCGGAACTTGTGGAGAAGATCGGCCGTTCCCTGAAGTTCAACCAGGGCTTTACGACGGGCGAGCTCTGCGCGGCCTCCATTCTGGACATGAAGTGGCACGAACTGACGGCGGAGGAACTGGCGAAGTTCACCGATGCCCAGTCCATCCGTGATTTCGAGACGAAGGTCTGCGGCGAGATGGGCCTTATCGACGAGATTATCCCGCGCTATCGCACGACCTACTTCAACCACATCTTCAACAGCGGTTACAGCGCCGGCTACTACAGCTACCTGTGGTCCGAGGTCCTGGACGTGGACGCCTGGGAGAAGTTCGTGGCGGACGGCGTCTTCAACCCCGCTACGGCAAAGGCTTTCCGCCAGACTTTCCTCGAGAAGGGCGGTTCCGAAGAGCCGATGACGCTCTACCACGCCTTCCGTGGCGCGGATCCCGATCCTTCGGCCCTCCTCCGGGCCCGTGGCCTGGAGTAATCCGCTGACAGATAGCTCCTTAACGTTCGAGAGGTGCACCGCCAGGTGCACCTCTCGCCATTTATTATGTTGTCAATCAATTACTTGATATAGCTCGTAATTACCTTCATACCGCCGGCGGCGGGGGTGAAGGTGACGCCGATGGAGGAGGCAGGGATGAGGACCGTTTCGCCCTGGCGGAGCGGGATGAGATGCCCCTTGGTGGGACCCCGGCGGCCTTCGGCGTCGAAGACGGGTTCGGCATCGAGGAGGGTACCGTTGCCGGAAAGGCACATCACCACGAGGAAGGAGTCGATATCGGCGAGTTCCTTGTGCACGGCCTTGTCCAGCTCGTACAGGCTGGTGGTGAAGTACTTGCAGGAAACCAGTTCGGTCTCCGCATCCTTGACGGGCGTGTACGCTGTCCGGTAGTCCGGATAAACTTCGTAGTCGATGGCTTCCTTCGCCAATTCCGTGTGGAGCTGGCGCGGCTTGCCGTCCAGGCCCAGCCGGCCGTAATCGTAGATGCGGTAGGTGAGGTCCGAAGTCTGTTGGATCTCGGCGACGAAACAGCCGCTGCAGATGGCATGGATGCGCCCGGCCGGGAGGAAGAACACGTCGCCGGGATGCACGTCGTGGCGGGCCAGGACATCGATGATCGTCCCATCGGCCACGCGCCGGGCATATTCTTCCGGTGTCAGCTCCTGGCTGAGGCCGGAATACAGGCAGGCCCCCGGTTCCGCATCCACCACATACCACATCTCGGTCTTGCCGTTGCGCTGTCCGTGGCAGCGGAGCGCCATCGCATCGTCGGGATGGACCTGGATGGACAGGTCGTCCCTGGCGTCGATGAATTTGATCAGGAGCGGGAATTCGTCCCCGTTCCGCTCATAGACATGTTCGCCCACGAGCGTGCCCTTGAATTCCTTCACGAGATCGGTGACGGTCCGCCCGCGGAGGGCGCCGTTCGCGACGGCGGTCTCGTGCTCCCCGAAACCGGACAGTTCCCAACTTTCACCGATATGGTCCAAATCGGTCTCGATTCCTTTGTAGCGGGCGATCTTTTCTCCGCCCCAGACCATGGTCCTTAAGAATGGATCGAATTTCAGCGGGTACATTCTGATGTATTTTTAGATTTCTCGACTTCGCTCGAAATGACAATCAAGCATCCAACTGGGCCAGAGCGAAGTCATAAGCGCCGACGGAGATGGCCTTGGAGGCGCCGATCTTGGAAATCATCACGCCGATGCGCTTCTGCGGGTCGTAGGTGACGGTCTTGTCGGAGCCGTACACCTTGAGTTCGCGGGCGCTGCCCTTGGCGAAGGCTTCGAATTCGGCCTCGTCGTCCAGGTTGTAAACCTTCATCTGTACCTTGGCGAGGGTGTCGCCGGACAGGGTGCGGACCGTGCCGCGGAGGGCGTCCAGCAGGGACGGCATGAAATACTTCTTGGATGCGGTGATGCCGCCGCCGATGACGATGAGGCCGTCCATCAGCTGGGCCGCGATGGCCATCGCATTGCCCGCGACGGTGCCCATCTCGGCGAAGGCGGCCTGCGCGGCCTCCGGATTGCCGGGACGCGTGCCTTCGGCGATTTCGTAGATGTCCTTCGGGCTGAGGGAAGGATCGTTGATGCCGGACCGTTCCGCATAGACGCGCTTGACGGCGCGGACGGCGACGCCATCCTCCACGATGACGTCCTGGATGCGGCTGTGCGGGAGGCAGTAGGTTTCCACGCAGGAGTTGTCGCCCCGGTTCAGCTTGCCGTTGATGACGCAGCCGATGCCGAAGCCCGTGCCGAAGGTGTAGCCGATGAGGTTGTGGTAGCGCTTGGCGCTGCCGAGGTACTCCAGTTTCGCATTGACCTGCGGCAGGACGCCGCCGAGGGCCTCGCCGAAGGCGTACAGGTCCCCGTCGTTGTTGATGAACACGGGCACGCCGAACTTCTCCTCGAGGAACGGTCCGAGGGCCACGCCGTCACGGAAGGACGGGAAATTCGGCAGGTAACCGCCGATGATTCCGTTCGGATAGTCGGCCGGGCCGGGGAAGGCGAAGCTGATGGCGACGGGCTTTTCGCCGCCGAGGGAGTTCATCACGGACTCGAACCCGACGACCATCGTCTTCAGGCACAGGTCCAGGTCATTGGCATTGGCAGGCAGCGTGATCGGCTCGCCCACGTATTCTTCGCCCTTCATCGCGCCGAACACCATGTTGGTGCCGCCGGCGTCCAGGGTAAGGACGATCCTGGAATCGTTGGAGTAGTTTCCCATATTATTTTCCCATTGTGAATTCAAGTGTTCCGCCCTTGACGATGTCCTTGTACTCGATGTACGGGAGGTCGTAGGGCTGGCCGTTCAGCTTGATGCCGCGGATGTAGCGGTTCTCCTCGGAGAGGCCCTTGGCGGTGATGGTGAAGGTGCCGCCGGCGACCTTCAGGACGGCTTTCTCCAGGTTCGGGGCACCGAACCAGAAGCGCGGGCAGGCCGGTTCCACCTGGTAGAAGCCGAAGCTGGAGAGGACGTACCAGGCGCTCATCTGGCCCACATCCTCATTGCCGGCGAGGCCTTCCACGTCGTTGAAGTACATTTCCTTGTATACCTGACGGAGCCGGTCCGCGGCCTTGTCGGGCTCGCCGAGCATCGAATACAGGTAAATGGTGTGGTGTCCGGGTTCGTTACCGTGGGCGTACTGGCCGATCAGGCCGGAGATGTCCGGGGAAGCGTTCTCTCCTTCCACGTGATCCGGCGCCTCGAACAGGCCGTCCAGTTTCGCAAGCATCGCCTCCCGGGAGCCGAACAGGTCCTGGAGACCCTGGACGTCCTGCGGAACAAGCCAGATGTACTGCCAGCCGGTGCCCTCGGTATAGTCGGAGGTTTCGTGGCGGGAGTAGATCGGGTCGAAGGGTTCGGTGAAGGAACCATCGACCTTGCGGCCGCGCATGAACTGCAGGTCCGGATCCCAGAAATGGCGGTAGGAGTGGCTGCGGTCGCGGTAGACGATAGCCGTGGCCTTGTCGCCGAGGAACTCGGCGGCATTGGCCAGGGCGCCGTCCGCGACGGCGTATTCCATGTCGTTGGCCACGGATTCGGCGTAGAGGTCGGCCGGGATGTAGCCGTATTCCATCCGGAAATTCTGACCGCGGTCAGGCCGGGTGGCGGTGTTGGTCATCGCCGTGATCATCTGCTCCTTGGTGAGGCCGGCCTGGAAACCCTTGACGATGTTGTCGGCGAAGGCGATAAGGCCCGGGTTGCCCACCATGCAGTCGGTCTCATTGCCCATCAGGTGCCATACCGGCAGGTCACCCTGCTGCTCGTAGATGTGGTAGAAAGTGGCGGTGATGTCGTTGCAGCGGTCTGCATGGATGAGGGTCATCAGGGGCATCTGGGCGCGGTAGGTGTCCCAGAGGGAGAAGGTGGTGTAATTCCGGAAGTTGCCCTTGCGGACGACGTCGTCGGAACCGCGGTACTGGCCGTCCACGTCGTCGAAGACGGACGGGGCCACCATCGTATGGTACATCGCGGTGTAGAAGACGGTTCTGGTGTCGGAATCGCTGAAAGTGGCGTCGACCTTGGACAGCTCGTCGTTCCAAGCCTGGCGCGCGGCGGCTTTCGTGGCCTCGAAATCCCAGCCCGGGAGTTCCGCGGCCATGTTGGCCTTGGCACCCTCGATGGAAACGGGGGAGAGGGCGACCTTCAGGAGCACCTGTTCACCCTCGGTGGTCTTGCCCAGGTTGAAGTGCCCGTAGAGGGGCTTCTGGACGCGGGACCGCTCCAGAACGACGGTGTCGAACCCGGTGGCGGGGCGGGAGACCTCGGCCCAGAAGAACACCTTCTGGTTCCGGGCCCATCCCGTGGATAACCGGTATCCGCCGAAAGCCTTCACCTGTCCGTTTTCGTCCTTCACGACCTCGAAATCGGCATCATAGACGCTGTCCCAGCAACCGCCGTTCTGCAGGTCGAACACCAGGGCGGCGTCCTCGGAGGCGGGGAAAGTGTAGCGGTGGAAACCCACGCGGGTGGTGGCGGTCATCTCCGCCGTGATGCCATAGCGCTCCAGGGGAACGCGGTAGTAACCGGGCTCGGTGACTTCCTTCGTGCGGTCCGCATAGGACCAGGCGCCGGTTTCGGGATGGTCTTCACTGCCGCGGCCCGGGGTGACCTCGCCGGTGACGGGCATCACCGTGACGTCGAACAGGTCACCGATGCCAGTGCCGCTGAGGTGCGTGTGGCTGAAGCCGATGACGGTGTTGTCGCTGTCATGGTAGCCGGAGCACCAGTCCCATTCCTGCGGGATGCTGGTCGGACCCAGCTGGACGAAGCCGAAGGGCACATTGGCACCTACGAACACATGGCCGTGGCCGCCGGTTCCGATCTTCGGGTTCACGAAGGCGGCGTAGTCTTCAGTCGGGGCTGTGGTGTTACAGGCCGCCAGGATTGCGGCGGCGGCAGCCAGGAAGAAAGTGCGGAATTTCATTTCGATGTGGTTTATCACGTAAATATACGGATTATTTGTCATTTTTCAATCCACCGGAGGTTGAAGCGGTAGTGGACCCGGCTGGAGAGGAGGTGGATCATTCCGTCGGGGGATTGGGTGCAGGCCAGGTAGCCCTTGGGCTCGGCGTGGGTAGCGTCCATTGTGAAGGTGCCGGTCCAGGCACCGCCGTCCAGGACGCGCGTCTTGCCGTCGGTAAGGAGTTTCTTCACGGGCCAGGTGGCTCCCTCGTCATAGCTCAGGGCCACGAACAGGCCGTTTTCACCGAAAGAGCACAACATGATGGGCCCCTCCTGCAACCGCTTGAGCACCAGCCGCTGGCCGCTGCCGATGGGCGGGAACTCCGTGGCGGAATAGGTCCATGTGTACCCGCCGTCATAAGAAATGCTGCAGGGCATGTGCCCGTCGATGGCATTGCCCCGCCCAAAGGCCATCAGGGAGCCGTCCTTGCGCTCCACGATGCCCGCATGGATGCCGGCGATGGTGCTGCCGGTGTCCTCCCAGGTCTGGCCGCCGTCCTTGGAAACGTGGAGCGAGGTTCCGGCCTCCCCGTCCGGCCCGGCGTCGCAGCAAAGCAGGATGCGCCCGTCCATCGTGACGATGGGACCGGCGATGACCTGGTGGCGGACGCGATGTTCGGCTTCGATGAGTTTGTAATCGCTCCAGGGGGAATACAGATGGTCCCGGACGCGAAGCCCCAGCGCGAGATCCTTCCATTCTCCAGCGTCACCGATTCCCTGGAAATGCAGCATGCGTCCATCTTTAAGGGTCAACAGGGCCGTTCCGGTCATATTTCGGTCGGGGACCTTGCTGAAAGGAAGGGCCGGTATCCATCGGCCATCCTCGAACCGGGAATGCAGCACGACCATCTCCCGACCGGCTTCCGCATCCGTGGAGAACCAGACGGCCAGCAGTTTGCCGTCCTCGGTCCAAGTGATGGCCGGCTGATGGTTGTGGGCATAGAAAGGAATGCCCTTGCTCTCCGGGGGAATGACATAGGAAATCGGTTCCAGGAAGAGGGGAAGCTCGGAAGGCTTTTCCCATTCCTGATAATCAAGCCGATAATGAATGAACCGGCGGCCCCTGAACGTGCCGTAAACGAAGCGGGGGGACTCCACGATGCGAAAACCTCGCAGGACGGTCCGGTCTTCCGGCGGAGCTGCGGAACGGTTCGCGCTTCTCAGATACCGGACAGGCGTGTTGTGGCTGCCGCCCCGGACATTGGCGTAACGACTGTCTTCCATCCAGAGGCCCAGAAATACCGGTGATTTAAGATAATCATCAGCGCACCACTCCTCCACATTCCCGTGCATGTCATACAAGCCCCACGCATTGGGCTCGAACTGAGCCACTTGCAGGGAGACGTGCTCCTTGTTGCGGGTGTTATTCTGGATCTTCCACTGGCTTTCCGGGAAGGTATCGCCCGTGTTGTAGGCCGTGGTCGTGCCTGCCCGGCAGGCATACTCCCATTCCTCCTCGGTGGGGAGGCGATAGTGTTTGCCAGTCTGTTCGGAGAGCCATCGGCAGTAGGCCATGGCGTCGTCCCAAGACACCATGATTACCGCCTCGTCGTCTCCGGTGGAGAAGCCTTGCTCGCCTCGCTTGTGCGTCGGGTCGAACGCCTCGTACTGCGCGTTGGTGATTTCCGTCGCGCTCATCCGGAACGCATCGACCTTTACCTCCCGCCGCGGCGCCTCGTCCCAGTCCTCCATGGGCGGGTTGTCCGTCCCCATCCAGAACGTTCCCGCCGGGATGTCCACCATCCGGGGGAGGGGCAGTGCCTGGAGGGCCAATGCGAGCAATAGCGTTACTGTCATTCCGAGCGGCTTTCTGTCATTCCGAGCGAAGCGAAGGAATCTTACAGGATATTGGTGCGTTTGGTGAACTCGACGATTTCCGGGATGTAGCCGAAGGCGAGGCCGGTGACAGTGTCGGCGCAGCCGTAGTAGACGGCGATGCGGCCGGTCTCCGGATCGTGCAGGGCGGCGCAAGGGAAGGTGACGCTGGGTACGTCTCCCACCAGCTCGTAGTACTCGCGCGGGCTGATGAGGTACTGGCCGCTGCGGGCGAGGACCTTCCAGGGCTGATCGAGGTCCAGCAGGGCACTTCCGAACGCATAGACATAGCCGTTGCAGGAGCGGAGGACGCCGTGGTAGAGGAGGAGCCAACCTTCGGAAGTCTCGATGGGCACCGGGCCCGCGCCGATCTTCATGCACTGCCAGGCGCTCACCTCGAAGGGGGCCGGCGCCATCACGTGCCGATGGTGTCCCCAGAATTCCAGGTCGGGGGATTCGCTGTAGAAGATGTCGCCGAAGG